>Ga0334890_1000718_pt1 | contig 55161 bp, 42 predicted proteins | sample GraSluR1_MG_3_FD_207220 | JGI IMG/M metagenome (GOLD analysis project Ga0334890, IMG submission 207220) | Sludge microbial communities from methane-producing bioreactor in Wageningen University, Netherlands - Granular Sludge_31_08-R1 | ecosystem: Engineered > Bioreactor > Anaerobic >... | reverse complement strand
TATACACTTTTGCTCCTTTGATAAGCAACCTCCAGAAATATCATTCTGGATACTACTTACTTTTTTTCGGTTAAAAAGTGGAGCACTTTTTAGTTCCGACATGGTGCACTTTTCAGTTCCGCCGACAACACATCCGGGAAAACATCTCATTTGTCAACCGGGAAATCCCTCATATTCAAACTCTAACTGGTTTGAACTTCTTGGAAAAGGCTCTCAATAGAAAAGCATTAGATATCACCACACCAATTGTTATGATAAGAAATGAATAGATCAGGGGCAGATCTTTTAGATAAAAGAATCCAAACAAAACTAATGTTAACGGATTTCTGATCAGGGCTTCGTATAGATTATACCGGTGATCCTCTGTTGCCATTAAAGAATATAGTGCCGGAGTCGCAAAAAGACCCATTAGTATCCCAGGTTGTAAAAGCCAGTATCCGTAAAGTATAACGGGCCTGTATTCAACTCCCAGCCATAGTCTTAACCACAAGGGTGCAGCTAAACCAAAAACTATAAAAATTGGGATACAGTAGCGAAACAAGAGCTTGTTTATCTTAATATTATGTTCGTATAAAAGCCTCTTATTGTCTAGTTGAGCTGTGAGTTTGGAAAGATGAGGCAAGAGGGCGTAAAAAGCTCTCCTGATCAAAGATTGGAGCGCATAGCTGACTTTGGTCGTAAGTTCAAAGATCCCCACGGCATGGAGACCGATAGAATTAGAAAGAATGATCTTTACCAGGGGAAAACATAGCATATTCAAGACCTGTGTTCCAATCATAGAAAAACCGAAATTCAGCAGCTGCTTTACTACTGGAAGGGAGAATTTTTTTAAGGCGAAAATACAAATCCCGAATTGTTTTCTGACAACTATATAGAGAATTATGAAGACTATTATCTTGGAAACAAAAGTCCCAATAATGAAAGAATACAGGGAATACCCAAGTTTGATAAATAGCACAGTAATCGCTAACCTGAGAATGGCTTTGAGCAGATCACTCATGTTGGATATATCAAGCCGACCCAAGCCGGTAACAAAGGAGGAATAAAGATCAAAAAACATATAAGTGAGAGTAGCCAGACCCACCCAGGGAAGGATATTATTAGCCAGGACAGAATACTCTTCGGGTACATTCAGAATGCCTATTAACGGTTTTTTGAGTAAGATGATCAAAGCCATAACAATGATAGATATAAGAACTTGGAAGTAAGTAGCATTTGATATGATAGACTTAATTTCGTTCTTGTCCTCTCTCCCCTTTGCTGAACTTACATAGGTAATAACGGCTCTTCCCAGTCCGAATTCACCAAATTGAGCAAAAGAAATAACCACCGTCATGAGTTTCCAGAGAGAATACATCTCAAAGCCCAGTAATTTGATATAAAGCGGTATGCTAAACATTACAATAATTATCTTCATCGCATGGACAAAGCTTCCGCTTAAGGCATTTATCTTGAACTGACTTAATTTCAGTTTTTTTCTGTATTTATTTACCATGGTCGGGTAACTGTCCTCTGATTTAGCATTTCTTAAAGGTTATATGTATCACACACAGTAACTTTAGTCTTAATGTTTATTGAACCAGAATTGATCTACCAAATTCGATAAATGAACAGGAAAGTTCAACCCCTTTTTAATAGGTTTATCCGGTAATCAGTTTTCCTTTTTCCGGAGAATTTTTTCCTGAAATCTTTTATTGTGCCCCAATAGTACCCTGTATTGAGCTTTGTTTTTATAAACAACTGACTCCCGTAAGACAAGCCTATACGGGGTAATTCCAGGGGATCATCATCGGCTTTCAAATGCGCAACTCGGGTACTGAAAGCCAGCCTAATTCCATTTTCATGAAGTATTCTCTTTTCTCTTTCCCCAAAATCCCAACCGGGTGTACCATTCGGATAAGCAAAATATTTTACAGGCTTATCTATCAATGATGATAATTCTGATATTGATGAACTAACTTCATCTTCAGCTGTTTCACTTGTTTCATTAGCCAGAATTGGATGATTTTGGGTATGTGCTCCAATAGTGACCAAACTACTGGTGACCATCTCCACAATTTGATCGGCAGAGACATTTTGAGGACTCAATTCGAGATCATATAGTTCGCAGTATCGAGTAATAACTTCATTAATTTCAGCTATTTTCAGGGATTTCAATATCTCAATAGCCGGAATTCCGTCTAATCTTTCTCTCTTTATTCCGTATCTATCACTTAGTATCTTTTTTAAGCGGTTTTGATCCATACGCTTCACTTGCTGGAACCAGTAATTCTGGTTACCCTTAATTATCTTTGGCGATATAAATAGAGTTGCGGGCAGATTATATTTCAGGAGCAAAGGATAGAAATGCTGATAAAATGATAGATCTCCATCGTCAACGGTTATAAGGCACATCTTCTTGATAGTTTTTTCTTGCTCAAGATATTTATCAAGTTCCTCAATGCTTACTATGATGAAGCGCCTAATCAGATATCTTAGTAATGATTCTAACCAATTAGTATCTTTGGTGGAATGAAACATCGTAACGACACTATTATTCATGCTTCTACCGATTTTTCCATCCCGTAAGGTGTCGATTGAAGATTCTGACCTAACAATTCACTCTTTATAATCTCTTCTATTCTTTTGGCTACCACTGATGAATAAAAATACTTTTTAGCAAACTGATAGTTGAAAGAAGAGATTTTGGCAATAGTTTCAGGATGATTTAATAATAGCCTGATCTGTTCAACAATATTTTCCGGCTGCCAATCTTTAAGGTAAAACCCCATTTCTCCTTCCTGAAAAAAATCGGGTATTCCACCAACAGGTGTAGTCAATATGGCCATTCCAAAGGAGATAGCCTCCAGAACAGCTAAAGGCATTCCTTCATGATAAGAAGCAAAAAGAAACAGGTCACTATTCATTAGAATCTCTTTCTTTTGTTCACCGATTACGTAACCAGGAAAGGCAATGTTTAAACCTCTATCCCGGGCAACCTTTTTTAACATAGATAACTCTCTGCCGTCACCGGCAATGACTATCTCAATCTTTTCTCTCTCCTTTCCGGATAATAAAGCAAGAGCTTCAACGATTTCGTATACACCCTTAGCTTTTATTATACTTCCCAGATAAAGAATCCGAATTTTTCTCCACAGCAATGATTTAGCTTTGACTATTTCGCCGTTAAGCCCTTCTAATAGTGTTTCATCAACAACGGTTGTCTCAATACTTATTCTTCCTTTATAACCCCAACTGAGCAATTTATCTTTGAATCTTTGTGAAAGCACTATAATATGTGAGGCGGACAGAAAGGTTTCTCTAAAGAGAATACGCGAAAACTTCCGTTTATTAATTCTATCTTCTGCCTCCGGATGCCAACCGTGAAAAAAGATGATATGCCGCCTTTTAAACAATCTAAACAAGATAGTAATAAACCCGTCCCGAATCACACCAACATTATCCAGTGACGTGTTCAGAACATATAGTTTCGTTTGAAAAGAAAGCAAGTTCAGCATTATTCTCACATAGGAACTTAAAAGAAAGACATAAAACAGAAAAATGCTTTGATTATGACGATTTGCATAAAAATCAAAGAAGTGTATATCCCCTGATAAATACTTACCAATAGCCTTGTAGTAGTTCCCTATACCGCCGACTTTATGACTCTTCTTTCGGGTCTTTTCCGGAACCTTCTTTCTGATAATTAGGATCTTTTTCATTTTTTGAATATCTTTCTTCTGATTATCGCCATTTTCGTCCGTGGAGTGATATCGCTTCTCAATAGTTCCTGAAATTCTCTTAAGAAAGTGGGATTTCTGCATTCGTTTCGATATTTTGCATATCTTTTGTAAGAAGAAAGAATAGAAGATGCTTTACTAAGTTCATTTTCCATAAAACCGGGGTAAAGAAATTCTACTCTCTTGCTGTTGACTGATATCGCTTTCCTGGTCATTTTAGTTTCTGAGAGCGAATAATTATACTTTCCATTTCTGCTGCTGATATAATACTCTGCTTTTAAATCCCCGTTATATACCAGCTTTAATACCAATGATTTTATTTTATCAGTTTTCCAGGAATCAAAAATGAAATTGCCCAGAGAATATGCTATCAATTTCCCCTGATAATACTCAACAGGCTGAATAACATGAGGATGATTCCCGATAATAACATCAGCACCAAAATCGATAAGTTTATGGGCAATCTCGATCTGCAGAGGTGAGGGCAGCTTTGTATTAGCAAAGCCCCAGTGGATCAGAATAATGATCGCATCTGATCCCCCCTTTTTTTTCTCAATCTCCCTTAGTAGAGGAAGCAAGTTACCAATACTCAAGCAATCAAATGTACTTTCTGAAGATAACTGCCTGATTTCCTGGAGAAAAAATTCATAGTTTTTATAATAATCAGGATCAAGATGATCCGTCTCCACATTGTAATAGGGTTTAGCTCCATAAGCGATGAAGGTTACCTTACTGCCGTTGATTGTTTTCGTCATTGAACAGTCATTGAACTGAGGTGAATGAACGTAGTCAATATCCTTTTCTCTGAGAAGTTTTTTTGTCTCTTCTACAGCCTTAATGCCAAAATCAAATATATGATTATTTGCCAGGGTAGCTAAGTTTATATTTATCTTTTTCAGGATATCCAAACCTTCAGAGGAAGCAATCAGGTTTTTCTTTCCTCTTTCATACGAAACATTCTCTGTAACCGGTGTTTCCAAATTTACAATATTGAAATCACTAAAATCGGTTATTCTGCTGAAAGGGGTTAAATCCAATATCTTATGCTTGATGAGATAAGGAAGTGAATCCTCTGTTTTACACTTTGTTGAGCTGCACACACCCATCATAACATCACCAAAAGCTGTGAGAGTAAACATCAAACTTACCTGTTAGACAATCTTTCTGGCAAATCTCTTGAACTTATCCCAATACTTACCGAAGAAGATCTTGAGAATGAGGTATTTCGGTGAGCCATAAGTGAAACCGACTCTTGGAATTAACAGGGGATTAGCTTTTCTGGAAAACTTCGTTCCGTATTTAGTCGAAAAAGCGATCTTAATTCCAGCTTTTTTTAGATATTCCAGTTCTCTCGCTGTACAGTCTCCATTAGGAAAGGCAAAGAAGTCGATTCTTTTTCGGGTAAGGTCAGCTAACCATTCTACCGATTTCATAATTTCAAATTCCGAATCTTCATCTGACTCATTAGGAAGGATAGGATGATTTATTGTATGTGAGCCAAAAGTAACTAATCCGCTTTCCTGCATCTCAAGCATCTGTTCGTGACTGATATTTTGCGGTTCTTTGTCAGGAACATTGTATCTGGTTTTATACTTTGCAACAACTTCATGTATCTCTTTTATCGTTAGATGCTTTAACAACTCCTTGAGAGAAAACTTATTATCACTCATTTTTTCAGGAAAAAGCTCTTTGAATATCTCTGTTAACCGTTGTTTATTAAAACCCTCTACCTCTTGAAACCAGAAATTTGATCTTTCCGTAATAATCTTGGGAGAGACATATACAGATATCGGTACACTATGTTTCTTAATGATTGGAAAGACGTTACTATACAGGGTTTTATGCCCATCATCAAAAGAAACATGACAGGCATTCCTCAGTTTTTTCCCCTGGTAATAATACTCTTTGATTTCTTCTATCGGTATGAAGCGGTATCTTTTTTTTAAAGATAGAATCAGCTCTTCAAACCACTTTGGATCGTTGATCATGTGGAAAGTAAGAACACAATTTCTGAATATCATCTAACCCCCTTAAATATATTACTTAGAAACCAAATCGCTAATGATCTAAAGAACTAACGGATTGGTTTTCTTAAGCTTAATAACGACATTTTTTAACTTGTAGTGTTCTGATAAATTATTCTTTATTATCGGAATATTGTCGAAGGAATTTACTGTATAGATGGGAAATCTGCTATTCTCTTTTGCATATTTGCAGATCCTGTTCTTTAATTTGCCACTTAATCTTTTACCTCTGTGTCCGATTTCAACAAAGGTCTGACCCGCTATGTGATAATTCTTGATGCCAATTCTATCAATATCACCATTGGGATCGTAATTAGTGTGTAACCAGGTATAGGCAACTATTCGATCTTCTGCGACAACAGCAAAAAGCTTAGAGCCCTTTTTGAAATAGCTCAGACCGAGAAGTTTCTGCAATCTTTGGGAACATTGGAATCTCATGACGGATTCCGGTTCAGCGAAAACTGAAATTTCTTTATATTCCTGATAATCCCGTTCCAGATATGTATCGTTTATCATAATGATTAGAATATTAGTTATCCCGTTTAGCGACATAATTTTTTTGTACAAATATCTTATCGTGTTAAATTTAGTTAGATTGCCAGTCATTACATCTCTTGGATTTTGTATAATCTGTTCAATATCTGCCCTAAAAGAGGTAGCGGATCTTCACTTGCCCAAATCGCTTTATTATATCCAAAATATCTGACGGCTCTTGGTATCAGCTTACCAAGCGGGAAAAAAGATCTATTTTTCCAAATGTCCACTATATCTCTTAGCATATTTATCATTGGTTTGTTGTTCGCTTCTTTTGTTGAATACTTCAAATAATCAATCCATCCCCAGGGTCTGGGGTTAACTTCCAATAAATAGAGTTGAAGATTATCTCTGTCCTGAAGGAATTCGATCTCGATAAAACCGGTGTAGACAAAATTTCTTACGATCTCTGAGCAGAAAGATAAGATCTGTTCTTTTTTCTCCCTCTTGTAATCCACGACGCAGTTAGTCAACCCAACCGGATATTGTCTTATTTGATCTACAACCACTTGTTTCAATGGTTCTCCCTTATTACAATATGCTGCCCAGGCGATGGATCTTTTGTTAGTTAAGTAGCTCTGAACAATAATATCATCAGTTTGTTCCAGATATCGCTGCTTTAATCTATGAAAATGTTGCTTTTCTTTAACTACTATTGTTTTGAAGGCTCTCTTCGCAACGTCTGTTTTCCATTTAAGTATCACCGGATACTTTGGTTCAACCATCTCAGTTAATAGAAAAGAATCGAGTAATTTGACAGACGAATCAATCTTTCTGACATAATCATAGAGATACATTTTGTCATTTAACAGACCAAGCTTAGAAAAGGGCTTGGGAAAACAATTAAACGAACTGAGGTATTGGTTTGCCAGATAGTATCTTAGGTAGTATCCACCCGAAAAAATTATCGGTGTTTCCTTCCCGTAAAAACCGACAATGGTTTCAATTTCCTTTTGTATCTCCTCTGTCGAACAGACTATCTTATTCCCAAAACGTGAATAATAACCGATCCAATTTTTACTCCCGATAAGATATATTTTCGAATAAAAATGTCGTAATTCCCTCAATAAAAACAGAGCTTGAGGCCCCATGCCAAGAATTACCACAGCATCACTATTACCGAGCAACTCCCTCCAATCTAGATCTACTCTGTTCATTTATCGCTGATCCTGTCCCTGACGAAATCTCTTGTTCTGGTAAATACTATGCTGTTATCTTTGCTAAGTACGGAAAGCAACCGATCAAAATTGTTAAAATCAAGATAGCTTTTGGAATGAGCCATAAAACAAAAAAAACAACTCTTCTGGCTGTCGTGACTTAGCTTTTGTACTCTTTTGACCATTTTCAGCAGATGTTTGTAATATAAATAATCAACGCTGCCGTAAATGGCTTTTTCATTTGAACTTTTTGCTGCTATTCCTTTTACTGTTATCCTTTTTTGAGACTTTCTTTGACCCCTGAATATACGGTAATAATAAAGAGGATTTCTGCTCTGTATAATTAGATACAGGGGAAGAGGAAGATTGGTTTTTTCTGTATAGACCGGTAATTCCCAAAGCCCTGAACCCTTCTCTTCCAGGGCGAAATTATCGGGGTTAACTTCCCATGTTTCAGTATTTGATACCGTTTTCCTGAAATCAATGCTCCCCATCTTACCATAATCGTAATATCTGCCCTGTACTACAGATGAGTCACAAATCAATCCGTTTTTTTTTAAAGCATAATACAGGTTTGTTGAGGGTTGACATAACCATCCCCCTGCCCTGTAGGCTACTGTTTCATAGGTTGGGTTTACCTTTCTTAACAATCCTTCCAGATATTCCTTACTTCTTTTTATCCATTCTTCAAGTATCGCAGTATCAACATTTGCAGAGTGCCAATACTCCTTGTTAATATCCCAGTGGTTGCTATACTCTTTTGCTCCAATCCATTGAGGATGAAAGTGCAGCTGAACATCATGTCCGCGCTTGATCGTCTCAACTAACACCTCTTCCCACTTCGCAGCAATCTTTCTCCATTTTGTCAGACTGCTATTTAACATTGCTTGCTGCTGTCCTAACTCAGCAAAAAAGGTGTATTTTGCTCCATATTTATCACAAATATCAAGAATTCTTCTCGCAGGTTCGAACATAAGGCTCTCAGGATCTCCGGTTCCATTACCGAATATTTCCCAATCATCATGAAACATTACATAGCAAGTCATCTTGTCTGTTATCTATATCTTTCTACGCTGTTACCGTAATGGTTGTTTTGTCCTTTGCATACTCATCATCAAAAATCTCATCTTTATTTACCAGTACCCCTAACAAAGAACCAATATAGAGAAATGACAGAGAATATGAATCAATGACCCATAACTGGTTTGTGTATGAAAAAACCAACCAGGCACCTACCATTGAAAACAACGTAGCCCGGACACTGCTCAACACTTTTGCTTTGCTTTTATCAGGTTCCTTCTTTCTTTTATAGAAAAGTATACAACGGACGATATTCAAGTAGAGAATAATACCCACTATTCCGGAACCCACAAGTAAATTGGCAAAATCATTATGGATAGTTCTTCTTGTCCCCAGAAATTGAGCTCCCCGAAACAGCTCCGATCCAAAAATCTTATGATCAAAACTATTCTCCTCAAAAGCATCTATTGCTCTTTCAATGTCACTATGTCTCCCCTCATCCTGGAGTACCGAAGTTAAACCACCTCTTCGAACATAAGTTTGAAATAATTTATTGGAGACATTACTGGGCATTATAACAATTAAGCTCAGACCAATCAAAATATAGGTCAGAATCCTATATCTACCTCTTGTTACAATTGCATAGATCAGAATACCCGTTATCAGAGCCAAGACCGCTGATCTTCTAAAAATTAGCAATGTTATAATAGCGGTTGCTATTAAAAAAGATGTCTTAAAAGCAAACAGACTCTTCTTCCCAAAGTGGTTCCTTATCTCATTATCAAGATAGAGTGTTAGGGATATATAAACAAGAATATTAGTTATGTAAATCCCGCCTCCTGCTACATATACAGTATCAATACCATAGGGATTATAACCTGTTTTAGTAAATTGCTCAACGATGAAAGAGATTATTATACCCACTCCGCAGATCAAATATATTTTATTCAAAATGAGCAATCTCCTAAAAGTATTGATGTATTGCATAGCTATTGGAAGCATAAGCATCGATATAGATAACCTTACAATAGCCAGAAGGGAAAACACGGGAGAAGAAGATCGTATTAATAATGTACAAAGATAGAGCAAAAACGCAAAGATAGACAAAGTTATTCGATATCGCTTTAATGAAGGTAATGCAATCAAAACGAAAGCAAAAATTAAAATTGCTCTGATTTCCCCAATATGAAAAGCTCCCTCGGGATACAAGGGCATAAGAAAAGTCACCAGGATGTGGATAAAAGGTATAACGTAAACTGCATTACTAATGAAATTTTTGTATCTTCTATAAAACAGAATTAGCCCTATTATGGCAACTCCAAGCAATATTATATTAATGTAATGATAGCTATTCACTATTGTTCCTTATTGTTTATCCACCTGATACTTCTATGTTCTTGAATTCAAGCAACCCCATAAAATTACAAAGTAAACCAGTCTCCGTAAGTCTGAATATTTGGAATAATAATAGTATTCTTTCCTAATCTTATTATTAAGATAGGCTCTAAATACCGCGGCAAAGATACCGTTAGCAGATTTACTGATTCCCTACAGCTTCGCTCCGTCACCTCCCCAAAGAAAAGCTCATCCGAACACCAATATATCAAATTGATATAGCAAGCAACTACCACTAAAGGTGATGATAATTCCTAATGCAACTATTTTACGAATTAAGATATGTCAAGCATTAATCACTAAAGAAGGTGAAGAGGATTGAAAGGTTGTTATAATCTTAGTTTACCAGAGAGGAACTGCACAGTCGGTTCGAGTTGTCCGAGGGACTCCTCTGTGATATCTCAGGGAGAGAAGAGATAAACCATGGGTTCATAGCGTTTCTTATTGAGAGGTCTTTCAGCAGCATTCGAACAATTATTCTTCTGCGGAGGTCATTCATAGCTATTTTCTTGTCGGTTGCCCAAAACCAACCGCGTAGTTAACCGGGTTAAAGCTATGAATTACTGTACTGCCAGGGCAACAGAGTGAGAAGTGAACATTCAAGAAAATTGCCGTAAGCAGCTATAGACAATCAATCAGATCATTTCACAAATCGAAAATCTTACCCGGATTCATTATATTATTGGGATCAAAGGCTTTTTTAATCCTTCTCATCAACTCAAGCTCCGGTTTTGAGACATGATCGGTGAAGTATTTCTTACGTTTAAGACCTATCCCATGTTCACCACTGATCGAACCGCCCAGTTTCAAGACATAGTCATAGATCTCCTGCAACGCTTTTTGCTGGATCAGAAGCCATTCTTCCTGGGTTTGTTCCCGGTTCTTCAATAGCGTCGCATGCAGATTACCGTCTCCGGCATGTCCGAAACAGGGAATTTTGATCTCATATTTCATTGCAATCTCTTGCAGATAAGGAACAACTTTGGGGATCTCGGCAATCGGTACGACTATGTCCTCCGAACTCTGTTCGGGACTCATAATATGCAAAGCTTCCGGTATGGAGCGTCTTATTTTCCAGATACGTTCTCTTGTTGCCGGATTATCGGCAGCAAAAACCTCAAATGCTCCGTTTTCTTCGCATACCTCTCCGACCTTAAGATATTCATCTTCCAGTATCTCTTCATTCGTTCCGTCCAGCTCTATCAGAAGCATCGCTTCAGCTTCTTTTACCGGCAGTTTTTCCTCCAGGAAATCAGTGGCAGCTTTAACCGAATGCCTGTCCATAAATTCTATCCCGGTAGGGATGATACCTGTTCCGATCATGATTTTCGGTACGGTAGAAATTGCCGCTTCGAGACTATCGAAAAAAGCGAGTAAAACTGCCTGGGAAGTTGGCAGGGGGAGCAGCTTGAGTATTACTTGGGTAACTATTCCGAGAGTACCCTCCGAACCGATAATCAGATTTTTCAGGTCGTACCCGGCAACGTTTTTTACCAGCTTTCCACCGAGATTGATTATTTCCCCGCCCGGGAGTACTACTTCCAGCCCTAAGACATATCTGCCGGTAACCCCGTATTTGATCGCTTTGCCCCCGCCGGCGTTTTCCGCAATATTCCCGCCGATGAAACAGGACTGCAGGCTCATAGGATATCCGGCATAATACAAACCTTCCGCAGCGGCAGCAACGTTAATCTCGTTGGTAATGAGCCCTGCTTCGACAGTGGCTGTCATATTTGCCGGATCAATTTCGATTATCCGGTTCATTCTCTCCAGGGAGAGTAAGATTCCACCTTTGACAGGGATGGCACCGCCGGAAAGACCCGTCCCTCCACCACGGGGAGTAACGGGGATCAAATGTTCGTTTGCCAGTTTGAGGATTTCAGAGACCTGGTCGTTCGAGGTAGGGAAAACGACTACCTCAGGAAAACTGCTGTATTGTGAGACAGGAGTTTCATCATGGGAATAGTCGGTCATAAGCGAGTTGTCGGTGATGATGTTTTGTTCCCCGACAATAGAGATAAGTTTCGATATCATTTTTTTCATAGGCTCCCTGGAGAACTTCCTTTATAAAAGACAGGAACGAGGCGGAGTAAACCGGAAGGTATAAAGCTTCGCTCCGTCGCCTCCTTTTTCTGGTAAGAAGGTCGTGGATTGATGTCAAGGAAAATGAAAAAACCAAAGGAAGAAATAGCAGGGATAAAGTTCACGCAGATTTACGCAGAAAAAACAAAGAGAACGCAGATAAAACAAGAGATATTTGATATTAGGGGAAAAACCAAAGGAAGGAGCAGCAGGGAAAAGGTTCTCGCAGATAAAACAAGAGATATTAGAGATTAGATGGCATGTTTCACAACATCGTTTACACTTTTTTGTACCGTTAGCTGTCTCATAACATCGTTTACACTTTCTTACAGTTCTTTATCTTTATTTATCTGCGAAATCGCTTTATATTTTAAACTGCGGAATCTGCGTGAACCCTCTTTCCGATCAAGTCCCGCACATACCTCCCTATAGCAAGGCAGGCAGTCAAGCCGGGAGATTCTATCCCTATCAGGTTGATCAAGTTCTTAAGTCCTCTCTCAGCTTCTTCCTTTATGTAAAAATCCCTGACATTCTCACCGGGACCCTGTAACTTTGGTCTGATACCCGTATCATCAGGGTGCAAATTGTGCATTTCTATTGGGAGATAACGGTTAACAGCTTTCATGAAATCCGCTTTATGACTTTCATCCATGGCATAATTAAGCTCTTCGACATAATAAGCGTTGGGACCGAAACGGATTTCACCATTCAGATTGACAGTGAGATGTATTCCGAGTGAGATCCCTTTAGGATCAGGCAGTGGATAGATCAAACGGCTGATCTCGCCCACACCGCTTGCCTTGTAATACTCACCTTTACACCAGTGGAGCTTCAGGTTTGTATCTTTCAGATCGATCCCCGCCAGGGAAGCTATCTTGTCGGAAAAAAGTCCTGCCGCATTAATCAGGATATTAGTTTGAAATTCTTCACCGTTATTGAAGCTTACCAGATAACCGGTCTCATTTTTCTCGATTTTCTCTGCTTCCATACCATAAACGATGAATCCGTCATCAGATTCTATCTCGTTAGCCAGGTTCAGCATGAGATTATGAGTATCGATAATCCCGGTAGATGGTACCCAAAGACCTTTCCCGGCAATGATCAGGGGTTCTAATTCCTGTAACCTGTTACCTGTGATCAGCTGCAAACCTTCCACTCCGTTAGCTTGACCATGACGATAGAGTTTTTCCAGTTCAGGGTATTCACTTTCCTCTCCGGCAATAACGATTTTACCGGTTCTCCGGCAGCCAATCTTTTTCTCAGCAGCATAATCATAAAGCATCCGGTTCCCCTCCACACAAAGCTTTGCTTTCAAACTGCCGTGCGGATAATAGATGCCCGAATGAATAACTTCACTGTTACGGCTGCTGGTCTCTCTGCCGAAAGAAGATTCCTTTTCGACAATAACAACATCGGAATGCTCCTCTGTTAGATATTTACCGATGGAAAGACCAACAACACCGGCACCAATAATGAGAATGTTTACCTGTTCCATGAGGAAGGGAAAAATCTAAGGTTGCTTTTCGTAAAGAGAAAAATGCAGGGTGCCGGAAAACCAATATTGAAGGAAAAAGTTATTTTAAGATCGTCATCTTTTTTCCCTTCAGATAAACTCCGGAAATCTCCATCCGGTAGAAATAGATTCCTGAAGCTGCCGGTTTGCCAAAATTATCAGTGCTCTTCCAAAGAACAGAGTGAAAACCTGGTTCATACTGCTTCCCGTTAATCAATCTTGTTATCAGTTGCCCGGTACTGTTATAGATACTGATCGTAACAAGGGATCTTTCTGCTGTCCTAAAGGTTATATTGGTATCGGGATTGAAAGGATTCGGATAAGCACCTATGAGTTCTGTCTTTAAATCATGGGGCTCCTGACCCGGCTGGTCATCATCAATCCCGATAAATATTGAAACCGGACCATGATAGCTATAAGAGAGATCCAGATTATTAGCCCGAAGCCAATAATAATAGGTAGTATTCTCCCTGACTTCCCGATCAATAAAAGAATAAATCTGCTGAACTGTGGAGTTAGCAGCCGGAATCAGGACATAGTTTATTTTTTCAGCTTCTGCGAGCGAGTTAAAGTAAGAACGATGGACATCATAACCAAGCATCTCCGTCTCAGATTCGCTTATCCACTGAAGTTTCACCCAGCCGTTATGATCCGAAGAGGCAGAGAAGGAAGAGAGTTCCACCGGAAGAGGTGAATCTTCAATATAATCGGTAAGCAGGATATTATCAACGTTAAACTTTCTGCCGTGGGTACCGGAAGAACTGCGAATCCTGATCCTAACCTCTCCGGTAAGGTTAACCGTCTCCGAATAAGAGGTCAACTCATCAATACCGGCAAGATCAACCACCTCCCCTGCCTGATGCCAAATAATACCTTCGTCATTACTGTATTCTACAACAAAAACGGGAGCTGTTGCCAAGTTGTCTCCGGTGAAGCTTGATCTGCTGTACCAAAAAGAGATCTCTCCGACACCGTTGCTTTTATCTTCGAGCATGGTCATTTCTGTCGGATCATTAATACTGTGCCTGAACCTGGCGGCTTTCTCTCCAATGGTCAGATCTCCGGAAGCAGAACCTATCAAAACCGAACTCATATTCCAGCTAATCCCGTTCAGATCAACCGTTGCCGAACTATACCCTTCCGGTTTTACCGCTTCTTCAAAATCAATAAAATAATCAGCGGATAGTGCAGTCACCAGGATTATCCAAAATATCCCTATTAACGCCCAAAATCTTTTCATAATAACCCTCCTGTTATACCCTGTTTATAGCCCTGTTTTCTTTTTTATACCCTTCAGCAATAACCCTCTCAAAGACGACTTATTTGCCAGTTTGTTTTCGTTAACGAAAACTTTCCGACAGAATGATATCTTAGATTTCTACAGCGAGTTATACTAAGGAGATCTTTCTTTCACACACAAAGTGATTTTTCCGGTTTAATGGTTGCGGTCAAGAGATTTTTCTTATTTTCCGCTCTCTCAGGAAAAGAGACTGCTTTTTCTATCTCAGCCTACCACCCCAAAAGATAGCGTGTTCATGGGAAGTAAAACGATGAAAAATGCATGTCAAATTCATATTCATTTACTTTCTTTGTAACAGCCCAAAGAAAGTAACAAAGAAAGGCTGCCGGCTGCAACAAAAGTGCAGATTTATAACAAAGTAAGACAGAGTATAGAATATCTGAAAAATTCAGGTTATCAGCACCAAGACGGGGCGTGCCCACGTCTCTACGATAATAGTTTCGTTCGTCAACCGAGGTGCTCTTTTCTTTGTGGCTGCGACCGAGCTCGGCGAAGCCAAACAGTTTCTTCGAAGCAGTCCCTCGTACGGTTTTATTAACGCTGTTTTTTGCAATGCCGGGGAAAACTAAAGAAGAGTAGCAAGAAGAAAAACCGAAAGGAGGACAGCAGGATGATGTGGCAAGCTGGAGCTTACCACCCCGGAAAAAAGCCGAAGGAAGGAATAGCAAAGGGGAAGGGGCGGTTCGTGAACCGCCCCTACGCCTGATTTATTATGATAGTCAGTTGTAAATGCCAATCCCGGGGACATATCTGCCCTTGAAAAGATAAAAGCAGAGCTGAAAGCTCCGGGTACGAATAGAAAAAAGAAAAACCTACGGAAGAAAAGCAAGTCCATTGGGAGGGCAGTAAGTCTGTAACAGAGGCGTCCCTGCCCTTGCTAAAAACAGAACTGGAAGCTCTGTGTACGTAGGAAAACCTGCGGAAGGGCAGCAAGAAGATGTGGCCCCGGTAGAATAGGAGAAAAGATTCCACAGGGCAAGGGAAAGGGAGTTTGGCTTCGCCGAGCTCGGAATCAGCCACGAAGGATTGATTTCCTCGGTTGCCACACCGAGATGGCGAGTACATGTAGTCCCGGTAGAATAGGAAAAAGATGCCACAGGGCAAGGACAGGAAGTTCTCCATTAGACGTTTTTTATTGACATAAATAGCGGCAAATTGTGTTCTTAGCGTTGCGAGCGGGTATGGCTCAGTTGGTAGAGCATCAGCTTCCCAAGCTGAATGTCGCGGGTTCAAGTCCCGTTGCCCGCTCCATTGTATTAACGAAACATTTCGTAATTATGAATAAAACTCTTTATGCCTTCATAGATCGCTTCTGCCAATAATTTCTGATGTGCAGAATTGTTGAGTTTTCTCTCCTCCTCCCTGTTAGAGATAAAACCGAATTCCACCAGCACAGAGGGCATAAAAGCTCCTCTTAGTACATAAAAACCTGCCTGCTTGACTCCCCGGTCATTAGCACCTGTAACCCTGACAAGATTAGCTTGCAGCTTTATTGCCAGATAGCTGCTCTCTTTTAATTGCTCGGCTTGTGCCATATCCATCAGGATATATGTTAGGTCATCATACCTTTTTACTGCCTCTTCTCCCCCTTCATACTTTTCAACTACCGCATTTTCCATCATCTCTACAGCCCTGGCATCATCTGTTCGGGCTACTGAGAGAAAGAAAACCTCAACTCCGGAAGCTGAACGATTAGGAGCGGCATTACAGTGTAAGGAAATGAACAGATTTGCCTGATGCCGGTTCGCAAAAGCAGTCCGTTGTTGTAAAGGTATGAAGCGGTCATCTTCTCTTGTGAGCATTACCTTAACATCAAGATTCTCTTCAACTAATTGTTTGATCTTATGGGCAACAGATAACACAATATCTTTCTCATACACCCTCCCGGAAAAACCGATAGCTCCCGGATCTTTTCCCCCGTGCCCGGGATCGATAACTATTGTATGAAAGGTGTTATCAACCGGTGATTCGGCGTGTAAGGTATGGGTTTCCGAGTCATAACTGATCTTTTCAGGAAATAACTGAGGCAGCAATTTTTCTAAGAAAACTATCGGAACATAGTATTTTCCCTGATAGTATAGAATGTTGTAAACGAAGCTATACAGCTCCGTTTGGAAAAGGAGGTAAGAGGAATCGGTCAGTAATATCAGACGCTGATCATAGATATCCAGAAAGATCCGGCGGTCAAAAACATCGAAACTGATGAAGGCATTAAGCGTCTTATTCAGTTCCAGGATATTGAAATAGAGAATGTCATCAATAACGGTAATTTTTATAAAATCTTCATCAACGATCTCGTTGTACTCAACCCTGACCATATCTAAAGCCGAAACAGGCACAATAAGGATAGCCAGCAAAAAGATGGTAAGGAGGATATTCTTCATGGATAACTATGTTCTTTATAAAGCGCTATTCATTCTCTTTGTTTGTCTTGTCAGGGGCAGCGATGATCTTTTCAATTATAGCTACATCCAGTTTTAGCTCTTTGGCAATAGCTTCAATATTCCAGCCGTCATTATAGAGCTTTAAGGCAAGTTTACTGTTCATATCCTCATTATCTGTGCTTTTTTCGGGTTGTTTCTTTTTTGCCGGTAATTTTGTTCTCTCAGTTTTTCTCTCAGCCGCTTCCGGTTTCTTGCTAACAGTGGTTTTCTTTGCATTAGCTGCTTTTTTTATTTTGGGTTTATCGTCAGAAACTTCGTTTTCCTCTACCGGTTCTTCTGCTTTCCGTTTTTGTTCAGCCTTCTTTTCATGCTGCTTTTTCGCTTCGTATGTTTTCGAAAATCTCTCTCTCGGATCGAAAACCCGGGGTGGTGCCTTGGTTCTTGGGGTTAAGGCGGATTTCTGATATTTTGACCTCACAACACTGAAGGTGATAATATAAACGATCAGGGCTGTCGCAATAATGAAAGCTAAAAGCCACATAACATCTGCCGGGGTCACCTTTCTTGGGGGAACGTAATCTTGTAAAACGGTAAATACTTGAGGAAGCTTGTTTTCCGAAGATACTTCATGGAATACACTACTGACGTTTCTCACCATTGTCTGCAGTGTTTTACCTTCATCATCTATTTTAGCAAGTATTGTCTTAACCTCGTCAGCATTACCGTAAACTGAAGCAGCAAGGGCAAGCAGAAAATATTGCCGGTTAAGATCACCGGCATAGAGAAAATAGTTTCTAAGATTAGAAAAAGCCTGTTCTATCTCCTGAGAGTATTCCACATCCAGTTGTCCCAGCTTCATGAGTTCTAACTGAGCCGGTATATATTCAGAGGCAACATACTGTACCGAGGCGAATCTTCTCACTGCTTCCTGGGTATCACCTCGCTGTAAAAGTATCTGTCCAAGGTAGTAATTTGCTTCCGATACCTGGGGACTCGTCGTCAAAATCTCGCGCATAAGCCTTTCTGCTTCAACAGTCTGCCCTATTGTCAGATAGAATCTGGCGAAGGCAAATTTTTCATAGACGGTTTCGGGACTCTCTTTATTAAAGATATCAAGAACTATCTTGAATTCCCTGCCGGAGAGATCAAAATGCTTTAAATGATACCGCCTGCTTGTATTAATGGTCAGGATCACCTCACCCGCTTTTTGCGAGATGTTCAGAGATTCTAAAACAGGACTGAAAAATGTCTGGCTCTGAGACAAATTACTCCCTGCAACAGTATCTTCCAGCAAAAGGCGAATCTGTCTCTGTGTTACTCTTTGCTCAATAGAATAATTAGGTTCTCCTGTGAATACAATTACTGTCCGATTTACTATCCCATAATCTCTATGATAGATATTGGTTAAGGTATTTCTTTCGATAGCCATAAGACCGGTAGCTGAAAAAATGAGGGTCAAAATTAATACTGAGGGCAAAAGATACCGATTATTATTCATATTCCCATCCTACTGATTGTTTTTTCAATTTATTGTCTGAATTCATTATCACCAAACCTCACAAGAATAATATCAATACATTGTTAAGAAAGATGAAGACAAATATCAAGGCGATCTGTCAAGAAATAGTTGTAAAATCAACCACAGAAAAGAATATGAGTCATATAGTAACCTGAAACAAATAAGTCGAAAAACCTTCATTTCGACTTTTTATAAAGATTCTTCTTAGATATATAATCACTGACAGCCCGGGGAACGAACCCATCAATATTTTCACCCTTTACCAATCTGCTCCTGATCATTTGAGAAGATACCTCAACCGGTTCCATATCAATAAGTGTGATCTGGTCAAAATAGGGAAGTTTCTGAAATTTTTCTGCCTCGACGTCACTGCGTCTTACTGCGGCAAATTTAAGGTTTTCCAATAGCCAGTGATGATCATGCCAAGTCTGGATCTGTGGTATGTTATCAGCCCCAAGAATAAAGATCAGAGAATATTCCGGGTATTTCTTTTTCAATCTTTGGACAAGATATTTGGTATAACTCTTTTCCCCGGGAGTATAATCGAGCTGAGATACTTCCAGATAATCAAAGGGTTCAACTGCAAGTTTTACCAGGTTTAGTCTGTCAACATAGGGGATTATGTCTTCATTATCTTTATGGGGAGGATTATATGCCGGTACAAGGAGAATCTTTTCCGGTTGCAATTTGCTATAGACTGCTTCTGCGACAGCTAAGTGCCCGTTATGGACAGGATTAAAAGTACCTCCCAGGATACCAAGTTTCATGATCTGATTAAAAAGTTCTTTCGAATAGTCTTACAACCCTGTTCGTTTCACGGGAACCCGGATAGTATTCTTTAAGGGAATCGACGATAGGATAAGCATTATCACGGTCTTTTCTTTCCAGATAGATCAGAGCGGAGTAATAACGAGACATTCTATCGATCTCATCACGGTTGTTTTCTGCCAGTACTTCAGCGAAGTACATTAAGGCAGAACTATAATCATAGAGTTTGTAGTAAATATAGCCATTGTAATATTTCTTCTCAAGCAGTTTGTATTCGGCTTCTGCAATGTATCTTACAGCTTCCTGATATTTCTCATCGAGAGGAAATCTGTCTATAAAGATACTGAAAGCCTCGATGGCAGCCTTCGTCTCCTGCTGACTGTAGTGAGGATTACGGGACTGGTTAAACAGGGCTTCCCCAATTCTGAAATAGGCAATATTATTCATTCTGAAGTCCGGAAAAAGCCTGATCAGTTCCCGATATTCAAAAATTGCATCCTCGTATCTTTCAATCTGAAAATAGGATTCTGCTAATCTGAACTGAGCGAGTGGGGTATGAACAGATCTTCGCTCAAAGACAACATTACTGTAATAATCAATGGCTTTTCTGTAGTTGTTTCTTTCATAATACTCGTTTGCCAGATTCATTTTCTGCTCTGTCGATAATCCCGGTCTGATTTTCTGCCTGCTGCAGGCAGTCAGAGCAACCAGCACGATTAATATTAGAATTACCAGTTTCTTCATCTGTTCCTCAATTTGACTCTTTATAGATTAAACGCTCTATCTCAACTATCTTACAGTCTGTCAGCTGCCGCCAAAATAGAATAGATAGGCCAGGGTTCCAATAATTGCCGATATGATCAAGGGATCATACCATCTCATAGTGGATGCTTCATCAGGGGTAAATGTTGTTATTGTCAGATTTTCGAAATCGAGAATCTGCCTTTCCGGAATTTTTGTTAGCTGGTAACTGACCAGATGATTCTCTTCCCGATATCTTCTTTTAACAGGAAAAAATCCGGAAGTCCGCAGAGTTGAGACATATCCGTATGTTATCCGGATTACTAAAGATTCCTCCTGCTCTTCCTCATAAAGCTCATAACCATCCTCTAACAATTTTTCCTTGAACAAATTTTCAAGGGGGGGGGTGAAGTCACCGACAAATAGATCAAGGACAACAGGAATATCAGCGGGTAGATCGCGGTAAAAGTTCTCAAATACGAGCTGAGGGATTTGCTCCCTTTCTGCTATAATCTCCGCTAGACAGAAATTAGTTCCTGTCAAAATTATCAATAATATCAGAATACTTCGCATCTTTCCGTTTAACATCAAGTTGTCATTAAATTCCCGGGATTTACAGCAATAATTTGCTGCTCCTGAGAATCATTCATTGTTTATTTTTAAGGCTTATCCCTACCGGTTTATCCTTTGACAAAGAAGACATGATAAGCCTTGAAGGTCGAATAAAGATCTGCCTTGGAAACCAATTCATAAGGAGCATGCATCCCTATAATGCCTGGTCCGCAATCGATAACATCTGCTCCGTAAGCTGCCAAAAACTTAGCTATCGTTCCGCCGCCGCCAACATCTACCTTACCGAGAGCACCAATCTGCCAGTTGACCTTTTCTTCATTGAACAGATGAACCAGTCTTGAGGTAAACTCTGTATGGGCATCATTAGAACCGCTTTTTCCTCTCGCTCCGGTAAACTTGGTAACACTAACCCCAAAGCCTAAATGTACAGCGTTCTGCTTTTCGTGAACTGACGGGAAATTTGGATTAATTGCCGCATTTACATCAGCCGATAGAATACTACTGTTCATCAATGTTTTTCTAATGGTATAGCTGTCGTATTTTTCACCGTTATTCTTTAGCAGCTCCGCGATAAAGTCTGTTAATTGGGCTGATTTGGCACCGGTATTTCCTTCGCTGCCGACCTCTTCTTTATCAGAAAAGAAGATCAGGGAAGTTCTTTTCAATTGTTCGGGTTTTGTCTGCACCAGTGCCTGCAGAGAGGTATAGGCACATATCCGGTCATCATGTCCGTAACCGGCAATTAAACTCTTGTCTATTCCGGAATCCCTGACTTTACCGGCCGGTACTAATTCCAGTTCGGCACTGAGAAAATCGCCTTCAGTAATCCCGTACTTCTCATTGAGTATTACCAGAGCATTCAGTTTCACAGCTTCTTTAACCTTTTCGTCGCTGTAGGGAATTGAGTTGAAGATTACATTCATCTGTGAAGCATTGATGGCATCTCCGATTTTTTTCCCGTATTGTTCTGCCGCTAAATGAGGCAGCAGGTCCGGCATGATAAATACCGGTTCCTTCTCATCTTCTCCGATAGAGACATTAACAACCTCACCGTTCTTCTTTATCAGCAACCCGTGTAAAGCGAGAGGGGTTGACATCCATTGATATTTCTTGATCCCTCCGTAATAATGAGTTCTCATCATTCCTAAGTGAGTCTGAGAATCTTCATAGAGAGGGCTTTGTTTCAAATCAACCCGGGGTGAATCAATATGAGGGGATATGATATTTATCCCTTCGGATATGGGTTGTTTTCCAACTACTGCGGCAATAACATTTTTCTGACGATATACCTGATAGTATCTCTTCTCTTTCGTTTTAGACGTTTTCTTCTTGGTATCGATGTCGGTAAATTTTCTCTTTTCCAAAAGGTTTTTGGAGTAATTTACCGTTTCCCGAACAGTTTTACAGGAAGTGAGAAATTCTTTGTAACCTTCGGCAAATTTGAAGGCAGCATTTTTTTCGGTCTCCGAAGCTGTTTTCCAGAAGCTGGTTCGCTCATAAGTCAGTTTCTTTTTTAGGTCCTCTTTTTTAGGCATTAGTTAACTCCTTCTCAGGCGATTACGGTTGGTAATCGTCTCTATTCTTTATTTGATTTCAATTACTTCGTATTGATGTTCCCCGGCAGGAACTCTGATAGTTACAATATCGCCGGTTTTCTTCCCCAATAATCCCTTCCCGATAGGTGAAGCAAGTGATATTTGATGCAAACCTTCGTCTGTTTCTCCGGTCTCGTCAATTCCGACGATCTGATAACGAACAGTTTCTCCGTTTTGTTTATCTTTCAGAGAAACAATTGCCCCGAAACGAATTGCGTCTTTCGGTATCTCGGCAGGATCTATTGCCTTCAAACTACTGATCCTGCTCCGCAGATGTCCGATTTCTTTATCGATTTGCCTCTGCTTTTCTTTTGCTGCATGGTATTCAGCATTTTCTGAAAGATCTCCCATCTCTCTTGCCGTGACGACCTGCTTAATTATCTCCGGTCGTTCTACCGTATTCAAGTGTTGCAGCCTCTCTTTTAATCTTATCAGTCCGTTAATGGTTATATAGTTCATATTCATCATTACTCTACTCTTCCTTTATTATCATAGCCTCTGTTCTATTTCTTTTTCAACAGCTTTAATCCGCTTGCCGCTGCCTTTTTTATCCGGACATTACCGCTTTTTGTCCAATTATTCAGACAATCATAGATCATCTTCGCAGCCTCTGGTTCTTTGACCGGAATGACCGCATGACAGAGGATGTCCACAAAAATGGGGGTACGGCTCTTTTTGAAATCATCATAGACGGAAAAATAAAAATTGGGATCTATCTTATAAGAAGCCTTGAGGAACTGTATGCTGTCTCTTACTGTATAGCTTTTGGGATTAAGCCACTGACCCGTCATTTTATGAAAGATATAACCGAGTAGTGAAGGATCATTTTTCGCGGCTTTGATGAACAAGCCAATAATTGCTTTATGAAGCTCAGAATTATCCATTTCCAGCCAGTTGTAAACCAGATCGATGTATTTTTTTCCATCCTTTTTGAGCAGAGGGAAAACAGCTTTATTCAAGACAAGATTAATATCTGTGTAATTTCTGCATCCCTTCATTTTCTTCAGCAGATATTCTAAAAACAGGTCCGGTTTGCGCCGGGTAGCACTTTTCATCACATAAGCAAAGATCAGTCTCCCGTTTTCGCCTTTCTTATCCCAAAGATAATCATAGAAACCAATGTATTCTTCGAATTTTTTCGTCAGCTTGCCGGCTAAAGTTTTCCCGACAAAAACAATTACCTCTGAGGGTATGTTATTATCAACCCTTTTAGGGTAAGCATTATAAACAATATCAATATCATAATCGCCTTGAGGCAACTTGCGAGAGACAAAATCAACCGTATCCAGTTTCAATCTCTCTTTCCAGTCCAATGAAATCATTCTAACCTCCACATATACCATGAACCACGAATCTATCGTGCGAGACCTTAATGATAACGATCATTATTTTATCCCCAATTTATGGCTATCTTTTTTTTTCGACAAAAAGAAATTCATAGTTCATTCGTTATCGATGACGTTGAACTCCTATTGAGCAATCTTTTCCATTTACCCGGTTTATGAAACCCCTTGTATCATTTAACATTGTTCTCTTCCTAACCCTTTGCTTAGCTCCCTTTGTCATAATACACCATTTTTTTTTTATGGTTAATTTATTATCGCTATTTGTCCCCGTTTTATCACGTCGCCCATTCTCAGAATATAGATATACATACCCGAAGAAAGAGTTTTCCGGGAATTATTGGTAACCTGCCAGAGATAGCTATTATTCATTACAGAGACCGGAGCAATTTTGTCTGAAAAAACTTTTTCTCCGGCTATTGAATAAACGCTGAGTTCCCCTTCAATCTCAGCCGGCAAACCGATAAACTGCAAGGTGTGATGCTGTGTCCTGACAAAAGGATTCGGTACTACTTGTACCAGTTTCAAGTCTTCTGTGCCCGGAAGTTGAAAGCGGAGAATATTCTGATTGTTAGGAAGCGGATTCCCTGACAGATCAGTGATATTATTCATAACCAGATAGTATGGACTGTTGCTCACTTTTAGTTTTTCATTGAAGGTCAGGTGAACTAAATTGTCAATACACTGAATCGAGAGGATGCTGTTGCTGATATCTATTTGCGGTAAATCCAGAACAAAATTAGCTTCATTCTCCGCAACAACCGGATCAATATCTTTACTGAAGACGATCTTCAGAATCCTTTCCTCTATTATTTCATGGGAAGTGATCTCCGGAAGTCCCAAATCATGAGAATAGGAGAAATAAAAGTTGCTTTCCGGAAGGGGAACACCTGAGCTTCCCTTTAAACCGGCAATGTGTAGATAATAATCCTCTTCCGGTTCCGGCAGAGGTTTATTGAATCTCAATAACAACCCTCTCTGATTTTCTGTATGATTTACGGAAAACGGCCTGCCTATTCCATTATTGACGTTGTAATGTCCAACATTAATCGCTTCATTATTCAATTGCACATTGAAGAGAAGGCGGAGTTCATTCGGAGCAGTCATGGTAAGTGACAGCAACTCCGGAACCGTAAAAGGAACTGCTCTCTGCCAGGCAGAAAACCGGCTGACCGCCGGATTATAGTCATGATTTACACTCTTCAGGGCATAGCTGTATTCTTCACCTAAAAGTAAATCTTCATCGGTGAAAATTGTTACCGTTGTCGAATCTATAAGGGTTATGGTATCTTCATGTTTACGATAAACTAAATAATACTCGGCAAAACAGGAATTCCAGGACAACTCTACAGTACTTTCATTCATCGGTTGGGCGATTAGACCTATTGGAGAAGGGGGACCGGAATAATCCGTTTTCGAGACAAAATGGGACTTCAGGGTACCTTGTTCATCATTATCATTAATGATAACGCCTGCCGGATTAAAATCTGTTGCCGGAATCGGCACCACATTGTAAGTCCTTGCCGCTGAACCTTTCCATATCGGCTGGAACTCTCCCTCAACATAATCTATAATAAAGAGATGCGGTGTGAGGGCAAAAACCAGCTCCAGACTTCCGTCACCATCAAGATCAATCGCTTTGATGGAATTTACCTGGTCAAAATGATCAAAAGAGAGATATCCGAGAGAAATGAACTCATCTTCCGCTTCAGAAAAACCAAAGAACTCAAAATACCAGAAATTCTTACTCGTATCAGTATAATCGGAACTATACCCTCCGACACAGAATTCGGGATAACCGTCACCGGTAAAATCTCCGGCTGAAAGATGATAAAGATTCCCTATCGGGAGTCTCTGGTGCCAGATCAGGCTGTCTGCTGCAGTGTTATAGATCTCATAGACCATAATATCACCATCGGTATCAGATGCCAGAACATTGATATATCCATTCCTGTTGAGGTCTGCAGAGGCTATTCTCGGTACGAAGATATTCAACTCATCGGTTTCAGTCTGATTAAACAGGATATTGGTTTCTTCCAGGGTTGCCGGTTCAGTCTGTTGATAAAGAGAGATCACTCTTGTATTCTGAAAATTTCTGATCAATGCCAGATCTTCGTTTCCATTGTTTGACAGATCGGTAATATTACCGCCGACAACATTGCCTTGTGACCAGACAATCTGGTTTGGATAGATATTTCCTGTAGGGGTATCGATCAAATGGATAGTATCTCCGATCAATCCCAGTATTTTCATCTTCTGATTATCTGTTTTTCCCATATCCAAAGGGAGAAAGGGAGTATCAAAATGGTGCTGTTCTTCCAGGAGGTTATGTTTGAACTCGAAAACCTTTACTTCTGTCAGAGTCTGTCCGTCCTCAATTATCATCCCGATAAATTCATAGAATCCATTGTTATCGAAGTCATGTGATTTTGGTATGGTAATAAGGGCAGGACCTATTTCTGTCTGTTCAAAACTGTCTGTAGGAATACCGGTCTTATCGATGGTAACTACATTTTCGAATAGAGGTGATGAATACTCCAAACCACTGATACTTAGCGCATTGATCTGAAGAGAGACCTCTCCCTCCGGTAGCGATTCCGGAATCTGCAAAATATGCAGCGAATCGGCATAATTAGTATAAACATTTGCACTTTGTCCTGTATGTGAATAAACCATCATCTCTGCTGTTACCGGCTGGTCGAATTCCGTAGTTACGAAATAGTAGGGAATCTCACCCCGATACCTTTTCCTGACAACGAGTTGATTTTCTTTCATCTCAGGAGGCTTTTGGTTGATATGGACCCTGAACCTTTTCTCAAAAGCCTCTGCCTGTAGAGTTTCCATTTTTATCCGAACAAGGTACTCATTATCAGGCAAGGTGAGAGGTACGTGGAATGAGGCTATTTCGTCATCGTTTACCTGATTGTAGTAAAACCTGGGAACATTCTGGTGAGTAACCACATCTTTCCAGTCCATGGAAGTAGGAAACTCATGATCGGTAAACATGACACTGTAGCGGAAAAAATCCGGAGAACTGATTTTCCCGGTAATCTCAAAACTGCCGCTTATTCCGGTCATATCGCTGGGTGAAGAGACATTGATATAAGGGTGTCCCGTTATTGTCAATAATCCTTCAGCATTTAAAAGCCCGTGTCCGAAATAGTTATCAAAGCCTGTTACACCTAAATCGGTAGCAGAACTGAACAATCTCGATCTTGCCTCAGCAATACTTAAACCCGGCTCATGGGCTAATAGCAGTGCCATTGCCCCTGCGACAAAAGGTGAAGACATTGAGGTTCCTGAAGACCGGTAATAAATTGAACCGTCAGACTGTTCAATATAGGTGCTCAAGATCTCTGCTCCCGGTGCCACTAAATCAAGGTCAGGTCCATAACTCGTAAAGCCGGTAAGGGTCAGGTTATTGTTAACGGAACCGACGGAAATTGTGCTATTCAGCTTTGCCGGATACATAATCTCCGGTCCGGGAATATTTCCGGCTGAGGCTACAATAATTACCCCTTTCTCATAAGCATACTGGCAGGCATCTGCAATAATGGGAGAAAATGTCGTGCTTCCCCAGCTGAGATTAATGATGTGAGCTCCGTTATCCGCCGCATATATTATGGCTGCTGCTGCATCATCATCCTGCAAATATCCGGGACCGATAGTTGTTCTGAAACCGGCACGGAGGATCATTAGTTTAACATCCCAGCATACTCCGGCAATACCCTGATCATTATTAACAGCAGCTCCGATAATGCCGGCAACGTGGGTGCCGTGACCGCTCTCATCAAAAGGCTCATTATCCTGTCCCAGATAGTCACCTAAAGCAATCTGCTCTAATTCCGGGGCATCAACAAAGTCCCAGCCCCGCCAGTCATCAACATAGCCGTTTCCGGAACTATCTTCACCATTAGGAGGATACTCAGCCTGGTTTATCCAGATATTATCCAGAGGAAGACCTGTGTCCTGACAATAAAACTCCGGATGTTCGAACCAGAGACCGGAGTCAACCACAGCCACAATAATATGCTGACTCCCTGTCTGATGCTGCCAGGCTTGGGGTATATTCATTAGTTCTAAAACCTGACTGCTGAAAAAGGGATCATTGGGCATCTGGAAAAATTCGTTTAGATAGTTCGGCTGAAGATATTCGATCCCGTCAAACCGCAAATTCTGCCGCTTCAGTCCTTCCCAATCCAGGGCTTCTTCAAATCGAACAACATAAAACCGGTTTTCTGCCGAAGGGGTAACCGCCTTGATCTCTTTTACTTCATACTGGGCTAAAAAGGTATCTAACTCGGGAATACTGAAATCATTCCCCCTGATGTTTAAGGGAACGGTGGTTTTAACGATCATTTCTGTTGGTGTATATTCCCAATCCGAACCCCATAAAGATGAGTTGAATACCTGTGCAAGGAGTATTATCTGTATCGTGCAGATTACCAGAAGGAATATAACTCTTACGAAATTACGATGAATGCTGCTCCGTTTGCCATTCTCCTGCTCATTGCTGCCGGTAAGTTTTGCTTGTTTACTTCTTTTCCTCATTCTGGAATGCCTCATTAAAATTTATAAGTAATACCGAAACAATGAGCGTCACTGATCTCATCATCAAAGGGCAGATAGGCATAGTTAACATCGAGCTTGTTCAGCTGTAATCCGATTCCTGCCGTATAACTCTGAGTGTCATGATTCAAATGATATCCTGCTCTCAGATTAAATACCCGGTAAATACGGATGTTCGTCCCCAACCGGACTCTCACATTCTTGTCGTCAGGATGTTTGAGGATCTTGGCTTCGGTTCCTATCTCCGCAGGTTCAAACGGTAAGTCGTAACTAAAGCTCAGTTCCGGGGTCACCGGAACCTTTATCCTCTCCCTGTCCACCTTAGTAGTAGTTCCGATATGTTTGATGGCAGCATTAAGGGTTAAGCCTTTGACCGGAGGCAAGTAACTCACTCCCAGATCGGCTGCTATCCCCGTTGAAGATTTTGTCTGGATCTTTTGGTAAAGGAACATCAGATTTATCCCGGCATAGTAATTGGGAGTTACCCGGCGGGCATAATTAACTATTAGATTAAGATCAAGAGGATGAAATTCTCCAATAACCTCACCGGTAATATCCCGGGCATCAAGTTTGCCGTAATCGAGTGAGCGTAAAGCAAAACCAAAAGAACTAACACCGCTGCTGGTATTTATAGCAATGCTGTTCATCTGGGTATCAAAGATCCAGAGGTTCTGAGTTATACTGATTGAGTTAATTTCTCCGAGCAGCCCTGCTGTCGGAGTCTCGATAAAAGTACCAGCCTCTTTGGAAGTCATAACCCCGGTTCCTGCCATAGCAGAAACAGAGGGTGAAAGCGGGATGGTCAGCATTTTCCAGCCGTAAAGACTGTTGATATCTATCGGCTCTCCCCGCAGGGAAAGCAAAATCACCAGAAATAACAGGGTAAAAACTATCTTTTTTTCCATAATTAGGCAACTTCCTCTATTGAGTTAAACGTTTATTTTTCTACGGCAAAACGGAGCTTAACGGTGTCTCCTCCCCCTTGTAAAAGGATAAAATAGACACCGGTAGCCAAACCGTTGATATCCAGTGATATCTTATTACGATTATTCGTATATGCCTGACACTCACGAACCTCTTTAAAAATACGCCTGCCCGAGATGTCAAATATTTTTACCTCTACGGGCAGTTTCTGATTAACCATAATATTAAGATATAACACCCCGCCATTCTGATATGTTACAGGAACCGGAAAAGCATAACAGTGTTCTTTGATAAAGATACTTTCACTGGTAAAGGTATTCTCCGGTAGTGGATAGGTATAGCTTGCTGTTCTTTGGAGATCACCGAATTCGCAAATCCAGTTATCTTCCGGCAGGTTAAGGTTATCTGCGACAAAGAAAGACCGCCGGTAAATAACTCCATCCTCCGCGGTAAGATAAAAATCTACTGTTTCCTCATTGAAAATCGGAAAGGGAAAGTTATGAGGTTGAGACGATAGCATAAGGGGATAATCCGGTATAAGACGGAAACTGTTATCCCAAACAGCAAAACGATTCCCTCCCAAATTGGCAATGATCTCAAGATTTCCGTCCCCGGTTAAATCTAAAGACACAACCCCTAAAGCTTCTGATTCTTCAACCGGATAAGAGAGTTCTGCCGGTACCGGATAGTTCAGCAATTCTCCATTATAACCAACAACGTAAAGACTGTTACTGCTTACCAGTAGTATCTCAAGATAGCCGTTTCGGTTAATATCTCCCAGACTTGGATATGATAATATATCTTCCGGTAACGTAACCGGAAAACCGGAGGAAACACTCCCTTCATCATCAAAAAGATAAAGCCTGTTATCGGTGGTCAGGATTAAAATGTTTTCCGCATATTCCTCCTGCTCATCTCTCAGGGGTGACTTCTGTATATCTTTAGTAAAAGGTGCCGCTATCGCAGATTTAATCACACTCCCGGCAGGGATTTCGAAATAGACGGTGGAGAGCAGGTAATCTTCCAGGCTAATTCTCTGAAGCTGAAAACTATCGTTGTCATCTCTCGCGATGAAAAATTTCAGTTCCTCATCATTGAGCATCATATTGGAAGCTATTTTCCTGTTCTGAAAAGAAGACAGATTGAGAAGATCAAAATTCCGGTCATAGAAAAGAACCACCGCTCTGTTTTGCTCAGGATGATGAAGAGCTGTTATCAAACGTGCTTCCGGATTCTCGTTCTTCACCGCGACCGGATGTGTAGCCCATTCATATCCAGAGTAAGCAGGACTGATCTCCGTCTCCGTCCCTGATAACCGATAATAGGCTGAACCATAACCTGCAACAAAGACTGGAATAATGAAGGTCTCCAGATCTTCCATATAAGTATAAAGCTGAGGAATCGAATCTGTTACTACCGGATAGTCCGGAAGTAACTCCTGGTTCTTGAATAAATATATGCTCCCCGAACGGGTAGTCTGCAGGAGATATTCATTGTTATCACCGGTCAATACCACGGCAATCGGCAGTATATCTTTGCCTTCATAATCATATTCCAAAGTCCAGGGATAATCTACAGAAAAACTCATGACATTATGTGCCCGGCTGAAGTTATAAATCTCCAATTCAACTTCACCGTAATAACTCTGAACATAAGGCAAGGATACTGATCCCTCAGGGGTCAGCATCTTTCCGAAATAATCATTGTGACCTCTGCGAAACGAATCATAAGGAGAACCCCGCATATAGATGTCTGGCTGGCTGGAACGGAGATGCTGTATCCCGTCTGCTTCCATCAGGGTAATACCCTGATGGTTCGGATCGGCATTGATCCTGTTCAGATCATAATTCTCCCTGATAATATTCTCGTCTATATGCCAAATCAGGATTCCCGATCCGTCGATCTCCGGGAAATCGGGTCCACCCAGCCCTGGGAGATAAAAGTCCCACTCACAACCCCGGTAACTGTTCTTCATAAAGTTGAATCTCGGCACATCGGGAAAATCGTCATAATAATCCTGTTCCCCATCCTCCAGCAGTTTAAAGGTAAAGCTCGGCTGACCGTTAATCGTCGAGCCGTCCGGATTCTGCTGCCGGTTCTCGAGCAGATAATATTCCTCGTCTGAAATCAGTATCTTATATGATTTAGGTATCTCTGATCGTTCCGGATTAAAGGGATAGGTGACCTGCAAATCCTCTCTGGTAGTCCTGATAACCTCGGGTTCTTCCCAGCCTGCAAAATAGCGGGTCCAGGCAGAAAGAAACGGCGGCACAAAACCGTTGGCATTCCAAACACCCGTTCCCATCAGGCAAAAATTCCCGGCTCCAGCAGCTCTTCCCATACTGGAAACATTACCAAAAAGAGTCGGCAAACCCATCTGTCTTCCGAAAAGATGAGATAACAAACCGAGTGACCCGTAATTCAGATTTTCGGGATTATCGGGATGATCATGATTGGTTGCTGAGATAATAAACTCTGTAATAAAGAAATTATCACCGGTCTCTAAACCGGGAAACTCATCATTTTCAGGGTCCAGAACAGCCTGCAATAGTCTTCTGTTTATGAATGAACTGGAAATCGTGTTGGGATTAGTTCCATAGATGTCACTCTCCCTTCCTGCTCCGGAATGCATGATGATATAGGCGTCATACTCTGAAAAATCGAGCACGGGATCGATAATTGCGATTACCTCTTCCGCTAATTCGATCCTTCTCTCCAGGCTTCTTGTCGGCTCACCATAATACGCCATTATCTGAGATAGGGTGATAATTGAATCCAAAACGGTGTAGTTAATTTTATACTCTTCTGAAGAAGCATCAAGATAGTAACTCTGAAGATGATACATAAATCTTCCTACATAGTCACTGACCGTGTGTTCGGGATTGGCTAAATAATCCTGATTCGTTATTGTCTCGGAAAATCTGACATCGGAAAACTCAACCATCAAAACCAGGACATCCTGGGGAAGAGTAGCCGAGCCAGTCCTTGCCGGACCGGGACTGAACTTCTCTGATATAACTACTTCCCTCTCATCTATCTCGAAACTGCTCAAAGGATGAGGGATGATCGAGAGCAGAGGTGAGACAGCAGCGAATAACAACATCAATAGCAAAGTTAACTGTTTCCCCATGGTTACCTCATAATTTTTGGTTGAAAAAAAATACCCTCTTATCGGGGAGATAAGAGGGTATTAGGAGGGCATTCTATGTAGGGTGTGAAAGCGCTACTTTACTTTACCTGCATTAATGTCATTCTCATTGCATTTGCAGATATTGAGGAATTCATAGTTAGGAGCCCAGCTACCTGCTTTAGACTTCCTGCTGCGAATCAGTTTTGTCCTCTTCATCTCAATATTACAATTTGGACAGACCAACTTGCCTTCCAGGCTCGTTTCATGTGCTAACTTAGCGGCAAATGTTCTTTTCTTTGCCATTTTTCCTCCTTCTTATTAACGAAACAAAAAAACCATGCTCATAATTCCTGTCAAGAAATTTCATAATTATTTTATGCCCGTTCCTGATAAACCCCGTTTCGGGTATCTACTTTTATCTTTTCTCCAACTTCGATAAATAAGGGAACGGTTAACTTTAATCCGGTTTCGGTCACAGCATTTTTCCCTCCCCCGGAAGCAGTATTACCCTTTACATTAGGATCACACTCAACGATCTCCATCACAACTGAAGTCGGCAGCTCAATCGAGATGATCTCGCCCTCCGGTGAAATCTTCATGGTAACCTCTGTGTTCTCTAATAAGAATTTATCCAACTCACCAACAACTTCTGACGGAACATTTATCTGTTCGAAGGTTTCGTTGTCCATAAAAACATAGAAATCTCCGTCATGATAAAGATATTGTTTTTTAGACTTTTCTACCCTGACCTCTGTCAGCTTCTCAGTGATCCGGAAATTATTTTCCAGTACCTGCCCTGTCTTGATATTTCTCAGCTTAGTTCGCACAAATGTATTCCCTTTACCCGGTTTGACATGAAGAAATTCAATTATCTCATAAATTCCGTCTTTAAATTCGATCATCATCCCATTACGGATATCGGATGTCGTTGCCATATAGTTCCCCTTTCGTAATCTTATCTGATTTTACTTTGATGGTCATTTTTTTTGAACCGTCAGTCTTTGACAAGAAAAAAACGCGAGAAACCTGCTCAAAATCAAAGAGCCTGTTATTGCAATAATTAGTTTCCTTAACTTTGTTAGTCTTAAAGTGAACTGATTTATCAGTATCCAGGATATTATGGTTTTTGCAGGCAGAGGAACAAGTTCTCTTTTGATTATAGTTCCTGACCTGCATTGTGCGGAGCGATAATGCAGGATGTTTGGGGTGACAGGCGGGTCAGAAAAAAAACTGTCTCCCCGCCAGTTTCGCTCTTCAGGAAACGAAAAAAATTTGACAAAAATCATTCATTCCAGCTCTTGTCTATCATCGTGGGTGATTAGCTCAGTTGGTTAGAGTGCTACGTTGACATCGTAGAGGTCACAGGTTCGAATCCCGTATCACCCACCATTTTTTTAAGGCATTGCAGGAGAGGTCATTCGTGGAAAAAAACCATACACATCACAAAGAACGCCTGAGAAAAAGATATGAAGAGACCGGTTTGGACGGTTTTCATGATTATGAAGTCCTGGAACTGATATTATCCTATTCCCTTATCTATAAGGACACCAAACCACTGGCTAAGGAGCTTATTGCCGAATTCGGTTCACTGATCGGGGTCTTGAATGCTCCGGTAGAAAAGCTCTCTCAGGTTAAAGGTGTTACCAGACGAACAGCCGTTATGATTAAGCTTTTCCGGGATACGATGACCTTTGCCCTTTCGGACAAGATCATGACGGAAAACTGGTTATCGTCATGTAATGATGTCTATAATTATCTCAAGCACTATTACAAGGGTAAGCAGAATGAAGAGTTCAAGGTTATATATCTCAACTCCCGAAATTACATAATCTCAGAAGAAACTCTCTTCCGGGGAACTGTTAATGAAGCCAAGATTTATGTCAGAAATCTGCTGCAGAATGTGATCAAAACCGGAGCTGCTTCCATAATCATTGCTCATAACCACCCGGGTGGAACACTGAAAGCTTCGGAAGAGGATATCCTGATCACCGAAAAGATAAAAAAGGTCTTGAAGTATATAAATGTCAATGTCCTCGACCATCTTATCATCGGAGATAATGATTACATTTCTCTGGCAAGCGAAAGAAAGATATGAACTCCCTGTATTTAAAGAGAGAGACCTGGATTGCAACTAACTGATTACAAACAAAGGATAAAGGAGAAAAAGTGATGGAATATCTTGTCGGATTTTGTCAGTTTGAACCGGAACTGTTTAACATTGATAAAAATCTGCAGAAAATAGCCGGTATGCTCGAAGGGGTAAGGGCTGATCTGATGGTCTTACCGGAATTAGCAGTCTCAGGCTATGTCCTCAATAATCGTCAGGAACTGGAAAAGGTTGCCGAAGAAATCAAGACAAGCAAAACTGTTGAAATGTTCCGGGAACTTTCCCAGAAAAATGAGACAAGTTACGTAGTGGGATTTGCTGAAAAGGAGAGAAAGAAGATCTTTAACTCCGCCTTTCTCTGCAATCCGGACGGAGAGCTGTCTGTTTATCGAAAAACACACCTGTTTAAAAGAGAAAAAGAGATATTTGCTCCGGGTGACAAAGGTTTTCTGGTGAAACCTGCTAAAAACGGGGTCAAAATCGGACTGATGATCTGTTTTGATTGGATTTTTCCCGAATCTGCCAGGACATTGACCCTGCAAGGTGCTGAGATCATCTGTCACCCTGCTAATCTGGTTCTTCCCTGGTGCCAGCAGGCTATGATAACCAGATCAATCGAAAACAGGATCCATACTATCACCGCTAACCGGGTGGGAACAGAAAGAAACGGTAATCTCGAAATGACTTTTACCGGACAGAGCCAGATCACTAACCCACAGGGTGAAATAGTCAAGAGAGTTGGAATATACGAAGAGACTGTTTGTGTCGCTGCTCTTGACCCTGAAAAATCACAGAACAAATGGGTCACGGAATTCAATCACCTGCTCGAAGATCGTCATCCCGAATTCTATCAAAGTTAATCTTTACTCTCTACTACAATCTAATTCCACACAAATATAAATTATCTGGCAAGGTGTGATTAATTGAACTCTATCCCAGAGTAAACGGAAAGAAAAAAGAGAAAAGTATTTGACGGAAAATGTCTCTCTAAGAGTATCTCATCAAATGATTAAAGGATAGAGCAATGACCTATAAACATCTTTTCGGACCTGTTCCTTCCCGCCGCTTGGGAGTTTCTCTCGGTGTCGATGTTGTCCCCTTTAAATACTGTTCGATGAACTGTATCTATTGCGAGATTGGAAAAACAACCGAGTTAACCTTAACCCGCAAAGAATATGTCCCCTCGGCCGGGATAATCAGCGAGCTTCAGGACTATCTTTCCGGAAATCCGGCTCTTGATTACATTACCTTTTCCGGTGCCGGCGAACCTACTCTGAACAGCCGGATCGGAGATATTGTCAGCTTCCTGAAAGACAGATATCCTGACTATAAAATAGCTCTGATCACTAACAGCTCTCTCCTCCCGGATGAAAATCTGAGAAAAGAGATTCGCGAGATTGATCTGCTGCTTCCGTCACTGGATGCCATCACTCCTGAAGTCTTCGAGAAAATAAACCGCCCCTTTCCCTCGTTACAGACAGAAGAGATCATTAAGGCTCTCATTGCCTTCCGGCAAGAGAGCAAAGCCGCTATGTGGCTGGAAATATTTCTTCTCCCCGGTATCAATGATGATGAAAAAGAATTAGAGCTCCTTAAAAGGGCTGTCGAAAAGATCAACCCCGACAAGGTGCAGTTAAACAGCTTAGATCGTCCGGGTACAGAACGCTGGCTGATCAAAGAGTCAGAAGACAAAATGCTCCGGATAGCTGACTTTTTGAAACCCTTGCCCGTTGAGATAATAAGCCGTAAAAGCAGAGAAGTGAAGTTTCCGGAGATCGATCAGGAAAGGCAGGAGATACTCATCAGCACTCTTAAACGGAGACCCTGCACTGCCGAAGATATGGCAGCAATATTGAATCTCCATATTGATGAGGTCGCTAAATATCTCGATTTTCTCCATAAAGAAGGTACTGTTTCCGCCGAAGAACAGGAGAGAGGTGTATTCTACCGGCTGAAAAGTGACCGGGAAGAAGGTAATTAACCGGATAAAAGAAGATGAAAAAACCTATCTATCTCGATTACAACGCAACCACACCGCTGGCTCCCGAAGTTATTGAAATAATGAAAGAGGTTATGCAGGAAGATTTTGGCAATCCCTCCAGCCTTCATTCCTACGGTCTCCGGGCTAAGGAGAGAATTGAAACAGCCAGAGAACAGATTGCCCGGTTGCTCGGTGCTCATAACGATGAAATATTCTTCACTTCCGGTGGCACCGAAGCAAACAATATTGCCATCAAAGGTGCCGCTTATGCCAACAGAAAGAAGGGAAATCACATCATTACCAGCCGCATCGAACATCCGGCAGTCAAGGAAGTCTGCCGTTTCCTGGAGAAAGATAATTACCGGGTTACTTATCTACCGGTTGATGCAGAGGGAATAGTTATTCTCGATGCTTTGGCAGAGGCAATAACACCGGAAACAATCCTGATTACCATCATGCACAGCAACAATGAGACAGGTTCTTTACAGCCAATCACAGACATCGGAAAAATTGCCCGGGAGCATAGGATACTCTTTCATACCGATGCCGCTCAGTCAGCCGGGAAAGTTAAGCTCGATGTCAATGCCCTGCAAGTCGATCTGCTCTCTTTAGCCGGTCATAAATTCTATGCACCCAAGGGAATTGGAGCCCTCTTTATTCGAAGAGGTACCGGTTTAGCCAAGATTATTCACGGAGCAGAACACGAAAAGGGAATGCGTCCCGGTACAGAAAATGTCGTTGCCATTGCCGGGATGGGTAAAGGAGCGGAACTGGCTGACCGTAATCTGGCACACAACAGCAGGATAATGAAAGAGAGGCGCGACTCTCTCTATGCGGGAATAAAGGAAAGCCTGAAAAAAGCCGGCTTAGCTGCTAACGCTCTGAAATTGAACGGACACCCTGGGTCAAGACTTCCTAATACCCTTAACGTTAGCTTTCGTAATATTGACACTGCTGCCCTCCTCTCACTTATCAACGATAAAGTGGCTGTTTCTGCCGGCGCCGCCTGTCACTCCGATAAAGTCGAGATATCTTATGTCCTGGAAGCCATGAAGGTTCCCCTGGAATATGCCCTCGGTACCCTCAGGTTTTCAACCGGGAGGGAGACTACAATTGAAGAGATCAGGGAAGCTGTAATAGTTACTACCCGCTATCTTCTTGAATTGCTGCCGCAGACAGAAAGACCGGCAGCCGTTACCGGGGAAGAGAAAGAGATAAAATTGACCGCATATACCCATGGTCTCGGCTGCGCCTGTAAAATCCAACCTTCGATTCTGGAGAAGGTTTTAAGGCAGCTTCCTGTTCTGTCCGATCCGAATGTACTGGTCGGACCGGAAAGCTCGGACGATGCCGCCGTGTATAAAATCGACGAGAAGAGAGCAATTGTTTTGACCACCGATTTCTTTACTCCGATAGTTGACGACCCCTATCAATTCGGAGCAATAGCCGCTGCTAACGCCCTGAGTGATATCTATGCTATGGGAGCAAAACCGCTTTTTGCTCTCAATATTGTCGGTTTCCCCATAGGTCGTCTCCCCCTCTCTGTACTGACAAAAATCCTGCAGGGTGCAGCCGATAAAACCACTGAAGCGGGAATACCTATCCTGGGGGGGCATACGATCGAAGATCCGGAACCAAAATACGGACTGGTAGCTGCCGGAATCATCGATATAGACAAAATAATGACCAACAAAGCTGCCCGGGAGGGTGATATTCTTATCCTGACCAAACCTCTCGGTACCGGGATCATTACAACTGCCCTGAAAAGGGGTATTGCCTCTAAAGAGCAGATGGAACAAGCGATCCTCTCTATGAGTTGCCTTAATAAGAAAGCCGCGGAAATAGTTTTTAACTTTCCGGTTAACAGCTGTACCGATATTACAGGGTTCGGATTACTCGGTCATCTTTCGGAGATGACTACCGGCAGCGGAATGGATGCTGTTATCTATTACAAAGAAATACCACTGCTGCCGGAAGTTGAAAAATTTGTTGTCCGGAACTCAGTTCCCGGTGGAACAATTAATAATAAGAATCATTACGAACGACATGTAAAATGGTCTGATAATCTCTCCGATACCGAAAAAATAATCCTTTTTGATGCCCAGACTTCGGGGGGATTGCTGATTTCAGTGCCCGAACAATATGGTAAGGAAATACTCACTAAATGCCGCAAGAAAGGCCTGGAAACGGTCTCTATCATTGGCAGGATCTCCGGCAGAGGAAAAGGAGAGATAGTTGTCAAAACCGGTTGTGAATAATTAACACCACTCAACAGAATTTTGCGAACTGCTCAACTGTTCATTTGCCGCTTTCAATCAGCTCACTGAAGATATAGCCCCTGCTGATAAGTACAAGAAGAAAACTTACCGAAAATTAATAAATCCTTAACCGGCTATTAAATCTTATAACGTCTTAGATTAGATAGTGTGAATAAGGACACAGTGAACAAAATCCTTGACACTATATAAGGGAAATTATATATGTCCCGTGAGATAGAATATCTTATCAGGAGATGTAAGAATGATTTGTGGTTTTATACTAAACCCGCAAGGGTCTTTGTCTTTACCGGAAGGAGGGATCCGTTCCACTTTTGATAGACTCTTTAGAAGTGAAGTAAACAATAAATCGTTAACTATTTGTAATTCAATTTTTGGAGGTTAAAATGAAAAGGACTTTTTTATTGGTTTTAGTTACTCTCGTTTCCCTGAGTTTCTTATGGAGCCAGACAATTGTCGATATTGCCCAGAACGGTGATTTCGAGAATTGGACCGGCGGCAATCCCGATAACTGGTATGGAGCTCGTTCTAGTATCGGTACATCAAATGTTGTAGAATATACCGATGCAGCTTACTCCGGAACATCATCATGCCAACTCATTCGGACAAGCAGCTCTCATGCCCGTTTTACCACAGAAGCTTTCAGTATTCTGGCAGACACAGAATATACCGTAACCTATTATGCCAGAGGACAGGGTAATATCAGAAATGCCTTTTATCGTGGCGGTAGTTATTCCAGCTATTCGAGCTACACACCTTTAAATAGTGATGATTGGACTCAGATAGTCTGGACATTTCAATACAGCAGCCCCGCAAGTGATGTTGAGGTTATCTTCTCAGTTCAAAGCACAAATGCGGCAAGAGATCATATTCAAATTGATGCGGTCACCATTACCTACGAGAGTCCCGATTCAGCACAATTATTTACAAGTGTTAACGAATTGACCGGATTCGCTTATGTGGTAGATGCAGGACCTTCAGATCCCCAATCCTTTGAGTTATCAGGCTCTGAGCTTGACGGCTCGAATGTTACTGTTACCGCTCCGACCAACTTCCAGGTTTCCGAATCTGAAAACAGCGGCTACGGCGGCAGTGTTACCCTTTCAGCTTATGATGGTTCCAATACCGATATCTGGGTACGTCTTGCTTCCGGGTTAGCTTTAGGAGCTTATTCCGGAAATGTTTCAATAGCGGGCGGTGATGCCGAAACCATTCAAGTCGCAGTAAGCGGTGACGTGGTTGGAGCATTTGGAATTCCTTATTCCAATGATTTCCGGGCTGAAACTGATGTTGATTTAGCCAAAGCCCAGGGTTTCGAGTTTAGTAATTATCAGGTACACGAGACGTCAGACCCCTATTTCCGCTTTATCACCGTCGGTAGTTACCTCGAATCTCCGACCATAGATTTTACCGAATATGACTATCTTGAGTTAGTTTTTTATACTAATAACTATGGCAGCGGATCCGGTAGAGAACTCTCCGTCATGCTTTCCGATGATGACGGAACAAGTTATGGCACGGCTGAGGTTGTCTCTGTTGACTCAGGATCTTTTGTGATTCAGGAAGTTATCGTTGATCTGACCGATACTTATGATGTGGTCAATGGGAAGTTCAAGCTGGAAATGACCGGCGGTACCGGAAGTATTCGTTTCCGGGATTTTTCAGTCGATGAGTATGAAGTCTTAGTCCCGACTATCTTGGTTAACCCCGAAACATTGTCCGGTTTCACTTATGAAGTAGGAGCAGGACCTTCTGCTGAGCAGCAGTTCTCAATCAGCGGTCTTAACTTAACAGATGATATCACGATTACCGCTCCGACCAATTACGAAATCTCCGAAACTACCGGAGCAGGCTTTACCAACCAGATTATCCTTCAGCAGAGCGGCGGCTCCGTCGCAGAGACAACTATATTCGTCATCCTGAAAGATGAGTTATCTGCCGGTACCTACAACAATGAGATTATCTCGGCAACCTCAGACGGAGCAGTTACTAAGGAAGTAACCTGTAACGGTAGCGTTACTGAACCAGTTACCTATCCTTCCGGCGTGATTTTCTTCGATAACGACTTTGGAACTGAAGAAAACTGGACAGATTTAGAGCCGACCGGATGGACAGGATACAATCCTAAAGCCTATTCTGATGGAAACTGGTATTTCCACAGCACTGCATCTGTGAGAGGAACCCTTGCCTATGAATTATATGGAACCTCATCTTATGCGTTTAGAGACAGAGGAACTTTTACGATATACAACACCGCACCTATCAACGGAATGACCGGTTTCACCCTGCAGCTGTTTGATTGGATGTTGAATGATGGTACAGACAGAGCCCTTAATGTCAGCTTTAATGGCGGCACAGACTGGGAAACTGTTCTGACTATCAATAAAGCCTGGTTTGATGAATATCAGGTATATCAGGAATTTGTTTATGTTTTCCCGGCTCTCAGAGATGCCCGGGATTTTGCAGCGGAAGATTTCCAAATTCAGATTCTCGGTGGTGATGGAACGAACGACAGCCGTATTAATATCGGCTATTTTGAAGCATACGGTGATGAGCAAGAAGACCCACCGCTTCCCGTAGAGCTTTCATCCTTTACCGCTTCCATCTTTGCTAACCAGTTCGTTCAGTTAGTTTGGGTAAGCGAGACGGAAACAAACCTGTCAGGTTACAACGTATTCCGCAGCACAATGAATGAACTTGCCGATGCTGTATTGATAAACCCGGAAATGATTAAAGCAACAAACACTTCCAGTCAGCAGAGTTACGAATTCATTGACGAAGATGTTTTCAGCGGAGAGACTTATTTCTACTGGTTGCAATCTCTTGATCTCGATCTGACTTCTAATTTCCATGGACCGGTTTCTATTCTTGTTAGTCACGAAGAAGAGGGAGATACTCCTCCGGTAGTTTTGAGAACAGAACTCGTAGGTGCTTTCCCGAATCCGTTTAATCCTGATACAAGAATTGCCTTTACCGTTGCCGAAGAAGCAGAAGTTAAGATCAGTGTATATAATGCCCTGGGACAACTGATGCAGGTAGTTGCAGAAGGAGTTTACAGCAAGGGACAACATCTTGAGGTATGGAACGGTAAAGACCAGCACGGCCGAACAGCAGCTTCCGGTATCTATTTCTATAAGATGGAGACCGATACCGGTTTTGAGATGATCAAGAAGATGGCCCTTATTAAGTAATTAAGCAGCAGAAAAATAAATATATTCAGAGAGCCTGAATTCCCCCGGAAGATCAGGCTCTCTTTTTTTGTCCAACTTCGGAAAAGAATGAAAATCACGGAGATATAAGGTAGTTATGATCAAAGAGTGAAAATTCTTGACACCCTCTTTTCTCTACAGGATTTTCCTGTTCCTAAGTATCAGGCAAGAGATGGAACTTAATAATGAGAAAACATAATTATGACGTTATCGTTGTCGGGGCAGGTCATGCCGGAGTTGAAGCTGCTCTCGCTGCTGCCCGGATGGGAGCAAGGACCTTGCTTTTTGTCATTAAATATGAAAGTATCGGCAGAATGTCCTGCAACCCCTCTATCGGAGGACCTGCTAAGGGTCATATAGCCCGGGAAATAGATGCACTGGGCGGAGAAATGGGAAGAATTGCCGATATGACCGGTATTCAGTTTCGGATGCTCAACAAGAAAAAGGGACCCGCTGTCTGGGCGCCCCGCTGCCAGAATGACCGCCTGCAATATTCAATCGAGATGTGCCGGGCAGTGGAAGAACAGATTAATCTTGATGTAAAGGAATCTGTAGTATCAGAAATCCTGACTGAAAAAGAGACTGTTATCGGAGTAAATACCAACATCGATGAAAACTACTATGCCCCGAAGGTCATTCTCTCCTGTGGTACTTTCTTAAAAGGGTTGATCCATATCGGAAATCGCTCCTATGCGGGCGGCAGATCAGGTGAACCTGCCTCAATGGAACTATCCGGATCATTACATAAGCTCGGTTTCAGACTTGGAAGATTCAAGACAGGTACCCCTCCCCGGATAGATTTGCGTACCATGGATTACAGAAAATTACTCGAACAACCGGGTGACGAACCTCCGCAAGGCTTCTCTTATTATCGCGATCTTGAACTAAAAAACAAGGTCAGCTGCTATATGACCTTTACTACCACAGAGACTCATCGCCTTATTAGGGATAACCTGAGCAGATCTGCCCTCTATGGGGGGAAAATTGAAGGAACAGGGCCACGATACTGCCCCTCTATAGAAGATAAGATCGTCCGTTTCGCCGATAAGGAAAGGCATCATATCTTTATCGAACCGGAAGGAGTTAGAACTTATGAGGGGTATGTAAATGGAATCTCTACCAGTCTCCCCCCTGATGTCCAGAAACAGATAGTAGCATCAATCCCCGGACTGGAAGAGGCAAAGGTCATCCGTTACGGTTATGCTATCGAATATGACTTCATTCTTCCCGGACAGATAGACTCTTCTTTAGAAACGAAAAAGATAAAAGGTCTTTATCTTGCTGGACAGATCAACGGAACCTCCGGTTATGAAGAGGCTGCCGCCCAGGGTATGGTTGCCGGTATCAATGCTGTTCTTTCTCTGGATAAACAACCTGCTCTTACTTTCCCGCGCAGCCGAAGTTACCTGGGGGTCTTGATAGACGATCTGGTGACTAAAGACTCACAGGAACCTTACCGGATGTTCACTTCCCGGGCAGAATACCGGCTCTCCCTGCGACAGGATAATGCCGATGAGAGAATGATGCCTTTAGGCTATAAGCTCGGATTAGTTTCCGAAATCCGCTGGCAGAAGTATCTGAGAGTCCAGGAGATTTTAAAAAGAGAGCTGGAATTTTTAAGTTCCGTGAATACTTCAAAGGGTAACGGGTTAACTGAACCTACCCGCCTGATCAACATCCTCCGCCGCCCTGAGATAGGATATGAAGATTTGATGAAATACGGTTATGAGATTCCGGGAGATGTTACCCCTGAGATCCAGGACAGGATAACCTTAGAGGTTAAGTATGCCGGTTATCTGAAAAGACAGGAAGAGGATGTTAAGAAGTTTGAATATTTTGAGGACATCCCCTTACCGCAGAATTTTGATTATCTGGTGATCACTACTATAGCTACTGAGGCAAGAGAGAAGCTGAACCGCTTCAAACCTGCTTCTGTCGGACAGGCTGCCCGGATTTCCGGGGTTAATTATACCGACATCTCGGCCTTAATGATCTATCTGAAAAAAAATCGGATTATGAATGAGCAAGATTGATACCCCGTTAAGAAAAGATAAGAACAGCATCTGCCTGCTCTCTACACCAAAACCTTAACAATAGCTCTTTTTGCCGATAACTTCTCATAGCTTTTATAAGAAAAACTGTAACAATAACTTCTTTCGCTGCTTTTTCCTTTGACAGAGAGTACACAATTTTTGATAGAGTGCTTTAGGATGAAAAAAAGAGATATGAAAGAAACAGAATATTATCAACAAAAAACGGCAATTCAGATCAAAGTTGGGATAATAACCATCTTAGCCCTGATAATCCTTTTCTTCGGTTACGGTTGGCTGAGAGATTGGTTTACCCGGGGGAAATATACAGCTCTGCCGGTAAAATTCGTTAATGCCGGAAACATCGACCAGGGTGACCCGGTTACCCTTTTCGGAGTAAAAAGAGGAAGAGTAGAAAGCATAACAATGACTGAGTCAGGAGTTATTCTCAATCTGCTGCTCGATATTGATTTCTCTTTGCCGCGGGATACCAAATTCTATATCAGTGATTCAGATCTGATGGGAAACAGGCAGATTGATATTATCCCGGGTACTTCTGAAGAAAAAATCCAGTCCGGAGTTATCCCGGAGGGCGAGAACCTTGCCGGACTCTCCTCGCTTATCCCCCGCATTGACAATATAATTGGGAATCTTGATCAGATGATAAGCAAGTTCGCTGCTCAGGATGAACTATTCGATAATCTGCAGAAAACTGCCACTGAAACCCGGATATTAATAACTTCACTGAATACATTCTTTTCGGAGAATTATGACGAATTAGAAAGCATCGTGGTCAGTCTTCAGCAGACGACCAAAGAGATAAATTCTCTTTTTTCCGAGGAACCGAATAACCTGAGAGCTTATCTTGGAAAAATCACTCAAAGTATGAATGAATTCGATACTCTCCTCAGTAAGTTAAACCATCTGCTGGATGAGGTTGATCCACTGCTCACCAAATTGAACGAAGGGGAGGGAACCCTGCACCACTTGCTGACAGAAAAGGAATTATATGAGCGACTCCTCAATACTACCGGACAGATAGACTCTCTGCTCTATGATATCAGAGACAATCCCAAACGTTATTTCCAGTTCCGCTTGTTCTGACGGGAGAAGGATGGTATCAAGATCAGCCCGGGACACGGTTAACTGTTTACCTCTTCTTATTATTAAAACAAATGAACCAAGGATAAATCAATGATAAAACGAAGTGTCATCTTCACCCTGTTGCTGCTTATTGCAATACTTCCTCTCTGGGGTTACACCTTCGGGAAAAACAAAGTTCATGTAGAAAAACTGGAATGGTCTGTTATCAAGACCCTCCATTTCGACATCTATTTTCCCAAAGAAGCCGATGAGTTTGGCAAAACAGCCGCTCTTATCTCAGAAGAGGCTTATTATTATCTGCAAGATGCTTTCCAGGTACCGCTATATGCCCGTATTCCCGTTATTTTTTACGAATCTCACCGGGAATTTCAAGTCACTAATATTATTTATCAATTATTGACGGAAGGGGTCGGTGGTTTTACCGAATCTCTTCATAACCGGGTTGTGGTACCTTACGACGGGAGTTATAAAAAACTTGAAGAAACCTTGATCCATGAACTGGCTCATGCTTATATAAATATCATGGATAATGATTTCAATGCCGCCCGTTTCTTCAATCTTCCCCGTATGTCATTTCCTTTCTGGTTCCAGGAGGGTTTAAATGAGTATTTGTCTGTTGGTGGAGAGGATAATTATAACAACATGTTTGTCATGGATATGGTTTTCAACAGCTATCTGGAACCATTGGAGACTATCGGCGGTTTTTATGCCTACCGGATGGGAGAATCTTTCCTTACTTATCTTGATGATATGTATGGACGAGAGGCCGTAATGAGATATTTTTATGTCACCCGGAATGTCGGAACAATGGATACCTCAACCCAAAGAGTATTCGGAATGAATTTCAAGGATATTCAAAAGCGCTGGCATAATTATCTCTTTCGGAAATACACCCCTTACCTGCAAACCCATACTATTCCTTATGAGGTTTACGATCAACGAACCGATCATGAAGAAGACGGCTCTTATTTTAATTTCGCTCCCCGTTTCTCTCCTGATGGAAGAAGATACCTCTATTTTTCCAACCGCCACCAGAGAATGAGTATCTGGAGTGGTCATGTCATCGATATCTTTGACGATCACCGGATAATTAAGGGAGAAACAACAGGGAGATTTGAACAGTTTCATTTCTTGAGAAATAACATCAGTTGGTTTCCCGACAGTGATCGTTTTGCTTTCGTTTCCAAGACAAAAGCCGGTGATGTCATCTACATCGGTAAAGTTAAAACCGCGAAAGTGATCGATTCGATCAATATGTTCGATTATGATGCCGTTTACGAAATAGATATCTGCCCGTCCGGAGAAAAGATCGTCTTTTCCGGTCAAAAAAACATGAAAAATAATATCTATTATCTGGATCTGCAGACAAGAGATATCGTACAAATTACTGCCGATAACTATTATGATCATCAACCGCGCTGGTCACCGGACGGAACAAGGATCGTCTTTGCTTCCGAACGGGAAGAGGCACCGGAACATAGATATGAACATGTCTTTAATCGTCTGACCAATCAAATTTATTATTATGATCTCCCAACTGAAAAATTCTATCAAGTTACCGCCGACCCTTTCAGTAACCATACCCCGATGTGGGATTCTACTGGCAACAAGATCATTTTTATCTCAGAAGAGACAAGTGCCTCCAATTTTCACATAATAGATCTGGATAGCGGTCAAAGAGCATCTGTTACCCGGACACTAACCGGAGTGTTCAGCGGAGACCTTAATCATAACGATACATCTTTGATCTTTTCAGCTTTTTTCAATAACGGCTGGAATCTTTACTACAGTAATAATCCCCTGGCAGATATCGATTACTATGATTACGGCTTTCCGCAGGAAATTGAACTCTTTGATGATTTCTATGATTATTTCAGCATCTCCCGCTATAAATTCTTTGGGGAGATAGAACGAAAGAAGGAACGGCAACAATATAACATTGAGCGTTCCGGCAACGATTTCTTCCGGGTCAGGGAAGAGACAAACCTCGAAGAAAAACCACAGGAAGTCAATGAACCATTTGTTGAGCCCTACCGGGTCAGATTTCATCTCGACCGCTTATGGGGCGGAGCTGCCTACTCCTCTTCCTGGGGTACGGTAGGAAGCCTGCAGCTTGGTCTAAGTGATATTATGGGGAATCATACGATCGGTATTCAATTAGGAATTGCCGGAAAACTTAAAGATTCTGATTTTATCTTTACCTATCTCTATCTCCCCCACCGGATAGATATCGGTTTCGGGGGGTTCTATCTCACCGACGAAACCGTCTATTATTATCCTCAGCAAGACTTTTATCTCAAAGTCAGAGAAAATGAAACCGGTATTTATACTCTCTTGCGTTATCCTTTTAACCGGTTTTGGCGGGTTGATTTCGAACATCTGTTCTACCGCCGAAGCGAGGAACATGAAATCTGGAATCCTCAGATCGGTATTTGGCAGGACGATGGCAAAGAGACTGACCTTATCTATTCTCCCCAGATAAGATTTGTCCATGACAATATTCTCTGGGGTGTTACCGGACCTATGAGCGGCTGGCGTGCCTATTGGGCTGTTAACCGCAGTCTTGCCAGGGAGAAGCACGACTATTTTACTACTCATGCGGATTTAAGAAGTTATACCCTCTTCGCCAAGAGATACTCACTGGCTAAACGGATCTTTGCCGGGTTCAGTACCGGTGAAAGACCTCAATACTTCCGGCTGGACGGCTATAACGGTATCCGGGGGCTGACTGAAAAAAGAAGGGGTGAAAAGAAAGTAGTCTCATCCCTGGAGTTAAGATTTCCGTTCATCGACCGGATAGACATGAAATTTCCCCTTCCTATGACCCTCCATCAGCTGAGAGGAAGTATCTTTACCGATATAGGGGCTGTCTGGAACAATAATAGTGATTTCGATGCCTACGATGACGGGAGATTGAAAGACCTGGCTCTTGGTTTTGGTTTCGGACCCAGAATGAATCTCGGCTACTTTGTCCTGATGTTTGATATCGCCTGGAGTACTGATCTCAAATCTACCGGTAAACCAACTTATTACATCAGCATCAATCCCGAATTCTGACCCTGCTTCTATGATCGATAGATAAAGAATTTCGCTCTCCTCACTTTAGGGTAGAGTAGAGATAAACTATTAATGGAGAAAGAATTATGAGTAAACTGATGATCAGTCTCTCCGGGATAAGAGGTATTTTTGGTCAAACCCTTACTCCGGAAATTGTCTTGAAATACGCTGCCCATTACGGTATCTTCTGTAACAGAAAAACCGTCATCATAGGACGTGACTCCCGGACAAGCGGCGAGACCCTCCGTCACGCAGTTATCTCCGGTCTGCTGAGCGTGGGCTGTAAGGTCATCGACCTTGGGATAGTATCCACCCCAACCCTGCTGCTCGCCGTGGAAGAATCCGATGCCGCAGGAGGCATCTGTATCACAGCTTCTCATAACCCGGCAGAATGGAATGCCCTGAAACTCTGCGGCAAAAACGGCATGTTTCTCTTTCCCGGAGAAGCAGAGAGATTCCTGGCAACCCTGGAGAAAGGCATCGTTTTTGCTCCCTGGAACCGGCTTGGTACTGTTTTTTATGATAAGGAAGCAGCCAAAAGACATATTGCTAAGATCGTTGCTGTTCCTTATCTTGATCTACAGGCAATCAAAAAAAGAAACTTCACAGTCGTGGTTGACTCTGTCAATGGTGCCGGAGGAACTATCTCTCCCCCTCTTTTGAGAGCTTTAGGTTGCAACGTCATCGAGATTAACAGTGAACCTAACGGGATCTTTGCTCATAATCCGGAACCGCTGGCTAAGAATCTGAAGCAACTGGAAGAAACGGTTTTGGAACATAAAGCCGATCTCGGTTTGGCTACCGATCCGGACGTAGATCGTCTTTCCCTTGTTTCTGAGAAGGGAGAAGCTGTGGGAGAAGAATTCAGTCTGCTTTTAGCATCCGAATTCGTTCTCCAGAAAAAGAAAGGTGACCTGGTTACCAATCTCTCCACCTCAATGGCAATAGATGATATTGCGGCAAAACATGGAGTAGAAGTTCATCGAACGAAAGTAGGCGAGATCAATGTAGGAAAACTGATGACAGAGATCAGCAGCCCCATTGGCGGAGAAGGAAATGGCGGCATTATCTGCCCTGAGGTTCATTATACCAGAGATGCACCGGTTGGAATGGCTCTTATTCTCGGACTTCTTGCCGAGAGAAAACAACCCCTGTCAGAAATAATAGAGAGTCTGCCGAAATACTACATCTGTAAGAGTAAACTCGAAGTTGAGCCCCAAAAACTTGATCCGATAATGAAAAAAGCGGAAGAATTGTTTCAGGACAGGAATATCGACAAGACAGACGGACTAAAGATACTCGGAGAAAAATACTGGATCCATATCCGCAAATCAGGAACGGAACCAATTATCCGTATCTATGTGGAAAGTAATTCAGAGAAGCAGGCTGAACAGCTTTGCAATGAAACCGTCACTACGCTGCTGGAGGCTTGATACTTTTGATAAAATAGGTGGAAAGTAACTTGAAGAAAACCGGATTTCTCTATTGCTTCGCAGCAGTATTCTTCTTTTCCACGAACGAATTAGTCGGCAAATTTATCGGAGAAGGTATCTCGCCGGCTATGATAACAATTGTCCGTTTTCTGATCGGTTTTGTTATCCTCCTCCCTTTTGCTCTCCGGCAAAAGAGGAAAGAGCTGTTATCCCTGCAGTGGTCTGACTTTCTCAATATAAGTATCCCTGCCGTCATCAATGTCGTTGGGGCAATGCTCTTTCTCCAGCTGGCAATTTATTACGGTAAGGCCTCCACAAGTGCTATCCTGATCAGCAGTAATCCCATCTTTGTCGTATTCCTGGCAGCACTCATCCTCAAAGAAAAGATCTCGGGCTGCAAACTTATAGGAATGTTTCTTGGCTTGGCAGGGATCCTGCTCGTTATCAGGGGGGAAATCCCTTCTTTGACAGCAGGCACTGAGTCCAGAATAGGACTGTTTTTCGGAATACTGGCTTCTTTTACCTTCGCTCTTTTTACTGTTCTGGCTAAAAGAGAGGTCAAGAGATACGGGAATCTGCTCTTCAATGCGGTTTCCTTTCTTACCGGAGCAGTTGCATTGCTGCTTGTTGCCTCTCTCTTCAATATCGATCTGCACTTTACTCTATCCGGAAGAAATATAATCCTGATCCTCTATCTTGGAGTTTTCGTGACAGTGGCAGCATATATATTATACTTTGCCGGCTTGAAAGAAATTCCTGCAGCCACCGGTTCCATGCTGTTCTTCCTGAAACCGTTTATTGCCTCAGCCCTTTCCTGGATCTTTTTGGGAGAGAGGATATCTTTCTTGCAGTTTCTCGGAATCTTTCTGATTTTAGGGGGTATCCGCCTTTCCCAGAAACAGGAGGCATAACTATAGTATTAAAAGCTAAGAGCTGCTCTGATTCCTTTTCTGTTTAAGGTTCCGGAGGTTATCTCTTTTTTGCGGTGACAACCATCCCTTTACCTTTGCGGTTCTTTCCGAGAAAATCGGCTGTCATCATCAGAAAAGCGAAAGGATATACAAGAGCATAATAAAGGGGCAACAAGATAAGCAGCAGCTTGAACCGGAGAAGAGAGAGAGGAATTCGCATCGTGAGATACCAGGCAATATTCCCCCAAAAACCGTAACTGTACCACAACTTCTCTATTATCCATCCTGCCTGTCCCAGTTTTTCACTTAAATCATTCTCTGTATAACCGTTCCGGAAATGTTCGGCAGCAAAGCTGGCTTCTTTAGTGGCATAAGGTGTTGATATGATAAGCCTTGCCCCGGGCTTGCTTCCTTGATAGAAGTTCTTCAGCACGGTCAGGTCATCTTCTATATGTTCCAGGATATCGACAGCAATGATCAAATCCTGCTCTTCAGCAGGAATATATTCCTGAAGATCAGCGGTTTCTGCCCTGACTTCAGCTTTCATGTATTTTTTACAGTACCCGGCAAAGGCTGATAGCTTCTCTCCGTCCAGATCGACCGCCAGAACTTCCGTTTCCGGATATTGTTGCAGGATAAAGAAACTATACTGTCCAAAACCTGCCCCGGCATCATAAAAGCGAAATACTTTCTTACCGGAAAGAGATTGCTTTATTCCCCTTTTTACATACCATTGCCGCAAGAGGAGTGCATCTAAGCCAAAATAAAAGAGCTTCCTCAACCCCGGGAACTTTCGCAGCAGGCTATTAAGCCGCTTCTTCAACGGTTCGTATTCCATTCCCCTTACCTTGAAACCATAGAGAGTTCCAAATATCTATAGAACTTTGCCTTTTCACACCCACGATTAGGTAAAGGGCGGTATAAAACCGCCCCGATTATCTCCCAATAAAGACCATCATTTCACTTCGCTCTCTGATGAATTACAAGTTGTAATAGAGTATCATCTCGTGAGGGTGTGGTCTGTTATTTACTTTTGCGATCTCTTCTTTCTTATACTCGATCCAGGTGTTGATCAGATCTTTGCTGAAGACGTTTCCTGCCAGCAGAAACTCGTGATCCTCTTTGAGTGCTTCCAATGCTTCTCCCAGACTGCCGGGAATGGACATAAGCTTGTCCTGTTTCTCTTTTGGCCAGTCAAAGATATTGTCATCATAAGGTCCCATGCCCAGCTCTGTAGGATTTATTCTGTTCTTAATCCCGTCCAGTCCCGCCATAAGCAGGGCACTTATCGCCAGATAGGGGTTGCAGGTAGCATCTCCTGTCCGGAACTCAAACCTTTTGCTATCTTCAGCAGTAGCATATTTGGGGATCCTTACTGCCGCGCTCCTGTTTGCCAGTCCATAGAATAATTTTACCGGAGCTTCGAATCCGGGGAGTAGCCTTTTGAAGGAGTTCGTGCTCGGATTGGTCAGGGCTGTAATCGCTCTTCCGTGTTTCAGAATACCACCTATAAAGTAGGTAGCTTCTTCCGAAAGATCAACGTAATTCCCCTTTTTATAGAATATGTTCTGACCCTGCTTTTTCAGCATAATATGAAAGTGCATTCCGTTACCCGGTTCGTTATAGAGCGGTTTGGGCATGAAGGTTGCCGTAAGCCCGTTTTGATAAGCTACCTGCCGGATGACGTTTTTCATGATCATCGTATCGTCGGCAATTTTCGGGAAAGGAAGCAGTTCGGTCTCTATCTCCTGCTGACCGGCTAAACCCACTTCATGATGGTGATAGTTGATCTTTATCCCCATCTCTTCCAGAATATCGACAACTTCATCTCTTAGCTCTGCATAGCGGTCGAAAGGTACATCCATGTGATAACCCTTTCGGCAGTCCTGCGAAATTCCGTCTATGTCTTCATGTTCAAAGGGAAGACAACGCTTGTCTTGAGCAGAGGTAAAACTGAAACCGCTGCTGAATTTCTCACTGAAATATTCCGCTTCATCAAAAATATAGTATTCCAGTTCCGGTATCCAGACAGATTCGTCTGCTATCCCTGTCGAAACCAGATAATCGTGAGCTCTCTTGGCCACACTGCGGGGATCTTTCATAACCCCGACCCGGGTATCGGCATCACAGATAGTACAGATCATGTTCAGTGTCGGAATCTCTGAAAACGGATCGATAAATGCCGATTTAATGTCCGGCATCATTATCATATCTCCTGCCTCAACAGATTTCATTCCCCCCGGAATGCTTGAACCGTCGAAGGGAATTCCGTCCTGCAGCACCTTTTCCAGCCTTCTCACCGGGAATGTATTGTGATACCAGCGTCCGAAAAGATCGGAATACTTCAGATCAATAAACCTGATCTCATTCTCAATGATCAACTGCTTTAACTTTTCTAAGTCCATTATTCCTCCATCTATGTTTTATTAATATACTCGATCAGAACAGACCGTAGCCGGTCAACAGACGCAAAAGAATATTAATCGGCGGCAGAATTATCCTTCCGATTAAATTCCAGCCAAAAAGATATGAAGCTAAAATAATTCCCATAAAGACAAGCATCCCTTTTCTTTCGAAACGCATATAGGGATAATAGAGATGGTCGGGCAGAAAGATCCCGAGTACCTTGGAACCGTCTAAGGGGGGAAAAGGAATGAGATTAAAACAACCGAGCAACAGATTAAAAAAGACGATCATAAAAGCCGTTTCCATTACGAAACTCATCACTCTGCCGCTGAAAGCATAAGGATGATAAGGAAGCACACTCAATATTCTTATCAGTATGGAAAAGAGTATGGCAATAATGAAATTCGAGGCAGGTCCTGCCGCAGCACTTAATCCGGTATCTCTTTTCAGATCTTTGAAATTGTAGGGATTGAGCGGTACCGGCTTGGCATAACCGAAGACCAAAGCACCCCGGGTCGAGATTAAGAGCAGGATCGGTAATATGACAGTACCAAACAAATCTATATGTTTCATTGGGTTTAACGAAAGCCTGCCGTACCGCTTAGCCGTATCATCACCAAGCAGCAGGGCAGCCACACCATGACTGACCTCATGGATAATGATACTCATTAATATCACCGGAACTATGATCAAATATTGCATCTACTTTCCTTTCTGATCTTTCTTCTTTTCTTTTGTTCTTAGGCTTTTACGACTTTCAGGAATCTTCTCTTCCCAACCTTTATCAAAAGTTCGCCCTCTATCTCGAGCTGTTCGTCGGCATCAGTTACCTTTCTGTTATTTACGGTTACCGCATTCTGCTTGATCATTCTTCTTGCTTCTCCCCCGGACTGGCAAAGACCGGAGTCAGTCAGAAGTTTGACTATCCATAACGGTGATATTTCACTTTGAAAGACCGGTATATCTGCCGGAATATCCTTCTGGGCAAAGACTTTCTCGAATTCTGATTCAGCCTCTTTTGCCGTCTCTTCTCCATGGAAGAATGATACTATTCTGCGGGCTAAGTCCTGCTTGATATACTTAGGGTTCTTATCCCCCTCCAGATCCTTTTTGATTTCGGCAATCTCGCTTTCTTCCGCTCTGGTCGTCAGACGAAAATACTGCAGGATAAGATCGTCGGGGATAGACATTATCTTGCCGTATTTCTCGTTCGGCGGATCAAAGACAGCTACATAGTTGTTCAAGCTCTTACTCATCTTATTGACACCGTCTGTTCCGGTCAATATGGGGAAAAGCATGGCTATCTGCTGTTCCATTCCGAAATAACGCTGCATGTCTCTTCCAGCCAGAATATTGAACTTCTGCTCGGTTGCCCCTAATTCAATATCGGCTTCTATGGCTACCGAATCATAACCCTGTAAAACCGGATACATCAGTTCATGCATGGCCAGAGGCAGCCCTTTTTCATAGCGTGTTCGGAAAGTATCGTGAGCCAGAAACTGGGCTAAAGTAAATTTGGAAAGTAGCTGAATGACCTCGAGCAGCTTCATTTCACTGAACCATTCCGATTGCCAGCGGACTTCCGTCCTTTCCCTGTCCAGAACAGTGTATAGCTGTTCCATATACCGCTCGGCATTCTTTCTTACCATTTCGGCAGTTAAGGGTGGTCTGGAAGTGTCTCTCCCTGTCGGATCACCGATCTGTGCTGTGAAATCTCCGATAATAATAACTCCGGTATGTCCCAGATCCTGAAATTCCCGCATCTTCCTGATCGGTACCAGATGACCGATGTGGACATCACTTCCCGTCGGGTCTATTCCGTACTTTATTCGTAAAGGTTTGCCGGTTTTTTCAGCTTTATTTAGTTTGGCAACCATCTCCTCTTCCGGTATCATCTCTTCGACACCACGTTTGATGACTGCTAATTCTGCTTCCCTTGTCACTTCTCACTCCGTCTTGTTTTCGGGTCAAATTATTGGTAAAGCCTTATTTGTCAATCTTTAACGGAACTGCAGCAAATAGTTTCAATCGGACATTTTCCTTTCTGAAGAATTGAAGTTTTGACACTACTAATCGGTGCCGATATTTGCTGCCCGATGGATTGTTGGATAATCTATAGAAAGAGCAGGAGAAGAAACTGAGTTCCTTACCTTACACGGATGTATCTGATAGTAACTATGACCCTCTCCCGCATTACCGATATCAGCAAATTAAAGGATCTCTTTCGCTCAGACGGGGCATGGAGACTGTGTGAAAACCAAATACCAAATAACGATAATATGTACTGGCTATAATACGTATAAGCAAATATCGTTAAATCAGCACTTGACAAATATATCTGCTTTTATAAGCTGTCT
>Ga0334890_1000710_pt1 | contig 55560 bp, 43 predicted proteins | sample GraSluR1_MG_3_FD_207220 | JGI IMG/M metagenome (GOLD analysis project Ga0334890, IMG submission 207220) | Sludge microbial communities from methane-producing bioreactor in Wageningen University, Netherlands - Granular Sludge_31_08-R1 | ecosystem: Engineered > Bioreactor > Anaerobic >... | reverse complement strand
TTTCCCCCTCTCGGCTTGGCCGGGGAGGGGGCCAGGGGGAGGGGCATTCTGCCCATACCACGCGCCCGGAAGCCTTCACTTGACGCGCATGGGGCGTACTGCCATACGCCCCTACGGACCCTCCGCTGATCAAGACATCCTTGTAGGGGCGGGTCTGCAAACCCGCCCCTGCAGGCGCAGCAAGGCCGGGGCTGAGGCGAACCAGGCACGACTCGCGCTTGACGGGTGCCCGCCTATCCTTTACAATTCCACCTCGGCATTCTGACGGAAGAGCGAAACAGCCAGCATGTTTGAAAGCCTCAGCGATCGCCTGCAAAACGTCTTTGAACAGCTTGGGCGCAAGGGCAAGTTGACCGAGGATGACGTCAACACTGCCATGCGCGAGGTGCGCATGGCCCTACTGGAAGCCGACGTTAACCTCAAGGTCGCCAAGGACTTCATCAACCGCGTCAAAGAGCGGGCCATCGGCGCTGAAGTCCAGAGGAGCCTCAAGCCGTCGCAGCAGGTGATCAAGATCGTCAACGAGGAACTGATCGCCACGCTCGGCCAGCCGGGTCGCCTGAACCTGAGCGGCCCGACGCCGCGCGTGATCATGCTCGTCGGCCTGCAAGGCTCCGGCAAGACGACGACCGCCGCCAAGCTGGCGCTCATGCTGCGCCGCGACGGTCGCCGCCCGTTTATGGTGGCCGGCGACACGTACCGCCCCGCCGCCGTAGACCAGCTTGTGACGCTGGCCAGGCAGACGAACATCCCTTACTACGAGGAAGGGACGTCCGCCGCGCCGCCGGACATCTGCGCGCGCGGTGTGGAGGCGGCACGCAAGGCCGATGCAACCGTCGTCCTGCTGGACACCGCCGGGCGCTTGCAGATTGACGACGAGATGATGGACGAGTTGGTCGCCATCCGTGAGCGCACGCAGCCCGCCGAGATTCTGCTCGTCGCCGACGCGATGACCGGCCAGGAAGCGGTGCGCATCGCCGAGGGCTTCAACCAGCGCGTCGGCCTGACCGGGCTGATCCTGACCAAAGTGGACGGCGACGCGCGCGGCGGCGCGGCCATCTCCATGCGCGCGGTCACGGGCGTGCCGATCAAGTTCATGGGCACCGGCGAAAAGCTCGACGGGCTGGAGCCGTTCCATCCTGATCGGCTGGCGTCGCGCATCCTGGGCATGGGCGACATGCTCACGCTCATCGAGCGCGCCGAAGAGATGTTCGACGAGCGCGAAGCCGAGCGGCTGCAGCGCAAGCTGCTCAAGAACCAGTTCACGCTGGAGGACTTTCTCAAGCAGCTTCAACAGATCAAGCGCCTGGGCAGCATCGGGCAGATTCTCGACATGCTGCCGGGCATGGGGCGCTTGCGCCAGCAAGTCAACATTGACAACGAGGAAGCGCAGAAGCAGCTGAAGAAGGTCGAGGCGATCATCTACTCGATGACGCCTGCCGAGCGCCGCAACCCCAAGCTGCTCAATGCCCGCCGCAAGCAGCGGATCGCCGCTGGCAGCGGCACATCAGTCCAGGACATCAACGCGCTGCTCCGCCAGTTCCGCGAGATGCAGCGCATGATGCAGATGATCGGGCGCGGCAATTTCCCGCGCATTCCCGGTCTGTTCAAGTGACGGGGCCTGGCCCCGTCGCCTGCTGCGGTTGTATCGGCAGTCCTTCCCTGCCAGCCCTCTTGCAGCACGCGGCAGAACCAGTCTGTGCACGCTAACATTCGCCATCAAGCGAGGGATAGGGACTAAGGATGGTTCGCATTCGTCTGCGCCGTGTGGGGCGCAAGAAACAACCAAGCTACCGTGTCGTGGTCACCGATTCGCGCAGCCCGCGCGACGGTCGTTACATCGAGATCATCGGCTTCTATAACCCGCGCACCGAGCCAGCGACGATGACGCTCAAAGAAGAGCGTGCTCTCTACTGGCTGAGCGTGGGCGCTCAGCCCAGCGACGCAGTGCGCCGCATCATGAACAAGCTGGGCACGCTGGCCCGCCTTGAGCGACTGAACAAGGGCGAGGCCCTTGAGGTGCTCGTCGCCGAGGCCGAGGCTGCGGCGGCTGCTCAGGAGCCGATCAGCCCCAAGACCCGCCGCCCGGCACCGGCGAGGGCCGAGAAGGCGGCTCCGGCGGCGGCTGAAGACGCCAGCGCCGATTAGGGCGCGTTGTAGCGCCCTCGGGACCTGCCTGCCACAGTCATGCCTGATGCGGACAGCGGGAGTCGTCTCTGGCTGTCCGCATCTGACCATTTGCACAGAATCGAGCCTTGCAGGCCGGCGAGCGGCCTGCTGGACAAGGATAGACTGTGATGAAAGAACTGGTCGAGTACATCGCCAAGTCGCTGGTCGAAGACCCGTCCCAGGTGCAGGTTATTGAGACCACCCAGGGCGGCACCACGATTCTGGAGCTTCAGGTCGCCCCCGATGACATGGGGCGCATTATCGGCAAGAACGGGCGCGTGGCCAATGCCATGCGCGTGCTCGTGCGCGTGCTGGCCTCGCAGCGGGGCAAGCGGGTGACGCTCGACATCGTATGAGCGACGCCCTGAGTCTGTCTCGCTCCGCCCGATGACCCCTCCAACCGGCCCCCCACCCTTTTTGTTGCTGGGCCAGGTGCTCCGACCGCACGGCATACGCGGCGAGTTGCGCGTCGAAGTGCTGACGGCGTACCCTGAACGCATCGTGCCGCAGCAGCGCGTGTACCTCGGCCCCGACCCGGCTGACGTGAGCGCGGCCCGCCTGTACACGATTGCCCAGGCGCGCCGGCACCAGCAGTACCTCATCCTGCAGCTTGCCGAGGTTGGCGACCGCAACGCCGCCGAGCTGCTGCGCGAGCAGTACGTGATGGTGGCCTTCGAGGACGCCATCCCGCTGGAGGACGACGAGTACTATCTGTTCCAGGTGATCGGGCTGGAGGTAGTCACCACCGAGGGCGAGGCCCTGGGGCGCATCACAGACGTGCTCGAAACCGGCGCTAACGACGTGTTTGTGGTGCGCGGCCCGCGCGGGGAAGTCCTGCTGCCGGTCATAGACGAGTGCGTGCAGTGCATTGACTTCGACGCCGGGACGATCACCGTCCGCCTGCTGGAGGGTCTGCTGGGCGAGTGAGGCCCAGTCCCCGCCGTTCTTCTCCGAATTCGAGTGTGTGCGAAACCTGTGTAGGGGCGTATTGCAATACGCCCCTACGGGACCTCACCTCGCTGGGTGCCAAGCGAGTCGCTGACAACCTTTGCTCGCACCCCCTCCTTTTCGCCCGCTTGACAGCGCCCAACGCCCCTGCTATGCTGAGACCTTCAACGGGGAGGGAGAGCGATGAGCGCGCGCAAGTACTGGCTGGGTTTCAACGTCGTCAAGGGCATCGGCCCGGCGCGCCTGCGCGCCCTGCGGGCCGCCTTCGGCGATCTTGAAGCGGCCTGGGACGCGCCCGAACCAGAACTGCTCGCTGCCGGGCTGGACCGGCGCACCGTAGAGAGCCTCGTCCAGGCACGGCGCACGCACGACCTCGACCGGCTGCTCGACGAGGTGGACGCCGCCGGAGCCTCCGTGCTCACCCTGGACGATCCCGACTACCCGGCCCTGCTGCGCGAGCTGCCTGACTCCCCGCCCGTGCTCTATGTCAAGGGCACGCTGCTCGACGAGGACCGCTGGGCGGTCGCCTTCGTGGGGACGCGCCGCGCCACCACTTACGGGCGCGACATGGCGCATCGCCTGGTTACGTCGCTGGTGGGCGCTGGCATCACCATCGTCAGCGGGCTGGCCCTGGGCATTGACGCGGCGGCGCACAAGGCCGCGCTGGAGGCCGGGGGCCGCACCATCGCCGTGCTGGGCTGCGGCATTGACCAGGTGTACCCGCCCGAACACCGCCACCTGGCCGCCGCCATCGTCAACTCTGGCGCGCTGGTCACTGAATTTCCGCTTGGCACGCAGCCCGAAGCCAAGAACTTCCCCGTGCGCAACCGCCTGATCAGCGGGCTGTCGCTGGGCGTGGTCGTGGTCGAGGCCCCGGCGGACAGCGGCGCGCTGATCACGGCGGACTGCGCCATCGAGCAGGGCCGCGACGTGTTCGCCGTGCCGGGCAATGTCACCTTGCGCACGACCGCCGGCACCAACCGCCTGATTCAGAGCGGGGCCAAGCTGGTCGTGAACGGCGATGACATCCTCGACGAACTGAACCTGACGCGCTCCACCGTCGAGACGCGCGCGCAGGTGCGGGCCGTCGCACCGGACACGCCCCTTGAGGCGGCGCTGGCCGATCTGCTCGGCGATGAACCATTGCACATTGACGAATTGGTGAGGCGATCCGGCCTGACGATCACAGAGGTGAGCAGCACGCTGGCCCTCATGGAACTGAAGGGCATCGTGCGCCGTCAGGAAGGGATGGTGTACGCCCTGGCCTTGAGCGGCGCGGGACAGGTTCGCCTGGATTAGCTGAGACTGCTGCGCCGTGCGTTGCGGCGCTCAAATAGGTTCGTTGTGGGATAAACATCATGGACTCTTTGCACGCCCTGATCATGGCGGGCGGCGGTGGGACGCGCCTGTGGCCGCTCAGCCGCCGCGACCGGCCCAAGCAGATGCTGGCCCTGGTCGAAGACCGCACCATGTTTCAAATCTCTGTCGAGCGGCTGGCTCCCCTGCTGCCGCCGGAGCGCATCTTCATCGTCACCGGACAGGATCAGGTCGCCGCGCTGCGCGCCGACGCGCCACACATCCCGCCGGAGAACTTCGTCGCTGAGCCATTCGGCATGAACACCGGCCCGGCGGTCGGCCTGGGCGTCATCCACATCCAGCGGCGCGCGCCGGAGGCGCTGGTCGCCGTGCTGACCGCCGACCAACACATCGCCGACAAAGCCCGCCTGCGCCAGGTGCTTGCTGCCGCCGCCGAACTCGCCGCGCGCGGGCAGATCGTCACCCTGGGCATCACGCCCCACTTCCCATCCACCGGCTACGGTTACATCCGGCGGGGCGCGCCGCTGGCCCAGGTCGGCGGATTCCAGGCGTACCACGCCGACGGCTTCACCGAGAAGCCCGACCTGCCGACCGCGCTCAGCTTTCTGGAGAGCGGGCTGTATAGCTGGAACAGCGGCATGTTCATCTTCCGGGCCGGGCGTATCCTGGACGAGTACGCCCGCCAGCAGCCGGGCATGCACGCGCTGCTGCGAGCCATCCAGGGGGCCATCGGCCAGCCGGACTACGAGGGCGTGCTCGGCGAGAAATGGCCGCAGATGCCGCGCATCTCCATTGACTACGCCGTGATGGAGGGCGCGCAGGGCATGGCCGTCATTCCGGTGGACATGGGCTGGAGTGACATCGGAAGCTGGCAGACGCTCTACGAAGTGCTCGACCACGACGCCGACGGCAACGCCGCGCGCGGCGCAGGGCGCGACCACATCTACGTAGACACTTCCGGCACGCTGGTCTACAGCGATCGGCGCGTGGTGACCATCGGCGTCGAAGACCTGGTGATCGTCGAGACGGACGGGGTGCTGCTGGTCTGCCGCCGCGACCGCTCCGAAGAGGTGCGCGCGGTCGTCGAGCAGCTCAAGGCTGCCGGGGAGACCGGCCTGCTCTAGCGGACGGGCGCGCCATGATCATCGTCGCCGCCACGATTGACCTCGACCTGCCGGGCGTGTCCTCGCTGAAAGAGAAGCGCGGTATCCTTAAGTCGCTGATCGCGCGGCTGCACAAGACGTTCGACATCGCCGCCGCCGAAGTGGACTATCACGATGCGTGGCAGTCGGCGGCGCTGGGTGTGGCCATCGTCAGCACCACCGCCGCACACGGAGAGGCGAAGCTGGAGCAGGTGCTACGCTGGATCGAGCGCAACCGCCCGGACGTGACCATCGTGGATCACACGCTGGAAGTGATTCATGTCGGCTGAAGGGTTCAGGAGCGGACAGGCTTTAGGATTGGTCTGTGATCTGGAGTGGCTCTCAACTTTACCTCACCCCCGCTCGGTGCTCACACGCCTCGCCTCCCCCTCTCCGCCAGCGGAGAGGGGGAAAGGCCGAGCGCAGCAAGGCCAGGGGGTGAGGTCAAGCAGAGGCCACCTTCACGCTTCCTGGGCTGCTATCCACCCCTGAACTCCACGTATCGAGAGAAGGCTTTTCAATTCGCAATCCGAATTTCGCAATCCGAATTTCGAAATCCTCACTCCGAGGTGATGATCTCGATGGTGTCAATGCGCGCCCGCAGCGCCTTCGACTGCGCGCCCTTCTCCAGCAGGGCGCGCTTCTGCGCCTCGTAACGCTCGCCCAGCACCCCAAGCTGGCTGAACACCGGCGCGAGAATCTGCTGACCATACTGCAACAGGCGGCTGCGCTCGCGGTTGGTCAGGTCTACCATCGCCTCGCCGTAGCTGGCTTGCAGGGCGTGCAGACGCTTGTCTAGCTCTTCGTTGGCATCGTGCTTGATCTTGCGCCAGTAGAGCACTGCCGCCGTCCCCCCGCCAACAAACAGCGCCGGCCCCACCACCAGCGCGGCCAGCGCGCTACCCACCGCCGCCGTCACCGCGCCGTGCGCCGCCACGCCCAGCACAACCGCCACAATGCCGCCCAGCGCCGCCGTGAAGCCGGTGGTGAAGCCGAGCAGGTTGCCCCGGAAGGTGTTGCGCAGGTCTTCGGCTAGGCTGTTGTCCGTGTAGGACTTCAATTCGGCGTCGGCGATGGCGATGGCCGCTTGCAGAGCGGCGCGCTGCCCGGCGTAGCCGGTCGCGTCCACGCCGCCAACTTCCTGGCCGAGCTTCGTCTCCAGGGCTACCAGACGGTCGAGCAGGCTGCGCCAGTAGCGCCGGCTGCTGTCCACCACTTCGTTGACATACTGCTCGGAGATGGCCGTGATCTGGTCGAGCGCGCTGCCCACGACTTCCTTCTCGAACTCGGTGCGCATCCGCTCGCGGTTGAGCGTCTGCGCCGCCCGTCCCAGCGTCAGGTTGTGCTGAATGAACTGGCGGCCCCGCCCGCGCAGCCCCTCGAAGACGCGATCTAGCTCGCGCTGCGCCGACGCAAGCTGCTCGTCGAGCGTGCCTGCCTGCCGGTTGAGTTCCTCGCGCAGGCTCTCCGCCAGGGCCGTGTCGCCGGCGATGAGCGTCATCTGCGCGTCGAGCGCCGCCACATGCTTGTGCACGATGCTGTCCACGAAGTCAAGCTGTGCGTAGAGCTTCTGCTTGGCCGGCGGCACGCGCTCGAAGATCGTGCGCAGGTGCTCGCGCACGGCGTTCATGCCGCCAGGATCGTTGGCGGCAGTGGCGAAGATGCCCCCGCCCTTCTCCTTGAGCGCCTGCCTGGCCGAGACGAGGAAGATCTCTGGTCGCAGGTCGAGCAGTTCGTGAAGCTGCTGGCGGACGAAGGCCAGCACTTCTTTCTGCTCGCTGCGCTGCAACAGGTCGGACTGGTTGATGACGACAACGATCTTCTTGCCGTAGTCTTTGGCCAGCTCCAGGTAAAGCCGTTCCGTCTCGGCCAGGGCGCGCTTGGCCGAGAGCAGGAAGATCACCAGATCGCTGCGGCTGAGAAAACCCTTGGCGATCTGCTCGTGCTTGCGGAAGACGGAGCCAGTCCCCGGCGTGTCCACGATGACCACGCCTGGCCCGCCAGTGTTGGGGTGCAGCCATTCGCGCACGACGCCCTGCTCGCGCCAGGCGGCGTCATTGCGCCGCACCCTCGACCAGCGGATCAACTCGATGGCGTCGGTCGTGGGCGTGATGCCCACCGGCAGCAATTCGTCGCCCAGCAGCGCGTTAACGAACGTGGACTTGCCCGCGTTGAACTCGCCGACGACGACCACCAGGAAGAACATCTCCTGCAGGTCGGCGGCGTTCTGCTGCAGGCGCTTGCGGTCGTCGGCACTGTCCGCACCCATCTGCCCCAGGATGTCGGCCACCTCGTGCAACAGGCGCACTTCCTGCTCGCGTGCGTCGGCGATAGGGCCTTCCAGCACAATGCTCGTCATACGTCCTGCACGCTTTCCTCAAGTGGAATGACCCGGCGCTTGCCGCTGTCTATCTCGGCAAGGCCGCGCTGAATTGCCACCAGCCCATCCTGGTGATCGCTCAAGTCGCGCCGCAGTGCGTCGAGCGCCTCGGTCTGCGCGACGACCAGCCGGGTGAAGGGCGCGGTCGCGTCGCGGCGAAGCTGCACGCCATGCGCCACCAGATCGTCGCAGGCGCGGCGCAGCGTGCCGACATACTCATCGCGGAAGCCGCGCACCCGCCGCTCGAAGTTGCGGCGCAGGAACCACCCGCGCAGCGGGATCAGCGCCAGGCCCAGCAGCACCGCCGCCAAACCAACCGCCAAAACGACCAGCAGACTCCCGGCGTCGGGCGCGGTGCTGCTGAAGCCGCCCGCTGCCGCCGCCAGCACCACGCACACAGTCAGCACCTCCCACAGCGCCAGGATGATCAGCGTATTGCGCAGCGTGCGATCCAGGTGAGCGATCTCGAAACGTTGCGCCTCGCGCAGCAAGTCGTCCAGGCGCGGGCGGACGTTGCGCAGAAAACTGCGCTCGTAGCGCAGCGGCGTCTGCACCTTACCGACGATCTTGCCAGACAGGTTGGGCGGCAGCTTCTGCACCGCGCCGCGCGTGTAGTCCACCAGGTCGTCAATGTCCTGCAGGTCGCGCCCTTCCAGGCGCGGGCCGAGCTTGTCGGCCAGTTCGGGCACGCGCTGGAACGTCTCGCGCACCTTGTGCCGTTCGAAGGCGGATTCGGCGCGAGTCCGCCCGCTGAAGCGGCGCGCCAGCCGCCCCAGCCCGACGATCTCACCCAGCCCGCTGAAGAACAGCCCGATCCCGCGCGAGAACTGGAACATCTCGCCGATAGCCTCGCTGCCCCGCGCGGCAGCCTCGTCCCAGGCATGACCGATCTCGGCCAGGCTGTCGTCCACCGTCTTGCGCTGCTCGCGGCGGCCTTGCTCGATCTGCGCCTCAATGGTGTCCAGCGTCTTGCGGTGCGCGTCGAGCGCGGCCTGCTGCTCCTGCACCCTGCCGAGGGCGTCTTTGGTCACGTTCTGGCAAATCTGGACGGGAGTCTCCAGCTTCTGGCGCAGCCGCTCGATGTCGCCCAGCGTCTCGCGGATGTAGGCTTCGATCTCGGCGAAGCCGGAGGAATCCCACAGAATCTCGTCGCGCGGCTGTTCCTGCTGCGCAGCCAGGGCGTCGCGGGCCGACACCAACCAGACCGGCGAGTCCATCCCCAGGTGCAGGCGGCATTGCTCCTGCACGAAGTCGCGCACCTGCTCGCGCTCCGCCTCGTCCAGCAAATCCACCTGGTTGACGACGACGATCACCCGCTTGCCATAGGCTTTGAGCGCCTGCAGGTCTTCCAGGTTGCTGGCCGAGAGCACCTGCGTGGCGATCATGACCAGCAGCACCACGTCGGCGCGGTGCAGGAAGCGGCGCGTCACCTCGTCGTGCGTGCGGAAGACCGACTCCAGCCCTGGCGTATCCACCAGGCTGAGATGCTCCAACAGCGGGCTGGGGTGGAACACGGTCTCGACATCACCAGCGCGCGTGCGTTGCACGTCGGCCCCGCGCCGCAGGATGACAATGTGATCGGTGGTGGGAATTGGCCCCACGTCCAGGATCGCCTCACCAAGCAGCGCGTTGATGATGCTCGACTTGCCAGAGCCGAACGGCCCGGCCATGACCATCAGGAAGGGGTGGTTGGCGTGGAACAGCGCGTCGCGCACCTGCTCCATCTGGCTGGCGGGCAGGTCATCCACGCGCGCCAGCGTGTCGAGCAGGGCTGTGATCTGCTCGTGTTCCTGGCGGCGCACCGCCTCGTACTGGCTGAGCAGCTTGCCCTGCAGCGAACTCTTTACTTCCACCCGTCACCTGCCCTTCGAGGGGCGCACCGGCCCGCCCTACGCCGGCACAGTGGGCATCAGCGCGCCAGGGACATAATCACGCAGGATCGAGCCGCCGATGAACTCGCGCAGCAGCGAGTTGTCCGGCACCAGGCTGGTATCCATCGTCATCAGCCAGCCCAGGATGGAGAGCAGGCGGCGCGCCTCGACGTAATGGGGTTGGCGCGGCTCGATCTGCAACAGCAGCGGCTCGGCCAGCGGGCGCAGCACGGCCAGCTCGTACAGCAACGCCGAGTTGAACATGACATCGGCGTTCTCCTGGTAGGGGAAGATGTCACGCTTCTCGCCGCGCCGCACGCTCTCCCACCGCGAAAGCGTGTCCAGCGCCGTGTACCCCCGGTACGTCGCGTCGCGCACGATGCGCCGGATCAGGCGGACATCGGTCGTAGGGACGCGGTTGTGGCGGTCAATGTTGACCTGCGTCAGCGCTGACACGTAGACACGATACAGCCGCTCGGTGGGCAAAGCCTGCACCAGGCGCGGATTCAACCCGTGAATACCCTCGATGATCAGAATCTGATCTTTGGAAAGCGTGACCGCCTCCTCCTCAAAGGCGCGCAGCCCGGTCTTGAAATTGTAGTGCGGGATGTGCACCGGCTCGCCGGAAGTCAAGGCCAGAAGCTGCTCGTTGAAGAGCGCCAGGTCCACCGCCTCCAGCGCCTCGAAGTCGTACTCGCCCGTCTCGTCGCGCGGCGTCAGGTGGCGCTCGACGAAGTAGCGATCCATCTCCAACGTGTAGGGGTGCAGTCCATGCGCCATAAGCTGCACGGCCAGCCGCTTGGAGAATGTGGTCTTGCCTGACGACGACGGCCCGGCAATGAGCACGATGCGCAGCCCGTCGTGGTGGCGGGCTGAGATATGCCCGGCGATGTCGGCGATGTGCTGCTCGTGCAGCGCCTCGTTGACCAGCACCAGTTCGCGGGCGCGCCCATCGCGGATGGCCTGGTTCAAGTGGCCAACATCCTCCACGCCCAGCAGGGTCAGCCACTCCTCCGTCTGGCGGAAGACCTCGGTAAGCTGCGGCGAGCGGGTGTGCGGGCGGATGATGTTCGGGCTTTCGCGGCGCGGGTATTGCAGGATGAAGCCGTCGTCTTCGGGCAGCACGTTGAACAGGGTCAGGTAGCCCGTGTGCGGCACCATGTACCCGTAGAAATAGTCGGCCTCGCCGCGCAGCCTGTAGATGGTCAGGTAGTCCTTCTGGCGGAACTCCAACAGCCGCACCTTGTCATCGTCGCCGCACTCCTGGAACATCCGCCGCGCCTCGTCCAGCGGAATGCGGTGGCGGGTGATCGGGTCGCAGGCGGCGACGATCTCGCGCATCCGCTCCTTGATCGCCTCCAATTCCTCTGGCGTGAAAGGAGGCCGCCCGCGCACCTTGCAAAAGAACGCCCCGCTCGGCAGCGCGTAGTCCACGATCACCTGCGTGCCAGGGAACAACTCTGCCGCCGCGACAGTCAGCAGGAAGGCCAGGGAGCGCCGGTAGATGCGGCTCCCATCCCCCGAATCCGTGCGCACAAGCTCCACGCAGACATCGCGCGTCACAGGCATGGTTAGCTCGCGCAGCCAGCCATCCACAATCGCCGCGACGGTCAATGCGCCATCGGTCGCCTGCCGGCGCTCGTAGGCGTGGACATACGCCTCAAGCGGCGTGCCAATGGGCGCTTCAAGAAGGGTGCCATCTGGGAACGTCACCTGCGCGCAAGTGCGCGGCGTCGCTTCCCGGATCATGGACAGGTCTTCGATCATCTATGCTCACTCACAATACGGTAGGGCCAGCAAACAGTTGCGGCACACATCCAGCTGGAATCATGGCAGGCGCAGGACAGCACCGCTTCGCCCCGGCAGCGTGACGGCGACCGCGCCCCCCTCGACCACTGCGCGCCCTTCGCCGAACGCAAACTCGGCCCGGTGAGGCGCAGGATTCAGCGGCAGGCGCAGCGTGCTCTCGCCCTGCGCCGTGTTGAAAGCCACCACCAACCGCTCGCCCTGGTAGTCGCGCGCAAAGGCGAAAAGGTCTCCCTTAGCCAGCAGCGTCCGGTATGTCCCACGCCGCAGCGCCGGGTGCGCGTGGCGCAGGCGGATGGTAGCTCGCACGTAGTCGCGCAGCGCGCCATCCCACAGCGCCTCGTCCCAGGGCATCGGCCCCCGGCACTCCGGGTCGTAGCCCCCGCTCAGCCCGATCTCGTCGCCATAGTATACCGTTGGCGCGCCGGGCATGGTCATCTGGAAGAGCATGGCCAGGCGCAGCGCCGACTGATCGCCGCCGGCCAGCGTCACGAAGCGCGGCATGTCGTGGCTGCTCAGCAGGTTAAGCTGCGCGGTGGTGATAGACCAGTCGTAGAGGGCCAGCATGTGCTCGATGGCGCGGGCGAAGCCGGGCGCTTTGAGCGGCCTGGGCGGCGGGTACGTCCCCCCCATCCACATGGGGGCGAGAGTCCGCGCCGCAAAGAAGCGCAGCGCCGCGTGCGTCTGGATGTAGTTCATCACCGCGTCGAACTCGTCGCCGCGCAACCAACGCTGTGCCTCGACCCAAATCTCGCCGACGATGTAAGCGTCGGGGTTGACGCCCTTCACCCGCTGGCGGAACTCCTGCCAGAAGGCATCGTCGTCAATCTCCGCCGGCACGTCGAGCCGCCAGCCGTCCGCCCCAAAGGCGATCCAGTGCTCGGCCACGTCGAAGATGAAGGCGCGCACCTGCGGGTTGTCTGTGTTGAGCTTGGGCAGCGCGTGCAGCCCGATCCAGGCTTCGTAGTTAGGCGGCTGATCCTCGTCGTAGGCGCGCAGGGGAAACCCCTTGACCGTGAACCAGTCCAGGTACGGCGACTGCGCGCCGCACTCCAGGATGTGGTTGAACTGGAAGAAGCCGCGGCTGGCGTGGTTGAACACGCCATCCAGCACGACGCGCATTCCGCGCGCATGAGCCGCGTCGAGCAGGGCGCGCAGCGCCGCATTGCCGCCCAGCAGCGGGTCTACGCGGTAGTAGTCGTGCGTGTGGTAGCGATGGTTGGACGCCGACTGGAAGATCGGGTTCAGATAAATGGCCGTGATGCCCAGGTCTTGCAGGTAGTCCAGGCGCTCGGCAACCCCCAGCAGATCGCCCCCCTTGAAGCCGTGCGAAGTCGGCGGGATATCCCACGACTCAAGGTTGGTCGGCTTCTCGATCCGGTCACTTCTGGCGAAACGATCGGGGAATATCTGGTAGAAGACGGCGTCTTTCACCCACTCTGGCGTTTGGACTGGCTGTGTCACCCCACGCTCCTCGGCGATGCACGACCCGCACTGCGGCCCAGGCACAATCTTCTCTGATCGTACCGTCTCTGTCCTTCGGGGGCAAAAGGTATGTGCAGACGGGTGTGTGCGAAAGCTGTCAGGTAGTGAGCAGCGCCCATGTCAGGTGCTGGTTCAGGCAGGCACCGCCGCCTACGGCTCGTCGCCTTCGTAGTACTCGGGGGGCGCGCCACCGTGCTCCGGGGCGATGGCCCACAGGTCGCGCTCGGTGACCACACGGTTGTTCAGCGCACGGTAGGCGTCGGGGTTCTCCAACTCGTCAACGGCATAGCGCCAGCGTCCGCGCCCCACCTGGCGCAGCACCGAGCGGCACTCGTCGCAACGCACGACGCGGCGCACACGCGGGATGCCCAACACCCGGTAGCGGCGATCTTCCAGGTAGAGTGTGCCGCGCGCGCAGATGGGGCACACCGTCAGCAGGAAGCCCTCCTGATAGCGGGCCAGGTTCGCCGCCTGAGCCACATAAACCCCGGCATAAACCAGCACCAACAAGGCGACCGCCCCGCCCAGCAGCAGGTACGGCACCGGCAGACCGGAGTCGCCATCGTCCGGCGTCGCCACCATAAGCGGGGCGGCGGGCGCGCCGCCAGCGTCGTCCCCTGCTGCGGCAACCGCCAGCACGGTTGGCGTCGCGCTCGGCAGGGGTGAGGGTGTGGCGGTGACCGTAGGCGATGGCTCCGCCGTCATAGTGGCTGTTGCCGAGCGCACAGGAGCGGTTGCAGTGGCCGTCGGGTGCGGCGTGGGCGTCCTGGTTGGGGTGGCCGAGGGCGCTTCGGTCGCTGGCTCCGTCGGCGTGGTGGTAGGTATCTCAGTCGGTGTCTCGGTCGGTGTTTCTGTCGGCGGGTCTGTGGGCGGTAATGTCTCGGTCGGCACGACCAGGGCGACCGCCGCTGCTACCGTCTCAGTGGGCGGAGCCGTCGCTGGCGGCGGCTCTGTGCTGGTCGCCGTGAAACTCGCTGTGATGGTCGGCGTGGGCGTGCTGGTTGGGGCCACTGTAGGCGAAGCCGTCTCCGTCGCCGAAGGAGTCGGCGAGGGAGTCAGAGATGGCGTCTCCGTTGGCGCGGGCGTGTCGGACGGAGCAACAGTAGGCGTGGCGGTGAGCGATGGGGTAGCGGTAGGCGGCAGCGTGTCAGTCGGCGAAGGGGTCGCGGTGAGCGTGGCCGTCGCCGTCGAGGTGGCCGTATCGGTCGGCGTGGCGGACGGCGTGAGCGTGGCCGAGGCGGTCGTCGTCGCGGTGAGACTCAGCGTGACCGTCGGGGTTGGCGTGATCGTTGGGCGGGGCGTGCGCGTGGCCGTCGGCACGACCGGCACCGGCGTGAACGATGGGGTCAACTGCGGTTCGTCCACGACCGGCAGGGACTCGATCACAGTCACCCAGGCCACCAGATCGTAGCGGATCCAGCCGTAGCCGTCGCCGAAGCGGATCAGCACCCAGTCCACATCGGCATCGTGCGCCACCGGATCAACCACGTCGCCCGTGAAGACTGTGCCGATCACCGAATAGCCCTGCCCCGGCCCGGAGCGCACGAACGCGCCATCTACGCCGACATCTACCCAGTTGGCGTTGGGTGTATAGGTGGGGCCGCCCGGCGTATTGTAGTAGAGGGGGGGCGGAATGGGCGAGGGCGACAGGACAGCGATCACTGGCAACGCCGCCGTATTCAAGCGCCAGCTCACCCCGTCAATGCGCACCCAGCCCTGGGTATAAAGGTAGCTGATCAGAATCCAGTCGCCGTCGTAGTTGCGCGCTAGAGGTTGCACCCACGCGCCGACGGGCAGCGCCCCAACCACGTTGTAGCCCAGGCCCGGCCCGGCGCGCACGTTGACGCCCAGCGGCACATGCACCCAGTTGACGTTGGGCGTCACCGAAGGCTCGCCCTGCGCCCACAAGACGCCCGGCACATCGCTTGCGGCAATCGCCAGCCCCATGACGACCGCCCCCAGCAACGCGGCCCAACAGCAACAGACAATGCGCCCCATGCGGCCCCTCTCAGCGTGCGCCTCACTGCGCTTATCCTACCACGAGGGCCAACGCCAAACCAATAGGCCGCCAGAACCAACAGCGCCGCGCCCTGGGCAGGCACGCGGCGCTGTCTTGGTGGTGCAGTCAGCCGGGCTGCGCACTAGCCGGCGCGCCACTCATTGCGTCAGGATGTAGGCGATGATGTCAGCAAGCTGAGCCTCGTCGTACTGTTCGCCGTAGTTCTTGGGCATGATGTCGTTGAACCCTTCAACGAGATACGCGCCCGGCTCGACAATCGCCTCGTGCAGGTACTCCTCCGCCGACATGCCCTCCACGCGCGTCGCCGCCCGCTCGCCCATGCCGGTCAGGGCCGGGCCTGCGCTGTCCGTCGCCGCGTGGCAACCGCTGCACGTCTGATCGAATAGCGCCTTGCCGTTGGCCGGGTCGCCAGCGGCGGGCGCTGCGACCTCTGGCGTGGCTTCCTCAGCAGCCGGAGCCTCGCCGCCGGACTCCGCCAGGATGTAGACAACCAACGCCTGCAACTCAGTCTCGCTGAACTGCTCGCCGTAGTTTTTGGGCATGATGTCGCCAAAGCCCTCCACAACATAGGCGCTCGGCTCGACAATCGCCTCGTGCAGGTACTCCTCCGCCGACATGCCCTCCACGCGCGTCGCCGCCCGCTCGCCCATGCCAGGGAAAGCCGGGCCTGCGCCATCAGTCGCGCCGTGACAGGCTTCGCACTGGACGAATAGCTCTTTGCCCATCGCCACAAGCTGCGCCGTGTCCGCTTCCTCTCCGCCTGCTTCTTCTGTGCCGGTTTCGGTCGCTGCGGCCTCGCCCGCCGGAGCGGGCGTCGCCAGCAGCGCGTCAACCAGCGCCGGTTCCTCGCCTTTGGGCAGCGTGGGGATAGGCGTCAGGTCTTTCGCCAGATCGCCCCCGCCACAGGCCCCCAACACCATCGCCAGCGACAACAGCGGCACCGCTGCTATCCACGTTCGCTTGAACACGATGACCTCCGTTTCCTATGCCAGTCTCAGGCCCCCTCACCCCGCGCGAGCGGACGGCTTGCAGACACAGGTATCACTCGTCTTCAGGGGCACTGCTTTCCCGCGTCCCGTAGGGGCGTATAGCAATACGCCCCTACAGCCGCCAACCGCCCACGCCACCGGGCAGCGGCGTGCTCCCGATCATCTCCCAAAGGGCGTATGCCTGCTCACTCACCCAGGCCGCGCACGTAATTCACGATGTCCCAGGTCTCGCCGGGACTCAAGTTCTCGGCCAGGCCGGGCATACGGTTCTTGCCCAGCCGAATCACCCGGAACAGGTCTTGATCAGAGAGTATTGCCGCGCGCGCGCCGAGTGACTGCGGAATCTCCGGGAAGTACTTGCCCACCTCCGCGCCCACTTTGTCGCCTTGCATCCCGTGACACATGGCGCAGTTGGTGCCATAGAGCATCTGGCCGCGTTGCAGCGATACATCCGTTGCCGGCAGCGGCGCGGTGGCCGGCTCGCCAGCGATGAACACCGGCCCCTGCACCGGCACAGACTCCGCCGGAGCAGCCAGGCGCGTCCCTTCCTGCGCGCCGACCACCACTGTGTCGTCCATCTTGTTAATCCAGGGAATGCGCACGATGTCGTAAGTCAGCAGCAGCGGGATGAGCACGGCCACCAGCCCGCCAGCCCCGACCGCACCCCAAAACAGCAGATGGCGGATGCCCTGCGGCTTGAAGGCCGCCGCGTCCTCGCGCTTGATGACGCGGGCGTGGTGCGCCTCGAAGACGCTCACCACCTGCTCGGCCACGGCGAGCGGCGCGCGCACTTCCAGGCCGATGTAGCCATCGGTAATGCGCTCGTCGTACATGCGCCGCGTCAGGATCGGGAAGCGGTTCTGGAGCAGGAAGCTGGCGAACGCTCCCAACATCGAGAACAGCGAGACCATCTCGAAGTAGATGATCGCCGTCGGCGGGACGGGATGCAGCCCTTGCCCGCCCACTTCGATGGGGTAGATGTTGGTCGTGACGCGGGTCAGGAAGAAAGCCACCAGCGCGCCCAGCGCCGCGCCGCCCAACACAAACGGCAGAAACCACAGGCGGGCCGGCTTGCGCGCGAAGAACCTGGCCGGGTACGGCACGTTCGACATCACCATCATCTGCTCGTCCTGGACGCCGAGCGCGCGTACCTCGTCAATGACATCGGCGGTCGTCTCTACATTGTCAAACAAGCCTAGCAGCAAGAAGTCGGCCATGCTCCCCTCCTAGTGGACTTCCGTCCGCGTGGACACCACGGCCCGACCAACGCGGCGAGTTTCCTGCATCGCCTGGCCCTCGTACACTTCCCACACCGGGATGATCGGCACGAAACGGGTAAAGACCATGTACAGCAGGCCCAGGAAGGCCAGCGTGCCCACCGTGACCGTCACTTCCGGCCAGTGCGGCGTGTAGTTGACCCAGTTGAAGGAAAGCTCGTTGCGCGACAGCGAGCCAGCCACGATCAGCACACGCTCGACGTACATGCCAACCTGCACCAGGATGCCGATGACGAACATAGCCGGCAGCGACGTGCGCACCCGGCGCGACCACAGCGTACCCAGCGGCACCACGATGTTGCAGAACAGCATCAGGTAGAACAGCGGGGCCAGCGGGCCGGTGAGCATGGCCTGGATCGCCTTCTCCATGGGCAGGTTGCCGTACCAGTTGGTGATCCACTCGGCGAAGTAGAAGTAGATCCACGACAGGGTGAGGATCAGCAGGAAGATGCCCATCGCGTTGAAGTGCTCTTCGCGCATAAAGTAGCCATAGCGCATCGTCTTGCGAATGACGATCATGACCAGGATCACCGCCGCCACGCCTGAATACAGCGCGCCGACGACGAAGAACGGGCCGAAGATCGCGCTGTGCCAGCCGGGCTGGATGGCCATCGAGAGGTTCCAGGACACGCCGGTGTGCACCGAGAACATCACCGGGATGATCACGAAGCTGAGGATGTTGCTGACCACCTCCAGCCGGTGCCACTCGGCGTCGGTGCCCCGCCACCCCAACGACAGCGCCCCGTACACCTTGCGCCGCCAGCCAGTCGTATGATCGCGGGCCATGGCGAAGTCGGGGATGAGCGCAACGAACATGAACAGCGTGCTGCCGATCAGGTAGGTAGTGATGGCCATCATGTCCCAGAACAGCGCCGACCGGAAGTTGGGCCACAGCTCGCGCTGGTTGGGGATGGGCATCATGTAGAACAGCTTCCAGATGCGTCCCACATGGATGATCGGGAACAGCGCCGCGCAGGCCAGGCCGAACAGCGTGATGGTCTCGGCAGCGCGGGCGATGGGCCGCCGGAAGTCCATGCGCATCAGGCGCAGCGCCGCCGAGATGAACGTCCCAGCGTGGCCGATGCCGATGAAGTAGATCAGGTTGGCGATGTACGGCCCCCACATTACCGAGCGGTTCAGGCCGGTGATGCCCAGGCCGCTGACGATTTGGATGGCCCAGGCGGTGAAGAAGGCCAGCGTCAGCACGCCCAGCCCGGCCACCGCCATCCAGAAGCGCGGCCCGGTCTGGCGCATCCTGGCCAGTGTAAGCTGGTTCAGTTCGGCGGGTGGGCGCGCGTCGAGCATCAGGAGCTCCTCGCGCCCGTGCTCGACCTGCCGCGCCAGGTGCTCGTCGTCGGGCAGCGGCCTTTCCCAGTACGGGCCAACGGTGGCTCTACTCTCCAACATGCGCCTCACCACCTTTCAGATAGTAGACCGCCGGCTCGGTGCCCAGGTTCTCCAGCAGCTTGAACTGGCGCTCGCTGGGGACCATCTGCGCGACGCGGCTGTTTTCGTCCCACTTGTCGCCGAAGATCAGTGCGTCGGTCGGGCACGCCTGCGCGCACGCCGGGACGATCTCACCATCTTCGAGCGGGCGGCCCTCGATCTTGGCCTGTTCGCGCCCCCGGCGGATGCGCTGAATGCAGAAGGTGCATTTCTCCATGACACCGGGGCTGCGCACGGTCACGTCGGGGTTAAGCTGCTGTTCCAACGGCGCGTCGAAGCGCGGTGCCCAGTAGTTGAAGATGCGCACCCGGTACGGGCAGTTGTTGCCGCAGTAGCGCGTGCCGACGCAGCGGTTATAGACCTGGATGTTGATGTTCTCCTGGGTGCTGTGGTACGAAGCGTAGACCGGGCAGACCGGCTCGCACGGGGCGTTGCCGCATTGCTGGCAGAACACCGGCAGGAAACGCGCCTTCACGTCCGGGTACTCGCCCTCCCAGTAGCGTTCGATGCGTATCCAGTGCATGGCCCGGCCCCGGATGACTTCGTCCTCGCTGGAAACGGGGACGTTGTTCTCCGCGTGGCAGGCGACGACACACGCCTGGCAGCCCGTGCACTTGTCCACGTCTACGATCATCGTCCACTTGTGTCCGTTGTTGTGTTCTTCGGCCATTTACACCACTCCTCTGACGCTCACAGAGTTCGCTCTCAGCACAGACTGCCTGTTAGAAGGGAACATGGATGTCCTCGCCAGGATCGATCGTGCTCTCCAGCCTGGCGAGGGCCTGCTTCCTGTCCAGCTTGGTGATGCGCACGCGGGCCGACGACCAGGCCAGGTTCGCGCCCGCGTCGTCCAGCGCCGCGCCCACCAGGTGCAGCGCGTGGCTGCCCCGCTCGCGCGCGTAGCGGCCCAGGTCGCTGTGACCCTGCCCCAGCGGGATGGCGACTGTATCGGGACGGATGGCCGGGAAGACGTAGACTGGAGCCTCCACCGCGCCGTGTGGCGACTCGACGCGCACCACGTCGCCGTGATCCACGCCGAGCGCCTGGGCCGTCGCCGGGTTGATCTCCACCCACGTCTGCCAGGCAACCGTCGTCAGCGGGTCGGGCGCGCCTTGCAGCCAGGGCAGGCTTGCCTCGCGTCCGTCGCCCAGCAGCACCGAGGGATAGAGGTGCAGATAGTAGGGATACTGCGCTTCCTCCCCATCAAAAGCCGCCGCAGCCACTTCAACAGGCCCCTGGGCGGCGAGTTCCGGCGCGGCGCTCTCCGGCGCGGCCTCCGGCCACCAGCCGCCATACTGCTGGAAGCGCGCCCAGCGCACTTCGTCATCGTCACCGCCGTTCGCACCCTTCGGCAGGGCTGTGATCTGCTCCTTGATGAAGGCGACCTCATCAGTCCAGGGGAGCGCCGAAGCCGCCGCCGGAATCCCACGCGCCGCTGTCAGCAGCACGTCACCAGTCGGGCGCACGTCATAGAACGGCCCGACAACCGGCTGCTGGCTGCTGACGACTGGCAGGCCCCCGAAAGCGGGCTGCACCACCTCATAGCCCCACCCTTCCAGGTACGTCCGGTCGGGCAGGATGTAATCGGCCAGCGCAGAAGTCTCATCCACCAGCGGGTTGAACGAGATGATCGTCTCCACCTTCGCCAGTGCGTCGGCGATGCCGGAGCCGGGCGGCAGATCGTAGACAGGGTTGGCCCCGTGCACAAGCAGCAGCCTGACCTCGCCGGCGCTCATGCGCTCGACCAATGCCTGCACCTCCGCGTAGGAAGACCAGGGGGGCGCAACGAGAGCCGCCGGGACAGCGGGCGTGAAGCTCAGCCCGCTCGACCTCGCAAGCGCATTGAGCGCCTGCACCGCCGTCACTGCCACCACGCCATTGCTGGCCCCGGCCAGCGCGCCGCCTGGAATGGCGACGGGGTGCTCCGCCTCGGCGAAGGCGCGGGCCAGAGCGACCAGATCGGCCAGCTTCAGGTCGCAGGCCGCAGCCGCCGCGTCAAGGTCTACCGCGCCGGCCAGCGCCGCCGCCATCTCAGCCCGCGCCGGGCCGCCGAAGCCTTCCTCGGCGATGATGCGCAGCAGCGCCCCGGCCACCAGCGCCTCCGCGCCCGGCTGGACAGGCACCCAGCGGTCGGCTTTGGCCCCGGTGATGGTCATCTTCGGCTCGAACTGGACGAGCAGGCCGCGCTTGCCGAACCGCTGGCCCCGAAACTGGCCGAACTCGACGCCGAAGCCGGTCGCCGACAGCCATGCCCCCAGGAAGTCCGCCCCGAAAGAGAAGATGACATCCGCCTGGGTCAGGGCATAGCTGGGCAGCGCCCCCTGGCCAAACAGCGCGTCGTTGGCTGCCGCCAGCGTGTTGACGCCGTTCAGGGCGCTGGTCAGGTCATAGCGCACGGGAACTGGCGCACTGACTGCCGCGGCATAGCGGGCGAACAGATCGTAGAGATGGCCGGAAGTCGTCGAGCCAGTCCAGATGGCAACGGCGTCACCCGCCGCGTCCAGCTTCTCGTAGAGCGCGTTGATCGCCTCGTTCCAGGCGATTGGCTCGAACTTGCGGCTGCCCCGTTCCTCTTGGCGGACAGCGCCTGTCACGCGGTCGGGGTTATAGAGAAGCTGCAAGCCGGACTGCCCGCGCGCGCACAGCTTGCCCCGGTTGACGGGGTGCTCCGGGTTGCCCTCGATCTTGACGGCGCGCCCGTTCATCACGCGCACGATGATGCCGCAGCCCGCCGGGCACATGCGGCAGGTGGAGGCGTACCAGTTGGGGATGCCGGCCAGTTGCTCTTCGGGCGCGCGGACGTATGGCTCCAGCGCCACCCAGCGTTCCGTCTCCTGAGCGCAGCCTGCCAGGATCGCTGTTGCAGTGCCTGCCGCGCTGACTTTCAAGAAGTCACGACGAGTGAAATGGGTCATAAGTCGCTCCTAGCGGTGGCAGACGGCGCAATCCCACAGCGCGTCTTTGTTCTCTTGCTGAGCATGGCAGTCCAGGCAGAAGCCCATGTTCATGGTCACCACCGGCTCGGCGACCGTCATCTCCTCGACCGCGCCATGACACGCGCCGCAACTCACCGCCGCGGCGATGTGCGAGGCGTGGTTGAAGTAGACGAAGCTCGGCTGGTCGTTGACGCGCTTCCAGGGGATAGGCTCCTGGTGCTCCCAGTAGCCGTGCAGCTTTTGAATCTGGGCGCTGTCCGTCGCAATATACTCGTGGCAGCCCATGCACTTCTCGACACTGGGGATGCCGGCGACCGGGCCTTTCGCCACGCCGGTGTGACAGAACTGGCATTGGATGCCGTTCTCGGCGTGAATCTTGTGGTTGAAAGCAATGGGCTGCCCGTCGTCGGCGCTGGTCTGAGCGATGACAATAACCAGCAGGATGACGATCAGCGCCGCCCCGCCCAGCACCATCCCGCCGAACAGCAGGCGCTGTCTTAACGATAAGCTGGCTAATCTACGCATGTGGCCTCCCTTCTAAAATGCGTGATCCCACACAGCATGGATGGCTCCAACAGCAAACGCATGTGCAGCGCAGTAACAACGATGCGCGTTGGTGTGAGTTCCCCCCTGTGAGGATCGGGCGGAACGAGTACGGCCCCAGCCCCAAGATGACCGTGTGCAGTCGCCTAACTATACAATGAATTCCCGCGCCATTCAAAACAATCGCCAGCGATGCCTCGAATTCGGTGGAAATAGCGTGGCGGGTAGAGGGAGATACCTTTCATTTCTGAGGCAAAGCATCACCGCAAAGGCGCAGAGAGCGCAGAGAGAGGGCAGACAAAGATGCCATTTAGTTCTTCTCCGCGTCCTCAGCGTCTCTCTGCGGTTCAAGAATCTTGCCCCATCGTGAGACGCCCCCTGCGGACGCTGCGGCTTGGAGCATCCCGCCGACCTGGTATAATCTCGCAGCGGGCGCGCGTGCGGGCGCGCCAGGCTCGTGCAGGAGAACACAGTCCATGCGCATTGTCGTGCACGGCGGTCATCCTTTGCGAGGGACAACCCGTCCCTCTGGCAACAGCAACGCGGCGCTGGCGCTCATCGCGGCGGCCCTGCTCACCGACCAACCGGTGCGGCTCAGCAATGTGCCGGATACGCTCAGCACAGCGTCTATGCTCGGCGCGGCAAAGGCGCTCGGCGCAAGCGTCACGCGGCAGGGCAGCGACGTGCTGCTGGAAACCCCTTCGCTGCTCACCCGCGCGCTGGAACAGGAACTCACCGAGAGCCAGGTCGGGGCGGTGCTCTTCCTGGCACCGATCCTCGCCCGGCGGCGGCACGCCCGCATGGAAGTCCCCTACCCGCTCAGCCGCCTGCACACCCACCTGACCGCCCTGCGCGACCTGGGCGTGACCGTCCGCGCCAGTAGCGGCGTGATCGAGTTCGAGGCCGCGCCCTGGGAACAGCGCGCTGTCACGCTGTTGCAGGCGAGCGTCACGGCGACGGCGCTGGCGGCGATGCTGGCCGCCAGCCTCGGCCAGCGCACAACGATCAGCAACGCCGCGTCCGAGCCGCACGTGCAAGACCTGCTGCACTTCCTGACCGCGCAGGGCGCGCGCATTGAGGGTATCGGCTCGAACGTGCTGCACGTTCAGGGCGCTCCGGCGCTCGGCGGGGCTGCGTACACCGTCTCACCGGATCACATCGAAGTGGCCAGCCTGGCCGCGCTCGGCGCCATTACGCATGGCACGCTGACCATCGAGGGCATCGTCCCCGGCCATCTGGCCGTCATTGCGCGCGTCTACGCCCGGCTGGGCGTGCGGCTGTTCATCAACGGCGAGACGCTCATCCTGCCGGCGCACGATACGCTCATCGCCTCCGACAGCGAGGAGGAACTGGACGTGCCCATCGAGACCGCGCCCTGGCCCGGCTTCCCGTCCGACCTGATCGCCATGATCGCCGTCATCGCCACACAGACGCGCGGCACCACGCTCATTCACGAGAAGCTGTTCGACAACCGGCTGTTCTTCGTGGACAAGCTCACCTCCATGGGCGCACAGATCGTGTTGTGCGACCCGCACCGCGCGCTGATCGTCGGGCCGTCCGAGTTGCGGGGCGAATACCTGGACACGCCCGATGTCCGCACAGGGCTGGCGCTGCTCGGCGCGGCGCTGGCCGCCTCGCGCAGCGTGACCATTGACAACGCGCAACTGATCGAGCGCACCTTCGAGAACGTGGTGAGCAAGCTCGTTGGGCTTGGCGCGCAGATTGAGGTTGTACAGGCGTGATCAGCGAACCCCCCGTCGTCGTGCGCACAGTCGCCGGCCTGCGCACGGGCACCTGCGTGGCCGGCAGTGGGCTTCCAGTTGTGGCCCTGCATGGCTGGGGCGGCAGCGTGCGCAGCTTCTGGCCGGTCGCCGAGCGGCTGGCTGGCGAGGGCTTCGCCATGCACCTGCTCGACCTGCCCGGCTTCGGCCACAGCGACCCACCCCTCGCGCCCTGGGGCGTGACCGACTACATGCGCTTCGTCCTGGCCTATCTGGACGCCAGCGACCTGCCCCGCGTCGCCTTGCTCGGCCACTCGTTCGGGGGGCGTATCGGCCTGGTGCTGGCCGCCCAGCACCCGGAGCGTATCAGCAAAATGGTGCTGGCCAACAGCGCCGGGCTGCGCACGCCGCTCTCGCGGACGCAGCAGGTACGCAGCATCGTGGCGCGAGCCGCCCGCCAGACGCTGGATCGGGCGCATTTGATTTCCGTGCGCGAGCGGTTGCAGGCGTCCTACAACCGCCGCTATGCCTCGGCGGACTACCTGAGCGCCGGGCCGCTGCGCGAGACCTTTCTGCGCGTCATCGCCGAAGACCTGACGCCCTATGCCGTCCAGGTGCAGGCTCCTACCGTGCTGATCTGGGGCGACCGCGACGCGGACACCCCGCTGTGGCAAGGCCGCAAGCTGGAGCAATTGATCCCCGACGCCGGGCTGATCGTCTTTGAAGGCGCGGGTCACTTCTCGTACCTGGAGCGGCTTAACGATTACCTGCGCATTGTCGTGCACTTCCTCGGCGATAGGAGCGGGCCGGCGCATGGTTGAGATGCTCATTTTCGTGTGGCTGGCCGGAATCCTGCTGCGCATCTGGCGGCTGGCCCGCTTCTTCCAGATCGAGGGCTACGATAGCCGCCGTTTCTTGCGCTGGCTGTTGGGACGGCCCAACCGCTACATCATGTGGCGCGCGCTGGTCTTCGTCGGCGTGGCCGGGCTGACCTCGTTTGCGCTGAACTGGTTCGGCCAGGACACCGACTTGCTGTATCTGGTTATTTGGGGCGTGACCGCCGTCCTGGCGACCTGGCCGGAGCCGCCCAAAGAGGTCAAGCAGAAGTTCAAGCTGACGCAGCGCGCGGCTCGCCTGCTGATCACAGCCTTCGCCCTGGCCGTCATCGTCGCCATCGGCGCTGAAGTCACGCTCAACACCGCCGTCTCGGCCAGCGACCGCACGAAGTTTCTCGTGATCACGGGCGTGGGACTGGTCATCTACCACCTCAGCCCGCTGGCGCTACCGCTGGCCAACCTGCTTATGCTGCCCATTGAGGCGGGCTTCCGGCGCATGTTCGTCGCCCGTGCCCGGCGGACGCTGCGCCGGGTCCATCCGGTGGTGATCGGCATCACCGGCAGCTACGGCAAGACGAGCACTAAAGAATATCTGGCCCACATCCTGCGCGGGCGCTATGAGGTGCTGGCGACGCCCAAGAGCTACAATACCCTGATGGGCGTCTGCCTGACTATCAACACCGATCTCAAGCACAGCGGCCCGCTCGACTATTTCATCGTCGAGATGGGGGCCTATATGGAGGGCGAGATTCGCGCCATCTGCAAGCTGACCAGGCCGCAGATCAGCATGGTGACCGCCGTCGGGCCGCAGCATCTGGAGCGTTTCGGCAGCATCGAGGCGACCGCCCGTGCCAAGTACGAGATCATCCAGGCGCTGCCGCGCGATGGCGTGGGCGTCTTCAACTGGGACGACCACGAGGTGCGCAGGATGTACGAGCGCGGCTACCCCGACACGCGCATCGCCGTGACCTGGGAGAATGCCGAGCACGCCACGCAGCTTCGCTTTCTGGCGCGCAAGGTCCGCCAGAAGATGGATGGCCTCACCTTTGAGGTGGTGGATACATTGCTGGGCGAGCGAGAGCAATTCAGCACGCGCCTGGTCGGCAGGCACAATGTGACCAACATTCTGCTGGCGACAGCGGTCGCGCGGCACCTGGGGATACCACTGCGCGAGATCGCCGTGCGTGTGGCCTCGCTGGAACCGGCGGAGCACCGCCTGCAGCGCAAGACGCTTCCGGGCGGCATCACCGTCATTGACGACGCTTACAGCGCCAATCCCGTCGGGGCGCGCAACGTGCTCGACGTGCTGTCCCTCTACCAGGACGGACGGCGCGTGCTGATCACGCCCGGCATCGTCGAGCTAGGGCCGCTGCACGCCCAGGAAAACCAGACCCTGGGCCGGCTGGCCGCCAAAGTCTGCACCGATATTGTGCTGGTGGGGGCCGAGCAGACGCGCCCGATCCAGCAGGGCCTTCACGAGGCCAGCTTCCCAGAGGAGCATCTCTTCGTCTACGAAACGCGCGACGAAGCCATCGCCTGGTTCCAGCGCGAGCTAAGAGACGGCGACACGGTGTTGTTCTTGAACGACCTGCCGGACACGTACCTCTAGCAGCCGCCCGGCAGGTGGTCTCCGCAGCAAAGGAAAGCGTTCAGCATGGGCAACGAAACAACCAGGAAAACAGTGGGCGTCATTTTCGGCAGCCGTTCCGTCGAGCACGATGTCTCGATTGTCACGGCGCAGCAGGTGATGCAGGCGCTGGACACGGGCAAATACGAGGTCGTGCCGATCTACATCACCCGCGATGGCCGCTGGGTCTCCGGCCCCGGCCTGCGCGATCTCAACACCTTCCGCTCCGACGACATCTCAGAGAGGATGGGCATCAAGGAAGTCATCCTCTCGCCCAGCACCGCCCATCACGGGCTGATCGTCTCGCCGGTCAGCGGGCTGCTCGCGCGCAGCCAGGTGCGCCCGCTGGATGTGGCCTTCCCGGTGGTGCACGGCTCGCACGGCGAAGACGGCACGCTCCAGGGCCTCTTCGAGCTGGCGGACATCCCCTACGTGGGCACCGGCGTGCTGGCCTCTGCCGTCACACGCGACAAGATCATGCTCAAGACGGTGCTGACCGGCCTGGACATTCCCGTCGTCCGCTACGTGGCCTTCACCCGCCAGGAATGGGTCGCCGCCGCCGATGCGCTCATGACCCGCATCGAATCCGAGGTCGGCTTCCCCGTGTTCGTCAAGCCGGCCTCGCTGGGGTCGAGCATTGGCGTGGCGCGGGCCAACGACGCCGGCGAAGCACGCACCTACATCAATGTGGCCGCCAACTTCGACCGGCGCATCCTGGTCGAGGCGGCGGTCGAGGGCGTGATGGAGATCAACTGCGCGGTGATGGGCAATGCCGATGTGCGCACATCAGTGCTTGAACAGCCGATAAGCTGGCAGGAATTCCTCACCTACGAAGAAAAATACATGCGCAGCGAAGGTGCCGCTGGCATGAAGGGGGCCGAGCGCCGCATCCCCGCCCCCATCAGCGACGACCTGGCCGCGCGCATCCGCGAGATGGCCGTGCGCGCGTTCCGGGCGGTGGACGGGCGCGGTATTGCCCGCGTGGACTTCCTGGTGCGCGAAGAAGCCGGCGAAGTCTTCCTGAATGAGATCAACACCATGCCCGGCTCGCTCGCCTTTTACCTGTGGCAGGAAGAAGGCATGACTCCCGCCCAGGTAGTGGACGAGTTGATCCGGCTGGCGTTGGAAGCGCACGCCGAGAAGCGCAAGACCGTCTACAACTACAAAACCGGGCTGATCGCGCACGCGGCGGCGCGTGGGTTGAAGGGCATCAAGAAATAGCCGCGCCTGCCCGGAGACACACCCAGGCTGCCTGATGCAGAGTAGCCACTTAGCACGGCTTCTACGCACGGCATATAGGAGCGCGGCCTTTCCGCGCCTCGTAGGGGCGTATTGCGATACGCCCCTACGAGAACACGCTACCAGTCGCCCACGTCAACGAGCAACAGGATATTCTGGGTAATTCCGCCAGCGGGGAGGGGCAAATCGCTCCCCTTTCCCTGCTTGCGGGGAAAGGGGCTGGGGGACAGGGGTTGAAAGTGCACAACAAGCTCTAGGCGGAGGGGCAGCCTGGGCGCTCGTCTCCCGGCAGGGCCGGCGCGCTCACGAGCCGACGAAGCGGTAGCCGACCCCGTACTCGTTCTGGATGTACACAGGCGACTTAGGATCGCGCTCGATCTTGCGGCGCAGGTGCGAAACATAGATGCGCGGGTAGTGGTGTTCGGTGCTGTATTCGTGCCCCCACACCTGCTCCAGAAGCTGCTGGAACGAGAGCACCTGCCCCTGGTGACGGACAAACGTCGCCAGCAGGCGGAACTCAGTCGGCGTCAGGCGAACTTCGCGCCCGTCCACGCTGACCCGCCGTGCCTTGACATCCACGACCAGATAATCGTCGGAATAGCCAACAGCGTCAACGGCCTGCTCCTCATTGAGGCGCGCCCGCCGCAGCAGCGCATTGATCCGGGCGTGAAATTCCAGGGCGCGCAGCGGCTTGATCAGGTACTCATCTGCCCCCAGGTTAAGCCCCTCGGCCATTTCCTCTTCGGTCACCGCGTGCGCGGTGATGATCAGGATGGGCACGTTGGACAGCTCGCGGATGCGCTGGCAGACAGTCATGCCGTCCATGCCGGGCAGCGCCACATCCAACACCACGAGATGGGGCCGCACATCATGGAACTTGCGCAGCCCATCCAGCCCGTTCGTGCACGTGTGCACTTCGTACCCGTGTCGCTTGAGATCAATCTCCAGCAGACGATTCATCTCAAGATCGTCTTCAACGATCAGCACCTTTGTAGTCATGAGCGGTCTGCCTGTGTGCGTGTTTATTGAGTCGTTTACGGCGATTTTACAGGATCGCTACAGTTTTCAAAAGTATTGCCTGGGACGAGCGACGATTCCGCCTCGGTTCCTGGTTATTGGTGACTGGTTGTTGGTAGAACGCGCCCAAAACCAGAGAGCCAGTCACCAATACCAGTAACCAGAAACCAATCACCTACAGCCAATAACCTTTTGCCACGCCCGCCGCTGTTCGCTATGCTCCTCACCACGACGCGCATCACCACCGGCTGCTAGGCGACCATGCTGACCCAGACACCCGACACAGTCCAGAGACTAGCCGCGCCTGCGGCGCAGGGCGCGCGATCAGCCCGCCTCCTTCAGCACGCGGGCGAGGCGCTGCCGGGCGTGCTGGCCTGGCTGGTCGTGCCCGGCGCGCTGTTGGCCGCCTGGCGCGCGCGTGAGGCGCTGCTCTGGATCACCGCGCTCCTGGCCGTCTACCTTGCCGCGCGCTTCGTGCTGGCGGCGATAGCCCAGGCGCGCGGGCTGCGGCGCATCCATCAATGGGAGCGCACCGACTGGCGCGCGGAGTATGCGCGGCGGGCCGAGCCGGGCAGCCTGCCGCGCGAGGAAGTACATCACCTGGTGCTGCTGCCCAGCGTGGACGAGAGCGAGGCGCTGCTGCGCCGTGCCCTCGACCGGCTGGCCGCCTGGAGCGACGCCCGGCACTCCATGAGCGTAGTGTTGGCCGTCGAAGCGGCAGCGCCCGGCGCGCCCGCCCGCGCTCACCGGCTGTGCCGTGCCTACGCCGACCGCTTCCGGCGCGTGCTGGTGGCGATTCACCCCGCCGATCTCCCCGGCGAGATTGCGGGCAAGTCGGCCAACCTCGCCTGGGCGCTACGTGATACTTGCCGCTTTCTCTGCACCGACGCTAGCTTCGCCCCCTACCGGACCGTCGTCACCGTGATGGACGCCGACACGCTGTGGCACCCGGCGTACTTCGACTGCCTGACGACGCTCTTCGCCACCGACCCGGCGCGCTATGCGACCTACTGGCAGGCGCCGATCCGCTATCACGGCAACGTCTGGGCGGCGCACCCGCTCATGCGCCCGCTGCACGCGCAAGCCTCCGCCTGGGAACTGGCGTACCTGGCCGCGCCCTGGTGGATGACCCTGCCCATGTCGTCGTACTCGCTGAGCCTGCGCCTGCTGGACGAAGCGGGCGGCTGGGACGCTGACGTGATCGCCGACGAGTGGCACATGGCCATCAAGTCGTTCTTCGCCCGGCGGGGGCAGCAGCGGCTCCAGCCGGTCTACCTGCCCTTCCTGGCTCACGCAACGACCGCGCCTACCATCCGGGCGACGCTGATTGCTCGTTACCGCCAAACTCTACGCCATGCCTGGGGTGCCAGGGAGATCGGCTACGCCCTGGCCTGCGCCCGGCAAAGCCCAGGGACGCCGCGCCGCGCCGCACTGCGCCTGGCGGGGCGTGCGGCCCACGACAACCTGCTCGCCGGGGCGGGCGCGCTGCTGCTGGCCGCCGGAACGCAGCTTCCACTGCTCGTCGCGCCGGGTTGGGTGCGCGCCCACCTGTTCAGCGCCCCGTTCGTCATCATCAACCTGGCGCTGCTGATCGTCGCCGGGGTGTCGGCGCTGCTGTGGGCGTGGGACGTGTGCTTGCGCCCGCCGCGCCCCGCCCCCCGGACGCTGCGCGCGCGGCTGGCCGAAGGGATCGCCCTGCTCCTGCTGCCGACCCTGACCGCCCTGTGCGTGACGTTGCCCGTCCTGCACGCACAGACGCGGCTGATGCTGGGGCGCGCGCTGCGCTTCACCGTCACGGCGAAAGAATGATCTCCGCCGGGCTGCCCAGCGCCGCCCACGCCGCTGCCAATCCGTCAGCGGCCAGCGCCAGCAGGTGTGCGTCACAGGCGCAGTCGGACGCGCCGAATCCGGCGATGGGTACGGTCACGCCCAGCAGCGCGCGAAGCGCCCCCACCCAACGGCACTCGCGCCGTTCAGCGGACTCGACATGCCAGACTCGCACAATCGGCGCGAGTGCCGTCAGCGCGTCAATGTGCCAGTGCATTCGCTTGTTCGCGCGCAGGTGACGGCTCACCCGCCCGCGCAGCCCGCCGGGGCCGCGCGCGCTGCCCACGTAGACATACAAACCAGGGGCCAATGCTGCCGGGGCCAGCCGCCCGGCGACCAGCACCAACGGACGGTCGCACCGCAGGATGAGCGCGTAGGTGCCGGGCAGGGTGGGCAGCAAATGCTGATCGAACTGGAATGGGCCAGGCACAGTCTCCTCCGAAGACACAGCACTACCGTAACTCAGAAATGCTCCTTTGTCTCGTGGCACTTGTGCGCACTGCTTTGCCTCACCCCCAGCCTCGCTATGCTCGGCTTGCGGCGAAGCGCGTCAGCGCCGAGCGGGGGTGAGGTCAACCGGGGCGTTGCTCTGCTGCGCTCCCCTAGGGGCGTATGGCGATACACCCCATGCGCACCACCTTACGGCTTCTGGGCGCGCGGTACGAGCGGAACGCCCCTCCCCCTGGCCCCCTACCCGGCCAAGCCAGCGAGGGGGAAAACGTCCCCTCCGGCGGTCAAAGTCCCCCTCTCTAGCCCTGCTGGAGAGGGGGATTGAGGGGGAGAGGCGTGCGCAGCCAGGCTTAGTTGGTACATATGGGGCGTATGGCGATATGCTCCCACGGACCTAACCCTGCCTTGTGTCAGAGGGGTAGCTGACGACCTCTGTACACACCCGCGTTTGGACGCTTCTCGCACGTGCTGCTAGAATACCGCTGGGCGCAACCCGTCGCTGGCCCCACGTCACCGCGAGCAGATGCCTGGTTCTTTGCCGAATAGTGTTCTGTCGTTCAATGCCTGAGGAGCAAGCCTGTTATGGAGTACCAGCATATTCTTGTCGAAACGCCCGCTGAGGGCGTGGGCCTCGTCCGGCTGAACGAGCCGCGCACCTTCAACGCGCTGACCGGCCCGCTGATGGACGAGTTGATGGGCGCGCTCGCCGCATTTGACCGCGACGAGTCCGTGCGCTGCCTGGTGATCACCGGCACGGCGAAGGTCTTCGCCGCCGGCGCCGACATCAAGGAGATGGCCCAGGCCACGCCCGTCGAGTTGATGGAGAAGGCGTTTATCGCTCGTTGGGAGCGGCTGCGCACGCTGCGCAAGCCGGTCATCGCCGCCGTGAGCGGCTACGCGCTCGGCGGGGGGTGCGAGCTGGCCCTGGCCTGCGACATGATCGTGGCCTCGGAGACAGCCGTCTTCGGCCAGCCGGAGATCAACCTGGGCGTGATGCCTGGCGCGGGTGGCACGCAACGCCTCACACGGACAGTCGGCAAGGCGCTGGCTATGGAAATGTGCCTGAACGACCGCCGCCTGACCGCCGCCGAAGCCGAACGTTTCGGCCTGGTCAACCGCGTCGTACCCGTCGAGACGTACCTGGAAGAGGCCATTGCCCTGGCCGCGCAGATCGCCGCGCGCGCGCCGGTGGCCATCCGCATGGCCAAAGATGCCGTCAACATGGCCCTGGAGACGCCGCTCGCCAGCGGGCTGACCTACGAGCGCAACCTGTTCTACGCCCTGTTCGCCACCCGCGACCAGAAGGAAGGCATGGCCGCTTTCCTGGAGAAGCGCACGCCTGCCTGGTCGGGCGAGTGAGCGCCCGGCGACGTGACCTTCTTGAGAAGCTGGCGCGAGACTCCGGCCAATGGGCGTGATTCAGCACGGAGGCGAGGGCAGCCCGCACGAGTCCGGGGGCATACCGCAGACGGTCACCTTCCTGGCGACGGCTCACCTCTGCGGCGAACTGAGGTTGCTCCCCTGCCTGTTCACGCTTATTCACCAGGAACAGCGCTCGGCCCAGGGGCCGGTCGTCCTGCTCGACCTGGGTGACACCTGCGCGGTCGAGTCCTGGGTTTGCCGGGCGACTCTGGGGCGTGCGCCCTTCCTGGTGTTGGACAGCATGGGCTACGACGGCGCACTGATTGGCGGGCCGGAGCAAGCGCCGATCCCGCCGTCGTCGCTGCGGCTGCTAGCCGGGCAGATGATCATGCCGGTGATCATCTGGAACCGGCCCCGGACGCTGACCAAGCGCGGCGTGACCTTCACCGTCGCTGCAGGAAATCCGGTTGTAACGCCGGAGCCGCCGACGCTGGTCATTGACCGTTCGACGGAGGCGCTGCCCTTGCCCGGCAGCAGCCCACCCATCCTGAGCGATGTGGCCCAGGGATGCCTGCTGCGCGTGGACGTGGCCTGGCCCGCCTGGACGGTGCGCGAGGCGCGGTTGCTGGCTGTGAGCGACGAGACACCGCCCGACCCAACCACTGCCGCCGTCGTGACCCTGGTTGAAGAGGAAGCGCGGCACCTGGCCCAGTCACAAGGGGGAAACGATGATACAGAGTGAGCTAGTACACAAACTGGACGACTTCTTCAGCGTCCGGGCCTACGACGAAAGCGCCCTCTGGTCGGAGATTCTCACGCCGGGCGAGCAGGCCGTCTACCAGCACAAGGCCCGGCCCGGCTTCGTGGAGGGCGGCTGGAATGGCCTGTTGCTGGACTCGACGCCCGAAATTGACCGGGTGTACCTGATCGTCTTCCCCGACCAGGCCGTGCTCGACACGATCCTGGCCCTGGAGGTAGAGCGCGAAGCGCCGGGCGCGCTGATCTTCGCCCACCATCCGACGGACTTCGAGGAGTGCGGGCGCGGCTTCATCGGCATCCGCGAGGGGCAGATCGAGGACCTGCGCGAGCATCACATCAGCTACTACTGCTGCCACGCCCCGCTCGACTGCCACCCGGAAGTCAGCACCGTAATTGCGCTGGCGAAGGCGCTCAAGCTGCGCGACTGGGCACCCTTTTCGTCGCACTTCACCGGCAGCGAGGGCGTGCACGGGCGCGTCTCAGACATCGGTTTCAGGGAATTCGCCGAGCGCCTGGCCGAAGTCACCGAACTACCGCATATCCGCTACAACCAGATTCGCTTCAACGCCCAGCCGGTCGAGCACATCGCGGTCATTCCCGGCGGCGGCGACAACCCCAGGCACCTGCAAGAAGCGCGCGACCTGGGCTGCGACACTTACGTGACCGGGCATTGGTGGCTGCAAGGGGATTACGAGTACGCGGCGCGGCAGCGCGAGGCCATGCGCGCCCTGGTGCCCACGCTGCCCATGAACCTGATCGGCACTTCGCACTACGCCAGCGAGATGGTCGTCATGCGCGACCAGATGCCCGGCTGGTTCCGCAACGCCGGCATTGAGGCGCGTTTCATCAAGCAGCCCGATCCCTGGCGCTGACGCAAATCACGGGGCGGACGCGGAGGCAGCCGCGAGCAGCGTCGCCCCGTCCAGCCCGGCCATGGTCAGGAAGCCGCTGCCGAAGCGCACGGAGTCATCCGGCCCCACCGCCAGCCAGCGCGCCGCCGATGTCCCCTGGACTCCGCCATCGTACAGGCTGAGTTGGGCGATCAGCCGCCCGTCCTCCGTGTCAAAAGCCAGAAGCTGCCCGTCGGTGCTCAGCGCGTAGAGCAGCGTCCCGCCCCCGACGCCCAACAGCGGCGGGCGCAGGTGGCTGCCCGGCATGAAGGCAATCCAGCGGGTGACCCCATCCGGCCCCCAGGCGTACAGGGCGCGACCCTCCCCGCTGTAGGCGTAGAGCGTCCCGTCCGGGCCGGTCACCAGTTCCGCTTCGGCGCTGAACGGGCGTTCCGCATCGAGTGTGGTGTTCCAGGTCAGGGTTGCGTCGAGCCGCTCGATGGCCGTCCCCGCCAATACCCAGAACGCGCCCTCCCCCGCCGCAAACGGCACGGGCAGCGCCTCGAACGCCTGCCGGACGAGCACCGCGCCCGCGCTGTCCACAACGGTCAGCGCGTTGTCCGGCGTGGCGACCGCCAGCCGGTCGCCGCTGACGGCCCAGCGGACAGCCCGCTCGCCCAGCGGCCCGGTCTCCCAGAGGGGTAGGCCGTCCGGGGTGAAGGCGGCCAGCCGCCCCGCAGCCGTCATGAAGACGACGGCTTCGCCCAGCAAGACCGGCGGCGTGAGGGCCTTCGGCGTCACCCACAGCGCGCTCAGCCGCCCGCCGGCCAGCACGATCACCTGATCGGCTGAGGTGGCGATCAGCACACGGCCATCGGGCAGGGCCAGCAGGCCCGTCACGCTACCCAACGTGTCAAACTGCCAGATCGCCGTTCCGCTCGCCGCGACCGCCTGTACGTGGGCGCTATTGGCCACCACATAGGTCCCGTCCTCCAGTGGCAGCGGGGGAAGCGTCAGGGGGTCTGTCAGCGTGAAATGCCAGCGGTAGGCGGGGTGCACCCACAGGTTCGCCAGGAAGGTGAAGTCCACCGGGTGCAGCCAGCCCAGCTCCAACGGGTTCTGCACGGTGTAGCCCGGCCCGCCCTCATGACGGTAGCGCGTGCGTACCTCGTAATGCAGGTGAGGCCGCCCGCGCGAGGGGAAGCCGATGGCCCCCACGATGTCGCCGCGTTCCACGCACTGGCCCATCTGCGGGAAGACGTGCCCGTTCAACTCCTCCATGTGCCCGTAGAGCGTGTTGACCAGCGTGCCGTCCGGCAGCGTGTGCTGGACGACGACCACGCCTTTTTCGGTGTCCCAGCCCTCCGGGTCGCTGAAGGTCACCTGGCCACGCGCCGCCGCCCGCACCGGCTCGCCAAGCTGCTCGAAGGCAAGATCAACGCCGGTATGCAGCCCGCCGAACCGTGCGCGGTAGATGGCGAAGTCCGTGCGCTCGATGTCCACATCGGGCACCGGCAGGTCGAAGCCGTCCACGTAGCCACACGGCGCGATGTCCACCTGGGCCAGCGCAGTAAATCGGGCGGAGTGATCAGGGGGACACGCGGGCCAGGCCAGCCCGGTGAGGAGGAGAAGAGCACCTATGTTTCGCCAGATCATGTCACGAACGAAAGCCCAGACTCCCGGCTGCGACGGAGGGCACCGTCCAGATTGTACTGGCGGGCGGCGCATCCGGCCAGAAACAGCGGCGGGCAAGGCGCGCAAGAAGACTTCCGAAGTTTCCGAAAACTTCGAAAGTCTGGCGGGAGCCGTCAGCCCTTCAGCCCCGTCGTGGCAATGCCCTCGGTGAACTGACGCTGGGCGATCAGGTAGATGATCAGCACTGGCACCAGCGTGATCACCGAGGCGGCCATCAGCAGGTTAATGTCCGAGCCGGCCTCGGTGGTGAAGGCGTACAGCCCGTAGGAGATGGGCCGCCACCTGTCGCTGAACGTCACCAGCAGCGGCCATTCGAGCGCGTTCCACGTGCCGATGAAGGTGAAGATGATCGTGGTCACGATGGCCGCTTTGGAGATGGGCACCACCACTGTGAACAGATAGCGCAGATGCCCGGCCCCGTCAATGCGGGCCGCGTCCCACAGGTCTTCGGGAATCTGCAGGAAGAACTGGCGCAGCAGGAAGACGCTAAACGTGCTGGCCAGGAAGGGCACCACCAGCGCCGGCCAGCTATCCATCCAGCGCCAGGTGATCGGCCCGTCCACAGTGAAGAAGCCCCCCAAGCCGAGGAAGTTCTCCAGCCCTACCTTATCAAGCGCCTCGTAGATCGGCTCGGCTATCGCCTGGCGCGCCTCGGTGATGCCCCAGGCGTCCTGCCTGGCCGGAAAGTCCTTGCTGAAGAACTCGTCAATATTCTTCACCATGTTGCGGTTGGGAATGAGCACAACCATCGTGGGGATGAAGATCGTCGCCAGGAAGACGCTGAATAGCAGATTGCTGCCCGGAAACTCGATGCGCGCGAAAGCGTAGGCAGCCAGGATGGAGGTGATCGTCTGGCCGACGATGGTCAGGATGGCCACTTTGATGCTGTTGAAGAAGTAGCGCGAGAAATTGGACTCGTTCCAGGCCTCGATGTAATGCGCTGCGCCGCCCACCACCACGTAATCCTGGTGCACCTCAAAGAACTTGTTGAGCAGTGGCAGATCAATGTCCAGGCGCAGTGACGCATAGCCGATGCGCTGCGTGCGCAAGTACCCGTCGAGCGTCAGATCGCGCTTGAGCTTGCTGTCCTCGATCTGCGTGCGCACATCGGCCAGGTAGGGCGGCACCTGGCCGGAATCGAGCACATCCTGCATGGTGCGCCCCAGGTCTGCCCCGTCAATGGCCGTGACCGAGATGAACTGCTGCGAGGGAATGAGCTTCCCGCGCACGATGTCCCCTTGCTTTTGCAGCGACGTGCTGACCATCCACAGAAAGGGCATCACGAAGAGAATCGCGCCCAGCGTCAGCATGATATAGACGAAGAGGCGAAAGAAGTTGATGTGCAGACCCAGCCGTCGCAGGGGGGCCGCCGCTGCCGATTCTGCTGGCGGCGGGACTTTCAGCGGTCGTGCGCCGGTTCTCGTCGTGCTAGCCATAGAACACCTGCTCCCTTGCCAGCCGGTTTTGAACCAGGGTAAGAACCAGGATCACGCCGAACAAGCTGAAAGCCAGCGCCGCCGCGTAACCAGGGTCGTTGGCGGCGTAGAGCGTCTGGAAAATATGCACGGTCATCGTGTCAATCTCTTTGCCGGTCGCCTGGCCGCGCAGCACGTAGATGTGCGAGAAAGCCTTGAACGTGCCGATGATCGAGAGCATGGACAGGAAGAAGGTCGTCGGCGAGAGCAGCGGCAGGGTGATGTTGCGGAAGCGCGACCAGCGCCCGGCCCCATCTACTTCGGCGGCTTCGTAAAGCTCGCCAGGGATCGCCCCTAGCCCGGCCAGAAAGACGACCGAGTTGTAGCCAGCGAACACCCAGATGTTGTAGAGAATCACCGTCGTCAGGGCCAGGCTCGGCCCGGCCAGGCTCTCCGGGATGTGCAGGGGGTTGCCGCCCAACACCTGCTCGTAGAAGATGCGCACGATACCCGCCGGCTCCTTGAGCCAGGTCAGCGGCCCCAGGCCGAAGATGCCAAGCACGCGATTCGCCAGGGCTGTGGCATCCAGGCGGAAGATGACCAGGAAGACCGTCGAAGTGGCAACACTGGGCGCGATGTAGGGCATGAAGTAGATCACACGGTAGAGCGATTTGCCTATCGAAATCTCAGAGAACAGCAGATAGGCCAGAAACAGCCCCAACCCCAACTGCACCGGCACCGTGCCGACGGAGTACATGGCCGTGCGGTTCAGCGCGTCCATCGCCTCTTGCGTCTCGCGCCCGCCCAGCGACAGCGTGCGCGGTAGCTCGCCGATCAGCAGCCATCCGCCGACCATCATCAGCACAGCCAGCAGGATGGTCAGGCCGAAGCCAAGCGGCGTCTCGCGGCGCTGCGCGCTCTGCCAGACCAGGTACGCCGCCCCGATCAGCAGCGCCCCGATCGCGATGGAGAACACCTGCGGCCAGTAGAGAAGCTGCGCTTTGAGCACTTCGGGCCGGATCGTCGGGTGCGGCGTGCTGCCTGTGGCGAACTCGTAGGCGCGCACGAACTGCTCTTGCGTCAGCGACCCCATGCCCGCCGCCGTCTGCTGGCTTAGCTGCAGAGCGCCGACCAGGTAGAAGAACAGCAGGAAGACGACCACCCCCATGAGCAGACGACCCAGGTGCAACCAGCGATGCAGGCGCGGTTGCTCTTCGTCGTCCACCTGGCGGCGGGTGTGCGTCATGGTGAGGATGGCAGCCAGCCCCAGGAGAATACCCAGCGCCGCCGCTATCTGTCTGTTGAGCGGCTCGGTGTAGCCCTCAGTGCGCACGACGGCTTCGCCCACGTCCAGCGCCGAATAGATGGGCACCTGGCGGACAGCCCGCGCCCCCTCAGTGACGAAGGGCACGAACAGCTTCTCGCCCTGGGCAATGCCAGTGAGCTGCCCTTCGCCCACCGTGCCATCCGGCAGAATAACACGCACCTTCTGGTTGTTGACGAAGGCCGCCTCCAGGCGGGCGATGCGGTCTACGGAAAGCTCGCCGTAGGCGTCCGGCGCGAGCGGTGCCTGGATGGTCTGCCCCTTCACCGTGACCTCGACCATCACCGCGCCGGACTCGAAGTCCAGGCCGCTGATGACCGTGCTATCGTCGGGCACCGCCACCACGCCCTGCGACACGCGCTGGTTGAAGACAAGCGCGGCGATCCGCTGTGCCTCGCCCACGTTCGCCTGAAGTTGGTCGGTGGTGTAGAGGGTCAGCAGCAGCGCCAGCAGGATGTACAGCCCCATCAGCAGCGAGACGGTGACATAACGCCCCGTGCGTATCCGCGCCAGCCGCAGCAGCAAGAGATACGACAGCGCGCCGAACCCCACGAGGAGCAGCAGCCAGCCTACTGCGCCCAGCCCCAGCGCATCGTTCAGGCGTGGCCCGCCCATCCAGATCAGCGCCAGCCCCACTACGATCAGCCACAGCACAGCCACCTGCCGCCCCTCACGAGCGACGCGCCCCGCTTGCATGGCATCGGCGGTGTAGTAGCCTCCCAGCGCGCTCAGGATCAGCAGCGCGGGGAACCAGCCGTAACCGTCCAGGCCCGTCACCAGGATGAAAGCCAGCGTGATCAGCCCGGCTCCAAACAGCAGGCCCGGCAGCACGTACAGCCACAGATTGCCGCCGTGCGCTTGCTGGTGCTGGCGACCGTCGCGCCAGGCACGGTAGCCCATCCACAGAAAGATCAGGCTGAGCGCGAACAGCAGCACGTAGGTCAGGCTGCCAAGCGAGCGCACGTAGTTGGCCAGGCCAACATACTTGTTGGTGATCGGCGAGCCGGACTTGATGCTTTCATAAAAACCGGCCACGACCGGCCACAACCCGAACAGCAGCGTGACCAGCGTGGCTGGCAACACAAAAAGATAGCCGGTCAGCGCCTCGCGGACTTTGCGGCGGCGCTTCCCGGCAGCCAGGTCGTGCGTTACGGCGCTGGGTGACCCATCCTTGCTTCTCAGTGACAGCGTGGCCATAGTTGCTTCCTTGCCAGGCCGCCCGGCTGCGTCGGCTGGCGCTCAGGTACAGACCAGCGTGTGTCTCAGTGCCTGGCGGCCCATCCCTTCAGCATTTTACAGGAAGTGAGGCCAGGTGCAAAATCGCCGCGCGAAATGGGGGTGTCTCACAATGAGGCGAAATGCTTGAACCGCCGAGACGCAGAGGACGCGGAGAAGAACTAACGCCCTCTCCAACCTGTCTTTTCTCTGCGCTCTCTGCGCCTCAGCGGTGATCTTCTGCCCCAGAAATGAGAACACCCTGCAGGTACACTCTCCCCCCATTTCACGGGCCGCAGCAGGCCCTGGTGATCAGGTCGCGCCGCTGGTAGAGGATCATCCCTGTCCCGTAATAGTCGGTGGCAAAGAAGCGCACCTGGGCGTAGAGCCGCTTGAAGGCCGGGTCGCGGGCCAGACCATTGCGCACGAAGCTCTCCATCAGCACGATGTAGTCTGGCTGGTAGTCCATGATGATCGCCGGCGGCACTGCGTAGTTCGCTCCCTCGGCGAGCAGACTCGCGTCCACCGGGTAATAGGCCGCCATCTCCGGCGTGACCAGGCCAACCGTGTCGAGAATGTGCGCCCGGCTGTAGTAGCCCACCGCGCCAATATCGCCCGCCGCGACGACCGTCGCCTCGGTGACGCCATACTCGCTGCGCAGAATTTCGCCCATGCGCCGGTAATTCAACTCGATTTTGTGCCAGGCCATCTCCGGCGCGGGCCTGTCATGGCCATGATCGGGGTGTAGCACCCAGGCATTGAGGGACAGCGCGACGAAGAGCGCCCCCAGGGTTGCGGTCGCGGCCAGCCCCAGGCGCGGACGCCGTGCTGCTTCGGCCAGCGCGCCAGCCAGCCCCCACACCCCCAGGAGGATCGCCACAAAGTAGGGCGGCAGCAGGGGAGCCAGATACCAGCGGAAGATGAGCGGGTTCATGGCGCTGAAGACGACGACGTACAGCCAGGGGTAGAGCAGGAAGGGCAGCGCGCGTGGCTGCCGCCTGACCGCGTACAGCGTACCAGCGGTGGCCAGCGCCGGGTAGAGCACAATCCCAACCACGATACCCGGCACGCCGAATGTCTCATGCTCAAAGAACGGCGTCGCCATTTGCTGGAGCAGACGGACGAGCGCCTGCAGATCGTCCACGACGTAGGCGACGCGCTTGGCGCTCAGCGAGCGCGAAAGCAGCGTGCCAAAGTAAGCCGCGCTGAACAGGTACCAGGGGGCCAGTGTCGCCGCGAAAACGGCCCAACTTCGCCAGGGCACACGCGCCCACCTGCGCGCGGCCCCCGCCCGCCACGCAACAAGCAGCTGGTGGGCAAAGAGCGGCCCGACCCATAGCAGCGCGTCCACGCGGGTCAGCACACCCAGCGCGGCAAAGAGAGCCATCCAGCGGTCGCGGCCCGCGACGTAAGCAGACGCCGCCGCCACCATCCACAGAATCGCCACGCTGGTCTCCATGCCCCCGACGGCGAACGTCACGCTGGCCGGGTTGAGCGCCCACAACACGCCCACAATCACACCTGGCACAGCGCGGCCCGCCAGCCGCCGCACCAACAGCGCCAGCAGCACGGCGCTCAGCGCGTCGGCGGCGGCGCTGGCGCTCAGCGCGAACCAGGGGTAGTCGTCGCTGCCGGTAACCCAGCCGGCGCCGGCCATCAGCAGCGTGAACAGCGGGGTTGTGGTGCCCAGCGTGCGCGTCCCAGGGTTGTAGACGAACCCGTGCCCTTCGACGATGTTACGGCTGTAGCGAAAGGTGATGAAGGCATCGTCCACTGTGCGCGGGCCGGGCAGCAACCGCGCCCCCACCGCCAGCAGGACGATCAGGACGAGCGCGGCGGCGAAGGCTCGCGCGGGCGCGAGCGGGCGCGAGCGCAGTCGCCCGCCGGACAGAGTGGACTCGGTGGACACAGACCGGCCTTCCTGGCGCAAGAACGGAGCACGCAGTGTGGGGCGCAGCAGAGCAGTGCCCCGGTAGGGCCGTATGGCGATACGCCCAATGTGTGTCAAGTTAAAGCTTCCGGGTGCGCGATCCGGTCAGAATGCCCCTCCCCCTGGCTCCCTCCCCGGCCAGGCCAGGAAGGGGGAAAACGCCCCAACCAGCGGTCCAAGTCCCCCTCTCTAGCTCGGCTGGAGAGGGGGATTGAGGGGGTGAGGCGGGGCGTATGGCCATACGCCCCTACGGACCCGACCTTGCCCCCTATCAGACGGGCGGCTGAAGAACCTTTGCGCCCACCCTCCAGCCCTGGGCCGCGCCAGCCGCTCAGTAGCCCCCCTGGTCGCCCGGCTGCGCGGCGCTGCCCTGCGCCTCGGCGATGATGCGCGCGCCGCTGCTCGTCCCGATGCGCGTCGCGCCCGCCTCGACCAGCGCCAGAGCGTCGGCATAGGAGCGCACGCCGCCCGACGCCTTGACGCCCATCTCCGGCCCGACGGTACGGCGCATCAGGGCGATGTCGTGCACGGTCGCGCCGCCCGGCCCGAACCCCGTCGAGGTCTTCACGAAGTCGGCCCCGGCCTCCTGGGCGATCCGGCAGGCGGTGATCTTCTCGTCGTCAGTGAGCAGTCCCGTTTCCAGGATGACTTTGCAGATGCCACCATGCGCGCGCACGACGGCGACAACCGCCGCGATGTCACGGCGTACCAGGTCGAAATCGCCCGACTTCAGCGCGCCGACGTTCAGCACCATATCAATGTCATGCGCGCCGTTGACCAGCGCCCGCTCCGCCTCGAAAGCCTTGACTTCAGGCATCGTCGCGCCCAGCGGGAAGCCAGCCACCGTGCAAACCACAATGCCCTCGGCGCCGGCCAGCCGTTGCGCCGCCAGCGCCACCCAGGACGGGTTCACCGCTGCCGAGGCGAAGTGGTGCGCCCGCGCCTCCTGGCACAGCGCGACAATCTGATCGTGCGTGACTTCCGGCTTGAGCAGCGTGGAATCAATCATGCGCGCAAGCTCGGCAGCACTGAGTGGGTGAGTCACCGGGAAGCTCCTTCTCCTGACAGGCAACGATCGGGCACAGCGCGATTATACCATGCCACCCCGACCCCAATGGGCGTATCTCATTTCTGGGGCAAGAGATCACCGCCGAGGCGCAGAGAGCGCAGAGAAAAGATAGGTTGGAGAGGACGTTAGTTCTTCTCCGCGTCCTCTGCGCCTCTGCGGTTCAGGCATTTCGCCCCCATCGTGAGATGCACCCACCCCAATCGCCAACTGGCGGGCAACGCCAATGTGCCTTAAGATTGTAGGCACTTCGTCGAACCGCACAAGGCTTCAGGGACAGTGGGAGTCCCTGGGCCGGTTGTTGGGTTGTTCCGGCACGGCAGGATGGCTACATCGCCGCTGGCCGGTGATTCGCCGGCGACCTTTGTGCAACCCTGGATCGACTCGACGATAGTCGCGTAGAGCGTGGCGCGTGAGGGGGTTTTCATGCAACAGTGTGGGAACTGCGGACATCAGAACCGGCCCGGCGTTGTCTTCTGCGAGAACTGCGGAGCCAGTCTGATTGGCAAGATGCCGCTCAGCACCAGGGCACTGGAGTCCGCGTCGGAGGCCAGGCCGGGCGAAGCAGGCGGTGAAGCGCCGCTCTCCGTCCAGGACATCGCCCAGGGCATGGCGACGTTCATGCTGGGCGACAGCCTCAAGCTGGACATCGAAGGGGCCGCCGAGCCAATGGTGCTGGAGCCGAAGGCCGAGACCATCCTGGGCCGCCGCGATCCGGCCACCGGTGCCACGCCGGACATTGACCTGACGCCCTTCGCCGGCTATCGCATGGGTGTCAGCCGCCGCCACGCTGCCATCCGGCACGGCGAGGACAACACGCTCAACATCTGGGACCTGGGCAGCAGCAACGGCACCTTCCTCAACGGGCAGCGGCTCAACGCGCACCGCCCGTACCGTCTGCACGACGGCGACGAGCTACGTCTGGGGCAGATGGTGCTGCGCGTGTACTTCAAACCGGTGTCTGCTGCCGCCCAGCTGAAAGCCGCGCCAACTGCCCCGGCACGCGCGGCCACACCCAAACCGCCGGTGGCCGAAAAGCCCAGGCCGCAGCCCAGCCCGCCCCGTCCGGCGCTCACGCCGCCGCTCACGGTGATCGCGCCGCAGGCACAGCCGCCCAAAGCTGCCGAAAAGTCACCCACGCTGCCCGTGCCTCCACAGCAGCCCAAGCCAGCCGAGGTACTGCCCGCCACTCCCGCCGCTCCACAGCCCTCCAAAGCTGCGGAAGAACCTCCCGCTACCCCGGCTGCCCCGCAGCCGGAGGCGCCGGCGGTGTCCCCTTCTCCGCAAGCTGAGGCCGAAGCTGCGCCCGCCGTCCCCGCTGCGCCCGAAGCTAAAGCGGTGCCAGAAGCCGAGGCTGCGCCCGCCCCGCCAAAAGAAACTGCCCCAGCGGACGCTGCTCCGTCGCCGCCCGCCCCACAGCCGCCCGCAGCCGAGGCGACGCCTCCCCCCCCTGCCGGGGAGCCTGCCACACCGCCGCCACCTGCCCCCAAAGCGCCGCCATCCGCCGAGGCGACTGCGCCAAACGCGAAGAATGAGAAACACACTGGCGACTCGCCCGGCCCTTCAGAGCAACAGGCCGACGAGTCCAAGCCAGGCGAGGATGACGCCTCTTCCTGACGCAAACGCGCCGGTCAACTGCATGACCGACGCACTGTTTCCCTGAAGAACCTCAGGTCGTTCCTTCTTGACTGTCCTCTGCGCTCTCTGCGCCTCGGCGGTGACGTTTTTCCCCAAAAACGAAATGCGTCCCCCTCGGACGCGAGTCGCATCAGAGCGTGCTGAGCATCGGCAGCTTGATCCCATGACGGCGCGCGGCGGCGATGGCCTGCTCGTAGCCAGCGTCGGCGTGGCGGGCGATGCCCAGGCCGGGGTCGGTGGTCAGCACGCGCTCCAATCGCCGCGCCGCTTCGGGCGTGCCGTCGGCGACGATCACCTGCCCGGCGTGCTGGCTGTAGCCGATGCCCACGCCGCCGCCGTGATGAAAGCTGACCCACGTCGCCCCGCCGATCGCGTTGATCAGCGCGTTGAGAATTGCCCAGTCGGAGATGGCGTCAGAACCATCCAGCATCCCTTCCGTCTCGCGGTTGGGCGAGGCGACCGATCCTGCGTCCAGGTGGTCGCGCCCGATGACAATCGGCGCGCTGACCTGGCCGGACGCCACCAGATCGTTGAAGGCCAGCCCTGCCCGCGCCCGCTCGCCGTAGCCCAGCCAGCAAATGCGCGCCGGCAGCCCCTGGAACTCGACTTCGCGCTGGGCCATCCTGATCCAGCGAGCTAGATGCTCGTCCTCTGGGAACAACTCAAGGATCGTCTCGTCCGTGCGGTAGAGGTCCTGCGGATCGCCGGAGAGCGCCACCCAACGGAACGGCCCCTTGCCCTCGCAGAACAGCGGGCGAATGTAGGCAGGCACAAAGCCGGGGTAGTCGAAGGCATCGCTGACGCCCGCATCGAACGCCTGCTGGCGCAGGTTGTTGCCATAGTCGAAGACCACCGCGCCGCGCGTCTGGAAGTCCAGCATGGCCTGGCAGTGCGCGGCCATCGTCTGGCGGGCCAGGCGCTGGTACTCGGCGGGATCGCGCTCGCGCAGCGCCGCCGCCTCAGCGAAGGGAATGCCGGCGGGGATGTACGACAGCGGATCGTGCGCCGAGGTCTGGTCGGTGACGACATCCGGCACGATGTTCATACGAGCCAGCCGGGGAAAGAGGTCGCCCGCATTGCCGATCACGCCAACCGAGAGCGGCTCCTGGCGCTCTTTGGCGGCCAGCACCAGTTCCAGCGCCTCCTCCAGGTCGGTGACGACGCGGTTGACGTAGCGCATCCGCAGGCGGCGCTCGGCCATGCGCGGGTCTGCCTCCACAATGAGCGCGACGCCCTCGTTCATGGTGACGGCCAGCGGTTGCGCGCCGCCCATCTCGCCCAGCCCGGCGGTCAGCACGAGCTTGCCTTTCAGGCTGCCCCACCCCTGCTGGCGGGCCAGTGAGCCGAGCGTCTCATACGTCCCCTGCAGGATGCCCTGCGTCCCAATGTAAATCCACGAGCCGGCGGTCATCTGGCCGTACATGATCAGCCCCTGCCGCTCCAGCGCGTCGAAGTGCTCTTGCGTGGCCCAATGCGGCACCAGGTTGGAGTTGGCGATCAGCACGCGCGGCGCGTCGGGGTGCGTCCTGAATACGGCGACTGGCTTGCCGGACTGGACAAGCAACGTCTCGTCGTTCTCTAGCTCGCGCAAGGTGGCGATGATGGCGTCGAACGCCTGCCAGTTGCGCGCCGCCCGCCCGCGCCCGCCGTAGACGATCAGGTTGTCGGGGTCTTTGGCGACATCAGGATCGAGGTTATTCATCAACATGCGCATGGCAGCTTCTTGTTGCCAGCCCTTGCAGGTGATGGCGGTGCCGCGCGGAGCGCGAATCACACGGGTCATAAGTCACTTCTCCAGGAACAGGCCAAGAACCAATCTTGGCGCGTATTCTAACACAATTCCCCCGGCGGCAGGGTGGCGGCAGTGGCCGGGTCCACGAGCGAATCATCAGGCAGTTGTCGGAAGGCCCCCATCCCCTGGCCCCTTCCCCCAACCAAGCTAGGGGAAGGGGAGAGCAGCCAGCCGGAATCCCCGCTCTAGCTCGGCTGAAGGGGGATCAAGGGGGGAGGCGTTCAGCGGGCATTCTCGACCTTCGCCTAGCGGCAGGTCGTTCGCAAGCACCCAGTGGCCGCTCGTGCCAGACGATGCCATAATGGAGGCGGGAGTATTCGTGGTCAGGGTCGCACATGGCGGCCAGGACACTGAGAAGGAGCAAAGCCAGATGCATTACACAAACCTGGGGCGCACGGGCTTGCAGGTCAGCCGCCTGTGCCTGGGCACGATGAACTTCGGCCCGTACACCAGCGAGCCAGACAGCTTCGCCATCATGGACAAGGCGCTGGAGCTGGGCATTAACTTCTTCGACACGGCCAATGTCTACGGGCGCAAACTGGGCGAGGGGATCACCGAGCACATCATCGGGCGCTGGTTCGCCCAGGGCGGCGGGCGGCGCGAGAAGGTCGTGCTGGCGACCAAAGTCTACGGCAAAATGGGCGATTGGCCGAACGAGTCCAGGCTGTCGGCCTATCACATCAGGCGCGCGTGCGAAGAGAGCCTGCGCCGCCTGCAAACCGATCACATTGACCTCTACCAGATGCACCACATTGACCGGGGCACCCCCTGGGAAGAAATCTGGCAGGCGATGGAGCAGCTTGTCCGCGAGGGTAAGGTGATCTACGTCGGCAGCAGCAACTTCGCGGGCTGGCACATTGCCCAGGCGCAGGGCATCGCCGCCTCACGGCACTTCATGGGCCTGGTTTCGGAGCAGAGCCTCTACAACCTGTCCGCGCGCATGATCGAGCTAGAGTTGATCCCCGCCTGTCAAGCCTATGGCCTGGGGCTGATTCCCTGGAGTCCGCTGGGGGGTGGCCTCCTGGCTGGCGCTTTGCAGAAGGCGCAAGAGGGCCGCCGCACCGAGGAACGGATTGGCGAACGCATCGAGGACGCCCGCCCGCAGCTGGAGCGTTACGAGCAGTTCTGCGCCGGGCGCGGCGAGCATCCCGCCGATGTCGCCCTGGCCTGGCTGCTGCACCAGCCCGCCGTCACTGCGCCGATCATCGGCCCGCGCACGATGGAGCAACTCACCGGCAGCCTGCGCGCGCTGGAGATCACGCTGTCTGAGGACGATCTGAAGGCCCTCGACGCCATCTGGCCGGGGCCGGGCGGCCCCGCGCCCGAAGCCTACGCCTGGTAGGCAGTGTGCGCCTGGCCCAGCAAGATTCCCTGATTGCCAGTCGTTCATCTCACCCCCGTTTCGCTTCGCTCAACTTCCCCCTCTCCGTAAATGGAGAGGGGGTCAGGGGGTGAGGTTGTGAAGGACAACAAGACAACAACGGGCAGGCGTCCGCGCGTGGACGCCTGCCCGTTACCCTCACGGCTCTGGCTTTGTTCAGCCGGAGATCACCGCCACAATGCCTGCTCGCTGCGGTGGTCGAGGGCACTGTCTTCGCCGCTCGTCTCGTCGTTGGTGGCGGCGTCTCGCCGCTCGCGGCGCTCCTCGCGCAGCATGAGCAACATCAGCAGTCCCACGCCGATCACGATGCAGCTATCGGCCACGTTGAAGACTGGCCAGCGCCACACGTCCAGGAAATCCACCACATAGCCGAGCCGCACGCGATCAATGACGTTGCCCAGCGCCCCGCCCAGTTGCAGGCCAAGCGCCAGACGGAGCAGCCAGCCATCTGACGAAACCTGCCGATAGTAGTAGAGGATGACCGCCGACACGATCACGGCGATGATCAGGAACACCACGCCGCCCTGCGGGAACAGCCCGAAGGCCGCGCCCGTGTTGTGCACATGCGTGAAGCGGAAGACCTGCTCCAGGGCGCTCACCGGTGCCCATGACTCGTGCAGCCCAAGATGCCTCACGACGTAGGCTTTGCTGGCCTGATCAGCCAGGATAGCCAGCGCCACGACCCAGGCAAGCAACAGCCAGCGAACCGCTACCCTGCGCGGCGTCGTGGCAGTGACGGAGCGATCCTGGTGAGTCACGCCCGTCACATCCCGGCCTGGTAGTCGCGCGTCTCGGCGCAGCGCAGGCACAGCGTGGTGTAGGGGATCGCTTCCAACCGGGCGATGTCAATCTCCTGCCCGCAGTTCTCGCAGACCCCGTAGGTGCCGTCCCCGTACCTGGCCAGCGCCTCGTCAATCTGGCGCAGCCGCGTCTGCGCGGCCCGCAGCGACGAAGCGCCAACCGTCTGCTCGTACACGGCGGTCGCATCCTCGGCCTGGTGATTGGTGTAGCCCGTGCCGCTGATGTCGAGCACCTGCGCGCTCTCCATCTGCGTCACTTTGTCGCGATACGTCTCGCGCAGCCCCAACAACACGTCGTAAAGCTCTTGCTTGGTCGTGGTCATCCTGTGACAGCCTCAACTAGGTGTCTATCCGTGAAGCTGCCCACGTAGGGGCGCTGCTCTGCGCGCCCGGCAGTTCACGGATAGACTGTAACGGCGATCCTCTGGCCTTCATTGTAGCCCCGCCAGCATTGGCGGGCAAACTCACACCCGCCGCAGGGTCCACAGAAAAGCCGTCAGGCAGTTGTCGGAACGCCCCCATCCCCCGGCCCCTTCCCCCAGCAAAGCTAGGGGAAGGGGAGAACCATTTGCCAGATCGTCCCCCCTCTAGCTTTGCTGGAGGGGGGATCGAGGGGAGAGGCCTTCAGCGAGCATTCCCGAACTTCCCCTGGCAACGGGTCATTCGTGCGTCCCCCGCCGCACGCCGATGGTCACCGTCTCGCCATCGAATTCGAAGGCGGCGCTGTGCGCGCCCGCCTCCGGCCCGGACTCGACCAGGGCATCGGCCAGCGTCTCGCGCTGGATGACCTCCGCGAAGGCTCGCACGGCGTCGCGCAGCCGGTTGCTGGCCTGGTAGGTGATGGTGATGCGGTCGCTGATGGCGAAGTCGGCGTCCTTGCGCAGCGATTGCACGCGGCGCACGAACTCGCGGGCCAGCCCCTCCTGGATCAGGTCTTCGGTCAGCGTCGTCGCCAGCGCCGCCACATAGCCGTACTCCTCGGCCACCGCGTAGCCCGCCACTGCCGATTGCACGACCTCGCACTGCTCCGGCGTGATGGCGTAGCTCTGGCCGTCCACCTCCACCGAGATCGTCTCCCCGGCCAGCAGTGCCTTCGCCCAGCGTTGGACATCGGCGGGCGCGCCTTCGCGCAGCGCGCGCTGCACCTTCGGGAAGTCGCCCCTCAGCACGCGGGCCAGGACTTGCGGCAGTGGGTTCAGGCTGTAGGAGACCATCGCCTCCGCCGACTCAGCCACCCGCACCGCCTTGACGTTCAATTCCTCGGCGATGGTTGCCGCCAGGTCGCGCACCACTTCGCGCTCGGCGCTGTAGCGCACGACGAAAACCGCCTCGGCCAGCGGCTGGCGCACCTTGATTCCGGCGCTGTTGCGCGCCGCGTGCCCCAGGCTCACCAGCTTCTGCGCCAGGCGCATGTCGGCCATCAGCTTCTCGTCAATCAACGCCTCGCCATGTGCCGGCCAGAAGGCCAGGTGCACGCTCTCCGGCGCGCTGGGGTCGGCAATCACCACCAGGTTGCGGTACATCGCCTCGGACAGGAAGGGCATGGTCGGGGCGAGCAGCTTGGCCAGCGTTACCAGGCACTCGTACAGCGTCTGGTAGGCGGCCAGCTTGTCGGCGTCGCTCTCCGACTTCCAGAAGCGGCGGCGCGAGCGGCGCAGGTACCAGTTGCTCAGCCCGTCCACGAACGCCTCAATCGGGCGCGTCGTGCGCGGCACGTCATATGTCTCGTAGCCCTGCGTGACCTCGCGCACCAGCGCGTGCATCTCGCTCAGAATCCAGCGGTCGAGCGGGTCGCGCTCAGCGAGCGGCACCGGCGGCGTGCGCGGGTCGAAGCCGTCCAGGTTGGCGTAGGTGACGAAGAAGCTGTAGACGTTCCACAGCGTCAGGTAGAAGGTGCGCACCACCTCGCCGACCAGCTCCACCGAGAAGCGGCGCGGCTCGCCGGGCGGGCCAGCGGTGTACATGTACCAGCGGAAGGCATCCGCCCCGTACTTCTCCAGCACGCTCCAGGGTTCGACGATGTTGCCCAGGCTCTTGGACATCTTGCGGCCCTGCTCGTCCAGGATATGGCCCAGGGAGATGCAGTTCTTGAAGTTGACGCTCTCGAAGGTCATGGCGGCGATGGCGTGCTGGCTGAAGAACCAGCCGCGCGTCTGGTCCACGGCCTCGCAGATGTAGTCCGCCGGGAACTGCTGGGCGAACATCTTCTGGTTCTTGTAGGGGTAGCCCCACTGCGCGGCGGCCATCGCCCCGCTGTCGAACCACACGTCAATCAGTTCGGGCACGCGGCGCATCGTCCCGCCGCACTGCGCGCAGGGGAAGGTGATCTCGTCCACGTAGGGACGGTGCAGGTCAAGCTGGGACAGGTCTTGCCCGCTCAATTCTTCGAGCTCGGCAACGCCGCCGACGCAGTGCTTATGGCCGCACGCCGGGTTCTCGCACACCCAGACGGGCAGCGGCGTGCCCCAGTACCGCTCGCGGCCCAGTGCCCAGTCGCGCAGCTCCTCCAGCCAGTTGCCGAAGCGCCCGTCCTTGATATGCGCTGGCACCCAGTTGATCGTCTGGTTGAGCGCGATCATTTTGTCGCGGTAGCGCGTGGACTCGATGTACCACGTCTCGCGGGCGTAGTACAGCAGCGGCGTGTGACATCGCCAGCAAAACGGGTAGTTGTGCACGTAGTTCTCGGCCTTGTAGAGCAAGCCGCGCGCCTTCAGGTCCTTCTTGATCAGCGGGTCGGCATCCTTGACCCACATGCCCGCCCAGGGCGTCACGGCATCAATGAACGCGCCATCCGGCTTGACCGTCTGGATAACCGGCAGCCCATACTCGCGGCCCACGTCCATGTCGTCCGCGCCGAAGGCGGGCGCGATGTGCACGATGCCGGAGCCGTCCTCCATGCTGACGAAATCGCCATGCAGCACGTAAGCGTGATCCTGCTCCAGCGGCAGGAAGGTGTACAGCGGCTCGTAGCGCATCCCCAGCAGGTCTTCGCCCTCCATCTCGCGCACGACCGTATAGGCGCGCGGGTCGTTGAGCGCCTTGTCCAGCAGGGCTTGCGCCAGGATCAGGCGCTCCGTCCCCTGCCCGTCGGCAGCCGGCCCCTCGACCATGACATACGTCTCGCGCCGGTTGACGGCCAGCGCCGCGTTGCCAGGCAGCGTCCAGGGCGTGGTCGTCCAGACGAGGAAGTACGTCCCCGGCTCGCCCTTGACGGCGAAGCGCACAAAGACGCTCGGATCGGCCACTTCCTCGTAGCCGAGCGAGACTTCATGTGTGCTGAGCGGCGTCCCGCAGCGGGCGCAGTAGGGCACGACTTTGTAGCCCTGGTAGAGCATCCCCTTGTCCCAAAGCTGGCGCAGAATCCACCACACGCTCTGGATGTAGTCGTTCTCGTAGGTGATGTAGGCGTTCTCCAGGTCAACCCAGAAGGCGATGCGCTCGGTCAGCCGCTCCCAGTCCTTGATGTAGCGGAAGACGCTCTCGCGGCACTTGCGGTTGAACTCGGCGATGCCATACGCTTCGATCTCGTGCTTGTGCTTGAGGCCCAGTTCCTTCTCGACCTCGATCTCGACGGGCAGGCCGTGCGTGTCCCAACCGCCTTTGCGCAGCACGTAAGCGCCGTTCATGGTGTGGTAGCGCGGGAACATATCCTTGAAGGCGCGGGCCAGCACGTGATGGGTGCCGGGCCGCCCGTTGGCCGTGGGCGGCCCCTCGTAGAACACGTAGACGCGGCCCCCTTCGCGCTCCTTCATCGAGCGGCGGAAGATGTCGCGCTCGCGCCAGAAAGCAAGTTGTTCCTCTTCCAGGGCTTCGATGTCAACCTTCGGTGTGACTGGCTTGAACATGACTCCTCCTGAATGCAGTCGGGTTATTGGTGGTTGGTTATTGGTTGCTGGTAGCAGAACGCTCAACACCTGGCGACGAATCGTCAGGAGACAGGTAGCAATGACCTAGAGCGTGTTATGAACTCCACGCGCCCGGCGCAGCGAGAAGCGCGCAACGCCAGGTGCGGCGCATGGACCCCCACCCTGTGGCCCCTCCCCGCTGGTGGGGAGCGGCAAATCGCTCCCCTTTCCCTGCTTGCGGGGAAAGGGGCTGGGGGATAGAGGTTGAAAGTGCATAACACACTCTAGAACCAATCACCAAGAACCAACAACCACTAGCCAATCACCCCTTCTCACCGGTACACGTACAGCCGGAACATCGTCGGGCCAGCTTCGTCTGGGTAGCCCGTATGAATGTGGACCTCCCAGGAGACGCCGTGCCCGGCAGCTTCCTTCGTCCCTGTGCAGGTCGCCACCGCGTAGGCCCCGCCCCAGGGCAGCGACCGGTCGGCGACGTACCCCGGCACCGGCGCGTACCGGCAGCTTCCCCCCTGGCCCTCGTAGAAGGCGGCGACTTCGGCCCCGGCCTGCGCCGTGCGATACAGCCAGGACTCCGCGCCGCGCTCCGGTTTCTCATGCTGCACTGCGCTCGCGCCGGGCGGCACAGGCACATCAGGCGGAAAGAGCAGCCCGTACAGCGGCCCGGCCACTCGCCAGAGGATCAGCCCGGCGACCAGCAGCGCCGCCGCCATCGCCAGCAGCGCCGCCCACAGCGGCACGCGCAAGCGCGGCTGGCTCGCGGCGGGAACGGGCCGATCCGCATCGGCCCCAGGTTCCGGCGCGGACATAGGATCACTCCCCCCAGTAACGCTGGATGTCAATCACGACCTGGCCAGTCGGCTGCTCGTTCGCGTCATAGACCGGCTGGATCAACACGGTCGCCACCTGGGTGATGCCATAGCCGGAGCGATCCGCCTGGCAGCGTGTGGACAGGTGCCCCTCGCGGAGCGGTTCCTGGCCGGGGCGCTCCTCGACCGTGCGATACTGGCGCACGCAGTCCATATCCTCTCGCTCGAAGTAGAACGCCTCCACAGCGGCGAACGGGTCGTCGCTGGAGTATTGCAAGTGATCGAAGCCGTCGTAGAGTGTCTCGTGATTCACCAGCCGCGCGCCGGGATAAATGGCGACATCGAGCGGCTTGTTGCGGCTGGCGCGCAGAGCCAGCACCGCTGCGACGGCTATCACGGCCAGCACCACCACGATCACAACGGCGATCAGCGCGGCGCGCACGACCCGGCTGGACAGGCAGCCGCCCGGCGCTTCGATTTGCGCTGCCGTGCGCTCTTCGGGTTGCCATCCCTGTTCGGTCATCGCCCCCTCCGCTTCAGAGGCCATGCGGAAACCTCACCCCCCAAGCCCCTCTCCGTGAACAGAGAGGGGGAGTCGCTGTGCGGTTAAGTCCCTTCTCCGCGCCTGGAGAGGGGATTTAGGGGTGAGGTAAACCGTAGCACAGGCCTTTCCATATGGTCTCTCCAGGCCGCCATGCCCTCAGCGCCCGTCGTCGCCCGATTCGGCGAGCGCCTGCACCGATAGTGCGCCCTCACGCAGCGCCCGCGCGACCTGCACATCCGGCCCCAGCATCGCGCGAATCTGCCCGGCCTGCTCGCTGGCTAGAATCGCGTCCCATTCAGCGAAAGCGCGCGTGTCCGCCCGCACCTGACTCACGGCAGCGCGCGCCTCGTCCCACTGGCCAAGCCGGGCATGGCCGCGCGCCAGCCACAAATGCACCAGCAGCCGGAAGCGCCGGTCGGGGATGCCCGCGTCCAGGGCAGCCTGAGCGTGGGCAATAGCCTCTTGCGCTTCGCCCAGCCGGTCCGCGATCAGCGCCAGCGTGTACGCGGGCGTCCAGCCGTGCGGGTCGTGCGCCGCGCCCTGCTGCGCGCAGTCTCGTGCTCGCTGGTAATCGCCGCGCTGCACCCAGAGTTCGGCCAGCCCGATATACCCGTCGGCGGACTCCGGCAGCAGCGCGATCAGCCGCTCGTAATCGCGCGCGGCCTGTTCCAGGTGACCGGCCAGCCGGCGCAACTCCGCCCGAAAGCGCAGATGCTCCGCGTCGTCCGGCTCGGCGCGGAGCAGGCCGTCCATCACGGCCAGTGCCTTGTCAAGCTCCCCCGCGCGCAAATGGCGGATCGCCGCCCGGTACTTCGGGCCAGTGCGCCCGCGCCGGATGAACTGCGCGGCGAGCAGCCAGCCAAGCGCCCCCCCGACGAAGAACAGCCGCCAGTCGGCGACCAGGACAGCCAGCACCAGCAGGATGAGGGCTGGCCCAATCACTAGCAGCCATCCCTTCCAGGCGCGACCTCGGCGGGGACTGCTCACGGTCGCTTCCCCCTACTCCAGGCGCGACAGGCGCATCCGCATAGTCAGCGCGCGCCCGCCAACCGCTTCCCAGAAGCGGCGCGCGTCGCTGTTGGCAACGGCGACCTGCCATTCAATCTGGCGCACGCCCTGCGCGGCGAACCAGTCGCAGATCGCGTGGAACAACTGCCGCGCAATGCCCCGTCGCCGGTGCTGCGGCTCCACGTAGATGTCGGCGATGAAGCCCACATCTTCATGCTCGAACAGGTCGGGCGTCAGGTCAACGATTGCGCCCAGCACGTAGCCGACGACCGCGCCCTGTACCTCGGCGACGAAGGCGTGCGTCTGCGCGTCGTTGCGCACTTCGACCAGCCGCGAGGCATAAGCGGCAGGCGCGCCTGCCGCTATACGCGGCATCCGCGAATCCAACTGCGTATGGTAGGCGCTCATCGCCTCCCACATGCGCGCGATGGCTTCCTGGTCGCGCGGCTCAACCATGCGAATCGTCACATCCTCTGGCCCCATCTCAGTCACCCGCTTCCCTGTAAGCTGCACAATCCCCCACAGAAACAAAACACCCGCCCCTCAACCAAAGGGACGGGAGCCTGGCTCGCGCGGTACCACCCTTGTTCCCCCAGGTAGCGGGGGCGCTCTGCTGCCACCAGCATGGCAAGGTCGTGATAACGGAGACCAGACCGGCCCGGCTTAGTAGCTCGCGCGTTCAGCCTGCAGCTCAGGAAGGATTTTCCGCCCCGCTTCCGCACCTGGCTCGCACCCTTCCAGGCTCGCTGACCGGCACGCAGGGGCGTACTCGTTTCCGTCAACGCTTTTCTGCTTGCCGAGAGCATACCATAACAGCCGGGGGCCGGTCAAGGCTGCGCGCAGGCGGGTGCCTGCAAAGATTGTCAGCCATTCGCTCGACGCGGGACAAAGGGAGGTCCGTAGGGGCGTAATTGCAATACGCCCCTACCAGGGCGCAGCAGAGCAGCGCCCCTACCTGGGGAGTGGATAAAGTTAAGGACATACGAAATCTCGTAGGTGAGCGGTATAGGATGGGAAGGCACGGCGGTACATCTGACGACGATTCCAGGCAAAGACAAACAGCTTGATTGCTCGGCGCAAAGC
>Ga0334890_1000709_pt1 | contig 55584 bp, 36 predicted proteins | sample GraSluR1_MG_3_FD_207220 | JGI IMG/M metagenome (GOLD analysis project Ga0334890, IMG submission 207220) | Sludge microbial communities from methane-producing bioreactor in Wageningen University, Netherlands - Granular Sludge_31_08-R1 | ecosystem: Engineered > Bioreactor > Anaerobic >... | reverse complement strand
CAATTGATCGAGAATTCGGTTATCCATGATTGGGCCCTTCCTTTGCAGGTTCCTGGAATCTCTTGAAATCCTTCGATCCTACAAAAAGGGCCCGATTATTCTACCCACAAACGTGCAGTGCACCCGCGAGAACACGGAATCGACAAAGGCGCTTTACACGCTTCAACCGGCCGTATATACTGTCGGCGTTAGCGGGCAGGCAGCAGAGCGACACCCGGCCCAGCGGTCGACGGAAATGGCGGCTGGCGTTCCGGGGGGACCGGAAAATGTGGGATTTGGCGGTTCGGATGCGCCAACCGATGAACGCCTTGCCCGCGTGCTCGTACGATCTCGATAGGCTCGACTGATCCGGCGACTGGCCGGGCTCGTATGGCCGGAAGAAACAAGCAACAAGAACATGCATTGTTTGGCTACGAAGGAGATTTGGCAATGGCTGGCAGGAAGGCCCAGAAGAGTGGCGCCGCAACCGTGGAACGCAAGACGAAATCCACTACCAGGAAAGAAGCGACAGGAGCCACCAATAAGAAGGGAGCCCAACGAACGGCGGCGGCGTCCAAACCGTCGGCGACGCTGACGCACGAACAAATTGCCCAACGTGCAGAGGCCCTGTGGCTTCAGAAAGGCTGCCAGCCGGGCCAGGACGAACAGAACTGGCGCGAGGCTGAGGCCCTGTTGAAGGCCGAACTGGGACTGGCATAGAGACGGAACAATGCCCGGTTTTCCTGTGGACGCCGGCGTCGTTCTCTGCTATGTTGCTCGTGGGGGCTGTTCCGAGGATCCTGGTGAGAGCCATGACGCTGTGGAACAACGTCGCCGAGTTGATGGACTACTACATCCCTCCGATGCCCTCGGTCTATTGGGCCGATATCACGCGACTGTGCAATCTCCGCTGCGTGATGTGTCCGCAGTCCCAAGGACTGCGACCGCTTCCGGTGGAAATGCCGATGGCCTTATTCGAGAGCTTCGTCGATGAGATCTGCGCAAACCAGCCGCTCATTAAGCTCTATATGTCGGGCGAGCCCCTGCTGCACGAGAACCTCTTCGACATGGCCGACTATGCCGAAGCCAAAGGCTGTCGGACCACGATTCACACCAACGCGACCGTCTTGACCGGCCAAATCGCTGAGAAGGTGCTGTCGTCCTCGCTGACCTCGATCTCGTTCTCATTCGACGGGGGCTCGGCGAAGACCTACGAGAGGCTCCGTCCGCCGGCCAGCTTCGCGAAGGTACGATCCAATTTGTACGAGTACCTGGATCTGCGCAGGAAGTCCGGCAACCGAGGGCCGAGGACGTGCATTGAGATCATCCGAATGCAGCAGACCGATGACCTGATCCAGGGCTTCGTAGACGAATGGAAGTCCAGCGGTGTCGACGAGGTGAACGTGGTGAACTACATGATGTGGCACGGCCGCGTCGATGACCGCCGCGTACGCACGTTGTGCCGCGCCACGGACTACAAGCCGTGCGCCGCACCGTTCCGCTACGGCTGCATCCTCTCGGACGGCACAGTCGTGCCCTGCTGCATGGACGTCGATGGCGAAATGCCTTTGGGCAATGTTGCCCGGACGTCGTTCCGAGAGATCTGGATCGGCAAGCCCTATCGGCAATTGCGTCTGGCCATGCTGACGGGCACCCTGCCGCCAGATTCGATCTGCACCCGCTGTCTGAACACCACGCGGTCCAACTGAGCCGTCATGCTACGATTGGATCCAGCCGACCGGAGAACGACAGCGTACAGCACCCCTACGGTGTTTGCCCGTCATCGCGGATGACGTCGACCAGTCCGACGTCGACGTATTGCCCACCGATGGTTTGGCGGCAATATACAGCGATCACGTTCTTGCCTGGTTTCAGAGCGGCACGTGCCGCTGGCTTCATGGGCAGCGGGTGGTAACTGGTCGTATAGCCGGATGCCGTCAGCGCAGGCACACCATTAATATACACCTCGACGTCCTCATCGTGATGGATCTGCAACTGAAGATCGCGCCAGGTCCCTTCGGGCATGGTAAACTCGCGACGCAGCCAGATGTCGGAACTCCTCCAGACCGTGCCGATGCTCGCGCCGGGCGTTCCTCGCGTGCCGAATCCGCCGGGCCCTTCACGCCAGCCGGAGGCGTCGAAGTCGTCGGCAAACCAACCGTCGGCCGGCTTTTCGGTGGTGAACCGCCACACCTGCGGCTCGTCCTCGCTGGTCGGAACGACCGTGATTACCTTGGGCGGTTTGGGCATCGGCGCCCAGCCCGATGCCTCCGTCACGTCACGACCGGCCCACTTGCGCCAGATGCGCCGCTCATAGAGCATGCGAAGGAACACGCCCCCGACCACCGGCCGAGCCTGGAAACCGCGTCTCCTGGCGTCGTGGGTCCAGTACCAGTCGGTCATGGGTACGCGATCCGGCGTCTCGTTCAGAAAACGGAACACCGGATCGACGAGGGCCTCGAAGTTCCTTCGCTCGCCCGTCAGTGTCGCGGTCCAGAGGACCCAGTCGAGCTTGGTATATCGCGAGCGGTTGTCCAAGGGCAGGCCGTAAGTGTTCTGCGACCTCTTGTAGTGGTCCATCTCCTTGCGGAGCACGGAGGCGGGGAACAACTCGAGACCGAGGATCTCGTCCCAAACGAGGTTGTACTTCTGGCTCCACGTGCCGGGCTTGTCGAACGCCAGGCGGTAGTGATCGCCGTCGTCGGCCTCTTCGACCCAGCGGACGGCGAACTGCTTCGCCAGCGTTCTGTATTCCTCGGCCCTGGTCTTGTCGCCCCGCATCGCGCAGAGCTTGGCATAGGAACCCAGGCCGCAGATCGCCTTGGCGGAGAGGTTGACGTTGTGCGCCAGATGGCCGGCGAAATCGTCGGTGCAAAGCTGGTTCTCCGGATCGTAGCCCTTGTCCTTGAGATACTCGGCCCACGCGGTAAGCTGCGGCCAGTAGAGACCCGCGAAGTCCGCATTGCCTTCCATCTGCGCCACCGCCGCCATGAGGATCAGCAGATTGCCGCTCTCCTCGACGGGCATCTGATTCTCCTCGCTGCGTTCGCCGCCGCCGTAGACCTGGCCGGTGGCGTGCGGGTAGGTGCCCAGATCGTGCGGCGCGAACGGGAACGGCCAGCGATCGGAGGCCGCGTAGTTCATAAACGGCACGAGGAACGACTTGGCCACCGACGGACCAAACAGAAGGAACTGCGGCGCCATCGGGTAGAACACGTCCGATGTGGCAATGCAGCCGTTGCTGAAATTCTCCTTGGAGAACGACATGGGCTGGCCGTTGCCGTCGGCTGTGAACTTGCTGGCGGCGAAGCATTGCCGATAGGCCAGGGCGCACAGCAGAGCGTACTTGGGGCCCCCGACGGCGGTCAGGTCCGCCATCAACTCGCGGTCGAAACCCCGGCAGCGGTTCGACAGCGTTCGGTACTCTCTGGCCGCGACGTCGAGCAGATCGCTCGCCTCGGCGCCGTTGCGTCGCCAGTAGGGACGCAGCTTCTGTCCGAAGTAGTTGATCGAGTACTCGTCGTCGTAGGCCAGCATCAGATGCCGCGAAACGGGGCGTCGCCTGACCCGGCCCAAGTCGAAGGCAAATGCTGCGACGGGCATTTCGTCATTGGCCGCACGGGGCATCCGCACGTCGTCGGTGCGAGGCAGCCAGCCCTTCTCGCGAAAGGCCTGGGTGCAGACGGCATGCGATCCGACGGCGGCAATGGCGTTATCGGGCGAGGCAGCCGCATAGAGGTAGCCCCAGTCGATTCGCAGGTCGTCGCCCCGCTTCTGAAGCACGGGCTGCTCCTCGGAACCCATCCTGACGACCAGCAGCTTGTCCGTGTTCGGGCGGGACCAGACGACCTTCTGCTCGGGCACGTTGACCGCCAATTCGGCGCTGCTGCTGAAGTAAAGGTGCACGTCGTGCTCCTTGCCGTCGATGGCGCGCACGTCCCAGATCACGTAGGTCAGCGGACGTGAGAGGATGTCCAGGTCTTCGGGCAAGGCCGGCGTCATGAACGTCAGCGTCACGTGAACGCCGGCGCCCTCGAACTCATAGATCGTTCGCGTCGGCAGCACCTGCAGCGACTTCTGCTCCAGAGGGGCCACGTCGGCAGGCGTATCACCCATGATGCGATAGGTCTTGCCGTCGATACGGACCATGCCGGTCAAGCGATGGGGTCTGCCCGTCCAGTGACGCGTGGCGTCGTCGGTGAGCCTGTCGGCACAGGACCAGATGCTGAAATACGGATCGCACGCCACCAGCGGGACCGCCGGCGGACGCAGCGTCGGTTTATTGCGATTCGCCCCATAACCCGGCACCACAGAGGCAGACAGCAGCACCAGACACGTCAGACCCTGAATTCTCATCGAATATCCCTTCTCTTGCGATTTCGTCTCAACTTGCCCCCGCCTCTCCTGCGACACGGTCAGTCGTGCGCCTCAAGCAGCTTGAGCCCTTCAACGACGGGAGGGAACTCGCTCCACTTCTTACGCCCGCTCCACGTCGTGAACAGGTGGCCGAGCATCTTCGGATCGTCGAACCCCTGGCTGTACTGGATCAAGGCATTGGTGGCCTCGACCTTGTTCCATCCGGCCGGCCAGACGCGAAAACCCTTCTCGATAAACATCGGCACCGAGGGGTACTCGTCCCGCTGCCCGTAATGCCAGTCGCAGATGATGATATCCTTCGGGACCAGATCGACAGCCGGGGCCGTGCCGTTGTCGGACGCCTCCCAGCGACCGTAGGGAAAGACCTTGCTGTCGATGAGCCGGTCACCCCACATCAGCATCTCGACGCCCCGCTTGACGACGAGGTGGGCGTGCAGGTCGTTGACGGCCTTGGCGAAGACCTTGGCCGGGTCTTTGCCCTTCGTCGAAGGCGAGTGCTCCGAGCCGATCAGAAACACCTCGTCCATTCCCACGTGCATCGCGTCGGCGTCGAACGCATCGAGCAGTTCATCCAACATCGGCAGGACGATCTCGAGGACCTTCGGGTTCAACGGGTCCCACTCGCGGCAGTAGATCCCCTCGTTGTCGGGAAACGCTCCCGGTGTCAGGTCCAGTTCCGGGTACTTCGTCAGCAGGGGAAATGTGTTCTTGGCCCAGGACTGATGCCCCAGGCACGAGAACTGCGGGATCAACCGGACGCCGTTCGCGCGGCAGGTCGCCACCAGCTTCCGCACCCCGTCCCGCGTCGTCGGCGTGTTGCCCATGCGAAGCTCCGGGTGCGACTGGTACTCGAACGCATAGTTGATTTCGAGAATCAGGACGTTGATACCCATCCTCGCCAGGGTGGGCACCTGCTCGCCCAACTCCACCAACGTCGCATCCGTGCCGTAGTTCAGCACGTGCAACCCCCGCCACTGCCCGGCCGGCGGCCCGGCAACGCCTGCGGCGCATGTGGCGAGAACCACGAAGAACCCCACGATACAGGATCGGATCGATAGACACATGGCCGTTCCCTTTCAGAGTGTCACCTTCGCTTTGACAAAACTCGGACCGCCACGCCCATCCGGGGCCGGCCGGCACAATGCCGACCGCAATTGTAGCCCTCATCGCATCGGCGGGCAATGGGAATACACGTCACCGGCCTGCTCGTTCTGCTGCCGTTGGCGATCGCTCCACCAGAAGGCGTGGTTAAGCCAGTCCGGCCCTTTTTGTGTTGCCAGGGCGCGCGAATTCAATCACAATGGGGATGGCTGAACTTTCAGTGTCTCTTCGCAGGACGCCAAGGCCGCAGATCCAGTGTGTGATGGTTCAAGAGAGTCCGAACATGAGATTCGCAAGTGTGTTGGTTGCATCGGCAGTCTTTGTCCTGGGTATCGGTTGCGGAACCGGTTATCAATCCGGAGAGTCCTCCATCACCGGCGGATACGACAGCCGACGCGAAGACTTCAACGTGTTCACCATCCGATACTCGGGAAACGCGTTTGTCTCTCCGGAGAAGGCGGCGGACTTGGCCCTGCTGCGTGCGGCTGAGCTGACGCTCAAGCATGGCTTCGAGTACTTGGCCGTGATCGCCTCGCGGAACGAGGTGGATCGTCGCGGCAAGCCGACGGCCCAGGTGCTCATTGGTTGTTTTCGGAAAGACCCGAGGCATGCACGTGCGGCCTACGAGGTCTACGACGCCTCGGCTGTGTTCGAGGAGATGGTTTCGAAATACGGACTCACACGGCGAGGACAGCCCATCGAGCCCAAACGAGGCCCCTTTGTGCCCGCCCCGAATGCCATCCAGTTCAGTGTGGAGCCGTGGTTTGCGAGCGAACCGATCGACGTCGAAGACGTCGAGTTCATCGTTCGAGGTGTGGCGGGGTTCGATATGGACGGGACGTGGGTCGGACGCTACGCCCACTTGGGAAACCCGCTGGGCACGGTAGACGATTTTGTGGAGGCCGCCAAACCGCTCGCCGCCCGATACGGGGCCAACGCTCTGGTCATCGAGGATGATCCGGCTCGAATCCATCGGGCCACGCGCCTCCACAGCCTGGATGAGGTGCTCATCGGGTTCGTGGCCGATCTGTACGCGGTCCCGACGGCATCGCTGGGGATCGAATGGGAACCCGGCGACATGCTTCTCGGCAAGTACATCATCCGTCGATTCCGCCCGGGCAGCCGCTGCGCCGAGGCCGGCCTTCGACTGGGAGACAAGATTCTCGCCATCAACAACGTCGACGTGCTGGAGACCAACGCACTGCTCCGGCAGTCCATGCAATGGTCCGTCGGCGAAAACGCCATGCTGGCCGTCGTCCGTGATGGCGCCGAAGTCATCATCCCGGTCCCCCTCGTGCCCAACATCATCGTGGCCCGCTGATCGCGAACTCCCCGGTCTGCGTCCCAGAGCGGTTGGCGCGGGTGAGAAACCTGTCCCGCCACCGCGTATTGTCTCTCAAGTTGCAGACGTATCCAGCCGATAGGTCCAGCGGCGGGAACTGAACGTGACGTGAGACTTGCACCCGTCGATAGGCTTTGTGCAGACAACAACGGCGATGTCCGGACAGGAGACGTCCTGCGCATCGCGTCAACACCCGTGGGAGCGCGTAGCCAATGAAAGCGAGCGTCTTGATTCCAACGTACAACCAGGAACGGGTAATCGGTCAGGCCATCGAAAGCGCCCTCTCGCAAGTCACGAACTTCGCCTATGAGGTCGTGGTTGCCGAGGACGGCTCGACGGACGGAACGCGCTCGGTCGCGTGCCGCTATCGCGACCGGTTTCCGGACCGCGTTCGCGTGCTGATGCGCGAGAGAAACCTCGGCCTGATGGGGAACCTGCCCCAGGCGTTTCTCGAATGTCGCGGCGATTATGTGGCATGCCTCGACGGCGATGATTACTGGACCAGCCCGGAAAAGCTCCAAAGGCAGGTGGATTTCCTCGATGCACATCCCGATTACAGCATCTCCTTCCACAACGCACGGATGGTCTGGGAGGACGACTCGCGAGAACCGATTCTGCATTCGCCTCCCGGCCGCCGGCCTACATACCATCTCGAGGAACTGCTCACACACGACTTCATCAGCACCTCAACCGCGGTGGTTCGCAATCATCTCGTACGAGAGTTCCCGACCTGGTATGCGAGGTTGCCGGTTCCCGACTGGCCCTTTTTCGTTCTCCACGCCATGCACGGCAAGATCGGTTATCTCGATGAGAACTGGTCGGTCTACAGGCAGCATCCGGCGGGGGTGTATTGCCGACTGGCCGATGAGAAGCGAATGGAGCAAGGCGCAGAGGTCGTCCGTCTCTTTCGCGACTCGCTCGGGCCCGAGTGGCGGCACCGTCTGACCGCCGCGACGCACAGTCGCTACCTCCGTCTCGCCCTGTACCATCGCAGGAAGGGCAACAAGAGCAGGGCCAGGGAATTCGCCCGCATGGCCACGCGCGAAGGAGACACAGGGCTGCTCAGGTCGTGCCGGACCGTATTGAAAGTCGCCGCCTATCTGCACGTGCCGGCCCTTGCCGACGTCGTTGTGCGTTGCCGTGCGGCCCTCCAAACCAAGACACCCGGCGCGCCTATTGCATCAGCGCGTAGGCGCGGGCGATGAGCTTGATGGGATGGCTTACCGCCACGTTCGCCAGATGCTCGATCTGCATTTTGCAGGCGGCGCATTCGGTGAGCACATTGCGAGTCGGCGCCGCGGCGACAGCGTCGCGGAGGCTTTGCGAGATCGTCTCCGACAGATCGTAGTTCTTCTTCTGCATGCCGAACGTGCCCGACAGGCCGCAGCAGCCGGCGCCGAGATCGGCCACGTGCACACCGAAGTGCTCGCTGAGCAGCCGCAGCGTCACCGCCTCGTCACCCACAGCACAAAGATGGCAAGGCAGGTGGTAGACGAACGGATCGCCGATGGACTCGGTCTGCTTCCGCAAGACGCCCTGCCGCCGCAGGTCAGCCAGATAGTTCATCAGCTCCCAGGTGTTCTCCGACACGAGTCGGGCGTCGTCACCCGAAACGTAATGGCGCAGCTCCTGTTGAAGGCACAATGCGGCGCTGGGTTCGGAGCAAATGATCTTACAGCCGGCGCGCGCCGCCTCGGCCAGATGCCTGACGTTGTAGGCCAGGTCGCGGCGCGCGGTCTTGACATCGCCATAGACGATGGCCGGCAAGGGAGCCGGTCGCTGGTTGGGTAGCCTTACCTCAACACCATTGTACGCCAGCACGTCGATCACGGCGTATCCCAGTTCGTGATCGTTTGAGTTGGCATAGGAGTCCACGAAGTACGCCACCCGATCGACCGGTCTTACGGGCGGATTCGATGCCGCCAGATAGCGCCGCGCCCCGTTGAGGAACGATCCGCGCTGGAAGGCCGGCATGCCCCGCCGTTGGTCGAGACCGATGGTCTTCTGCATCGCCCATTGGAACGGTGGGAACTTCAGAAACGCATTTGACAACGGCGCAAAGATACTGCCCAGAAGGCTCAGATAGCGATTGTGACTCAGCGCAAACTCGGTGCGACGCAGCCCTTTGCGTTTGACGTATTCGGCCCGGGCGGCGGCCATCAGCGTCGAGATCCGCACCCCGGAGGGACATTGCGTCTCGCACATCTTGCAGTTGACACACAGATCGAGAAACTTGCGGAACTCAGGCGATTCGAAATCCTCCTCCTCCAACTGTCCGGTAGCCCAATAGTGCAACAGGTTGGCCTTGGCGCGCGAGCTGCCCAGTTCCTCGCCCATCGCACGGTAGACCGGACACATGCGAAGGGCCGGATCGCGTGTCAGGCAGAGCCCGCAGCCGTAGCACTGCTCGAACTCCAGTTCCAGCTCGTTGTCGCCGAAGAACATCTCCGACCGGGCCTTCTCCGACTGGATGGGCCGGGCGCGGCGGAGGTTCTTGACCATGACATCGGGATCGGCGTTGAGAATCTTGCCCGGGTTCATCAGCCCGATCGGATCGAAGATCGCCTTGACCTTCTGCAGAATCTCATAGAAGGCGTCGCCATACTGGCGGCGGACAAAACCGGCCCGCAGGAGGCCGTCGGCGTGCTCCCCGCTAATCGAGCCGCCCAGCGACCACACCAAGGCGAACACGTCCTCGGCCATCGCCCGCATCTTCTCGACGTCGCGCGGATTGCTCAGGTCGAGATAGGGCCTCAGATGGAGCTCGCCGTCGCCGGCGTGCCCGAAGAACGACATGGTCGTGCCGTACTTCTGCTCGATCTTGCGAAGCCCTTCGATATACTCGGCCAGGCGACTGTGATCGACGCTGGCGTCTTCCATGAACTCGGCCGGGTGTTCGCGGCGTCGTCTGCGATAGAGCAACGGGCCGGCGTCTTTTCGCGACTTCCATACACGGGCCTGATCCGCGGGCGCAGTGACGATCGTCCTTCCGGTCGCCCGCTTTCCCACGGCCAGATCGGTCACTTCGATTCGCTCGCGGACCTGTGTCTCCGTATCGCCGACGTGCTCGATCAACAAGACGGCCGCGGCGCCGGCCGGCAGAATGTCGCGATACTGAGGCAACTGGTCGACGGCCAGGTTGATCAACGTCTCGTCCATCAATTCGCACGCGGCCGGAGCGGTCTTGACGATCACGGGAACCGCGCGGGCCATACCCTCGAGCGAATCGAACTCCAGTTGCAGCAGTCCCCTGGCCCTCGGCAGAGGCACCGTCCGCAGTGTGATCCGAGTGAAGATCGCCAGCGTCCCTTCCGAGCCGGCCAACAGCTGCGCCAGATCGATCCGGCCGTCATGGCAGACGGAAGCGATGTTATAGCCGCTGCGGTTGCGTTTTGTGGCGGGAATCGCCTGGTCGATCACGGGCTTGCCCGCCGTTAGAAGCGACCAGCATTCCCGGGCGATCGCATCGGCCCTGTGCCTCGTCGCCTTCTCCACATCAACCGCATTGACGAACTCGGCCACCGTCCCATCGGCCAGGACCGCCTCGATCGACTCAACGTGCTCGTCCATATGCCCGTATTGCAGCGAGTGGGCGCCGGTGGCGTTATTGGCTACGCACCCGCCGACGGTTGCGCGGTTGGCGCTCGACGGGTCGGGCCCGATCTTTCGCCCGTACGCGGCAAGGTGGCGATTCAGGTCGTCGAGGACCACTCCGGGCTCGCAGGTTACGGTGACGCCGTCTCCGGCGGTGTGGAGGATCCGCGTCATGTAGCGGGTCATGTCGAGCACGATACCGGCACAGAGCGACTCGCCCGCCACGCCGCTGCCGGCCCCACGAGGCGCCACGGGCAGACCTTCCTCGGCGGCATATCGGACCACGGCGGCAACGTCATCCGAATCCCGTGGGGCGACCACGCACTGCGGGACGATTCGGTAGCTGCTGGCATCCGTGCTGAACGCGACGCGATGAATGATGTCGGCGAATGCGTCCCCTCGGATGCGGTCGCTCAGGTCGACGGCGATTTGGGTCGGGTCTTTGGCCATATCTTGGGGTATACGCTCATCAAGGATCTTTGTTGGCGGCGGTCGGTCGGGTTACTGCTGGAAATCCCGCGGCAGAAACTGGCTCGTGGCCACCGCCCCGCTCATCCGCAGCACCGCCAGATCGTCTTCGCCGACCCGGCCGTTGATGAACTGCTGGACAGTGGGATGGGGATGATGGCGAATATGGTCCGCGTCGCCGTCGGCGATGATCTTGCCGTTGTGCAACATGACAATCCGGTCCCCCACCTTGTAGGCGCTCTTCATGTCGTGCGTCACCACGATGCTTGTGACATTCAGGTCTTTCTCCAGCTTGAGGACCAATTCATTGATGATATCGGACCGGATCGGGTCGAGCCCCGTCGTCGGTTCGTCGTACAGGATGACCTCCGGATTCAGGGCGATCGCACGCGCCAGTGCCACGCGCTTGCGCTGGCCGCCGGAGAGGTTCGCCGGGTAATAGTTCTGGAAGCCGTCCAGGCCGACCATCGCCAGCTTGGCCTTGACCACGTCCTCGACCTGACGCCACGTCACGTCTTTGAAGTGCTGCTTGATCGGGAACATGATGTTCTCAGCGACGCTCATGCTGTCGAAGAGAGCGCCTTCCTGGAACAGGTAACCGAAGTGCATTCGAACGCGACTCAGCTCGCGCTCGCTGAGCCGATCGATCCGTCGGCCGTCGAAATAGACCTCCCCGGTGCTGGGCCTCTGCAGTACGATGAAATGCTTGATCAGGACCGTCTTGCCACACCCGCTCGGACCAATGATCACCGTGGTCTTGCCCTTCTCGATGGACAGCGAGATGTTGTCGAGCACAAGCTTGCGGCCGAACTTCTTGGTCAGGTTTCTGACCTCGATGTGCACTCCGGACGCTGCGCCGGCGTCGGCCCGTTCGTTCTGATCGGTCTGTCGTTTCAAACTCTACACTCCGAAGTCGGGCAAGCATGCAGGCGGCCGCGACGCCGTTGATCACACCAGGCTCTTGAGCGGCCAAAAAGTCAGATAGATGCTCTTCGAAATCGCCGCCAAGGCGAAATTAAGGGCCAGGATCGAGATGAAGCTGGCGACGAAGGCTTCGGTGCAGGCCTGCCCCACCCCGTGGGCCCCCTGCCTGCAGTTGAATCCTTTGTAGCAGCTGATCGTGGCAATGGCGCCCCCGAAAAAGAAGCCTTTGGCCACGCCGATCGAAACATCCCACAACTCCACGCCGGCGGCACTGAACTTCCAGTAGGCGCTGCTGTTGATGCCCAGTTGAAGAAAGCTGACCATCGCGCCGCCGATCACACCCATCAGATCGGCGTACATGATAAGGATGGGTGTCAGCAGCAGGCACGCCAACAAACGGGGCGCCACCAGATACCGGATCGGATCGGTTCCCATGCTTCTGACCGCGTCAATCTGTTCGGTGACATTCATCGTTCCCAGTTCGGCGGTCAGGGCGCCTCCGACCCGCCCGGCCAGCATCACAGCCGCCAGCACCGGCCCAAGCTCCTTGACGACCGCGAGATTGATCAGGACGCCCAGGTGCTCTTCGAGTCCCATACCCGCCAGTTGGTCGTAGGCCTGCACGGCCAGCGTCATCCCAACGAACGCGCCGGTGATCATGATCACCGGGACGCTCCGAACACCGATGAAGTTCATTTGGTTCCGGACGAGCGGCAACGTCTCCCGGACGAGGCAACATCGAGCCGAAGTGGTGGCTGCGCGCCATGCAAACCGTCCGAGCCGACCGGCCTCGATCACATCCTGGACGGCTCTGGCCCCAAGCGATGCTATCATTCAGCGACTTCCTTATGCGAGGAATGACGATTCCACGGCCTCGTTCGGTGCGAGCTGCCATACTCGTACCGTCTTTTAGCAGGCCGGCGCCCGCCTGTCAAGGGCGGTCGCGCGCGATAGTTGAAAGCCGGAACGAGTCGCTTGCGTTGCGTGGAAGTCTCCGGAGCCAGGCAGGTTACGGCTGGTGCCCTTCTCGCGTTTCCCGCAGGCAGGGCCAGTGCTGAGGAGGTCTTTGGACCCGTCCACGTGCTGTGGGCTGTGCTGGGGCGGGTCTTGCCACGGCACGTCGGCTCCCAGGCGGTACTGGGGCCATTGCGTTGCAGCGTCGGCCTGCGGGCGTGGATCGGCATCTCCTCTGAAGCCGGCGCGCCCAAGGCCTGGAACGTCTCACGGTCTCAAGGGGTCCTGGCCCAGCCCAGCGGAGATCGCAAGGAATCCACCGACGACGAGGGCCACGTCACCCGGGTGGCCGAGAAGATCTCTGTACTATGGGATGGCGTTGGGCTCAGGCCGAACACGTTCGGGGGCGGGCTCTCCGGTGGGCGCCGGGCCGAACATCTCGTCGCGTTCCGGGTCGGTCCTGAATCTGCGCATCCGCCGGCCATCATTCGGATCGGTCCCTTCCGGCCTCGGTCCCCACACGCGACCTTCGCCGTCGGGCTCGAACCGCTCCGGCCTTCGCGGCCAGTCGCCGCGTCCACCTCCGCGCGGTCCGTCTCCCGGCCGTCCCGGACCGCCGGGACCTCGGCGCATCCCGCGTCGGAATTCCATCTCGAGCCGGTCGGTCAGCCTCTGCCAATCCACGCGCTGCTGCTCGGTCAGCAGCGCACTGATCTCCGTCTTCATCTCCTGGAGCAGTCGCTCGATCTTCGGCCGGGCCTCCGCCCGCAGCGATTCCAACTGCTGGAAATGGTCGCGCAGAATGGTTTCGATCTGGCCGACCTGCTCGTCGGTCAGATTCAACTCCCCCCGAAATCGCATCAACGTCATGACGACGGCATCGTCGATATCTGGGGGCCGGGGCTCATTCGGCTTGACCACGAGCAGGGTCGCGGCCACACCGAGGGTCATGCCCGCGGCCAGAATCACGAAACCCGAGATCGCGATGCGAAAACGGTGCATACGGCGCAGCGCCCTCGTCGGATTGACATGCGAATCCAAATGGTCCATTACATCGCCCACGAAATGCTATTGACGATTTCCCGCAGCGGTCCCATGCCGGCATTGTAGGCCGAGACGGCAACGACCGCCGCCGGAACGGCCACAGCCGACGCCCCCGCCGCCAGCCACATCCAGAGATTCTCCGCCAGCGTCACAGGCTCGGGCCGATCACTTGTCAACATCGCCAGAACGTCGGGCGCGACGTTGACGCACGGAACCTGCTCGGCGCGCGCACGCGCCGCCAACAACGTGAACGTCTCTTCCCAGTTCATCAGGTCAACTCCAATCCACTGCCTTCGAGCAGTTTCTTCAGTTTGTCCCGAGCGCGCAGGGCCTGGACTTTGACCATGGTCTTGGTCCAGCCCGTTCGACTCGCTGTCTCGACCACGTCACATCCCTCGATATACCGCAGCATCAGGACCAGCCGGTCCCGTGGCGGCAGTTGCTCGAGCATGCGATGCAGCAGTTTCGCCGCCTGGTCCGCGTCGAGACGCTCGATTGCCTCCGGGTCGTCGGCGATCTGGTCCCACTCGGCCAGGCTGAACGTCTCCTGGGCCTTCTGTCGGGCCTTCTCCTTCCAGTAGCGATAGCCCACCCGCGTGGCGATGCGAGCCAGCCAATGGCTCAACGGGGCGTTGCCGCGAAACGTGTTCAGGCTCAGGTAGGCCTCGACAAAGACGTCCTGCACCAGTTCTTCGTGCACGCCCGGATCCCGGCTGAAGCGCCAGAGGATCTTGGCGACCTGAGCTTGATGACGCTCAATCAGGCGGCGGTACGCATCCGGATCGCCGTCTCGCGTCCGACGGATATCGTCGGCGTCGCCCGCGGTCAGGTCGGCTTCGGACGATTCGCCGTCCGGCCTCCCGGCCATCGCCCTCGCCCGCACGACCAACGGGTCGGTCCGCCGTGCCGAGAAGTCCGATAGGAACTGCGTCGCCTCATTCATATGTGAGAGAATATGAGAGAACCCGACCAGCCCGCAAGGCAATTCCAGGCTCTTCGGACTGCCGGTGAAAGAGAGGCGATCCACCGATCGGTGGGACCACCGATGCCGGGGCGGCAGAACACAATCGTACCCGGAACGGCAACTCTCCATATCCCACGCATCGCCTTCATTCTCAACTCCGTCGGGCTCCTGCCCTCTGTGCCAATGATCCGGCGAGGGCCTTTCGACAGGATAGTGTGGTCCGGCACTGAACGGTTACACCTCTCGGCAGGGATATTCCGCTTCGTGCCTCGGCGATGCCTCAGAGCCCGTCGCCGGCCGAGCCGGTCATGTCGAACAGTCCCGCCGTTGCGGCCTGCCGCAACAGTTCGACGATGTTGGTAGCCCCGAGCTTCCGCATGATATGACTGCGATGCACCTCGATTGTCCGGGCCGAGCGGTGCAGCGCCGAGGAAATCTCCCGATTGTTCTTGCCGTCGAGAATCAGGTGGAGAATCCGCATCTCGGTCTTGGTCAGAGCTTGACTGGGGTCGGGAAGAACCGGGTGATTCTGCGACAAGAGCCTCTCGATCACCCGAAGAAACCCCTCTCGATCGAGGGGTTTTTCGATGAAATCGGCCGCCCCAAGCTTCATGGCCTTCACGGCCATGGGCACATCGCCGAAGCCCGTCACCACGAGGACGGGAAGCCAGGGGGCCCTTTCCTTGACCAGCTTCAACAACTCGATGCCGTCGGTCCCCGCCATTTTGACATCGGTGATCAGCAGATCGCACCGGGCCGAATCCAGATGGGCCAGACAGTCTTCGGCCGAAGCGAAGCAGGTAACGTCCACACCGGCCCGCTCCAGCGTCTTACGCACAACCATTCGCACCTGCGGCTCGTCATCGACGAAAAAGACATGGTCCAGCGTCTTGTCTTCCATCGACAGGTCCTCCCTATGGCGGGTTCAAGCTTCCTGAAGGGGCAAGAACACACGAAACGTGGTGCCCCGGCCGAAGTCGCTTTCCACGTGGATCTGACCGCGCGCCCGAGAGACAATCGTCTCGGCGATGCACAGCCCCAGTCCCGTCCCTTCGCCTGGGGGCTTCGTCGAAAAGAATGGCTCGAACACCCGCTCGAGGTTCTCCGGCGCGACCCCCCCACAGTTATCGCAAAACAGCAATTCAATCCCATCCCCATCGCGGCGTCCCTCGATCGCGAAACACCGTCTTCGCCCGTCCCCCGCTTGAATCGCGTTCTGCGCCATCGCGAAAATCAATTGCTCCAGGTCCTTTTTGTGCATGTGAATCGGCGGCAACGAATCCAGTCCCCGCGTAACAAGATCGACGTTCAACTGCCGCGCGCTTTCAGCCAACAGGCCCATCACCTTCTGCGCTGTGTCATGAACCGAGATTTCCCCGACCTCCTTCTCTGCCGCACGGCGCGCGAACCCACGAAATCGCTCGGCGATCTCCGCAACGCCGGCCACCTCCGCCAGTCCATCCTTCAGGTCCTCGATCACCCTCGGTGGACAGGGCGTGCCCTCAAGGTCTTTCAGGGAGTTCTGCATCGATAGCCGGATGACCGTCAACGGCTGGGTCAGTTCGTGAGACAAGGTTGCACTTAACGTCCCAAGAGACGCCAGTTGCTCCGCCCGGATCATCTGCTCGCGATAGGCATCGAGTTCGTCCTGGGCCTTTTTGTGCTCGTGAATGTCCCTCGCGACGAGAAGGCCGGCGGTAATGTTTCCGTCGCCGTCTCGCAGTGGCTCGATCGTCGTGTTGTACCACCGCATCTCGCCGCCGACGTGTGTCAGGCTTATGGTGCTGTGCCCCCGGCCCGTCCGGATCACCTCGCGGATGTCGGCCACCTGAAACTCGGCCACCTCGTGCGGAAACAAGTCCCACATCGTCTTGCCTACAAAGTCGGCTGGACGTCCCCCGAGTCTGTCGGCCGCCGTACGGTTCACAAAAAGAAACGTACCGTGCTCGTCGACAGCAGCAATGGTCTCGCCGGCGCCTTCGACCAGCGTTCGGTATCGTTCCTCGCTGGCCTTCAATGCGCGCTCCAATTCCTTGCGTTTCGTAATATCCCACGCAATGGCACGGACGCCCGTGATGCGTCCGTTCTCCATGAGCGGGCTCGCACGGTACTCCACGTGAATCCGTTGATTCCGGCGGCCGACCAAAGCCGTCTCCGACTGGACGGCCCCACCGCGCAAGACGCGCTCAATCTCCGACTGGATGGCGGCCCGAGATTCACCGGTGACGAAATCGAGGATATGTCGACCGATCACTTGGTTTGGATCGAGTCCAAGCGCCGTTTTGACGGCGCTGTTCAGTGAGAGTACCTTGCCGTCCTTGTCAAAGGTGATGATCAGATCGGTAACAGTCTCGACGATTTCCCGATATCGCTGCTCGCTCTGAACCAGCGCGTACTCGGTGTCGTCCAGCTCCCGCACCTGCCGCACCACAGCCGCGATGTGCGACGGCCTGCCGGCGTCGTCGTGGAGAAGGGTCAGATCGGCCAGCACCATGACCCGAGAACCATCAGGGTTCAATCCGAAGGTCTCGATCTCCTGGACCGTCCCTTCGGCCAGCAGTTGCGGCATCACCCGCTCGTGCACCGAACGGAATTGCCCGGTCTCCACGACACCGATTTCGGGAAGCGTCTTTCCGACGACGCGCGCGGCGTCCAGATCCGTGTTGTCGAGAAACGCGCGGTTGACATAGCAAATGCGGCCCTCCAGGTCCGTCAGACAGACCGCGCACGGCAGTGCGTCAAGAAGCCTCTTCGCCAGAAGCTCGCCCCGCATGTTGCCCGAATCCGGCATTCTTCTCTCCACCGCGCTGTCCCAGGTGTCTCTTCAGTCGAGCGCCAGGCGCACAACACCCCCCTCCTGCAAGACACAGCATTTACTGATCCCAATCGTACACGGTCACTCGCAAGAAGGCAAGCAAAACCACCCGCGGTGGAGTCGCCTGGGTCGTGCGGAAGTCGTTGCAGAGAGGGAGATTGGCGGTTCCCGCCGATCCGGCGGCCGACGAAGAAGCTTGAACGACTGTATCGAGGCCGCTCGCCTGTGTCGGTCTGCCCTCTCCGTACGGTCCGGATCGCAAGCGGTCTTTCGACCGTGGCAAAGAGGCTCAGGCGACGAACCGCTTCAGGACCGCAGCCGTGTGCATGGCAACGAGCATCAGGTAGTCCAGGTCGCCCAACGTGTAGTGATCGTGGACCATGGCGTTGTCCACATAGATGACACCGTAGCAGCCACCCGGCCCGCAGATCGCCGCGATCAGCGCCGAACGGATGCGCTCCTTGGATTCCAGGTCGGCCGCCACACGGGGCATGACAACGGATTGGGCACGCTCGACCGCTTGGTTGATCTTGTCGGCCAGCATCAGATCGCCCAGATCCACCGCTTTGCCGTCTCTGCGTTTGCCCGCGTGGTACGTCATGGGGCCGTTGGGCTGATCCCGCAGAGCGCACCAGGTGTGGAATGCGCTGAACTGCTGCAACGTGACGTTCAGCAGCGTGACCAGCATTTCCTCGAGATTGGCGGCTTTGCAGATCGCGTCGCAGGCTTGTGAAAAGTCGGTGAGCCTCCTGGCCGCCAGCCGCATGGCAGGGGCGTGGCCGGCGTCGGGTTTGCGCACGACCGTCTCGTGCATGGGCGTCGCCAAGCCCGCCTCGAGATTCAGCGTGTCCTCGAACTGGGAGGAATGGTCCGCCTGCGGCTGCCCATCCAGACTGACCTCAAGGGTGAACTCCGTGATGCGGATCGCGTCGCCGCTCCTGATCGACGCCTTGCTCACCACCTCGCCGTTGAGGAACGTCTTGTTCGCCGAGCCGAGGTCCTGGATCTCCCACTGGCCGCCGCCATCACAGACGAGTACCGCGTGCTTCTTGCTGACGGTGCGATCGGGAAGGAAGATCTGGTTGTCGGCGCCTCGGCCGATCTCGATGGGACCCTGAGCGAATTGGTATTCCTTGGTTTCGCCGTCTTTTTGTTTGAGTACCAGACGCATCGTTTTACCTCCGCATCCGGGTTCATATTGGGCTGATGATATTGTCGTCCATATGCCATCGCGTGTCAAGGAAACATTTCCAAAACCGGATCCGACAGGAGAACCCACGGGACTGCAACACGTCGAACAAGGTCTAACTATGGCTTCTTACTTGAGTTAGGTGTTCGCCGAGCCCGATAGCGGTACTGGTCGAGAATGACGGCAGCGACGATGACGCAGCCGGTGATGAGTCGTTTGGTCGATTCCTGGGCGCCGACCTGGGCCAGTCCGGTCCCGAGCACGGCGATAATGAGGACGCCGAAGAACGACCGGACCACCGACCCGCGTCCGCCCATGAGGCTGGTGCCCCCGATGACGACGGCGGCGATGGCCTGCAACTCGAACCCGATGGCGGTGTTCGGATTGGCCGAGGACATTCGGGCCGTCTGGATGACGGCCCCGACAGCCGCCAACAGGCCACATAGGACGAAGACCGCCAGCTTGTACGGTCGCGGGTCGATCCCCGAGAGCCGGACCGCCTCCTCATTGGTCCCGATGGCCACCAGATAGCGGCCGAACACCGTTCGGGACAGAACCAATTGCCCGCCCGCGACAATGAGGATCGCCAGAACGAAGGGGAGCGACAAACCGAAGACAGCCGTATCCGTGACGACCTCGACCGGCGCGCCGATATAGATCGTGCGCGACCCGGTCGCGAGGTAGGCCGCACCGCGCGCCGCCTCCAGCATCCCCAGGGTCACGATGAACGAGGGCAGCCGCCATCGAATGACAATCAGGCCGTTTGCAGCGCCACACGCCAGGCCCACCAGCAGACACAGCCCGATAGCCGGCAACAAGGGCACGTGCCAGTTGACCAGAGCCATGCCGAGTACGGCGCTGGCCAAAGCCAGCACCGAACCGACCGACAGATCGATGCCGGCGATGATGAGGACGAACGTCATGCCCACCGCCACGACCGTAATGTCAGGGACCTGGTTGGCGATGGTGCGAAACGTCGTGATGGTGAAGAAGTTCCTGGCGGCGACCCCAAACACGACAACGAGCAGCAGCAGCGCCGCAACCATGCCGAGATAGTCGGCCGCCACTCGCCTGAGATTCGCCTGTCTGCCTCGGCTGCCTTTGTCCATACGACACTCCGCCTCACCGTTCACGTCGCGCTGCGTCAGAGTCGCCTTCCTTGCGACGGGCGTTCGGATCGAGCATGACGCGGCCGGACCGGCTCGACGGCGTCAGCCTTTGACCAGCCAGATATTGCGAAACTGGATCGGGTGGCCGTGGTCCTGCAACTGGATCGGGCCCGTCGGCTTTGGCTCAGCGTTCGGATTGGCCGTAGGATGCGGGATCGCCACGTTGTCGTGGATCTTCACGCCGTTGAGATAGACGGTGATGCGGGGCTGCTCCCGAACGGTCCCGTCGCTGTTGAGGCGCGGGGCGCGAAACTCGATATCGTACGTCTGCCACGTCATCGGCGGCAGCGACGCATTGACGTCGGGGCGTTTGACGTTGTACAGTCCGCCGCAGTCGCCGGAGGTCTCGACCAGACCGAACGAATCGAGGATCTGCACCTCATATTGATCGTTGAGGAACACGCCGCTGTTGCAGCGGCCCTGGCCGCGATTGAGCGGCTCCAGCGGAAGCCAGAACTCCAGATGCAGGTGCTTGATATCGCCGAACGATTCCTTCGTCCTGGTGGAGCCCTTGTTAACCTGCATGGCGCCGTTGTCCAGAGTTCTCCATTCCTGATTCGTCCACGCGCTCAGATCGGGCCTCGTCCCCTGCTTGTAGGGCAGCAGGACCACCGCCCCGGCCGGGGGCTCGAGCCCTTCCTTCGGACTCTTCCGCACCACCTTGTTCAGTTCGAAACGCGTCCCGTACGCGCTGGCCAGCGAGAGCCGGCCGTCCTTGATCTGGCCGTGCCAGTGGTATCCGCCCGACCGCGAGCCGATCAGCGCCTCGAAGCCGCTTCGGCTGGCGTACACCTCGATGGTCGCCCCCTCGCGGCTCGGATCGGTGCTGGTCGCCTCAAGGCGAACGCGGTAATGATCCTCTCCCTCGGCCACGACGACGGCCGTGGCCGGCATCTGGATCATGCTGTCGCCATGGAAGATCCCTGCATACTGGCCCATGAACGGGTCGGCCCATACAACGGAGGCCGTCGAGACCACAAGGACGGCGAGGACGAATGGAATCACGGTGCGCCTGGTCATTGCCTGAACTCCTTACTGTTTCGAAAAGACGGAAGACCCGGCTATGCTACCACGCCGTTGTCGGGCGTCAAGTCCGTCCTTTCCGTCATTGTTGCCTGGAGTCGGCGGCCAGCACAAGCAGTCGCTGGCCGATCTCGGCGGCCGCATTCGGTCTGGCGACGAGTTTGCAGGCCTCAGCCATCTCGTCGCGCGTCAGGTCATCGGTCATCAGCCGCTCCAACTCTTCGCCGAGCCAGCCGGCGCGGTCGTCAGGGTCGGCGACGTCATCGACGACAACGCCGGCACCTACCTCGACGAGTTTGCCCGCGTTGCGATATTGGTGCCTGTCCCTGTGGTGTGGGTACGGCATGCAGATACTCGGAACGCCCGCAACGGCATACTCGGCGACGCTGACGGCGCCGCTGCGTCCGACAACCAGATCGGCGGCCGCCAGCAGATCGGACATCTGATCGTGGTAACCGATCACCTTGTGGCCTATGCGAGCGCCCTGGTACCGACTCACCACCTGCTCGTGGTTGGCGAGGCCCGTCAGATGGACGATCTGCCACGTCTCGGCGAACGCATCCAGCTTGGGCAGCAACATGCAGACGGCCTCGTTGATCCGCGCCGAACCGCTGGACGCTCCCGTGATCAACAGGGTCTTCTTGCCTGCATCCAGACCGAGGGCCTTGATGGCTCGCTTCGGATCGGGCCGGGAAAAACTCTTGCGCAAGGGGCAGCCAATGGCCTTGACAGCCGTGCGGCGAGAACCGAACGCGCGTGCGCTTTCCTCGAACTGGACGAAGATTTCATCGGCCCAGCGGGCGCTGAGTCGATTGGCTCGGCCGGGCAGGATATCGACGTTGATCAGTGCAACGGGGACGCCAAGTTTGTGACCGGCCATGCACACCGGTGCCGCCACGAATCCGCCGGCGCCGACCACGACGCAGCGCCGACAGTCGGCGATCAATCGCCTTGCCAGACGATAGCTCCCGCGGAACGTCCGGCAGAACGTCAGCAATCGACGGGGGTCGAAATACAGGCCCGTGGCGGGCAGGACCGTGTACGTGAAACTCGTCTCGTCCAGAATCCGCTTGTCAACCGCACGCGTGCTGCAAAGAAAGTGGATATGTGCATCGGGTCGGCATTCGGCGATCTGCTCAGCCACCGCCAGGGCCGGATAGATGTGCCCGCCCGTCCCTCCCCCGCCGAAGAAGAACGAGACGTCATTCAACGGCGGCCTCCCCGTTCGTCGCTTTGCCGAAACCGCCATCCAGGGCATCATCAGGCGCGATCGGTATATTGGGATCGCCTCGATCCGTCTGCGACGCGATGTTGAGCAGTACGCCCACGGCGACAGCGGACAACAGCATGCTCGTTCCACCGGAACTGACAAAGGGCAATGGAATGCCCTTGGTCGGAAGCACGACCGTCACGACGCCGATGTTGATCGCCGCCTGAATGCCGATCGTCAGGACGATGCCGGCCGCCAGAAGCCTGCCGAAGCGGTCGTGGCAACGCATAACCACCATCCAGCCGAGACCGATGAACGCGACAAACAGGCCGATAACTCCAATCGTGCCTATAAGCCCCAGCTCTTCTGCGACAATGGCGAAGATGAAATCCGTTGTGTCCTCCGGAAGGTGGCCGTACTTGGAGACGCCCTCGCCGAGCCCCTTGCCCACAAGGCCACCGGAGCCGATGGCAATGAGCGACTGATTGGCCTGATAGGCGATGTCGGCCCACTCCTCCGGGCGGAGAAAGGCCAGCAGGCGCCGGATGCGATGCGGTGAATGGATCAGGCCGGCAACCAGTCCAGCCCCTGCAAACGGCAGCAGCGTCAGAATATGCCACCAGCGAACGCCGGCGATGATGAGGATCACGAAGCTGATCAGGGCAACAAACACCGCCGTGCCGAAGTCTTCCACCACGATCAGCCCGGAGACCAGTCCGATCAGAAGGCATAGCGGGACGAACCACGTCCAGTAGCGCCGAGCATCCGGCCCCGACTTGGCGCACACGGCCGCCAGGCCAAACACCATCGCCCATTTCGCCAACTCCGACGGCTGAAAGCTGATGCTGACCGGACCGACCGTCAGACGCAGCCACCGCCGAGCCTGGTTGACTTCGGTGCCCAACTGCGGGATCAACACAACGCCCAGCAGCACGATCGAGACGAACACCAGCCACACCGCCGGTGATTTCCACCATCGTCTGCGAAGCCGCAGCCATCGGTAATCGATGCAGGAGGCAACCAACAACCCGACGACCGCGAGAGGAAAGAAGACGATCTGGCGCAGCGCAGGGAAATCGTAGAATCGCTTCAAGTCGAGCTCGTAGCCCAAGTTCGCACCGGCCGAGAAGACCATCACCGCCCCGATACCCATCAGAAAGACGATCACCATCGCGATGTAATCGGCGAGCCGACTCTGCGATCTGCTCATAACCATATTGAGTATAACTACTTGCGTAAGATCCACCTCATGGGGAGGCCCAAGACCACATTCCCCAATTTACTTTTCGGCAAACACGCGTTTCAATCTGCAAAAAAGGCAGGGATCCCCATGCCGAACAGGCTGACAAAATCGGTCCTGCACAAAGCCGACGAACTTGGGAAATCCTCATGTCGCCTCAACAGCCTGCCGATAAGGTCAGTGGATCTGGGGAATACCGGCAATGCGATCCCGTCGCCCTGGGAGGTTCGGCAGATGCTCAAGGCAAAAGACATTATGAAGACGGATGTGTTGGCCGTAACGGCCGATACGGACATCTACCAGGCCATACGAATCATGGTCGAGAACAACATTACCGGACTACCGGTCGTTGACAACGACGAGGCACTGGTTGGAGTGGTCACGGAGAAGGATGTGCTGAGACTCCTGTACCAAATCGAAGACCGACCCGGCAGGGTCGCCGATTTCATGACGCAGCCGGTCGTTGCCTTCGATCGAGAGGACGACATCGCGGCCGTCGCCAATGGCCTGGCTGCGTACCACTTTCGGCGGGTGCCGGTTCTCAGCGGCTCCAGGCTGGTCGGGATCATCAGCCGAAAGGACATTGTCAAGCACATCAAACGGCACTGGATTGCACAGAACGCGCCGGCGTAAGACAGCGGCCGTTGGCCTGACGGCAACTGAAAGGCTCTGCTATGCATGAAACAAAAGCCATCATGTCCAGAGATGTCGTCCACGCCCATCCAGAGACCCCGATTGCCCGCGTTCTGGAACTCCTGATCGAACACGACATCACGGGTGTCCCGGTCCTCGAGCATGACGGCAAACTCGTGGGCATCGTGACCGAAAAAGACATGATCGGCGTCCTCTGCGGCCAGGACGTGCCGTCCGGGACGGCCCGGGACTACATGACCGAGGATGTCCTCAGCTTCGACGAGAACGATGACATCATTGCCGTGTGCGAGTGCCTGGTCAACAATCCTCTGCGAAGAGTCCCCATTCTCGCGGAAGGCCGACTCGTCGGCATCATCAGTCGAAGAGACCTCATCAAGTACATCATCGAGCCCATCAGCCGTTGATCGAGACGCAAGCGCGGCGTCCGCTGCGTCCACGGATCCGGCAATCGATGGCGTCTGCCATATCGATATCCTTGCAGCCAAAATACGTAGTCTCCACAATTGACAGGGTTATGCGTCCGTGTACAGTGGGCCTGCGCTTGGGTCACCGTGATGGCGGCTCGCGGGGATGATCATCGCCCCGTCCCGAACGGACCTCAGCGGCTGAGATAAGGTCGTACGCAGGTGATCGCCGGAGCGACGAAGGATGCACCTCGACGTGAAATGCACCGAGCAGACGAGGCGCGGAGGTTGTAGGGGTGGGTCGAATCGCTTCGGCGGAACGAAAGGAGGACTCATGGATGGGGCAGCCCGCGATGGAGCGACAGGTTCGTCATCTCACATCGGTGCTTCGCCGGACAAACACGGCGGTGGCAACGTCGAACGCTTCATTCGAGTCACCTACGAAAAACTCCCCGCGCAGACGAAGGTTCTTGTGTCGCTGTTCAGCGCCCTGAACACCGTAACTACGCTGACGAAGGACTTCGAGCTGCCCGAGACACTGTGGCACTCCATGCTCTTGGACAACGGCGGCCCGATCGTCGGCGAGTCAGAAGAAGTCAATTGGCTCAAGGGAATCTGCGATGGGATTCTCCTCGTAGCCGACCACGTGTAACCGCACATGCCGGCGCAGACCGATTCCCGCCGATCCGCCACCCGTCTTGCATGAACCCACCGAACCGCTTTCCGGTGTCTTCCGCCCGGCGACCGTCCGTCGAAGCGGACGGACGCGTGCCACCGCTGGTCCGGCAAATCTGACAAATGGCATTGGACAAGACGTCCTTCATCGCGCATAATGTCTTTCGGCGCTGCGATGGGGCTTCCCGTGCCCGTCGCGTCGCACAACGGATGGGGGTGAGGAAAGCGTTGCGTTCGAACGTTCGGGTTTCGAGTGGACAAGGACTCCATGCTGAGGGTTCGTATCGACAGCCATGAAACGAAGGTGACGCCGGCCTCTCTGGCGCAGATGGTCTTCGACGGCAAGGTGGATCGGCACAATCTGGCGAGATCCTCCGACGGCGCGACCCAACGGCCCTTGGAGCGCGCGATGGAGGCGCCCTATCTCGATCTCCTGACGGAAGAGCTGCTCGCTCGACTGCAATCCATGTACCGCCGCGGCGGCCCCGTCGAGGATATCGATCTGCTCCGAACTCGCGTGGAATCCCTGTGCCAATGGTACTGCGAGCAGCCGAACGTGCGCGCCCGCTTCCTGTGGGGCGCCGCTTGGCTCAATGAGCTGACCGACCGCCCCGAAACCGCCGTCGGCTATTACGACGCGTTTCTTCAGACACGCTGCCATGAGCCCGATCTGCGCCTTCTGGCCTATAACAACCGAGGCGTCTTATGCATCCGCCTTGGCAGGCTTGACGGCGTTCAGGACCTGGCGCGATCGGCGATCCCGTTGGAGCCCGGCGCCACCGGTCCGGAATCTGCCGTGGGACTGCCGGCTGCATGCTTCAATCTTCTCAACCTGATCGACGTCGCTCTCGAGGTCGACAGCCTGAGGGCAGCGGTGGATGAGGAACTGACCGAATACGTCGGGCAACTGTCCGAGGACGCCCGGCTCTTCTGGCTTGGGGCCGAGTTGATCCAGCAGGACGCCGATGCCGCGTCTCTTCCGGCCGGCACAGCCTCCCGTCCAGGTCCCCGCCAGGCAACTCCGCATGAATGGTCGCTTCTGAGCGACCCGACGTACAGATGCCTCAATCGTCTGACCACCAACCTTGCTGCGAGGGCGCGCCTTCTCGATGGCCCGCAGACAGTCAACGATGCTGACGATCAGCAGCCCCCCTGCCGATTGCTGCTATGGGGCCACCGGCGCCCGTCGGCCCTGCGCGGCGAGGGCTCCGGCCGCGAACGCGACGAAGACCTCTGCCGCACACAGAATCGCCACAGTGACGCCGCAACACTCCTTCTGAGCAACCAGATTCCTTCCTCCCTGAGAAGTCACGCCAGTCCGGGCCGTCGGGCCGAACAGTTGGCCCAGGAGGAGTTGGCCGAGATCGAGAGCCTGGTCGTCGCGGGAAACTTCGAATTGGCCCGTTCGCGCCTGGAGGTTCAGCGCAAGGTTCTCAGCGGCTTGGACCATCACGAACGCGCCGGCAGCCTTCTTGCCCAAGTGGACTCCGAGTTGCTCCGGATCCAGACCGCCGAGACGGAGTTCGAGCAGCTTCGCCTCCAAAGGGCCTGCGCCAAACTCGTCTCCGAGTTGGAGCAACTCTGCAAACTCACAAGCCTCGCTCCTGCTGAGAGACAGATGGAGGACCTCAAACACAAGCTGGACGAGCACCGAGCCCATCTGGCCCCGCAAGCGGCGAAAGAGTTGGGCAGCCTCCTGGACGAGCTGTCGGTTCGGGCTGAGCGGCACATCGCCCGTCTTCGACGCCTGGACATCCGCAGAAGAATCCGAGGATCGCTGCGACAGCTTCGCGCGCGCTGGCCGGCCGACTGGACGACGCCGGTTCCGGACAGCGCATACCAGGCCCTGGCGCAGTGCCATCTCAACGACCCGGCCAACCAGATCGAGGACTGGCCGCGTCTGCGAGAGCAGCTTGATGCGCATCAGGCCCAGCATCGACTCCGCACTGCATTGGCCGCGTTGCCGAGCGAGGCCCTCTCCTCAGAGGCATTGGAGGCCGTCCTGGCCGAGGCGTTGAGTCTTCGTCCCGATGCCTGGCGAACCATCGCGCCGCGATTTGGCCTCACGGCCGAGCCATCGAATGATCCTGACTCGTCGGGGCGCGCCGATCTGCGAACGGCCCTGGAGGCGGCGGCCAGTCGTCTGTTGCACGAGCCGTCGTCGAACCCGCGAGGCGATGGGGTCGATTGTCGGTGCGATCTGCTGCAACGTGCGGGCTCTCTTCTCGATCAGGCCTTCCAACGGCTTCACGGAGATCCCAGGCGGTTTCTGCATCTGTGGAACTGCGTGCAGGGCACCCTGGAGCCTGCTCTGACCGACGCGACCGTGGATGCGGTCGGGGCCATGGAAGAGATCGCGGGCAAATGCCTGGGTCGTTGGCCGGCGAAGAAGGCGCAGATGTTGACGCGATCCGACCCGCGGAATCCGGTGCGGCTGTTTCTGGAAACCTGTGAGAAGACGCGGTGCCTGGCGACCGCCGAGCAACTTCTGGATGCCGATCCTGCAAGAGCCCAAACGGCTCGCGAACACATCGCCTCCGCGATCGAAATGGGGCTCGACAGCCGGGATCAGGTCCGACGGGCCGCGACCTGCGTCTATCTCGCGGAACTCTGTGCGGAAGATCGGCCCCGCATACAGAGGCAGATCCTCAATGCGATTGATGCATGGGCCGCCGAACTGACGGACAACGCGGTGCATCGAACCACTGAAGAAGAGATTGTCGACCGGATCGGAGCACTCAAGAAGCAGCTTCAGCACGGCCCAAAGGAGCCGGCAGAAGAAGCGATCGATTCACCTCACGACGACATGGACACGTCGGACGGGCTTCCGGTGGCGACGGACCGTCCCGGCGATTGAGGTGTCGTCTATATTCTCGAGGCATTATGAAGACACGAGCATTATCCATCCTGTTGACAGGCTTGGCCGTTGTGATGGCCGGTGCCGCTGAGCCCACGCCTGTGACCTCGCAGCCGTGCTATGTAGTGATCGCCGTTGACGTCTCCGGCAGCATGGACCGCGCAGACACTCCCGTCGAGGACGCCCGCGGGCGCAGGTCCAGCCTGCGGGCCGATGCGCAAGTCGTGTCCATGCAGCTTCTGCCGTACCTCCACTCCGACCTCTATATCGGAGTGTGCCACTTCTCGGACCGCGTTCGCTATGCGATGCCCAGTGAAGAGACCGCTCCGTTGCTGGCTTGGGGCGGCAGCTACCTCAATGAGGCGGCCTGTCGCAACATGGTCCGATCCCCGGACTTCACAGGGAGCTTTCAGAACGAGATCGACCGGCCGTTGGCGTGGGCGATGGCGAGGATTCAGGCCGCACGCCGCCAGCATGGCGAGGGTCCGGGCAAAATCATCCTGCTCAGTCGTGGCGACGCGCGCGACGCAGTTGCTCGCGATCTCGAGACCGGCGGTCCGCTATTCGACGCGGCAGCTCGTCTTGCCCGCCAGAACGTTCGCGTGTATCCGATCGTTATCAACCGAGCATCTCATCGCACCGGCTCGTCGGCCTCAGGGCCATCGTCAGCGGAGCAAGCAGCCGAAGCGATGATGACGAGAATCGCGTCGTTGACCGACGGCAAGGCCCACCGCATCACAGCAACGTGGGGGCTGCCCGACATCATGATGGATATTTTCGGACTGGGAACGGCACTGACGCAGGAATCAGCGATCAGCCGATACGATTGGGCCACCGTCGTTGTCGGACCTGCACCGGCATCCATCACCATCGCGCCCCCTGATATGGCGGTGCACGGAACCCCTCGCATGTGGCCGGTCGATGGTCAGCTTGAGGCGGCCTCCGGAATTCGCCTCAGTAGCATAACGTCGAGCCAGTGGCATACGAGCGTTCTTCGGCGGCCGGATGCGCGCGGGCAGATCGAACGTTCCTGGGAAGGACAGTGGACGCTTGCGGCCGCGCCCGGAACGCGCATGTATCGGATACCCAGCTTCCTGCTGCGGCTGGAGCCTCGGCCGGGATCGCCCTGGTGGGCCCATCAGCAGGTGCATCTGGCCACGCACGTGCTCGATCGTCACAAGGGGGCGCTTGCCGCTGTCCCACTCGATTCCTCCTCTGCTCTTTCGGTTCGACTGACCGCTCGATCCCAAGGCCACGACGAGATCCGGGATCTGGATGCCGGCCAGTGGACGATCCCTTCGCGGCTCCATGAGAGCGATCTCTTCACGGTCCCCGTGTTCGGTCTGTACGCATTCCGGGCCGAGTTGGTCCATCGGGTGGCCGATGCGAGTGTGTCTCTGGTCGATGCGACGAGCGGGGTCCTCGTTCACCCGCCATGCATCGGTCTGAGCGTGTTGGGGACATCGGGCACGGTGCTGGGCTCGTTTGCCGACGCATCGGAGCCCCTTTCCATCGACGTACATGGCGGCCAACCGGTCTCGTTCCGCCTCTCGCCGCAAGGGACGTTTGGCGCAAGACCCGTCTCCGGCACACTCCACATGGAACCTCTCGCGCAGGCACACTGGAGCTTTGGGAAAGAGACGGAAGCCGACCTCACCACGGAGCCTGTGGAACTGCCTGAGGACGAGGAGAGGATCGTCGGCTGGGCGGAGGTCGAAGTCGAGACCTCGGTGGGCCCCCTGCCGTTCCGCCTGCCTCGTTTCGAACTGGCCTATCGGCCGGCGCCGCTGCGAATCGAAGCGGCCTTCACAGATCCTCGCGCGGCATTGTGGGTCGGCGAGTTGCACCGCCAACTGCTGACGATCTCGGCCTTTCCCGTGTTCGAGCGCGACCGCGAGCGGGTTGCGGCCATGTTCCCGAAGACGCTCAGCGACGCCCACATTCGAACGGTGGATGTAACACGGGGAACGGCACAGGTGATCACGCCGCGAGGCCGTCTGGTGGAGGCGCCGAAGGCCACGGGGCCCAAAGAGCGAACCCTCAAGGCGGTCTATGCCCTGGAATCTCAGATTCCGTTGTCCCAGGGCGACCACTGCGAGATCAGCCTTGGAGGCTCGATCGCAGGCCTGCAAGGCGGGATACACACCTACAGGGTGGTGGACCCGATTGAGGCCGGTCTGCTTACCTGGGCACTGGACCAGCCGCCCGAGGAGATTCGCACGCAGGGCGTCGCAGCGACCATTCATTGCGGCGAACCCGTCCGGCTTTCGGCCCGGTGGAAGGCCGAACCGGACATCTCGGCCGTTCGCGTGGAGATCCCGTGTCCCGATCCGGACGAACCCGTCGTTATGAGTCTGCCGATCGCGCCGGGCAGCCGGCAGGCGTCCGTCGAGACGATTCCACACGGTCTCGAGTCGGGACGCACCTATCCGGTCAACGTGTATGCAACGGTCAAGCCGTCGAGCGACGCGTCGCCTTTGGAGGTCAAGCTCCAGGGCGGCCGGTTCACCGCCCGCGATCGCAGGCTGCTCCTGGAAGAACTGGTCGTGGGAGACGAGGCGGGCAGAGATATCCCGTCTCACCCGTGGGAACCGGTTCGGATCCCGTTGCGCGTTGTGTTCGGCGGGTATATCGCGAGCAATTCCCAGCACCGCGCACTGATCGACCAGGTCAGGGCCTCGTGCCGCGTGACCGTGACGTCGCCGACCGGCGAGGTGCAGGATGTCACCGAGTCGATCGAATGGACAACGCTGGTTCCCAGTGATGTGCGAGAGGGCCGGGCCACGCGATGCGAACTCCGTGGATATGCCCCGTACGTCCCCCATAACACGGGGCGCGCCGCCGTGGAGATGACGGTGGAGTTTTCGAAAGAGCAGATCGCCCCCTCGACCCAACGCGCGCACGGCCGCCTGGCCATACGGGAACCGCGTCTGGCCCTGCGGGTCGAGCGGGTCACGACGTCACAGCAGGATTCGCTGTTCGACTCCCAGATGTGGGCGGCCGAATCGGGCGGTCTGACCCCTGCGACGACAGAGCTTTCCACGCGTTTGCGGATCGCCGCGTGGCCGATCCACTGGACGGGGGCGCCACCCAGCGTCACCCTGCGTCTCTTGCGGCGTCCGTCACCGAACGCGCCTTGGGCAACGGCGTTCTCCACGGAGGGCGAGTGGACCGCCAGTCGCCCTCTGACGCAAGAGGTCCAGGCCTCGGCCAACGGCCAGTACGCCGTAGAGATGGTGGGCCACGACCCGCAGTCCGGCCAAGTCAACGCCCGTCTCACGACGCCCATCGTGCTGGCGATTCATCCTCACGAGACCGTTCCGGTCGTGGCCCCGCCCGCATGGATCACGCCGTACGTTCGCCAATGGCCGTTCGAGTACCAAGTGACCATCCAGAAGGAGACCGCCGATGCGCCGCAGGTCTCTGCGATGGTCTTCCAGTTTCGTTTGCCTTCCAGCCGCCCCGTCTGGCTTGACGGCAGCGTACATGCCGCCGGACCCGAGGGATCGGAGTCTCTGTCCCTATCGCTCAAGAGCCCGGAGCTTCTGCCGCCCCTGGAAGGTCCACAGGACGGACACGTTCAATTCCGGCTGTCCTCTCGCGGTCACGAGCTGGTCCAGTGGGAACATCCCAACGTTCGTGTGCTTCCGCCCGTTCTCGAACGGGTGACACTCAGCGGACACGCACACGGGTCGGCAATCGCATCAGCCGAGGGGCGTATCGAGTTGGATGGATCGACCGAACTGTGGGCCCGACCGGCGTTCCGGGCCGCACCCGAGTTGGCCGGCCAATGGACCCGAGGTACAACGACCGTCTACCTATGGCCGTGCGATGACAGCTCACCGGCCGGAACGCACCTCACGCCGAGGCTCGTGCAGGAACTCAAGGCCCGAGGGCGAGCCCCGGCAAAGGGGGCTTCGACAAGGGTGTTCCACATAGAAGGTGGCGACGATGCCGCCGTACGGCTCCTCCCGGCGCTGGGCCGCCGAGGGCTCTGGGGCTGGCCGAGGCCGGCGGCTGCCCAACGCTACGCCGTGGCGGCCTCGACGACGTTCCAGAGACCGGGGACCCCCGAGACAGCCCGCATCACCGAATGGACTGACGTCACAATCGTCAGTGTCGTGACGGCCCAGGTCGTGCCGTGGTGTTGGTGGGTGCTTGCCGTCGTAGCCGCGACTCTGCTGGTCGTGTTCATCCTGAAAATGCTGGCGCCCCGCCCAAGCGCGCTTGACCTTGATCTTCGACTCGAAGAGAATGTAGCTACGGTTGAGCCGGCATCGCTCCGCAGCCCCGTGGCGATCGAGCTGGCCGCCACCTCGCTGCGACTCGACGTGGACCTGCACGTAGCGCATGCGAAGAGCTGTTCGAAGGCGACCGGTCTGAAGCCGCTCGTTGTGGCGTCGGTGGTCGCCGGCGTGATCCTGCGACGAGCCCTGTGTCCCCGACGATGGGCCTGGACGCTGATCACGCCGAATATCGGCACCGGTGTCGACCACGTGCAGAAAGGGCTCCTCTGCGTCTGGACGGGACCGATCGCAAGAAAGGGCCGGGCCTGGTCCAGCCAGAGCGGTGCGATCACACTGCCCGGGAAGGGACAGGCGCGCTCGATTGCCCTGGATCTGGGCTACGAAATGGCCGGTACAACCCGTTCGATACGCGTCAGCGTGCGTGTTCGAAACAGCATGCTGCAGGTCGAAGAGACGCCGGCCAAAGCAGGAGTCGGCGCGTAAATGCGCAACAAGCGCAGGATTGTCCAGAAGGACTTGAGGAAAAAACAACATGCGACTCAGTAACAGTCCGATCGTCGTCCGCCCGACGTTGATCGTTGGGCTCGGTGGCACCGGGGTCCTCGTGTGCCAGTGGGTGGAGCACTACATTCGAGAGCTGCTCGGCGCTGTGCCGCCGTTCATTCGGTTCCTCAAGCTCGACACCGACGCCTCCGACGACGGCGGGCCACCCGAAGGAATCACCTCGGACTTCATCAATCTGTTTCACTACCTCGACGTCGGCGAGGTCGTGCGAGACAACGTCAGCTATCCGCAGTTCCATCCACATCTGGACTGGATGCGCGGGTTCCGTGAGGACGCCACATTCGCCGACTACGGCTGCCAGGGCATCCCGCGTCTGGGCCGCCTGGTGTTCTTCGAGTTGCGTGAGAGCATCATCCACGAGGCGGCCGCAACGCGATTCAGCAGCCTTCGCACCAGCACGCAGCAGCCTCTGGATGAGAACGGCGGCCCCTTTGTTCTGGCGTCCGACGGCGCCCCGGTCGTCCATATCGCCAGCAGCGTTTGCGGCGGGACCGGCGCGGGAATGCTCATCGACATGGCATACAACCTGCGATGGTGGTCGCGCGAGTCGTTCCCGAAGCCGGCCGAGATCGTCGGCCATCTGCTCTTGCCTGACGCGTTCCGCGTGGACCCGATGCTGCGGCCCAAGCTGGAGGCCACCGCATGCGCGACGCTGGACCAGATCGAGTTTCTCAGCGACGAGCGCCGTTCCGACATCCGCATCCGATACCGCAGCGACCGCAGCGGAGAAGACTGCTTCCGGCGGGACACCGGGCCGTTCAACTTCCTGTACTTGCTCAATGGCCAGGTCGATATGGGCAGCGGCGACCGCCGGCACCTCGTCCGTCTCATCGCACGGGCGCTTCGTGCCCTGACGGTCGAGCCCTTGAGCCAGCAGGTGCGTTCCGACGCGAACAATAAGCTGGCCGAGATCCTGCCGCAGCGCGATCCGGTGAACAACCATCGTCAGTGCTTTTCGAGTTACGGGTTCTGGTGCGGCGTGCCCGGTCACAGAACGCACAACATCCAGTCCCGCGTACTGGCCGAGTTGGAGAACCTCAACGCCGGCCAGGCCACCGGACGGTCTCACTATCGCCGCGAGGTCCAGCGACTGATCGCCGGAAACGCGGGATTCGCCCCCACCGCCGGCGAACTCGTTCAGCCGACCGTCTCCTTCCCGTGGGAACCGCCAGGCAAGGGGACCTCCCCGGAGATCGTATCGAGTGTGTTGGCCGGTCTCCGCCGCTATCTGACCACGTCGCTCATTCCTCTGGCGCAAGAGGAAGCAGACAAACTCGTCTGCCCGCACAAGCCGATCGAGGCTCTTCTCGCGGCGGCCGATGAGATGATCGAGCGGGACTTCTTCAACGCCGAGCCTTTGCAACCACTCAATCACGTCGGCGCCTGCCTGGATGCCTGGACCGAAGCGGTCGAGGGCCTTCTCGACCGCAAGCAGGCCTCGGCGCCGCCCAACATCAACGCCGTGACTGCCAACATTCTCGCCCAGGCCCGAAACGCCTTGGAGACGCTTCAAGTGCGCGTGCCCCCGCTGTCGTGGACGTCCAGCGATATCGTGCCGGTGATCGACAAGATCATCGACAGCTCGTGGCCCGTCGTCGCGGAGGCGTTGCTCCACGCCGACTTGACCGAGTCACTCAAGACGACCGCGCGCGTCTTTCAGATCAGAAAACAGTCGCTGGCCGCCGTGATCGCCTTGTCCTGGCAGCGCAAATCGCTGGCGGAGAACGTCGGCGGCAACGGCGAGGACACCAGCGCCGCGGCTTCCGAGTCCGCAGCCCACAGGGAGCGCAAGGCGGACTTCTTCTCGACCCCGCTGTGCCTGCCGCTCGACACCGAAGACGCCCTGGATGAGGTCGCGTCACGAGATTTCCGGCAGAGCCTGATCAAACCGATTCTGTTCGCCTGTATTCTGTCGATCCGAACACCCCAGACCGACCTGGCGGAGGTTCGGTCGGTGGAAGACCGACTGGCCAGCAATCTGGCCAAACTCTCGGACGGAATGAAACGCTTCCTTCATGACGTTGAACGGCATAGCTGGGACCTGTTCAAGAGCAGTCCGTCGGCAAACCAGACGATCAACGACCACCCATACTACCGGAACATCTGCGAGATCTGGCGGCTGGCCGAACCGAAGATCGATCTGGACAAATCGCGAAAACACGCCCCACCCCTGTCGGTCGCCGTAGCGCAGCAGGTTCCGGGCTCCTGTGTACCGGCGCTTCTGACGCACAACATGGAGGTCAGTTTGCGGGAAGCGGGCGTCACGGAGGCATGCAATCGACAAACGGGAGAGTGGCTCCAACTCCTGCGACTGAGCTACGGGTTCTGCCTGGAAGCAATCAGCCGGTACAGCAAGTATGTGGCGGCCACCGATGAATACGTCCGGCGGATGGGATTCGAGTTTTCCGATCTCTGGTTGGACAAGAACTGGTATACCGCTTTTCAGAGCGCCCTGGCCGATTGGCGCAGCCAGGCCGCCCAGCAGGACCAACTGCTCGAGAGACGTGTTTATGACGCCGGCGCCGCCAAGGTCGGGGCCTTTCGCAGGATGAACGAAACCGTCAACCAGCGGTTGCGCGAGCAACTGCGTTCGCTCAGCGATCCTTCGGCAAGTCTGCAACTGGCCGAGTTGCAGGGCGGGACCAATTCGAGGATCGATCTGATCCTCCAGGAGATCGCCCTGACGGACTGCGACGCCGTCCAGGACGGCTTGAACCGAGCGTTGGCCCTGCTCGAACACGTGATCCAACACGTCGAGGAGTCCTTGGCGACCCTGTCGGAAGGCGAGCGCAGAATTGCCAAGGACGTGCTCGGCGCCTGTTGGGAGGAGGTGAGAAGATTCCGGGACGACGCAAGCGTCGTGGATGTCGTGAGTTTCTGAACGCGTCGCAACGGCAATGGAAGGCTGGGGAACGCCGGTGAGAGACCATCACGCTCAGGCGAAGGGAATCGGCCCCGTGCCGATTCTGTTTGTCACCGTGGGCCGTCAGGCCGAGCGGACCGTCTCCGCCTTCTGCGGCGTGGCCAAGGAGTTGACCGTCCCCGTCCAGGGCCCCTTCGGCCTGCTGTCGGTCGATGCGAACGGCCGGCGCATGTCGGTTTGCCACTGGACCTGGCTGTCGGATTTCGACGTACCGCCATCAAGCCAGGAGATGCCCGGGGGCGATGAGGCCCTTTCGACTACGGTCGCTTCACTGGTGCGGACGCTGCAATCGGCCGAGCCCGTTGCGGACCCGAGCCGGCCCGGTCGCATTCGGATGAGTTCCTACGTCCTCGTCGATCTGTCGGAGGGCGATTCCATTGATCGAGCCTTGCGCATGATGGCACTGCTTCAAACGGCCGAGCCGGCTCACGACATGGCCGTCGTCGCGATGACGGGGCGGACGGCCACGTCCGGCTGTGAACTCGACAGCACCTGGTTCGAATCCTGGAGCCGGCTCACGGCCCGGCTTCACGACGAACTGCTGGCCCAGAAGGTGTACCTGCTCGACGGGCGAACCGCCGGCGGGACCTGGTTCGAACGACCCGAACAGATGGACCGATTCTGTGCGGAATTCCTGCTCCAGCACGGAATCACCTGCCGCGGCCCTCTGCGTCAGAGCGAACGCCGTCGCGTCCACCTGCAAGAGAACGTGCTGAACGTCTGCGGATCGTTCGGGCTGCGAGCGATTGCCCTGGATCGAACGGAGGTAATCGCGCGGACTACACACCGGCTCGTGCACGAGGATCTCGCCGGTCTCTACGAGGAGATCCTGTCGGACGAACGCCGCCGCCAAATTGACGCAGAAGCGCAGAAACTCGCGGAGCAAATCGAGCGCATACACCAGACTCCGGCACCGACCCGGAAGGGGCATGCCGAGCAGTCGGGCGCGACGCCCGATGAACCTGGCGCCCGCAACAAGGCCGTCTGCGAAGCGATCGGTCACGCCGTCGCCCGCGTCTGCGATCGCACGGCTCTGGTGAGTCTGTGCCACCTTCTCGAGTGCCTCGAACCCAAACTTCGTCGGTTGCTGACCCGCCAGAAGCTTCTTGACCGACAGCGCATTCGCAAGCTCGTGGCCGATGCCCTTCAGCAACGAGACCAGCGAACGTATCAACCCATGAGAGTCTGGTTGGACAACCCAAACGCCGGTTGGGTCGATCGGTTCACACCCGCGGCGAACCCTCGGCCCCGCGTGGCGGTGAGCCGTCCTGCCACGGAAGCGGCCTGGCGAACCGGATTCGGTTTTCTGATGGTGGGACTGCTGTGCCTCGGTGCCGGGTTGTTCGTCCAGGATCGCGCTTTCGCCCTCGGCGGCGTCCTGGTGTCTCTGGCGGCCGCCGTCCTGGCGACCCAGCCCAGCGGATGGAGTGAGCACAGCCGCACGATGGTTCCGGAAGGATGCCGGATCGACGAGTCGATTCCGGTCGTCTGCTACCGAAAACGCCCCCGGCTTTGGATGCGCTGCCTGGCGGTCGCTATGGCCGTCCTCGGCGCGATTGCCGTGGCATGGTCGCTGTGGCCCGATCTATGGAGCGCCGCAACGGTCCTGCGGGCCGGCGCTGCGCTGCTGGCGGTCGTCGGCGTCAGCGTCATTCTGACCGGGCCGGTTCAGGTCCGGCCCGATCAGGCCAAGCATCACGATGCGCCCGACCATCTCTGTCCTCCATTCTGGACCTGGCGCGCCTTTGGGCTGCTCTGCTTGGCAGCGTCATGGCTGATCCTCTGTCTAAGGGCGCCAAGCCCCTTTGGGGGCGACGCCGTGCTCAGATGGGCGTGCTACGCCGCAGGAGTCGTCCTCGTCGGTACCGCCGCGGTGCTGGGACTGCGCCCACACGTTGGACGGGTTCACCTGATCGAACGCATCCCCGAGGTTCCCAAGCCGCTTCGCGGGGGCATCACCGCCACCGCCACAAACAACGATATGATTCACCGAGTCGGCGCCATCATCCAGTGGATCGACCACCTGACCCTCAATCCGCAACAGGCGCTGCTTCGTCACGGCATGCCCAATCCGACGCAAGGACACGAGGTCCTGTTTGACTTCATCGCAATCGACTGGGACCGCCAACTGGCCCAGACGTTCCGGGAGACCCTGCGGTCTCGCATGGACCAATCGCTTCGCGACCTGACGGTCGAACCGAAGGCGTGGGCACAATGTGTCATCCGGCACCTTCAGGACGCCCAGGGGTCAAGTCCCGATCTCGGCGTCCTCTTCGCCGGAGAGGTCGTCAGAGTCTGGGTCAACTCTCTCTCTTCGGCTGATCTGGCGCGCTGTTTGAACACCGTCGGGGACAGAGCCGCCCAATTGCTCAGCCGAAGCGCATCGCCGAACTGGCCCGCGACACGAGTCGAACCCAACGTCAACGTCTGCATTGTCGCAGTCGGCAGCGCGATCTGGGATGCGTTGAAGCCCTTGGCCCTCGTCGACGGCGCGCCTCTTCTGGTCCGGCGCAATTGGGACGCCCATGTGGACGATGCCCTGGTCCTGCGAATCGTTCAGGGCTTGCCTCAAGGCTGGCGCGGATATCCTGCCCTGCCCACTCAGATCGACCCGTTCCGTCGTCCCAATGCCCGGGATGCCGGCGCGGCGCCGCCCAGCCAGGCATCTTCGCGTGCTTCGTGACGTCCCGAGTGCCTTCGCACGGATTGGCGCGAATGATTCCGAAGAAGGAGAGGCAGATCGCATGATCCCGAACAAGAAGTGGTCCAGCGAGTACGTCTGGCGATGCCCTGACTGGCTGTGCGAGAGGATTGTCGAAGAGCCGTCGACTTTCGAGACTGCCGAAGCCAGAATGCGGTTCGTGATCGATCTGGCCCGGCGAAATACCGAAGTGCAAACGGGCGGCCCCTTCGGGGCGGCGATCTTCGATGGATCGACGGGACGACTCATCGCACCAGGCGTCAATCGGGTTGAACCCCTGAATTGCTCGATCGCCCACGCAGAGATGCTTGCCATCGCGCTGGCCCAGCAAACCGTCGGATCCTACGATCTCGGTGCGGACGGTCGGGTCTGCGAACTCGTCACGAGCACCGAGCCATGCGCCATGTGCCTCGGCGCGATTCCTTGGTCCGGCGTGCGCCGCGTCCTGTGCGGCGCCCGGGGTGAAGATGCCTGCGCCGTCGGCTTCGACGAGGGCGCCAAACCGGCGGACTGGGTTGGCCAGCTCGAACGCCGGGGGATCGAAGTCGTCCGAGACCTCTGCCGCGCCGAAGCCCGGGCCGTCCTCCAACGGTACTTCGCCGCCGGTGGGCGTATCTACAACGCCCGTCGCGACGCCAAGCGCCTGGATTGAGAACACCCGAACCGCAGACCGTACCGGCGTTTTGTCGTTTTTGCACTTGTCTTTTCGCGCGTGGCGTGCTATGTTATAGGTCGGTGGCCGTCGCAACTGTGACATCGGTGTCCTGAGAAATGGAAGGGATACTGCTATGATGTGTGATTTCGAGGGCAAGCGAGCACAGAGGGCTTTCACACTGATCGAGCTTCTCGTCGTCATCGCCATCATCGCGTTGTTGCTGAGCATCCTGCTTCCGGCGCTCGGGGTTGTTCGCGAGCAGAGCCGCCGGATGGTCTGCGGTCAGAATGAGAAGAACATGGGCCTGGGCCTGTTCGTCTACGCCCATGACCACGACGGCAAGCTGCCGCTCAACAACGTCAACCGCTGGCTGTTCGACGTCTCCTACTGGATGACGGACGTCATCCTGAAGACGGGCGCGTTTGACCGGGACATCTTCTACTGCCCGTCCTGGAGCCAGCGCAACAGCATCATCTACTGGCGCTATGGTGAGAACCTCCCGGCCGGAACGCCCGAAAGCTACCTGGCGCCGGAGCCCACCGCCGAGGCGACCCGAAAGGACTACCACCGCATCATGGGCTACTACTGGTTCCTCGATTGGGAGCTCGGCCGACCCGACGACCCGATGAGCCCCAACGGACCCAAGAAACAGTGGGTCCGGACCACCACCTCCACGAAGTACAAGGCGCCTCCGGCACAGGTCGAGCTGATCGCCGATGTGACCGCCAGCGACGGCCCGGACCGCCAGACCGCTGACTTCACCGGCGCCACCGGGGGCTGCTTCACCCGATGGGGCGTCTACGACCGGAGCAACCACCTGCGAAGCGGCACCAGACCTGCCGGCGGGAATATCCTCTTCCTCGACGGCCACGTCGCCTGGCGCCAATTCCAGGAGATGGAGCACCGCTGGTTCTACAACCTGTTTGCGAACCCCTGCATGTGGTGGTAGGCCGTCATTGCATTGGATCGTTCACGGGGCCGCACGCAGGTCGCACCGGGAATCGAACGCCGAACAACGCCGTTCGGTTTTCACTTGCCCTTTCGGATACCCGGAAACAAAATGACATCGTAGTGCGACGAGTCTGTCGTCGTCATAGATACGCACGTCCCGTTCCAAACGAGAAACGAAGGAGAGCACCATGAGACGAAAGACATCCCCCCCAGCCGGTCTTGTCGCGACGATTGCCTTGGCAGTGGTCGGTTCGCTGTTTGTCCCGACAGCCGTTGCCGAGACTCAGGAGCAGCGGGACGCTCGAATGCGATGGTGGCGGGAGGCGCGGTTCGGGATGTTCGTCCACTGGGGCCTGTATTCGGGTCTGGCCGGGACGTGGAACGACAAACCCGTGGGCACGCGAGGCGGGATGGAGTGGCTCCAGCAGCGCGTCCGCGCCGATACGTGGGAATACGCCCATCAGGCCGTGCCGAAGTTCCGTCCGGCCGAAGGCTTTGCCAAGGAGTGGGCCAAACTCGCCAAGGAGGCGGGCTGCCGTTACGTGGTCTTCACGACCAAGCACCACGACGGGTTCTGCCTGTTCGACTCGCAGTACACCACCTACGATGCCCGCGACCTGGTCGGACGCGACCTGTGCAAGGAGATCACCGATGCGATCCGCGCCGAGGGCATGAAAGTGGGCTACTACCACTCGGTCATCGACTGGCACCATCCGCAGTACGACTACGACAAGGCAAACCAGTTGCCGCATCCGCTTCGCGGCCGGCCTTCGCCGAACGGCCCACGCAACCACGACATCTATGTGGACTATCTGCACCAGCAGGCGCGCGAGTTGTTTGCCAACTACGGCACGCTCGACGTCATCTGGTGGGACTACTCCAAGGAGGGCAACGAGGGACCGTTCTGGCGGTCGGATGAGCTGATGGCGATGGCCCGGCAGTTGCAGCCGGGGATCATCTCGAACAACCGACTCTATCACATCCCGAATATCGAACGCGACGACTCCGTGGACCGGCTGCGCACGTGGAGGCCGGAACAGGGTGACTTCACCACGCCGGAGCAGACCATCCCCTCGACCGGCATCCCCGGCGTCGATTGGGAGGTCTGCATGACGATGAACACCACCTGGGGCTACTCCGAACACGACGACGCCTGGAAATCGAACGAGACGCTGATCCGCAACCTCGTCGACATCGTCTCCAAAGGCGGCAACTACCTGCTCAACATCGGTCCCAAAGGCGACGGCTCGATCCCCCGGCAGAGCATCGATTCGATGCGCGCGATCGGCAAGTGGATGGCTGTCAACGGCGAGGCGATCTACGCGACGACCGCCAGCCCCTTCGAGCAGCCCGCGTGGGGCCGCTACACGAAGAAGCCCGGCAAGCTCTACGCCCACGTCTTCACGTGGCCAACCGACGGCAAGCTGTCAGTCCCACTCCAAGGGCAGCGTGTGACGAAAGTGTACTTGCTGGCCGACGCCGGCCGCACGGCGCTCAAGACCCAAACCGCTTCGGACGGTGTAACGATCCAACTGCCCGGCCGGGCGCCCGACGCCATCGCTTCCGTGATCGCGATCGAGTACTGACCGCACGCAGACCGTCTCGATAGGGGCAAACCGACACGATGGCAGAAGACACAGACAACAAACCCGGTCAGTCGGAGATCCTGCAATTCGCTTCGCTGATCGCGCACCAGCTCAAGAGCCCGATCAGCACGATCAGCACGCTTCTGGACGTGCTGGCCACCGAAGTGGCCGGGCCGCTGACACCCAAGCAGAAGGACCTCATCGCGCGCGCAAATCTGCGATGCGACGAGGGCGTCGCCACCGTGCGCCGGATGCTGGCCATCGTCTCGGCCCTCGGACGCCAGGAGCATATCGACGGCGTCGTGGATGTGGCCGGCATCGTCCGCAACACCCGGACGCGCTATGAAGAGAAGGCCATCGAATACGGGCTGACCTTCGTGGTGCAGGCGGAGGACGAGCCGGTATACGTCCATGGCACAGAGCCGGCCCTGACCGAAGCGCTGGACGCGTTGATTGACAACGCGTTCAAGTATACGCCGTCGCATGGCCAGGTCCGGCTGACGCTGACCGCCGAACCGGCGAACCGCCTCATCCATCTGTGCGTGGCCGATTCAGGCGTCGGCATTCCGGAGGGCATGCGAGAAAAGGTCTTCGAGCCGTTCCATCGCACCGCGTCGGCGCGCAGCTCGACGCGCGGCGGGGTCGGGCTGGGGCTGTCGTTTGTCAGAGCGGTCGTCGAGGCGTTGGGGGGCACCGTCCAGGCCGGCAAGGCCGATCTCGGCGGCGCCCGGCTCGACGCCCAGCTTCCAATGGCGGACCCAAGCGAGATCGACAGCCTCACAGACGGCGACAAGTCGGGCGCCATGAAGGTGGTGATCGTCGGCGGCGTGGCGGCAGGCCCCAAAGTCGCGGCCAAGGTGATTCGGCTGATGCCCCACGCCAATGTCACGGTCGTGGAGAAAGGCCAGTTCCTGTCGTACGCCGGCTGCGGACTGCCCTACTACATCTCGGGCCAGGTCAAGAACCATGCCGAGCTGATGAGCACGCCGATGGGAGCGATGCGCGATGCGGTGTTCTTCCAGAAGGTCAAGAACGTGCGCATCCTCAGCCGGACCGAGGCCACCAAAATCGACCGCGCCGCCAGGAGCGTCCGGGTCAAGGAGCTTGGCAGCCGGAGGGAATTCGACCTGGAGTACGACAAGCTGGTGCTCGCCACGGGCGCTTCGCCCATCCGGCCGTCGATTCCCGGCCACGACCTCGACAACATCTTCTGTCTGCACGGCGTTCAGGACGCCGAAGGGATCAAGACTGGTCTTTCTGGCGAGCGGGCGCGCGACGTGGTCATCGTCGGCGGCGGCCTGATCGGCATGGAGACGACCGAGGCCCTGGCCCGCAGCGGCTGCCGAGTGACCATCGTCGAGATGCAGCCGCAGACCCTGGGGATTCTTGATGCGGAAATGGCGCGGCTGGTCGAGTTGCATCTCGAATCCAACGGCGTCAAGGTGCTGACAAACACAAAGGTCTGCGCCTTCGAAGGCGACGGCAAGGTGCATCGCGTCGTGACGGATCGCGGTACCCTGGCGGCCGATCTGGTCATCATGGGCATCGGCGTCCGCCCGAACACCGCCCTGGCCCGCGCGGCCGGTCTGGAGATCGGCGAGACCGGCGGGATCAAGGTCAACGAGCAGATGCGCACGTCGGACCCGGACATCTACGCGGCCGGCGATTGCGTCGAATGCACCGACATCCTCACCGGCCGCCCCGCTTATGTCCCGCTGGGCTCGACCGCCAACAAGCAGGGTCGCGTCGCCGCCGTCAACCTGTGCGGGGGCGAGGACACGTTCCCCGGCATCCTCGGCAGCACGATCTGCAAGGTCTTCGACTACTGCGTCGCCCGCACCGGCCTGACGGAGCGCGCCGCCAGGGAACTGGGCTATACGGTGACGATCGCACTGGCGCCGGCGCCGGACCGGGCCAACTATCTGTCCACCGCGCGCCTGCTCCTGCTCAAGCTCGTGGTCGATCGCGACACGCGACGCCTCCTCGGCGTCCAGGCCGTCGGGCCCGGCGCGGCAGACAAGCGAATCGACGTGGCCGCCACCGCCATTGCCGCCGGCATGACGGTCGATCAGGTGGCGGGCCTCGATCTCGGGTACGCCCCGCCCTACTCGCCGGCGATGGACAACCTGATCACCGCCGCCAACGTCGCCCGCAACAAGCTCGACGGTCACATGGTCGGCGTCTCGGCCGAAGAAGTGCACCGGATGCTTCAGGATAAGAAGGACTTCGTGTTCCTTGACGTCCGCACGCCCGGCGAGCACGACCAGGTGCGTCTACCCGGCGCGACGTTGATCCCGCTGGCGACGCTGCGCGGACGGATCGAAGAGATCCCGAAGGGCAAACCAATCGTGACGTTCGGCCAGATCTCACTGCGCGGGTACGAAGCGGCGCTGATCCTCCGCGCGTCGGGCTTCGAGGACGTCCGCGTCCTGGACGGGGGCATCGCGATGTGGCCCTACGAGAAGTTGCAGTGAACAATACACAAGCGAGAGGCGATTCGATGTTCCGACGATACATGATGCTCCTGTTGGTCCTCGTCGCCGTTCCGCAGGCGAAGGCCGATCCGCCCGATATGGTCGCTACGCTGTCCGATGCCGTGACGTGGCTCGAAGGTGAGGCGCATCGCATCATCCGGGCCTCGGCGCGCACGATGGCCGACGGCACGACTGCGTTTCCGCCTCAGGTGGGGATCGGCTACGAGGCGTTCTGGCTGCGCGACTATGAGTACACCCTGGAAGGGTCCGTCGATTCCTACTCCGACAAGGAACTAACCGACGCATGCCGGCTCTTCGTGCGCAGTCTGGACCCCGACGGTGCGGGCGTCGACTGCATCAAGTTCGACGGCACGCCGATCTACAAGCCCGGCTTCGGCTCGATGGGCGTCCATCCCGTCGCCGACGGCTCGCCGTTCACCGTGGCGGTCGCCTGGCACACGTACCGCAAGACCCGCGACGTCCAACTGGTTCGCGAGATTGTCGAACCGCTCGTCAGGACGATGAATGCGGTCCCGCGCAATCCCGCCACCGGCCTGGTTTACATCGCGCCGGGCGAGCCGCAGGAGCGATGTCCCTATGGCTTCACCGACACGATTCGCAAACAGGGCGACGTGCTGTTCTGCTCGCTGCTGTACGTCCAGGCGTGCCGTCAGCTCGCCGACCTGCTGGAAGCCGCCGGGGACGACGACGCGAGGGACTGGAAGACCGAGGGCGAGCGAGTGACGCAAAGCATTCGCAAGGTCTTCTGGGATGGACAGGTCGGGCTGTTCCGCGCGGCGACGGTGTGCTGCCGCGAGCACGACATCTGGGGCTCGGCGTTTGCCGCCTATCTCGGTGTCGCCGACGCCGAGCAGTCGAAGGCCGTCGCGATCTATTTTCGCGATCGCTACACCGAGATCGTCCAGGCCGGCCAGGTTCGTCACCTGCCCGGCGGCGTTTATTGGGAGAAGGCGGTCAGCCAGCGGGACACGTATCAGAACGGCGCCTATTGGGCGACACCGACCGGATGGTTCGTCTACACGCTCGATCGAGTCGATCCGGACCTGGCCGACCGGACCGTGATCGAGATGGTCAACGACTTCAAGGCCGGCGGCGCCTGCGAATGGGTCTTCGGCTGCACACGTCAGCTTCCGAACTACCTCGCCAGCGCGGCCCTGCCCCTGGCCGGCATCCGCGCGATGCTCGAGCGCCGCGGCAGACAACCATAGATCGGTCCGGCCTCCGTAGCGATACCATTCCGCAACGAGGCGCCGCCTGCTCCGCAGTATATTCCCCCGTGGGCAATTCCCTGGGCGGCATCAAGCAATCGGATGACAGCCGCGCCGACCCGCCGTCCGTAAATGCGATGTCTTGAGTTCTTGCATCATATGACCTGACTCTCTGTCGGGCTTGTTGTCCTACAAACAGTTGGAAAACCTTGGGTAAAGGAGACATCTCATGAATGCAGTTGGAATCGCGCGGAAAGTCTGCCTGTTCGTGGCAGCCACGGCATTGGCGCCAGCGCTGGCGCCGGCCCAAGAGATTCACGTCGCCTGGACATTCGGGGACGTGGGTATTCAATCGTATCGGCTCGACGCTTTCGTGCCCGAGGACATCGAATTTGCGTCCCTGGGCAGCGAGAACCCGACTCTGCCACTGGAGCTGGGCAGGCGGTATCAAGTTGCCGTCACCGATTACTCGTTTCACCCATTCGAGATCATCGCCAAGGGCGGTTCGGCCTCAGAGGACAACGTGCTCTTGTCCATGACCGTCGAGGGTCCGTTCGAGTCCGACCCTGACGTGGCGTGGGAAGACGACGGCCAAGGTACCGTTGCGTTCACGCTCACCGAAGCCCTCTACCAGGCTATGGTCCAGGGCGGCCGCGACCCGGGCTATCGCTGCCGGACGCATCCGACCACGATGCGTGGTGATTTCACAATCGCCGGCCTGCCCATTGCCGAGCGTATCGCGCCGTCGCCGGTTCGGGTCGCACTGGAGCCGGTGGCGTCCGGTTTAACGGCGCCGGTCGTGCTGGTGCCCGATCCGAGCGTATCGACGCGATTGTACGTCGTGGATCAGACCGGCCAGATCTACACGATCGACGACGGTCAGTTGGACGAGACGCCATTCCTGGACGTCAGCGATCTGCTGGTGCCGCTGCGGACGGGCTTCGACGAGCGCGGGCTTCTGGGGCTGGCCTTCCATCCGGGCTACGACGATACAGACAGCCCCGGAACCGGCCTGTTCTACACGTACACCAGTGAACCGCTACACGGGCCGGCCGACTTCACAGTGGATCTGCCTGCCGAGGAGATGGACCACCAGAGCGTCATTCGCGAATGGCAAACCGGGGCCTACGGCCAGCCCGTCGATCCGGCCGTTTCTCGCGAGGTCCTGCGAATCGACCAGCCGCAATTCAATCACAACGGCGGTCATATCGAATTCGGGCCGGATGGCTACCTCTACATCGCCCTGGGCGACGGCGGCGGCGGCAACGATACCGGGCCCGGTCATGGCCCCGAAGGCAACGGACAGAACATCCACACCATCCTCGGCAGCATTGTCCGCATCGACCCGCTCGACCCGGACCGGACCCCGGACAGCCCCGACGCGCACAGCGGCAACGGCGCCTATCGCGTGCCGGCCGACAACCCCTTCGTCGGCGCCGACGGCGTCGATGAGATCTATGCCTACGGGCTTCGCAATCCCTACCGCTTCAGCTTCGATCGGCGAAGCGGCGCCCTGATCGTCGCCGACGTCGGTCAGCGCCGCGTCGAGGAGATCAACTTCGTCCACAGAGGGGGCAACTACGGCTGGAATCTCAAGGAAGGCACGTTTGAGTTCGATCCCGAAACCGGTGAGGTCGGGCTGCCGTTCGACGATCCGACACTGATCGATCCGGTGGCCCAGTACGACCACGACGATGGAATCGCCGTGATTGGAGGCTACGCCTACTATGGGACGGGCATTTCAGAGCTGTGGGGCCGGTACATCTTCGGGGATTGGTCGCAGAGCTTCTCGACGCCGAGCGGTCGTCTGTTCGAGGCCGACCTGTTCACTGGTAGGATTCAGTATCTCCAGGTCGCTTCTGTGGGCGATCCGTTGGAGTGGTTCGTCAAGGGGTTCGGCCAGGACGCCGAGGGTGAGGTCTATCTGCTGGGCAACACCGACGGCGGAACGACCGGAGAGACCGGGGTGGTTCTGAAGATCGTCGCGGCGCCGACCGAATTCACTGCCGAGCTGTCCACTGAACCCGCCGGCACCGATGTCACGGCGACCGGACAGGCTCGTTTCACGCTCGATCCCGATGCGGCGGTGATCTCGTATGAACTGGACGTAGAGGGCATCGTGGACGTCACCCAGGCGCATATCCACGTCTCGGAGGAACCCGGCGACGACGGTCCGGTGGGCGCCTGGCTCTATCCGTCGGCGCCGCCGGCCGAGCTGATCGAGGGCGAGTTCTCCGGCCGGCTCAGCGAAGGCGACATCATGGACGCCGATCTCGTCGGTCCTCTCGCCGAGATGACGATGGACGCTTTGCTGACCGCGATCCGCGAGGGCCGGGCTTATGTGAACGTCCACACCAGCGAGTTTCCTGCCGGCGCCATCCGCGGCGCGGTGGAGGCGGTACAGGCCGACCCCCCGATCGGCACCGTGCTGATCGGGGCCGGTGAAGGCACCGATTCGACGGCGACGGGGCTGACCGTTCTGAGGTGGAGCGCCGAGGATACATTGTCGTACGAGCTTGAGGTGCAGGCGCTTGAGAACGTCACCATGGCGCATATCCATGTCTCGGAAGAACCCGGCGGCGACGGTCCGCCCGTCGTGTGGCTCTATCCGGCGGCCCCGCCGGCCGAGCTGGTCCCGGGCACGTTCACCGGCCGGCTCAGCGCCGGCGAGATCACGGCCGCCGATCTTGTGGGGCCGCTGGCAGGAATGACGCTCGCCGACCTGCTGACAACAGTCGAGGAAGGCCGGGCGTACGTCAACGTCCATACGGAGCGATTCCCGGCCGGCGAGATTCGCGGGCCGCTGGAGTGAACGAAGACGCCACAACGATCCTCCGATGAACTGCTGTGGTCGACCGTCACATCGAGGGGCTGCCTTTCCGAAAGCGCAGCCCCTCTTCATTTCCATCCGTCCCCTTGCGATTCGTTCGGATTCTGCTACCGTGTGGTCTGAATGAACGATCCGTCCACGTGCACGGTGAAGAACCCGAACGAGAAACCCCCAATGGAGATCGAACCATGAAGAGGCAAGCGATGATTGTGCTGTGCGCCGCGACGCTGATGTCATCCACAACCCGGGCCGATGACCTCGTGTTGCCGCAGTTTCGGTCGCTGTTCAACGGCAAGGACCTGACCGGCTGGGTCAACGTCAACACCGCCGAGGACACCTGGAGCGTGCGGGACGGCCTGCTCGTCTGCAGCGGGCACCCCATCGGCGTGATGCGCAGCGACCGGCAGTACGAGAACTTCATCCTGCACATCGAGTGGCGGCACATGGAGGCCGGCGGCAACTCCGGCGTCTTCGTCTGGAGCGAGGGCACCGTCCCCGAAGGCAAGCGGCTGCCCAAGGGCATGGAGGTCCAGATGCTCGAGCTGGACTGGGTCAACCAGAACAAGCGCCCCGACGGCTCGCTGCCGCCGATCGCATACGTCCACGGCGAGTTGTTCGGCGCCGGCGGTCTGGAGGCCACGCCCGACAACCCGCGCGGCAACCGCAGCATTTCGCTGGAGAACCGCTGCAAGGGCAAGGGCGAGTGGAACGTCTACGACGTCGTCTGCGTCGACGGCACGGTCAAGCTGGCGGTCAACGGCAAGTTCGTCAACAGCATCCGCAACTCCTCCGTCAAGAAGGGCTATCTGTGCCTGGAGTCCGAGGGCGCCGAGATTCATTTTCGCAACATCTACATCCTCGAACTGCCGCCCGGCATCACCGGCCCGGAGAACACGGCCCCGGTCGTGCCCAACCCGTAGCGATCGTGTCTGTGCAGATTTCCAGGCGACGGCACTTGGGGCACAGAGAGCCGCCGGTGGCCGTTTGTAGTGTGCCCGTCAGGGCAATACCTCCCACGGAATGGGGATAACGCCTCACGGCGTCACTACAAACGCGCGCCGATCGCGTCAGACGACGTCACCCCAAACGACCATCCCCATGCCGGGAAATCTCCACAGACACTAGCGATCTGAGCGCTGGCGGCCCAATTGACGCGCGGTGGGGATCGCGATAGAGTGGTATTCCATGGTGAAACGCACACGAGATCACAAGCCGCGATTGATGGCGTTGGAGGTGACGCGGCGGTGCCGGTTCAATTGTCGGCACTGTCGGGCCGATGCCGATGGCGCCGTCGCCGACGAATTGAGCACGGAGCAGTGGAAGAAGATCCTCGACGCGGTGGCGGCCTATGGCAAATGCGTCGTCATCATGACCGGGGGCGAGCCCACCGAACGCGCCGACCTCGTCGAATTGGTGCGGCATGGGCAGGATCTTGGGCTTCACGTGGTGATGGCCACGTGCGGCTATGCCATCGACGACGCGTCGCTGGCGACGTTGAAAGAGGCCGGCTTGATGGCGCTGTCGTTCTCGCTCGACGGCGCGACCGCCGAAACGCACGACGCTTTCCGGCGGACCGAAGGCGCGTTCGAGACGGTCCTGCGGGCCGCCGAGACCGCTCAGCGAGCCGGCCTCCGATTCCAGATCAACACGACGATCACTCGCAGCAACCTGCACGAGGTGCCGGCCATCGCCGATCTGGCGCGTCGGCTCGGGGCCTACTGCTACAATCCGTTCATCCTCGTCCCCACCGGGCGGGGCGAGCAGATCAGCGAGGAGATTCTCGAACCGAGCCAATACGCCGAACTGCTGGCCGAGCTGCTGCAACTGCGGGCCGAGCTTGGCATCGAGCTGCGCGTGACCTGCGGGCCGCAATACGCCCGGCTCTTTCGCGAGATGAACGCCGAAACGCCCAAGGTGCACATCAGCGGGTGCATGGGCGGGCGCGGCTTCGGGTTCATCAGCCATCGGGGCGACGTCCAGACGTGCGGTTTCCTCGACATCTCGGCGGGCAATCTCGTCGAGAATGGCTACGACTTCGCGGCGATCTGGGACCATTCGCCGTTTCTCAATGAGATTCGCGATCTGCCGGCGTACAAGGGCGAGTGCGGACACTGCGCCTACGTCACGGTCTGCGGCGGCTGCCGCGCCCGTGCCTACACCATGACGGGCGACTACCTCGCCGCAGACCCGGTCTGCTGGTACGAGCCGCGAGGCAAACCATGATAGTCTCGCTAACCGATTTCGAGAAACGTCTGTGCAATCGCCTTCAGAGGGGCCTGCCACTCGTTTCGCAGCCGTTTGCCCAGATCGCGGCAGACCTGGCGTCCAGCGAAGCGGAGGTTCTGGAGCAGGCGCGGCAATTGAAGGCCTCTGGCGTGCTGCGGCGTATCTGCGCCGTGCTCAATCAGCGGGCGCTGGGCATGGCCAGCACGCTCGTGGCCGCCCACGTGCCCGACGAGCAAGTCCGGCCGGTGACAGCCGCGGTCAACGCCCTTCCCGGCGTATCGCACAACTACCTGCGCAACCACAGGTTCAATCTCTGGTTCACCCTCCAGGCCGAATCGCCGGAGCAGCTTCGGATCAGTCTGGTCGATCTTCAGGCTCGTTTCGAGATCGCGTTTCACAGCCTGCCGGTGACGCGCGTCTTCAAGCTCGACGTGCGTTTCGACGCCGAGAGCGACGACGACGTGCTGCTGCGGGACGTCGAGCGCGTGCCGCAGACGGAACCCCTTGCATTGCGCGACGAGCAGAAGCAGTTGCTCACCGGTCTGCGCGACGGTCTGGGCATCGTCTCGCGTCCATTCGATACCGTGCGGCCGGCGGGTATGGCCGAGCCGGAGATGTTCGCCCTGCTGGCCGAACTGATCGAGGCCGGGGTGATCCGCCGCATCGCCGGCGTGCTCAACCACCACAAGCTCGGCTTCACCGCCAACGTCATGTTCGCGGCGCACGTCGATCCCGAGCACGTCGTCGACGCCGGCCGCCGGCTCGCCCACTCCGGCGCCGTCAGTCACTGCTACGAGCGACAGGTGTTCGAAGGCTGGCCCTACAACCTCTTCGCCATGATGCACGGCCGAACGATGGCCCAGATTCAACACACCATCGACCGATTCACCGAGGCCCACCCCGTCCGCTCGTTCGAGTTGCTGCCCACCCTGGCGGAACTGAAGAAGCAGCCCGTCCGCCACAGCTTCGCGTAGGAGGGCACGGTCTACCAGACCTTCTGGTAGACGCGGACGTAGTCGACGTAGAGATGGTCGGGCAGTTGCGCCTGCGCGATATCGCCGGCCCATTTGCCCACCTCCAGGCTCAGGATGATGTACTGGTCGCGATGCGAGACGCCCTTGTCGCTGCGCCAAGTCTCCCGGCCGTCGACGTAGAAGACATACTCGGCCTCGGTCCAGAGCAGGCCGAAGGTGTGCCAGCCCTCGCCCAGTCCGGGCACCGTGACGGTCGTGCCGGCGCGTTTGTGGTGCTCGCCATAACCGTCCCAGTGCAGGTTGTGATGGACGCGGTCGCCGTCCTTGCGCAGGTATTCGAAGATGTCGATCTCCGTGCCCGCCGCCGCCGGGTCGCCCAGCGGATCGCCCAGGCTGGGACTCTGGAGCCAGAAGGCCGACCAGTGGCCGATCTGCTCCTGCAAGCGGACGCGGCACTCGAAATAGCCGAAGGTCGTCTCGAACTTGTCCTGCGTGCCGATCATCGCCGTGTGCCAGGCGTCGCCGACGCGCTTCGTGGTCAGGACGAGATGCCCCTTGCCGTCCAGCGAGACGGTCTCCTTGACGTTGATCGCATCGCGGCGCGGGCCCAGGCCGCGATAATCCCATTTGGCCAGATCGAGCGACTCACCGTCGAACTCGTCGGACCAGACGAGCTTGTACCCGTCGCCTACCGGCAACGGCGCATCAGCCCGCCGCGTCCAGGACCGAACGTATTCGATGCTGTAGGTCGAAGGCAGATCGTCGTCGTCGGGCAGGCCAAACCATTCGGGCATCGTCTCGCTGTCGAAGTTCAGCGTCAGCGCCTGATGCCAATGCGTGTTCTCGACCCAACGGACCAGCGCGCCGTTGAAATACCACTTGATCTTGTCGGGCCCCCATTCCAGACCGTAGACATGATAGTCATCGGCCAGGTCCTTCGGTGCGGTCCATACGCCGTGACTCGACCAATGCTCCTTCTCGGTGGGCATTCGGAAGACGTGCACGTTCATGTTGTATTTGCGCTCGAAGCCGGGCGCCCCGCCGCCGATCTCGAAGACGTCGATCTCCGTCCACTCTTCGGGCGTGCTGTGATAGAACCAGAAGGAGCTGGACCCGTGCGACCGCATCGGCCTGGCCTTGACCTCGAAGTAGCCGTACTTGACGCGGCCCTTGCTCTGCACGGCGGCCGACGTGTACGTATGGTAGCCTTTGTCCTTGGGCATCTCGGGCACTTCTTCACGGCGCATCGCCAGGTGCAGCTTGCCGTCCGAGACGGTGACGTTGCCGGGCCAGAAATACGCCGGCTGACGGCCCAGCCAGCCCGGGTTGCGAGGCCACCACTTCTCCGCATTGAGGCTCGTCCCGTCGAATTCGTCCGTCATCGGCTCATACAGGACCCAACCGCCCTCGTTGCTCTGATCGGACAGCGGCAGATAGTCCGAGACCCGCGCGGGCACAGATCCCAGCGATCCCGTCCGCACCCAACTGGCCGGGCGCTTCGCCTCGGCGTTGCACGCGGCGAGCGTCCCCAAGACCAGGAACGACACCGTTCGCCATATCCATCGCGACATGATCTCAACTCCGGATTCACTTTGTATAGACGCCGGAGCCAATCACCGCATCGGCCCCGTTCGACAGACTGTCTGTGGTGATTTTAGCTCTTCGGCCGAACTCGGGCAATGGCCGGTGCACCGGGGCGCGTTTTCTCCGATGCAGAGAAATGGCTGTTGACGGCCGTGAATCGATTCCGTATGATGACGCCCTTATTGCACCGAACGCCCGAGCCGGAGTGGCGGAATTGGCAGACGCGCGGGATTCAAAATCCCGTCCTGGCAACAGGGTGAGGGTTCGAGTCCCTCCTCCGGCAATTCCTGCCGCTGTGATGATCGGTGTACGCGGGATGCCACCGCCGCCGGGAACGGATGGACCGTCTATTGCCGCTCTCGCCAGGCTCGCGTGACGATGCCGTCGGTGATCTCGAAATAGAGCACGGTGCGCTCCTCTCGCCTGCCCATCGTCGTTGCTCCTCAAACAGGGTCATCATGCGTCCGCGTTCGTTCTCTTTGACATCGACGAGACACCGCCCACCCGATCGCAGTGGCCGCCCTGTTATAACCGAAATGCAACCTCGGTGGCCTCGGTCTTCAACCCTCGGGTCCCCACGATCCCGAAATCGCATGATGAACCAAGAAGATGATGGAATCCACGTATCCTATCCGGAGATCTAATACAGAATGAATCTCGCTCTCACACAATCTGAACGTTCCCCGGCTAACCTGGCCGGCGCCGAACGAAAGACCCTGGGCAATGGATTTGCGGTCGGCGTCTTGGTATCATGGACTGTTGCGGTCGCGCCCGACAGAAGCCGCTTGAGGAAGGAGGTGGTTCGCGCGATACTACGCTCACAATACCGAGGAACCCATGCGCTCGGACGCATGGTCGGAACGCGGTGAAAACGGTGGCTTGTTGCGGCATGTGGGGGGCTAACCCTTTCTGAAGGAGGAACATCATGTGTGAGAAGCGGATTTGTATGGTTTGGTGTGTTTTCCTGGCGCTGGGCTTGGCCGTACCAGGCAATGCCCTTGCGAACGCAACCCAGTTCGACTTCGCCGGCAACTTGCGCGCCACCCTTGGGGCTGGGACGCTTGACTACTACGGAGCGAGTTCCGGTCTCGTCCTTTTCGGCACAGCCAGCTCGTTCGGGCTGCCCGCTCTGCCCGGCGGCGATGCTTCGGTCATGCAGTTTCCGGCGTTTTCGCCGTCGCAGGGGCTTTCGTTCGATACGGCATCCGAGCCGAGCGGAGGAGGAAGCATGGTCAACCAGTACACGATGATCTGGGACGTGCTATACCCGAACGTCGGCGCCGTCGGATTTGCGTGCCTCTATCAGGCGGACGGCACGAACGCCAGTGACGGCGAGGTGTTCATCCGCAATGACGGTGGAATCGGCGTCCACGGCCAGTACCACGGCAAGGTCAACTCGAACCAGTGGCATCGCATCGCCGTGGTCGTGGATCTGGTGACTCAGAAGATGGCCAAGTATGTTGACGGCGAGCACGTGGGCACCCAGGATCTCTCCAGCGCGGTGGACGGCCGCCATGCGTTGCATGCAGCCGGAGCGGCACTGCAGACGCTTCTGCTCACGGACAACGACAACGAAACCAACGACGGTTACATCAACTGCTTCTATTTCGTCGATCAGTTACTGAGTGATTCGGACATCGCCGAGTTCGGCGGACCACACGCCGACGGCGTCATCGCAGCTGCCGTGGTAAGGGCCGGAAATCCCTACCCGGCCGATGAAGCGGATGATGTCGCGCGCGACGTGGTCCTGAGTTGGACGCCGGGCAAGACAGCGGTCACGCGAGATGTCTATTTCGGTGCCGACTTCGCCGACGTCAATGATGCCTCGCGGGCCCATCCGGGCGATGTCCTGGTCAGCCAGGGCCAGACCGCCACGAGTTACGAGCCCGCCGCCCTGCTGGAATTCGGCCGAACCTACTACTGGCGAGTCGATGAAGTCAACGCCGCCCCGGACAACACGATCTTCAGGGGCAACGTCTGGTCGTTCACCGCCGAGCCGCTTGCCTACCCGGTGGACAACGTCCTCGCCAGCAGCAACGGGATATCGGACGGCGTTTCGATCCCCGAAAGGACCCTTGACGGCGCCGGCCTCGACGGAGATCGGCATTCCACCAACAGTGCCGACATGTGGCTGGCCGAGGCGCCGGACGACGAGGCGCTCTACATCCAATACGAATTCGATCGCATCTACAAGCTCCACGAAATGCTCGTCTGGAATTACAACGTCGAGTTTGAGCTGCTGCTGGGCTTCGGGATCAAGGACGTCGCCGTCGAGTGCTCGCAGGACGGTGCCGACTGGATCGCCCTCGGCGATGTAACGTTGAACCAGGCCACGGCCAGGACCACCTATACCGCCAACACGGCGATCGACCTGCAGGGCGTGGCCGCCCGCTTTGTCCGCCTGACCGTTCACAGCGGATGGGGCTCGACGGGCCAATTCGGCCTCAGCGAGGTCCGCTTCCTGTACATCCCGGCGCAGGCCCGCGAGCCGGAGCCGGCCGACGGCGCCGTCGATGTCAGCGTGGACGGCATGCTGGTCTGGAGGGCCGGTCGGGATGCCGTTTCGCACGAGGTCTACTTCGGCACCGACGCCGAGACGCTGGATTTGGCGGGGACGACCGATGGCACCAGCTATGACCCCGGCGCGCTGAATCTCG
>Ga0334890_1000706_pt1 | contig 55715 bp, 52 predicted proteins | sample GraSluR1_MG_3_FD_207220 | JGI IMG/M metagenome (GOLD analysis project Ga0334890, IMG submission 207220) | Sludge microbial communities from methane-producing bioreactor in Wageningen University, Netherlands - Granular Sludge_31_08-R1 | ecosystem: Engineered > Bioreactor > Anaerobic >... | reverse complement strand
ACCAAGTATGATAGAGTTGGTTGGTTGACATGAAAACCTCCTTCGGTAAAGTGGTTGACACCTTTACTTTACCTGGTTTTCCGTGTCAATCAACCGCTTTTCTAAAAAAGTGTCCGGTAGCTAGTTGTTATCTTATCCACACCTCACTTTAGTAGATGTCACCTCCGCCGATATCATCCGTATGAACGAGAACATCAGCCGTTATCATTTGCGTCCACGTGACGCACTGCATCTGGCGGCGATGCAAGCCTGTGGTTGTTCTGCGCTAGTCAGTCACGATGCAGACCTCGATCGGGTATCGGGCACACAGCGTTACCACTTGGATGGCTAACCCTTCACTATTGTAGTCTGATCGCTCTACGTCATTTGACGTACCCCTCTGCTTGCAAAAATCCGTCTTTTGTCGCGCCGCAAAACCGTCCTTATGACCGATGCGCGACCAGCGGAATCGTGTATGATAAAGTCGTGATTGAGCGACAACAACAGACTCAGGTGCAACGCCCTTCTCAGTGAACGTAGCGCGTTGCACCTGATTGTGTGAGTAAGGAAGGATGCCATGGGTGCACAAATGCCGGTTCTGGTGGTGGCAAAGCCGGGACCGCTTCGGGACAGCCTGGTGACGCTGTTGAAGTCACTGCCACAGGTCTCCACTGTGGAGCAAGCGAATACCGCTTCGTCAGCCCTGCGGACGGTCGAAAGCAAACGACCGGCGCTGGTGGTGGTGGATTCCAATCTGCCCGGCGACGAAGCCTGGACGGTGCTCAAACAGCTCAAAACCCGGCGGCCCGCAGTGCGCTGTGTCGTGCTTTCCGACACGGTGCAGCACTACCGCCAGGCGGAGGCCGCCGGCGCCAGCCAGGCACTCCTCAGCGGCATCCCGGCCCCCAAACTCTCGGTCGCCCTGGAAGGTTTGCTTGGATAGAGCTATCAGCTATCAGCGTTCAGCTTTCAGCCAGCGTAGCGCGGCATAACCGGATACTTTCATAAATGCTTAAGCTGAAAGCTGACGGCTGACAGCTAACATCTAAAAGTGAGGAAGTGAAGGAATGGAAGAACAACTTTTCAGTTTGGAATTAGAAGAGCCTCCTGGCCCAGGAGGCTGGCAGCGTGTATGGCAAAACGTTTCGCCTGAGCAGTGGAACGATTGGCGTTGGCAGCTCGCCCACCGGCTGAGTTCTGTAGAGGATTTTTCCCACATCCTGCATTTAACCCCCGATGAGATTGCTGGCCTTTCTGCACCCGGCCACTTTCACGTCGATGTGACACCCTATTTCGCCAGCCTGATGGATCCGGACGATCCGAATTGTCCCATCCGGCGGCAAGTGATCCCGACCGCGCAAGAACTGGTCCCGTTCGACGCGGAAATGGCCGACTCGCTCGGCGAGGATGCCCATTCCCCGGTCGCCGGACTGGTACACCGCTATCCCGACCGCGTCTTGATGCTGCTGACGACGCAGTGCGCCAGCTATTGTCGCTTCTGCACGCGCAGCCGCCTGGTCGGCGATAGCCATGTGATGTTCAACTCGGCCTCCTACGAGCAGCAGTTGGACTACATCGCCGCCACGCCCGAAATCCGCGACGTGCTGCTCTCCGGCGGCGATCCGCTGACGCTGCCGCAGAACGTGTTGGAACGCATCCTGTTCCGCCTGCGCGCCATCCCGCACGTCGAAGTGATCCGCATCGGCTCGCGCGTGCCCGTCTTCCTGCCGCAGCGCATCACCCCGGAACTGACGGCAATGCTGTCCAAGTACCATCCCGTGTGGATGAACATCCACTTCAACCACCCGAAAGAGATCACGCCGGAAGTGGAACAGGCGCTGGCGCGCTTGGCGAACGCGGGCATCCCCCTCGGCAGCCAGAGCGTGCTCCTCGCCGGGATCAACGACTGCCCGAACATCATCATGAACCTGAACCACAAGCTGGTGAAGAACCGCGTGCGCCCCTACTACCTCTACCAGTGCGATCTCGTCCACGGCGCGGGGCACTTCCGCACGCCGGTGGCGAAGGGCCTGGAGATTATGGAATCGCTGCGCGGGCACACGTCCGGCTTCGCCATCCCCACCTACGTGATCGATGCACCGGAGGGCGGCGGCAAAGTGCCGATCCTGCCCAACTACATGCTGAGCATGTCGGATAGCAAGGTCATCGTTCGCAACTACGAGGGCTTTATCACCGCATACACGCAGCCCACCGACTACCAGGGCCACAATCCGGCGACCTGTCCCTACTGCCTAAGCCGCCGCAACGAGGCCGGGCAAGAGGGCGTCGCGGGCCTGCTGTCGGGCCAGCGCCGTGAGATCGCACCGCAGCAGTGGCACGAGACGCACGCGCGCATCCCGCAGACTCCGTCACCCTTCGTCGTCCAACGCGAAATGGTGGAGCGCTAAATGGGCCTACGCATCGCCGTCGTCGCCAATCGCAAGTACGCCATCAAACCGGAGGCCGGCGCGCCGCCCGACGCGCTGGCCGAGTACGACGCTGAGGAGACCGTCCAGGGCATCCAGGACGCATTGCGCGAACTCGGTCACGAGCCGTTCTTCCTGGAAAGCGACGAGACCTTCATCGACACCGTGCGTACCGCCCGCCCCGACATTTGCTTCAACATCGCCGAGGGACTGCGCGGCGACTCGCGCGAATCGCACGTTCCCGCCGTGCTAGAGATGCTGTCCATCCCCTACACCGGTTCGAAGGTGCTCACGCACGCCATCTCGCTGGACAAAGTGATGACCAAGCGGGTCTGGCGTGACGCAGGACTGCCGACCGCGCCATTCCAATCCTTCCAGCACGTGGATGAACCGCTGGACGAACGCCTGAGCTTCCCACTGTTCGTCAAACCGGCGCGCGAGGGGTCGGGCATGGGGATCAACGCCCATTCTATCGTCCGTGATGAAGCGGAATTGCGCGCACAGGTGAAATGGGTCATCCGTACCTACCGCCAACCGGCGCTGGTCGAAACGTACCTGCCGGGCCGTGAGTTCACGGTCGCCCTCATCGGCAACCGCTATGTGCCGGGGGAGCCATCGCGCTCCGCTTTCTACGATGCCGACGGCTATCACATTTTCCCTATCGAAGAAATCGACATGTCGCGCGCCGAGATTCCAGGCGTGTACAACACGGAAGCCAAAGGCTTTGCACCGGTCAACGTCGGCGGGCCGCAGTTCCACTGCCCGGCAAACCTGCCGGAGGATGTGACCGCGACCATCAAAGCATTGACCGTTCAGGCCTTCGAGGCGCTGAACGCGCTCGATGTGTCGCGCGTAGATTTCCGTCTGGACGAAACCGGCGCGCCGCATCTCGTCGAGATCAACACTCTGCCCGGCCTGCGCCCCGAGTTTAGCGATATGTGCATCATCGCCAAGGCCGCGGGCGTCAGCTACGAGACGCTCATTGCGGAAATCCTCAACCTGGCGCTTGAGCGATACAATCTCCTATAACCCTTATAACCCTTGCGAAGGTGTGCGCAGCAGACTGCGCCCGAACCTTCGCAAGGGTGGCGATAGTTATGCATATCATCTACACTGATCGGCATCACGGGCACGCCACGGAGAACCTCGTCATCAACGGGCAGCCCATCGAGTACAGGGAGACACCGGCCCGTGCTGAGGCGATTCTTGCCGCCGTACGGGCTGCGCAGCTTGGGCCGATCACGCACCCCGTCGATCACGGTCTCGCGCCGATCCTGGCAGCGCACGACGCGGACTTCGTGACGCACTTGCGGACAGCCTACGCGCAGAGCGCCGCCTACTTCGGCGAACCGCGCCCGGTGATCGCGGGGCGCGACGACGTGACGTCCGACCGCGTGCCGCGCTGCCCGGAGGATTTCCCCGGCCGGCGCGATTACTACACCTACGACTACGAGGACCCCATCCTCGAAGGTACCTGGGACGCGGCCTACTGGAGCGCGCAATGCGCGCTCACTGCAGCGGATCTCGTGCGCAACGGGAATGGCATCCGCTCTACTTATGCTCTTTGTCGTCCTCCCGGCCACCACGCGATGCCCGACCAGTACGGAGGATTCTGCTATCTCAACAACGTCGCCATTGCCGCGCGCAGCCTGCAAGCGGACGGCCCCGTCGCCATCCTCGACCTCGACTACCACCACGGCAACGGTACGCAGGCGATCTTCTACGAAGACCCGGCGGCGCTGTTCTGCTCGCTTCACGCCGACCCGGAGTGGATCTACCCGTTCTTCTGGGGACGCGCCAACGAGCGCGGTGCAGGGGCGGGCCTGGGGCTAAATCGAAACTGGCCGCTGCCGCTGCACATAGACGACGCAGCCTATCTTGCGGTGCTGGGTGAGGCACTCGGCGTCATCGCGGATTTCGCGCCAAAGTACCTGCTCGTCTCATTGGGGCTGGACGCGGCGGAAGGCGATCTTATCGGCCAGTTCCGCATCACCACGTCAGGCTTCCACGCCATTGGGCGGCGGATTGCGGCGCTCGGTCTTCCTACGGTTATCGTCCAGGAGGGAGGTTACCGGCTGGACACGCTGGGTGATAACGCGGTGGCATTTTTGAAAGCGTTTGAAACGTTGTGACGGGTAGTAATGACCTATAAAGTTTTACAAATTAGATCGGTAATGTGTGTGTCGCAATTTTGCCGACTGAAGTCGGTGTATACGTGTACACGCCGGCTTTAGCCGGTTTTCCCGGCACATGCAATTACCGGATTATCTTCTTGAAGCTCATCAGTCATTCAATGAAAAGCGACTGAAGTCGCCACTACGCATTATCCAAATCCTGTAGCATCGCCCAGGCGAAGCGGGAGGCTTTTTCCAGGCCTGCCGGAACGAGGTTTTCCACGTTATCGCTGGTTTGATGCCAGTTTTCCAACCAGCCATCGGGACCGAAACCGGATAAGCACACGCCGCGATAGCCGCGCACCCGCAGCGCGCCGACTTCCTCGCCAATGACCATCTCTCGCCCGTGGATGCCCATCTCAGGGTGTTGTTGGCTGACTCGCTCGGCCCACGCCAGCGATTCCGCATCGGGTCGGTACGCCGAAAACAGCGAAAAACCCGTGTGTCGCGTGACGTAGGCGATATCGCACGTTCCCACCATATCCAGATCGAGGAACCAGGCGTCGCGCAGGCGGTCGCCGTAGGCATCGAGCAGCGCGTGTGCGCCCAGGCAGCCGGTCTCTTCCGCACCGGTGAACGCCAGCCAGACCTCGGTGTGGCGCAACGGTTGTTGTTGCAATTGCGCCGCCAGTCCCAAAACACAGGCGACCGCGCTCGCGTTATCGCTCGCGCCGGGGACGTAGGGGCCGGTTTCGTCGTATAGCGCGATCAGCAGGCTGGCGATGACCGCCCACAGGCTGGCCTTGCGGAACTTCGCCGCGCCTTTACTTCCGCTCAGTCCTTCGACGATTTGCGCCACGCCATTGCTCGCCATAGACGCGATTCCCGCGGTCGTCAACCCCAGCATGTACTTTTTGAGCTGCGGCGAAAACGTAGTCCGGTGTTTGTTACTGTCGGTGTGCGCCAGGAGCACCAACGTGCGGCGCAGTTCCTCGGTGGGCGGCACGCGCACAATCAGCGTGGCGCTTTGCCGGCGTGGGGAGAGTGCGGCGAGCGGTTGCTTGTCAACACACGTGGAACGCCAAAGCGTATGCGCACTGGCGAGGGCAATCGCACCACCCAACAGCCGTCCCAAGCGGCTGCGCGTGCCCAACAAGTTGCTCGTCAGGGTCAACGCCAGGGGATTGCCGAGCGCGTAGCCCCAGGTATCCGGTGTGAGGAACGGCAACGTTTCGATTTCGTCGTAGCCGAGCGAGGTAAGCACCTGGCGGATGTACTGCCGCGCGCGCATCTCTGCCGGATACCCGGCCGGGCGCGGCCCGATTTCCTCTGCGAGTTTGCGGACGTGGAGCATTAACGTGTCGGATAAAAAGGCATCGGTCATAAATCTCTCTTGCGTGACAGTCGGATAGTCATCAGTCTCGTAGTCATCTGTTTCGGCGGTCAATGCGACTTAAATATGCCCAACAGATCAAGAGAATCACACTGTGGACAAGAGAAAGCGTCGTTTTGCACGATCACCCGATGTCCACCTGACCGACCTTCCACAGAATCCACATCACACCTATGAATATGATCACGACCAGCCAGTACATCAATCCGATGACGCTCTCTTGTGTACGGTGGAACCGAAACCATTTGGAGAGCGTCACAGCTATACCCACAAGCAGTGCGCTCCCATAAGGCAGCAACGACATCAAGGCCCAATACAGACACGAGTTTGAATTCAAATCGCTCAATCTCCAATCAAACCATCATCACGCGAATGTTTTCCGCACCGACGATGCTGGCGACCTGCTCTTTAAGATGCGGCGTATAGCGAGTGCGCTCGTTAGGGAAAAGGAGTTCCACAGGCTTGCCGCGTTCGTTTTCGAGATAGACGACAAAATTGTCCTGCCCCGTTTCGACCTTGAGCAGGTTGTGCAGTTGCGCAAGCCGTGCGAAATCCTGGGAAGCGTCACCGGTGCGCGGGAGTGTGACGTAGACCGTTGCGGGTGGGGAAGGGGGTTCCTCGGGCGCAGGCGGGGTGGACTGGCGATCTCCATTGCCTCTGCTGGACAGCGGAGCCGTAGGCGGTTTCGATCTGGGTGCCGGCGGTGGAGCTGGCGCAACCGGCTGTGCGGCACGCGCCCGTGCCATCGCGCCGTTGCCGTTGCGGTCAGGCGGATTGACCGGTGGGAAATCGTCCGCAAAATCCGGCGATGTCCCGTAGAACGGTGAGGCTTCGGCGACAAAGGGCAGCGCGTCATAGGGCATCGCCGAATACCCACCGTTGCCGACTGGCCGCAGCAACTCATGCGGCTCCTTGAACCAATCCGCCAGGAGTGAGTGCTCTTCACGATCCTGGCGATTGTCCAGCTTGCCGCTGACGACGAGTACACTCTCGACCACCAGCCGGTCCTTGAAACGCTCGTAGACGCGGGGGAAAACGGTCACATCCACGGTGCCGCCGGAACCTTCCAGGGTGACGAACGCCATCGTGTCGCCTTTCTTCGTAGCGATACGGCGCACGCGCTGTACCATCCCCACCAGCGTCAACTGCTGGCCCAGGGCCTCCGTCGCCAGGCGATCCACCGTGGTGTTGACCAAATCCTGCCGCAACAACTCGTTTTCCTGCTGCGCCAGGGGATGCCGGGAGAGGTACGTGCCGAGCAACTCCTTCTCCCAGTCCAGCAGCCGCCGCTCCGGGATCGCCGGGACGAAAGGCGACGGCGTGATGGTCTGCGTCACGGCAACATCCTGTCCAAGCATCGCGTCGAAGAGCGAGAACTGGCCTACGTCGCGGGCACTATGGACCCGCCCACTCGCGCCGATGAGCGCATCGATCAACGTGAGCAGTGCCGGCCGCGTGCCGAAATCGTCCAACGCGCCCGCCTGGATCAAACATTCGAGCGCCTTGCGGTTGAGCTTGCGCAAGTCCACGCGGTCGGCGAAGTCATCCAGTGTCTTGAAGGAGTCGCGTGCGCGCCGTGCATCCACCACCAGCCGCATGATCTCATCACCCACATTTTTGATCGCCCCCAGGCCGATGCGGATGGCGCGACCCTCCGGCGTATGCTCAATGGTGAATTCCACCTCGGAGCGGTTGATGCACGGACGCAGCACCTCCAAGCCACTGCGGCGCGCTTCGGCGATGAGGAAGCCCAGTTTCTCGGTATTGTGGCGCTCCGTCGTCATCAGAGCGGTCATAAATTCCAGCGGATAGTGCGCTTTGAGGTAGGCCGTCTGCGCGGTGATGACACCGTAGTCAGTGGCGTGCGCGCGATTGAAGCCGTACCGGGCGAAGAATTCGATATCAGCCCAGACCTTGCCGGAGACTTCCTCCGGGATGCCTTTCTTGAGCGCCCCGGCGAGGAACATCTGCTTGTGCTTGTCCATCAGATAGCGGACTTTCTTCGCCACGGCCTTGCGGATGCCGTCGGCCTCGCCGGGTCTGTAACCGGCCATAGCGACGGCAACTTGCATAATTTGCTCTTGGTAGACGATAATCCCGTATGTATCATCAAGGATATTTTGCAATATGGGATGATGAAATTCGATTTCTTCTTCCCCATGCATCCGGCGGATGTAAGACGGGATGTTTTCCATCGGGCCGGGGCGGTAGAGCGCGACCACGGCGATGATGTGCTGTAACTGGTTCGGACGCATCTCGCGCAGAATCCGCCGCATGCCCGACCCTTCCACCTGGAAGATGCCGGTCGTCTCGCCGCTGGCGAGCAATTCGTAAAGTTTCATCACGTCTACGTCCTGCTCTGGGTCGTCAGGGACGCGCTCGTAGGGGATGGTATCCATCGTCAGCACGCGCCCGTGCTCCCGCTCGATCCACTCACACGTTTTGCGCACGTGGGTGATCGTCCGCAGCCCCAGGAAATCGACCTTGAGCATCCCCAGCATATCGACGATCTCCATCGGCCATTGCGAGACGATGCCGATGGGGCCTTCGCCCTCACCCTTGGTGGGGCGGTGCAGCGGCATGTAATCCACCAGCGGACGGTCGGAGATGAGAATACCCGCGGCGTGGGTGCTGGCGTGCCGGGTGACGCCCTCGACTTCCCGCGCCGTGTCCAACAGCTTTTTGACGTAGGGGATGGTGTCGTATAGCTCCTTGAGATCGGAGACTTCCTCGAGCGCCTGGGCGATGGAGACCGGTTTGCCGGGCACGTTGGGGATCAGGCGCGCGGCACGGTCGACCTCGTTGAGGGGAATGTCGAGCGCGCGGCCCACGTCGCGGATGGCGGCGCGCGCGCCGAGCGTCCCGAAGGTGATGATGGCGGCGACGCGATCCGCGCCGTAGCGTTCAGCGGTGTAGGCGATCAATTCCTCGCGGCGGTCGTCGGGATAGTCCAGGTCGATGTCGGGCATGGAGATGCGATCGGGGTTGAGGAAGCGTTCGAACAGCAGGCGGTTCTTGAAGGGGTCGACGCTGGTGATGCCCAGGGTGTAGGCGACCACGCTGCCCGCGCCGGAACCGCGCACATTCCACCAGATGTCACGCGCTTTCGCCGCCTCGCACAGGTCCCACACGATAAGGAAATAGTCGTCGAAGCCCATCGTGTGGATGATGCCCAGCTCGTATTCCAGGCGCTCCACCACCTCCGGCTCCTGCGCGCGCGCCGCGCCGTAACGCCAAACAAGGCCCTCGTAGCACAAGTCGCGCAGGAACTTCTCCGAATCGCCGCGGCCTGCGGGGACGGGGAATGTGGGCAGGTGATACGGCGGCGCAAATTTGATTTCGACGTTGCACTGCTCGGCGATCTTGACGGTGTTTGTCAACGCTTCGGGCAGATGGGCGTAAAGCCGCGCCATCTCTTCCGGCGAGCGCATGTAATACGAAGGGTCAGTCATCCGCATGCGGTTCGACTCGTTGACCGTCTTGCCCGTGCCGATGCAGAGCAGGACGTCGTGCGCATCGGCCTGCTCGCGTTTGGCGTAGTGAATGTCGTTGGTGGCGACCAGCGGCACGCCCATCTCGCGGCCCAGCTCGACCATCTGGCGGTAGACGGGGTCGAATTCGGGGATAAGATGGCTTTGCAGTTCAAAGTAGAAGCGGTCGGGGAAATGGGCCTGGTACCAGCGAACGGCCTCGCGGGCCTGGTCGATCTGCCCCTGGTAGAGCAGTTGCGGGATTTCACCCTGCGCGCAGGCCGTGAGCACGATCAGGCCGTCGCCGTACTGGACGAGCACATCTTTGTCGATGCGCGGCTTGTAGTAGAAGCCTTCCAGTTGGGCGATGCTGACCAGTTTAAGCAAGTTCTGGTAGCCGGTCTGGTTTTGCGCCAGCAAGACGAGGTGATACGGTTTCTCATTGTGGTCACGGTCGAAGCGTGAGTTCTGCGCGATGTAGGCTTCCACCCCGATAATGGGCTTGATCTCAGCAGCCTTGCAGGCCTTGTAGAAATCGACCACGCCAAACATCGTCCCGTGATCGGTGATTGCCAGTGCGGACATGCCCAATTCTTTCGCATACGTCGCCAAGGCTTTCACACTGCTCAACCCATCCAGCAGTGAAAATTCTGTGTGTGTGTGCAAATGCACGAAATCCGCCATCCCCATCCTCCACAATAAACGATTGCAGGTGCAAAGTTGCAGGTTCGCAGTTGAAAATCTCACGAAGTACCCTGGGGGTCCAGAGTGATGCGTATATTCTACCGTCAAAATGATGCTTGGCAAGACAACTCCCTCGAATTTGACTATCGGGGATAAGAAAATATCATTGCAGTGGAAGTGACCATGAGATACCTCAAATACCATGCGTTAGGCAACGACTATATCGTATTACGGCCCAGCACTTTTGGCGTCGAGTTGTCTCCAGATCGTGTGCGCACGATTTGTCATCCAAACTATGGGATAGGATCCGATGGCATTCTATACGGCCCCATCGAGAGCGCCGTATGCGATTTCGGCCTGCGTATCTTCAATCCAGACGGCAGTGAAGCCGAAAAGAGTGGGAACGGCCTACGCATCTTTGCGCGCTCCCTCTATGATGAGGGTTTGGTGGGCGAAAGGCCTTTTTCGGTCGAAACGCCCGGCGGTATGGTCACGTGCACGGTCAAAAAAGGGGGGCGTAGCGTTACCGTCGAGATGGGAGAAGTGAGTTTCGACAGCCGGCGCATCCCCGTCGCCGGGCCGCCTCGTGAAGTCCTGAACGAAGCGATCTGCGCCGGCGGGAGGACGTTCACATTTTGCGCCGCAACTGTTGGGAACCCCCATTGTATTGTGTTCAGCGATGCACCGACGCCATCTGAGGCCCGGCAGTATGGCCCGCTCATCGAAACCGATCCCCGCTTTCCCAATCGGACGAACGTCCAGTTTATGCAGGTTATGGATCGAGAGAACATTCGCATCGAGATTTGGGAAAGAGGCGCAGGCTATACGCTGGCTTCCGGGAGCGGCAGCACCGCCGCCGCTGCCGTCGCACATAGACTGGGGTTATGCGATCCAGAAATCACCGTACACATGCCCGGCGGGGAGATTCATATCCAGTTCAGCGATGGTTTTTTCGCCACGATGACCGGGCCTGTGACCAAAGTCTGTGAAGGGGTGATGGTACAGGAAATTTTTGGGGAAACTCTCCAATTGTAGGATACAGGAGAGTCTCCACCGATCACGAAAATGCTTGCGCCGGATCACAATCCGGTGCTTCGGGGACGGCGGATTGTGATCCGCCTTAAGCGTTGAGGAAAGGCAACTTTTGGAGGAGGTCAACTATGCTCACAAATCCAGTTATCGGATCCATGCTCAACCGCAAGTCGGTCCGTAAATACACGGATCAGCAGCCCACCGACGAGGTGATCGAAACGGTGGTACGCGCGGGGCAGCAAGCGCCGTTCGCTGCGCAGTTGTGCAGCGTGCTGCTCTCGCGCACGAAAGCGCCGTTCGGCGCACCGCTGTGGTTCATCCTCTGCGTGGATATGCACCGCCTGGAGTTGATCATGGCTAAACGCGGCTGGACAACGGTAGCCAATGATCTATCGCTGCTGCTCCTGGGCATTCAAGACGTGGCGTTGATGGCCGAGAACATGGTCATCGCGGCGGAGAGTCTGGGCATGGGCAGTTGCTTTCTGGGGATGACACCGTATCGGGCGGACAAAATCCAGCAACAGTACCAACTGCCCAAAAGGGTTTTCCCACTGGTGGAGCTGGTCATGGGATACCCGGCTGAGGAATTCCCACCCCGCCCACGCTACCCGCTCGCGTTCACGCTGTTCGAGGATCGCTATCCCGAATTCACGGATGCGATGATCGAGGACGCGATGCGCGTTATGGACGAAGGGTATCTAGCACAGGGCTACTACCGCAAACAGAATGCCAAAATCACACTGGAAACGGAGCGAGAGGAAGCCTACACCTACCAAGACTATTCGTGGACCGAGCACATCTCTCGCAAGTGGGGTCAGTGGATGCGCGACCCGCAGGAGCTGCTGGCTCAGATGGAAAAGTGCGGGTTTGTGATCAAAGTGTAGATCAAAACACGCCGTCACAAAAAAGTTAGCAGCGCCAGCCCTGCGCCCGCGCCGATGAGCCACCCTGCCACCACATCGCTCGCATAGTGCAGGCCCAGCGCCACGCGGTACAAGCCGACGCTCAGCCCCCATAGGAGCAAGAGCGCCATCCCCCAGAGCGGTAGCAGGCCCGCCAGCGCCACCCACAAGCCACCAATGCGCACAGCGTGGCCTGAGGGAAACGAGTGCTGGTCGATCTTCAGGTAGAACAGGCCTTGCTCCCCTGCCGGTCGTGGACGCTGGATGAAATACTTGAGCACAGTGCTGATGACCCACGTGATCGCCGTGACGAGAAGGAGGCGCTCCCCAGCTCTGGCCCAGTCGCCGGTGCCAAAGCGCCATAGCAGCACGCTCAGAGCGAGCCACACCAGGCTGTCGCCGGAGTGGGCCAGGCCCGTTGCCAGCGCGCGGGTAAACGGGCCGCGAATTAATGTCGTGGCGCGCGCAGTAAGCGCATAGTCGCGTTCGAGCCAGGCTTGCCAACGAGCGTTCATTGCGCAGGCTCCTGGCGCGCCAATTCCCGGCGGCAGATCTCCAACTGGAACGGTTTGTCGGCATCCATGCCCATTTCGGCGTTGTCCACGATCAGTGCACACCCGTTGATGCCGAATTTTTCGCGCACGAGGCGTTCCAGTTCTGCCAGGCTCAAGCGGCGCGCCATCAATTTGGCGAAAAAGACCGGGCCGAGCCGTGCGGCCTGTTTGAGCGCGTTTTTACGATTGTCGAGCAAATCGTCCCACAGATCCCGGTATTTGTGACCGATATAGGGCGCGGCAACGTGAATATCCCCGGCAGCGAAATCCCCGTCACTGAAGTGAACGTAACTGCGCCGCGAACCGGGAAAACGCTGCTCCATCTTCTCACGCGACACAATGGTGTGATATACATCCACCGCCGGATCCGCAGCCTGCGCGAGCAGGCGTTCCACCATCCCGCCGGTCAGCAACGGAATGTCGGAGCTGCTAACCAAGACCTGCTGCGCTTGCGGATTGCGTTCCAACACCCAATCGATGCCGCCAAGGATATTCTTCAACATTGAGCCTTGATCAAGCAGATAGCCGGCAATTTTCGGTGACATCACCACCCCTGTGTCCGCTAACCCCACGATCACGATGTCACCCACACTCGGCGCTGCGTCGAGCGCATCCAGCACCCATTGCACCATCGGCTTGCCCGCCACGTCGAGCAACGCCTTTGGCTGTCCCTGGGTGTATTCATAAAGCAGATCTTCCTCTTGCGGCACACCGCCTGCCATCACAATACAACTAATCATTGCCATCTCCTCCACAATCGCCACCGAGCACACAGAGATCACAGAGAAAAAAACTCTGAGTGCTGCCTGCTCTCCGTAGCCTGAATTCTAGTCCTCGCTGATGTGACACCCCGTCTACCGTCTACTGTCTACTGTCTACCGCCCCCCTCAGTCATTCAGCTTTTCAATGCTTGGGTGCATATCCAGTTCGATGATGAGCGCCGTTAGCTCGTCGCGGGTGAGTGCGCGGCTCTTCCCGGCGGCAGCGACCAGGGCGGATTCCATCATATTCGTACCGAAGGAGCGTCCCTGGAAGCGCGGCGTCGTGGTAATCAAATAGCGCACCCCAGCAGCGCGAAAACGCTCGACGTCGGCCTCGGTGGTCGTGTTCGTGAGGATCGTCTTACCGGGCAGGGTCGGCGGCATGTGGCGCTTGGTGTAGGCGCAGTCTCCGGCGATGATCGTCGCCCAGTTGTACCAACGCGTGAATTTGGGGATGGTTTCGAGCTGCTTTGTGCCGGTTGGATAGATCACGTGAATCGGCAACCGCCCCACGATTGGCCCTAACACCATCACCATCAGGTCAACCGATCGCAGGCGCTTGAGCGGGATGGAAATGCCCAGGCCGAAGAGCAAGTCACCGAAGACAGTCTCGTAGCCGGCCTCCACGATGCTCTGCGCCATCCCGTAGCGATCCACCGCCGTGTTGACCATTGCCCGCTTGGGCTCCAATTCCACGCCGATTTGCGCTTCGACGTAAGCCATACAGCGCCGCTCCAACGTGTACTTCAGCCCGCGCCCATCGACCACCGGTGTCTGCCGCACGCCTTGCACCAGCTTGCGCGCATTGTACAGCGGATACGCCCGTTTGGCCGTCCCGATCGAAAGATCGATGCCGCCCACGCCAAGCGCGTCCACCTTGCCATCGAGTTCGGTGAAAAGCTGCGCCGCTTTGGCCGTGTCGCCATCCGTGCCAACGCGTTCGATGAGGACCTTTTCGCCCAACAACTCGATTTCGACCTGTTTGTCGCGCGTGGAACTGCCTAAACTAACACTCACTGCCCGTTTCATGATAATGCCCTTTCGTTATGAATAAATAACGCCTGGCCGAATCTCATACGCGTAACTAACCAAAAATAGCAAATTACTGCAATGGAATATAAGGAAATTGTATCACAATACCTCCACCGGGTCTATATCCACTAGCCACCCGGCAGGTATATCGCTCTCCCGCAGGAAATCCGCCGGCGAGACGTTGCGCAGCAACATCTGCCAGCGATAGCGCCCTCGCACGCGGGCGAAGAAAGCCGGCGCCGGCCCAATGAGATCGGTCTCCGGCAGCCCGGCGGCGCGGAGCGCATCGCGCAAGACGGCAGCGAAGTCCTCGGCGGCCTGTTGCGCCTGCTCGCGGTTCGTGTGCGCGTAGACCAGCCGCGCCAGCCGGATATACGGCGGGTAGTCAGCCTGCTCGCGGAACGCCAGCTCGCGCTCCGCAAAGCCGGTGTAATCGTGGACTGCTGCCCGCTGGATGGCGTAATGCGCTGGATGGTAGGTCTGCAAGACCACCCGTCCGCCCAACAGACCCCGCCCGGAGCGCCCGGCGACCTGCGCCAGCAGTTGGAACGCACGTTCAGCGGCGCGGAAATCCGGCAGGTTGAGCGCGGTATCGGCGGAAATGATGCCCACCACCGTCACCTTGGGGATGTCCAACCCGCGCGCCACCATCTGCGTACCCACCAGGATGTCGGCCTCACCGCGGGCGAAGCGTCCCATGATCGTTGTGTGGACGGCGTGCGAGCGGGCTACGTCCTGATCCCATCGCACGATGCGTGCCGTGGGCCAGCGTTCTACCACCCGTGCCTCCAGCCCCTCTGTCCCCAGGCCAAACGCGCGCACCCGCGACGATCCACACTCCGGGCATTGGCGCGGCATGCGCTTCTGCCGCCCGCAGCGATGACAGATCAGGCTGCCGATGCCTTCATGGTATGTAAAGGGGACATCGCAGCGGGGACATTCCGCCACCCACCCGCAATCGCGGCAAAAGACGTAGGTCGCCGTACCCCGGCGGTTGAGGAACAGGATCACCTGCTCGCGGCGGGCCAGAGCGACATCCACCGCCTCTTGCAGCGCCACGCTGAAGATGGAGCGGTTGCCGGCTTTGAGTTCGGCCCGCATATCCACAATCTGCACCGGCGGTAGAGCAATGGTGCGGGCGCTCGGCGTCCCGGTCAGCGCCTGGTAACGGCTGGCGGCAAGGTGCAGGAATTTTTCCCAGGTTGTGAGGCGCTGTTGGTGCGCCATCACCCGCTGCGGCATCTCCAGGAGCCGGTAGCGGCCCTCCAACGCGCGGGCGTAGGCTTCCAACGAGGGGGTAGCGCTGCCCAAAATAAGCAGCGCGCCGCGCCGCCGCGCCAGTTCTGCGGCCACCTCGCGCGTGTGGAAATACGGCGCGCGGCTTTGCTTGTAGCTCGTGTCTTCCTCCTCGTCCATCACGATGAGGCCCAGGTTGGGAAACGGGGCGAACAAAGCCGAACGCGCCCCCACCACTACTCTGATATCGCCGCTGCGCACACGTCGCCACGTGTCGAAGCGCTCGCCGTCACTCATCGCGCTGTGCCACAGCCCCACTTGTCCCGGAAAACGCACGGCAAAGCGCTGCACGGTCTGCGGCGTCAGGCTGATTTCGGGGACGAGGATCAACGCCTGCCGGCCTCGCGCCAATACCTGCGCTGTCGCCCGCATATACAGCTCCGTCTTGCCGGAGCCGGTCACGCCCAGGAGCAAAACCGGCACAGTGGTGGACTGATGCAGCAGCGGTTCGATGGCGTCCCAAACATCTTGCTGTTCGGGGATGAGCACCGGCGGCTGGTCAGGTGTGAAGATCATCTCCGCCAGCGGATCGCGCAATACTTCCTCGTGGCTGAAGGCGATCAGATCGCGCTCGGCGAGCATTTTGAGGTGATAGGCCTTCGCACCCGTTTCGGCATAGACCACCTCGACCTCCACCGGCTGCGTCTCACCCGCGAGGAAGTCCAGAATAGCCTGGTACAACGCCACATCGCGCAGGCCGCGCAGTTGCGCCTCCCACCGCGCGCGCGGTGCAATCAAACGGGCCAGCCGCGTCACTTTTGGCTGGACAATGTTGAACCGCAGCAAACGCTCCACTTCGATCAGGCGGCGTTTCTGCAAATACCGTCGCGTCCGGCGCACATCCACACCCTTGAGCGCCTGTTTGACTTGGGCGCTGGTCAGCGGGCCGCGCTGGATCAGCATCTCCAACAGTTTGGCGGCGGGGGCAGGCAGATCGGAGGGCGCAGCAGGTACCCGGGATTCGAGCCGGAGGTAGACGGTTGCGCGTAGGCCGGGTGGCATCATCACCTGTATACATTGGTGGAGCGGCGCTAATGTTTCCCGCTCCATCCATCGTGCCAGGTCCAGCATTTCTGTATCGAGCACCGGATCGGGATAGAGGACGCTTTGAATAGGCCGTGTTTCGGGAACGGCGGGCGTGTCAGCGAGCGCCAGCACAAGGCCCGGCAGCACCGCCTCGCGAAGCGGGACAAGCACCAACACGCCCGGTCGCACAACGGCGGCGATTCCCGCCGGGATGCTGTAGTCAAATAACGGCGCGGTCTTGCTTCTAAAGGGGAGAAACACCACGACGCGCGCGTACATCGTTCGAACAGTCAATCCGTCTCGCCGGGCGTGTCGCCGTCATCGTTGGACGTAGTGGTCGGTGCAGCGGGTAAGGTAAAGAAGAAGGTACTGCCCTTCCCAATCACGCTTTCAACGCCCACCTCGCCGTCAAGCCGCTCCGCGATCCGCCGCACGATGGACAGTCCCAGGCCGTGGCCTTTGGCCCGCGCCTGCTCAAGCCGGGTGAAGGGCGTGAAGAGACGGCTCTGCTCCTCTGGTGTAAGGCCGGGGCCATTATCGCGCAGCCAGAAAGCGATTTTGGATTTTGGGTTTTGGATTTTGGCGACAAATCCGGGTGTTTCCGAATCTGAGATCGGCGATCCAGAATCCAAAATCGTGTAACCGAGTTCGATGCGCGGTGGAATGCCCCCGTATTTGATCGCGTTGCTGATGTAATTTGTCCATATCTCTTCGACCCACGGCGCATACCCTTTCGCAACCGACCAGACGTCAGGAAGGATGATTTCGGGCGTCTTCTCGGCCATCTCATGAACGAGACGATGTAGCGCCTCATCGACGATCGCCGCCATGTCGAGCGCCCCGGTGTCGACAACTTCGGCCTCGCGTACGCTAGATAACAACAACAACTCATCGACGATATTGGTGATCTTCCGCCCGTTGCGCGCAATAACGCTGAAATAATAGGTCAGTTGCTCCTCAGTAAACTGCGTGGAGTGTCTTTCCAAAAGTTCGCCAAAACCGATGATCGACGCGAGCGGTGACTTAATATCGTGGGCGACAGTATGGGCATACGCGTTCAACTCTTCGTTGCGGCTCTCAAGCTCAACGGTACGTTGGCGTAGGACCTCTTCCACATGCATCCGGTCTTTCACCTCCGCCCGGAGGTACTGGTTGCTCTCGGCCAGTTCAGCGGTGCGTTCTATGACCAAGTCTTCCAGACGTTGATTGAGCCGCTCAAGATCTCGGATGGTCTGATCGATCATGCGTTCGACCGTCTTGGCCGGCAACGCCACAGCGTAAGCTAAAACGACCGGCACAATCATGCCCGGAAGCACAAAATAGAGCGCGCCCGCAACGATAAATACAACTGCAGTTGCCGTCGCGTACTGGATAGCAGCCTTGAACCCTAAGATAATGCCTAGTGTGAAAATGCCTACAATAAACAGCGCGATGGCATTGGTAAACCCTTCCGCCATATTGATATCGCGAATTAGCATCATCACAAGAGAGATAAATGTAATCCAGGCAAAAAGCTTCATTGCGCGAGCCAACGAATGTTTGAGCTGGGTGAGCGCCACGAGCGCAGCTACGCTAATCAAAGACATAGCAACTAGATAAACGATATAGGGCCCTTTTTGTGTGGTGATCGATCTAAATATATGCAGGGTAACACCTAGCATCGCAAAACCCGCGTAGCTCCACAAAACCCAACGAGCCGCTTCTCGCCGAGCATGTTCTCCAGGTAATATGTCGATACTCATGGCAAGTCACGTATCCCAGAGCTGCTCAACCTGTGGCACGATACCGGCCTGCCGTTCCTCATCGTATACGGCCCACCATTGCTCAATCACGTGTCGCAACTTCTCATCCTTAAAAGCGCTCCGAAAAACAGTCTTCTCCTGCTCTGTGAGGTCGCCATAAGGACACAGTGCAAAAATGGATTCTAGGTTATGCGTTTCTACTTCTGTGACGAAGTTTCGTGAAAGTAATACCTGCCCCGCGAGCCACAATATATCTTGATGCTTTTTAAGCATATAATTCCTCCCGATTGTGTAAAACCCGCATCTCTAATTGAGGACAACACCGGCATCAGTTTATCACGATTTGGATGATTTACCACCAGAGCAATTGAATCATAAAATATAGTCGTCCGGCAAGCACACTTAGGGTTCATTCGTAGATCTCAATCGTGACGACATCGCTTGAGACTTCTGCCCCGTCGACGGTGAGACCTGAGGCAGAGAACGTGTGTGTACCCGGCTCCAGTTGCCAGAGGTACATGTAGGGTGGCGACGTCAAACGCACCAGGGGTAAACCGTCGACAAGCAGTTCAATTTTCTCGAACTGCACATCCGCTGCAATAAAAACAGCTATTCTTTGTGCATCGCGGGGCTGTGCTGAATCGATGCGATAGACCGCGCCGGCATCCGGGCTGGTGAGGCGAAGATGAGGCGTGGGATGGGTGACGAGCGGTGTGGGTTGCGGGCTGGCGGTTGGAGGTTGGGGGAGATTACGTTCGCGTGCCCAAGCCTGAGCTTCGGGAGGAAGGATGCTGTAGACGACGCCATCAATGCGTTGATGCATCTGGCAGAGCGTATCCGGTTCGGTTCCGACGATAAATGTCTCGACGATGCGATGCGGGCAATCCGACCCCGGCAGTTCCCCAGAGAGCGCACAAACCTCCATATCGACCAATCCATCAGGCCGCGCGAACGTTTGGACTGGCTGCCCCTTGAGCGCCGCCTCCATCACGTCGTGCCAGATGGGCGCCGCGCCGGTGATGCCGGTGACTTCCTTCATCGTTTCGTTATCGGCGTTGCCCACCCAGACGCCCACCACCAACTGCGGCGTATAACCCACGGTCCAGTTATCGCGGAAGTCGGTAGTGGTACCGGTTTTTACGGCGGCAGAGCGGCTCAGGTTGAGCACGCTGCCCTCGCCGAAGGTGGGCACGCGCGCCAGGTCATCGCTCAGAATGTCGGTGATGAGATAGGTCACGCGGGCATCGAGCACGCGATTCCCTATACCGCCGGGCGTTTGCCGGAGCACTGTGCCGTCTGCGTCTTCCACACGTTGGATGACGCGCGGCTGCACGGCATACCCGCCATTGGCAAATGCGGCATACGCAGCGGTCAACTCCAGCAAACGCACTTCACCGCCGCCCAATCCTATCGCCAGGCCAATCCGATCAGGATCGTCGAAGGTGGTGATCCCCAAACGGCGCGCCAACTCCGGTAATGCTTCGACACCGATGCTATCGAGCACCTTCACGGCGACCAGATTGTACGACGACGCCAGCGCCTCACGCACACGCACCGGCCCACGGAAAACCAGATCATAGTTCAAAGGGACATAAGGCGTGCCCTCGCGCGTCACGAAAGCAGTGCGCACGTCCAACAGCATCGTCGCGGGCGTGAAATCGCCCTGCCCCAAGGCAGCCCGTTCGAAGGCGGCAGCATACGTCAGCGGCTTGATGGACGACCCAGGCTGACGCAGCGCCGTCGCGCCGTTCACTGCGCCGGCAATGCGCGCCGAGAAGTAATCGGGACTGCCGACCATTGCCACGACCTCGCCCGTCTGCGGATCGAGGCCGACCAGCGCGGCATTGCGCACATTGCGCCCACCGGGCGGGCACACCGGGTCGTAGTGGCACACCGCCAACAATCCCAAGTGATGGCGGATGGCATCGCGGGCGGTGTCGGTCAGGCTCAAGTCCAGAGTGGTGTAGACGTGCAGCCCACCGGCCTGCACGCGCGCCAGCCCTAATTCACGTTCCAACTGGTTGCGCACGAACATCACGAAATGCGGCGCGCGGATGGGGAAGAGGGCAGCGGCAAAATCGAGCGGTTCGGCTTTGGCCAACGCTGCATCTGGCGCGGAGATATATCCCTGCTTCACCATCAAATCCAGCACCACGGCCTGGCGTGCCTTAGCCGCGTCGACGTTTTCCAGCGGATTGTAGAGCGCGGGGGCCTGCGGCAAACCGGCAAGGAGCGAGCACTCGGCCAGATCCAGATCGCGTACAGATTTGCCAAAATAGGCCTGCGCTGCTGCTTCAACACCGTAGGCCATGTTGCCGTAATACGTCTCGTTGAGATAAAGGTTGAGGATTTCGTCTTTGGTGTAGCGCCGCGTGATACGGATGGCGAGGATCAGCTCGCGCAGCTTGCGGTACAGCGTGCGCTCAACGCGCTCATCGGCGCTGAACATCACCGTACGCACCAACTGCTGCGTGATCGTGCTCCCGCCCGCCTCTCCACCCTGCACGTTGATCCACACCGCGCGCAAGATACCCCGCAGGTCCATGCCGGGGTTGCTGTAGAAGGTGGCATCCTCTGTGGCGATGGTGGCCTGGATCAGATATGACGGAATGTCATCCAGCGTCACGGGGGTGTGGCTGCCGGTGTACGGCGGAGGCATTTCGAAAAGCAACTGGCCGTGCCGGTCGTAGATTTTGCTGCTTGGCGCGCCGGTATAGGCGCTCAAATCATCCGGCGCGGGAAGTCCAGCGCAAAGCCACAGGTACAGCCCTGCGCCACCAAGGAGTGCCAGCGCGCTCAAGAGGACAAATACGCGCGCCGCATGGGTTTTGAACAAACCATTCGCTTTCATCAACCACACATCTGGCGGCGCAGCCTGGGAACCGGCCACAGACGACGTTCGCGACGCGCCCAGGCCGAGTTCCAACCGCGCCTGGCAGAGTCAGGCGATAACCTGATCGACGACGGTTGCACCATCAACGACGGTTGCACCGCGCAGCATCACCACGTCGCGCAAGGCTACTCCATCGCCGATACGGCAGTCACGTTCAATGTAGACGTTCGGCCCGATGACGCAGTACGACCCAATGATGGTGCCCTGTTCAATGTACAGCGGCGTGATCAGCTGCGTGTCGGGGCCGACAGTGTGAGGTTCCAATTGCGGGCGACCATCGCCATGCATCAGATATTCACGGTTGAGCGCCAGCAAATCGGCAGCGTTGGTTAGCGTCAGCCGGCGTTCGACCATCACGCCGCCCACGCGCCCCTCCCGGCGAATGAGCATCTGGATAGCGTCTTGCAGTTCGTATTCGCCACGCGGCGAAGGGGCAACTTCGGGCAGGTACGCCAAAATGCGCGGGGAAAAGACGTACAACGGCAGGCTGGAGATATTCGAGGGTGCTTCTTCCGGCGTCGGCTTCTCGACGATGCGCGTAATCCAGGGGCCGTCCATAGCTACAATGCCCGTGCTGCTGATACGCTCACGCTTCACAGGCATCAACGTCAAGATGGCATTAGGGTGCGACTCCGTCTGCCAGAACGCCATCAAGCGGCCCACATCGGCAGCCATCACCAAGTTGTCGCAGGCAGAAAGGACAAAGTCCTCAGTGAGAAGCGGCGCGGCACATTGCAGTGCTTTCGCCATCCCCAGGCGCTCCGTCTGATAGACAAAGCGCACCTCAGCCTGGAGCGTCGACTCACGCAGGAAATATTGTGTGATATCACGATCCTCAGGGCTGACGACGAGGACAAAATCGTCCACCCCGTTGGCGAGCAAGAGTTCCATGACTCGCTCGACGATGGGCTTCCCCAGAATGGGAAGCATCGCTTTGGACCGGCTTAACGTGATCGGATGGAGACGCGAGCCTTTGCCGGCTGCCAAAATGACACCTTGCATAGCAGAATGTTCCTTGTGGAAAATAACGCTGCGCGCAATTGGTGCGCTAACTGCTGGCGCGATGGATATAGATGATGTTCCCCTTGGGGAGCAATAATTCCAGGCCGGTTTCCTGGCGAATGAGGATGTCGTACACATCCACGCCGATGAGCGCCCCTTTGAAGCTCTTGCCGTTGCTCACCGCCACCTGGACAGGTTGATTTTCCAGTTCAGCGTAGAACTCTGCCGAACGTTTTCCCCACACCTGCGAAGCCTTTGCTTTTTCGTCCATCGTTTTCCCTCCCTCATAGTCAACATATTCAACGAATGAAAATAACCCTTGCTGTAGCCGATTTTTGTAACCGTACCGCCATTGTACCATGTTCTGGCGGTTTAGCACTTGTTGTGGCTTGACTTTGGTCTAGCCTGTGGTAACTTTTCCGCCAATACGAGCAAATTCAAGAGGATTTATGCCAATCAAAGAACGGAATCAACAGATGCGGGTGGTGGCGGAGATTCTGCTCATCCATCTGCCCGAAGTGCTACCGAAGGATCAAGCTCTGGCGCACGATTTGCTGGCCGTTGTGGGAACGGCGCTGAACACGATCTACGAAGACGCCGAGCACTCCACCGAAGCGTGGGACAAACGCGCCTATCACTCACGCGCTGACGCCATGCGCAAGGAATGGGTCTGGGCGCTGGCTGCATCGAACTACGCACTTGGGTTGGCGCTGCGCCCCGATCCGTTGACCCCGGCGGCCCTGGAGAAGGTGCAACGGCTCATTCATCCTGGCTTGCAACGCCCGGCCCGTCGCCAGATCACCGATCCCGAGCGTTTTCGCGGCGCAGCGCGGGCGGTTCAAAAACAACAAACGCAGAAGCGCAAACCTATCAGAGGATAATTTCTGAGCGCTACCTTCCCGACCGTGAAAAAAGAGCTTCCGGGAAGGTCGCGCGAGTTATCACAGGGCAGCAGGGCGCAGGGCATGTAAACTTTTCTCCTTTGTGGACTATGCTATAATGAAGTAGAAGTCTTCCTCATCGGATGCGACACAAGGAGTCAATATGCCAAACCAAGAGGTCATCGAGCTACGAAGTCGGATCATCGGAGCACTGCTCCATAGCGTACGCGATCGCGCACGCATGTCGCCAGAGGAGTGTGCCGCCATACTAGGGATAACCCCAGACACCCTGGCGGCCTACGAAGAGGGTAGCAAACCGATCTCACTACCTGAGTTGGAATTGCTGACACGTTTTCTCGGCGTCCCCTTGAGCACCATCCGCACCACCGAGACAACGGCAGATATCTATGCAGACGAAAAGCTGCCCGACCCTAATCGCTATTTGATGTTACGCCATCGTATCGTAGGCGCCCGGCTGCGCCAACTGCGCAGCGAAGCTAACCGCACACAGCAAGACATTGCCGAGATGCTGGAATGTCCTGTGGAAACAGTCGTGGCCTACGAGTTTGGCAAGCGTCCGATCCCGGTCGCCGAATTGGAAGTGGTGTGCCGGGCGCTCAATGTCCCGCTCAGCTATTTCTTGGATAAGGACAGCGACATCGGCAAGTGGCATTTGCTACAGGATCAATTCGAACTGTTCAAAGAATTGCCCGTCAACATACGCGACTTCGTCCTCAAACCGATCAATCAGAGCTACTTAGAGCTGGCGATGAAGCTCGCGGCGATGCCGGCCGGTGCGTTGCGCGCCATCGCTGAAGGCATTTTGGAGATCACCTTTTGAAGGAGGGAACAATGGCCACACCAACCGCCGACGAATTACAGAATGAGGGACTACGTCTCTTCCAGGAAGGGCTGTACGATGAGGCAGCCCAACGTTTCAGCGAAGCCCTGGAACACTTCACCGAAGAGGGACGCGAAATCGAAGCGGGCGAGATGCTTAACAATATCGGCATCATTCGCCGCAAGCAAAGCCGGTGGGACGAGGCCCTGGAATCCCTCGAAGAAGCACGTCGTGTCTTTGCCCGCGCCGGCGACAAGTCGCGTGAAGCAAAGGCACTCGGTAGTCTGGGCGCTATCTACGCGACATTGAAGCGGCAAGATGAGGCTATCGAAGCACGGAATACAGCAGCGGGTATCTTTGCGGAACTGGGAGACCGGCAGAGCCAAGGCGAGATCTTGATAGAATTAGGGTTATCACTTTTCAAATCAGGCCGTCGTCAGGAAGGATTAGCCGCTTATCAGGCTGGTCTACAAATCGTGACCAACCCCACTCCACAGCAAAAAGTCGCGCGGCTGTTTATGAATCTGCAAGCGCGTATCTTGGGTTAGACCAAACCAACCGTGCTAACAAAAGGGGCGGCTCGGTCGCCCCTTTTGTTTACATGTTTCACGTGAAACACCATCAAGATGACCAGGGAGACGAGCGTTCAAGTCGGCCAATCGAGAGGCTCCGTTGGTCCGGGCTTTATTGCGCTTTGGCCAATTTGGGTTACTATTACGGGGCGAGGCACATGAACAGGCAACGCCCAATTTGACGACGACATGATGCCGGGAGGCCACTATGAAAGTGTTCTTGAAACGTGACGTACCGGGCCTGGGAAAGGCCAACGAAGTGAAGAATGTATCCGATGGTTACGCGCGCAATTACCTGTTTCCAAAAGGACTGGCTGCGCCCGCCACCGAGGGCAATCTCAAGGCAGCCCAGACCTTTGCCGAAACCCAAAAGGCGCGTGAAGACCGCATCCGCGAGCGCAGTGAGCACATTGCCGAGCAACTCAAAACCAAGACCCTCAAATTCAAGGCCAAAGCCGGTGAGACCGGCCGGCTTTACGGTTCTATTACCTCCGCCGACATTGCGACGGAGATCGGACGTGCGCTCAATATGACTTTCGATAAGCACTGGATTGTCCTGGAACGTCCTATCCGCGACGTTGGCGCACACGCCATCGATATCAAGCTTGAGGGCGGCGTCCGCGCACAGGCGCACGTTATGGTAGAAACGGAGGAATGATGAGCGACGGCCTGGGCCTGTGGCTACGCCGCACCCGCGAGACCCGTCAAATCTCGCTCCCCGATGCCGAGAAAGCGCTGCGCATCCGCCGCCGCTATCTCCAGGCGCTAGAGATGGGCGACTACACTGCACTGCCGGGCGAAATCCAGGCGCGCGGATTCCTGCGTAACTATGCCCGGTACCTCAACCTGCCGGTGGAAGAAGCGCTGGCGCGCTACGATGCTGAGATCCAGGGCCGCCCGATGCAGCCGCGTGCCTACACCGGCACAGCGGCGGAACCCAAAGCCCCCATCGCCAACCGGCCTTCGGTCTTTTCTCCCCCACCCACCGAGTTTGAAGAGGCCGCCGCGCCGGGTGCTCGGATCCCCAGTTTCATCTTCCAGGTTTTGATCGTCGCGCTGATTTTCTTCGGCATCGTGGCCGGTGGCAGCTTCATCTGGTTGCAAATTGCCAGCCGCGACCAGAACACCAACGGGTCAGCCGCACCGGGCACAGCTCAAGCGCAGTCCCCTGGCGCAGCAGCAACGCAAGCCGCACTGGACACCCCATCCAGATCGCCCGCCTTTATCGCCTCATCTGATGGACTGGTCTATCTACGGCTGCTATCCAACGAACACGCCTGGATCAGAGTCTCTGCCGACGCCAGAATTATCTACGAGGGTATGGCTGCGCCCGGCCAAATGCTCGAAACGTCCGCCAATGAATTGATGATCGTCTCTACGGGCAACGCTGGCGCTTTCCAGGTTTACATCAACGGCGCCGATTGGGGGACGCTTGGTGAGCCGGGTGAAGTCGTACGCCGCGCTTGGAACCCTGCCGGCGAAGTGCCACTGGAGTAGCGATGCCACAACATCTCGCAGGAGACACCAAAAGGGGCGACAAGCGCCCCTTTCGTTTTTATATCGCGTCCCTGGGCTGTCCCAAGAACACGGTCGATTCCAGCAACATGGCCGTCCTGCTGCAACGCGCCGGTTACGCGCCCACCCTCGACGCCGAACAAGCCGACGTTCTCATCGTGAACACCTGCGGCTTTATCGAAGCGGCGCGCCAGGAATCGCTGGAGACGATGCGGGATTTAGCCGCCGGGTTGCGCCCCGAACAACGTCTCGTCGCGGCGGGCTGTTGGGCGCAGCGCGAACCCGACGTGCTGCTGGAGGCCATTCCCCAACTGGATGCCGTGCTCGGCACACGCACCTGGAACGACATCGTCTCTGTGGTCGAGCGTCTATTTGCCGCGCACGAGCCATCCCCGCTCAGGCACATCGCCGACACCACCTTCACCCTGCCGGAGGCTGCAGGTACGCCGGGATTCGTCATCTCCGGGCCGTCGGCGTTCCTCAAGGTCGCCGACGGGTGCAGCCGCACATGCGCTTTCTGCGCGATTCCGGCCATCAAAGGGACGACCGTCAGCCGCCCCATCAGCGCCGTGTTGGAAGATGCGCGGCAGTTGCAGGAACTCGGCGTGTTGGAAATCAACCTCATTGCCCAAGATGTGACCTATTACGGGCGCGACATGGGACTGCAAGATGGCCTGGCGCAATTGTTGGAGCAGATGCTAGTCGAAATTCCCGACGTACCCTGGCTGCGCTTGCTCTATGCGTTTCCCGGTTTTGTCACCCCCCGGCTGATTGACGTAATCGCGCAGTCGCCGCAGGTGCTCCCCTACATCGATATCCCGCTACAACATGCCCATCCCGAGGTGCTGCGGCGGATGCGTCGCCCGGACGATATCGACAGCGTGCGCCGTCTCGTAGAAGAGCTGCGTGCCGCCATCCCCGACATCGCGCTGCGTACCACTTTCATCGTGGGGTTTCCCGGCGAAACCGAGGCGCAGTTCCTCACACTGCTGGACTTCGTCAACGCGATGCGTTTCGACCGCGTCGGCGTCTTCACCTACTCGCACGAAAACGGCACGGCTGCGGCTCACCTCCCGGACGACGTCCCGCCGGAGGCTAAAGAAGAGCGTCGCGAGGCGCTGATGCTGATCCAACAGAGCATCTCACGCCGCAAGAATTCGGCCTTCATCGGCAAACGGCTAGACGTGCTTCTGGAAGGAACCGGCGACGGCGTAACGGTGGGACGTTCCTATCGCGACGCGCCGGAAATCGACGGCATCGTTCTGATCCACGAGCAATTGCGGACGAATCGGCTGGTCACCGTCAAGATTACCGATGCCCTGGAATACGACCTGATTGGGAGAGTAGTGCGCACCGATCCTAGAGGGAATCTCCGCCGAGAACCTGCGCGGCAATAGCCAACAACTCGCTGGTCATCATCGCCGTTGCACCCCAGATGTAATGCGGCGGGATGTAGAAGCTAGGGAACGAGCGGCGTTGTCCGTTCGCCTCACGCACGCACGCCGCTACAGTTGCCGGATCCCATAACGTTTGCAACGTCACCGAGAGTACTTCCGCCACCTCACGGACGTCTGGATTTAGCGGCGGCAGCGCCGGAATCCAGCCGACAAATGGATGCACCAGATTGCCGCTCGATTCAATGAACAACGTCGTTAACGGCCCCAGAATTTGTACGTCCGCAGTCGTCATCCCCAGTTCTTCGCCGGTCTCGCGCAATGCCGTGTGCGCCAGAGACAGATCGCCCGTCTCTTTGCCGCCGCCGGGAAAGCTGACCTGCCCGCCATGATACGCCAGTCGTGAAGGACGCAATGTGTACAGCACCGCCAATCCTGCCGGTGAGGGGTGTAGCAAGGCCAGCACCGCCGATTGTCGCAACGTGGGCAACTCTGACATGTCGGGCGTCCAGCGGCGCTCCGTTGATGACATCTTTCGCTGCGCTTCGACACCCGGCAAGGGGCCGCTCGTCAGACGCTCTGCCAGGCGTTGGACGAATTGTTCTGATTGCGTCAATACATCGTTTCGATCCATACTTCCCATTATAAACGTCACTCGCCAGCCGACAACCGCACTGTTGAAAAGGCTGGATGACCTCTTTGTTTCCGAAAGCATCCAGGACCATTGCATTTGGCTGCGCGGAAATCGCCCCGAGACGGGGCTTCGTCCAGTTAATGCCATAGCCCTGCGAAAGTATCTGTTAGCCTCCCCTGAATGGGGTATAATAAACTACTGACCGGGGCATTGATTTCTGAGATTTGCTGAGCTTTGATCATAAGTATGGTGTTATCGGTCTTTGCTCGGGTCGGTCGATAATGGCTATGGAAAAGATACGGGACGTATGCCGGGAGTTTGTCGTCCGTGCGCCCAGATGGATTGGGAAAGGCTGGCCGTGGGCCGCACTGCTGCTCGTCATCCTGTGGGGGGTGCGATCGCCCGGCGTGCTGGTGACGATGCCGTCCCAGCAGCAGGTGCAAACGTCCAACCCGGTCGTGGGCATTCACACGCGGCTGACGGACGAAGTGGAGGAGTGGAAGATCCAACGCTCGCTGGCGCTGGTGCGGGAAATGGGAGCGCCGTGGATTGTCGAGTACTTTCCCTGGGCGTACCGTGAGCCGGAACGAGGGCGCTACGACTGGGGACACGCCGATATGGTGATCCGGCACGCCCGCAACCAGGGCCTCACGGTGATCGCGCGCCTGGGAATGACGCCGGCCTGGGCGCGGCCCGATCCCAATGAACAGCCCACGACGGACACCTACCTCGACGCCGACGGCTATCGCGACTTCGCAAATTTCGTCGCCGCCTTTGTGACGCGATACAAAGAGGATTTACAGCACATTATCATCTGGAACGAGCCGAACCTGAGCTTCGAGTGGGGCTATCGTCCTGTAGATCCTGCGGCATACACAGACTTGCTGCGCGTCGTCTATCCCGCAGCCCATGCCGCCAATCCCAACGTCATCGTGCTCGGCGGCGCGCTCGCCCCGACGTTGGAGCCGCCGGACAGTCCTGCCGGGCTGAATGACCTGCTGTATCTTGAGGCGATGTACGCCGCCGGAGCCGGGGCATACTTCGACGCGCTCTCGGCTCACGCTTACGGGCTAGGCTTTGCACCGGAGACGCCGCCCGATCCGGCGCTGATCAATTTCCGCCGTGTGGAGTTGCTGCGCGAGATTATGGATGCCAATGGCGACGCAGGCAAGCCCATCTACGTGACGGAGGCCGGCTGGAACGATCATCCACGCTGGACATGGGCCGTCAAGCCGGGGCAGCGCATCCAATACACGCTGGATGCCTATACCTGGGCGGCGGAACAGTGGCCCTGGTGCCCGGTCGTCGCTATGTGGATGCTGCGCACGCCGGCCAAGCTACGCAATTTCCAGGATTATTATGCCTACGTAACGCCGGAGTTCCAACTGCGGCTAATCTATACCGAAGTGCAGGCATACACCGGTAATCGATCAACGGACTAAACGGATTTCAAACTTACGGGAATCTTGTCGCCAAGTCATCAGGATGATCAGATTCTTACTGACTTCGGACTAGCAACTAGCGACTTTCGACTGATGCAAGGAGGCGCTGTGTGAAAATTTTACGTATAGGATTATTAGGAATACTGCTCGCCATCGCGTGCAGCGGGTGCGAATGGTTACCATCGCCAGCGAGTCCGGCGGCGCCGACGCCCACATTCACCCCCACATCCACGCCGGAACCGACGCCCACGCCAACGGCGACACCTTTGCCAAGTATCGCCACACTGACGCTGTGGGTGCCGGATTTTCTCAGCCCCTACGAAGATACGACGGGCGCTGCTGTCTTCCACGAGCAATTGGCAGAATTTGCGTTGATCCAACCGGATATCCAGGTACAGATCATCGTCAAAAAGGCAACCGGTGCAGGCGGGCTATACAATATGCTGAGCACGGCCTATACCGCCGCGCCTGCCGTGCTGCCGGATGTCATTATTCTAAGCGAACTCGACCTACGTACAGCGGCAAGCGAGGGTTATCTGCAATCGCTCGACGCGACCATGGTACAAACAACGGATTACTTCCCCTTCGTGCGCATCACCGATCCGGCGATCACTACCACTTACGGTGTCCCTTTCATCATCAAGGCCGAGCAAACGGCCTACCGACAGAACATCGCGGAGACACCCCCGCTCTCGTGGACCGCCATCCTAACAAGCAACTATTCTCTGCTGTTTCCTACCGCGCCGGCCGATGGGCAAGCCAGCGATATGGTGTTAGCCGGCTACATCAGCGCAGGCGGCGCAACCAGCGATGAAAACGGCAGACCCAGGCTTGACCGTGCGGCGTTGGAACAAGTCTATCGTTTTGTAGTCGAAATGGTGGGGGACAATCTGATAGACGTCGAGCGTGTTTCGGGCTTGCCAGATGCGACGGCGTGTTGGGAACTCTTCCAGGAAGGAACCGGGCACTTGACTGTTGTGCCCGCCGGGCTGTACTGGAGCGCGCCGCTCGAAGGAAGCCGGCCGGGTTGGATACCCACGCCAAGCGGAAGCCCCATCACCATTGGCCGCGTGTGGTCGATGGCGATGGTGAGCCAGGACCCCTACCGCCAGAACGCCGCGCTAAAGCTGCTGGAATGGCTGACGACGCCGGAGCAAGTCGCCGATTTGACCCGCTCAACACGCACACTCCCTGCCCGCTTCCACGCGATCGAGCTATGGGATTTGTCGCCGGAGGATACAGCCTTCCTCAAGCAACTGCTGGACGGTGCAGTGCCGAGCCTGCCACCAAACGTCGATGTGCCGGTGCGGCGCGCGCTGCAGGCCGGTTTGAGTGTTATCCTCAACGGCGAAGTCGAAACACCGGAAGCAGCGGCGTCGTATGCGCTGAACAGTCTGCGCCAGTGATGACGACACTCCACGAACACCTCGGTCTCATTCAGGCGGCGGCGTTGCGCGCCGTCGATCCATACCCCGCCGTTCAGCGCTACCTCACCCGCGTGGGAAACGTGCTGCATGTCGCAGGCGCCGATTGGCCGCTCGATGACGTCGCCCGAATGATCGTCATTGCCATAGGCAAGGCTGCCGTCCCTATGGCGCAAGCGGCACTTGATAGGGTGGTGGACGCGCCACTCACCGGCATCGTCGTGACGAAGGTCGGGCACGCCGCGCACCACACCTTGCCGGAGACATTGCGCGTCGTCGAAGCCGGACATCCCGTGCCCAACGCAGCGGGTCTGGCCGCTGCCGAAGCCGTCGCCGCTGTGCTGGCCTCGACCACCGCGCGCGACCACGTGCTGTTGCTGCTTTCGGGAGGGGCTTCGGCGCTGCTGCCCTCGCCCGTGGCCAAGATCGCACTGGCGGACCTGCAATCCGTCACGGAGAGCCTCTTGCGAGCGGGCGCTACCATCGGCGAGATCAACGCGGTGCGCAAACACCTCTCGCGCCTCAGCGGCGGGCAGTTGGCGCGGCTCGCACAACCTGCGCCTGTCGTCGCGCTGATCCTATCGGATGTGGTCGGCGATCCACTGGACGTCATCGCCTCCGGCCCCACCGCGCCCGATCCAACAACCTACGCCACAGCCCAGGCTATCCTGGCACGGTACGATCTCTTAGCACACATACCGCCCGCCGTGTTAGCGCATCTCGAAGCGGGCGTCGCCGGGCGTGTCGAGGAGACGCCCAAACCTGGCGATCCCGTGTTTACGAACGTTGCCAACGTCATCGTCGGCTCCAACCGGCTGGCGGCGCAGGCGGCCATTGACGAGGCGGGGCGCCTGGGCTACAACACGTTGCTGCTCACAACGTTTATGGAGGGTGAAGCCCGTGAGGTCGCCAAAGTCACGGCAGCTTTGGCGAAGGGTATCCGCGCCCACGGTGATCCCGTGAGGTCGCCGGCGTGTCTCGTCTGGGGTGGGGAAACGACGGTGACGGTGCGCGGGCAGGGGAAAGGAGGGCGCAATCAAGAGTTGGCGCTGGCAGCGGCCCTGGCGCTCGAAGGGATGCCAGACGTAGCCCTGCTGGCCCTGGCGACCGATGGCACAGACGGCCCCACCGATGCCGCAGGCGCGATCGTGGATGGGCACACCACCGAACTCGCGCGAGCAGCCGGATGGAAGCCCACCGCGACATTAGTCGGCAACAACGCCTATCCGCTGCTCGATGCCGCCGGCGCGCTGCTGCGCACCGGTCCGACGGGAACAAACGTGAATGATATTACGGTGTTGCTGGTTGTTTAGACCTCAAATAACTTGCCGTTTCGCCCGAGTGGTGTATGATCAATATTAATCCCACATCCTGGAATTTATTCTGAAATTATGCTATGAATAGACAACATTTTTTAGTAACGGGGGGCGCTGGATTTATCGGGTCGCATCTCGTGGACGCGTTGCTAGGAGCAGAACATACCGTCACCGTGCTGGATGATCTGTCCGTAGGTAAGACACAAAACTTCGCCCATCACCTCAGCCACCCCAACTTCCACTTCGTCGAAGGTTCTATCCTCGACATGGCATTGGTGAAGCAACTCATTGCCCAGGTAGACGGCATCTACCACCTGGCGGCCGTCGTCGGCGTGAAATACGTCGTCGAAGACCCCCTGCACGGGATGCAAGTCAATGTCAAGGGAACGGAGACGATTCTGGAAGCGGCGTGCGAACGAGGGTGTAAGGTCGTGCTGGCTTCCAGTTCAGAGGTTTACGGCAAATCCGCCGGGGTGCCGTTCGCCGAAGAGGATGTGACGGTGATCGGGCCAACGTCTGTACCGCGTTGGTCTTATGCCGTCTCCAAACTGCTGGATGAGCACATGGCTTTCGCATACTATCGCCAGAAGGGACTGTCGGCGACGGCCGTCCGCTATTTTAACGCCTACGGACCCCGGCTAGACCCGCGCGGTTACGGCAGCGTCATCGCCCGTTTCATCAATCAGGCGCTCAATGGCCAACCGCTCACCGTCTACGGAGACGGGCAACAAACGCGCTCGTTCACCTTCGTCGCCGACACGGTACGCGGCACTATCGCGGCGATGGAGGCTCCGGGGAGCGCCGGACAGGCATACAACATCGGTAATCCTCGTGAGGTGACGATGAACGAACTGGCCGCGCAGATTCGGGAACGTGTAGGCGCAGACGTGGACGTCGTCTACGTGCCCTACGTGCAGGCCTATGGCCCGACTTTCGAAGATACACCCCGCAGGTTGCCAAACGTCGCGCGCGCCACAGAGACGTTCGGCTTCCGGGCAACAACCTCTCTGGAAGATGGATTGCGTCAAACCATCCTGTGGTTTAAGGAGCACCGTAATGCATAGCTTAACGACGCCTGACTCAACTGTACCTGGCACTCTGCCGACATCCCGGTTCAGTGCATTTTGCGACCGCGCGCTAGAAGCCGGCTGGCTAATCGGCGTGACCATCACACCCGTTTTCTTCAACGTGTATTCCAGCCGGGTCTTCGAACCCGACAAATTGACGACGTTGCGTGTCTTGGCGACCGTGATGGCAGTGCTGTGGCTGGTGCGCCTGTTCGAGGAGATCATGCGCAAGCAAAAACCGCTGCGCTTCTCCTGGCGTACGCCGATGGTTCTGCCCGCGCTGGTGACGATGGGAATCTACCTGATCAGCTCCGTCTTCTCATTGGTCCCTTACACCAGCTTTGTTGGCTCTTACCAACGCTTGCAGGGAACTTATACACTGTTCGGCTACCTGGTGCTATTCTTTGCCCTCATCACCAGCTTGCGCACACGCGCGCAACTGGCACGGTTGGTGACAGTGCTCATCCTCAACAGCTTGCCAATCTCACTCTACGGCATTATCCAACACAACGGTCTGGATCCGTTGCCCTGGGCGGGGGATGTGCAATCGCGCGTCGCGTCGAACATGGGGAATGCCATTTTCGTGGCGGCCTACCTGATTATGATCGTGCCCCTGACGGCGGCGCGCATTATCCAGAGTTTCAACGACATCCTAAGCCGTGAAAATGTACGCGTAAGCGACATCCTGCGTGCTTCGAGTTACATTTTCATTATTGCCGTGCAATTACTCACGATCTGGTACTCACAAAGCCGCGGCCCGTGGCTCGGTGTCGTGGTGATAGCGGTGATCTTCCCTTACCTGGCGCTGATAATGCTGCAACAGCGTGCGTTGCGCGAAAAATCAGATTCGGCTAAGGCAGAGATGGATATCCTGAAGGGCGCCGGCTTTGGTCTGGGGATAACGGCCATCTCCGGCGGTCTAACAGCGTTGACCGTGCTGGTACTCAAAGGCCGGACCGGCGTCTATGTTGGCGGCGGACTGGCAGCGCTGGTCTTCGGCGGCGCGTGGCTCTACTTCATCGTCGAACGCAAAGGCTGGCGTTGGCTATGGATCGGATGGGGTACGGTGGGGCTGGCGGCGGCATTGGGACTGCTGCTGATCAATATGCCCGGCCCATTGCAGGCTCAGGTGCGCAAAGTGCAACAATTACGCCGTTTGACGACGATCACCGAGCTGCAAAGCGGCACGGGGAAGGTGCGTGGTTTGATCTGGCAAGGCGCGGTGGATTTAATCCAGTCGCACGAACCGCTCAAATTCCCGGATGGCAGTGAAGATCGCTTCAATGCCATTCGCTTGCTCGTCGGCTACGGTCCGGAATCGATGTACGTGGCCTACAACTCTTTCTACCCACCGGAGTTGGGGCATTACGAGTCTCGCACAGCCTCGCCGGATCGCTCGCACAACGAGACGCTAGACTCGATCATCATCACCGGGGTCTTGGGGCTGGCGGTGTACCTATTCACCTTCGGCAGCTTTTTCTACTGGGGACTGCGATGGCTCGGGCTACTTAAAACTCGGGGACAGCTTTGGTTGTACATCGGATCTATGCTCGTTTTCGCCATTATTTTCTTTGTCATCGCGTGGCAGGTGGAAGGCGCGTACCTTTTCGCGGTGGCAATTCCACTGGGCGTCCTGGTGGGCACGATGGTTTACGTGACAATCGAGGCTTTCCGCGCGCAGTTCGCCGTACATGCTTCGGATGCGACTTCGGATGAAGAGGAAGCACAACCCTCACAGACGATGCACCCACACACACTGCTCATCATTGGCCTGCTGGCCGGTGTGTTTGCACATTTCGTAGAAATCAACTTTGGAATCGCCATCGCTTCGACCCGCACCACCTTCTGGGCGTTTGCCGGACTGCTGGTCGTGCTCGGCCTGGAGTGGGTGGCGGGTATCACCCCGGTGGTGGATGGAACAACACGACCATCGTTATCCGACGCGCAGATCAGGCGACGACAACGCACCACGCGCGCACGCCGCAAACAAACAGGGGTACCGGCGTGGCTCGCAGCGGTGTTGGCGTTGAGCTTTGTAGCGACGTTCCTGCTAGGGACACTGGCTTTCGACTTCATCAACAACCCGGATCGATTGACGAGCGCGGGCGAAATCTTCGCCAACTCGCTGACGATGAAATATCATCCAGAAAGAACCAGAGCTTACGGTGCGTTGATGATCTTCATCTTTACGTGGGTGCTGTTTGGCGTGGTTGGATTGAGCGAGTTCGACCGGGAAGGGCTGTTCGATGAAGAAAGAGGCATGCGCTTGGGCACAGCATTTTCCGTTTACGCGATCATCTCCCTGGTGGGGTTGTTGATTTTCGGGAGCATGCTGGCATCGCACCAAGCCAACCTGACCGCCACAGGGGTCGATCAAACGTCCCTCGAGAACTTGATCCGCGGCGTCGTCAACATTGCCGACCGGTTAGCAGCACTTGTCGTGCGCTATTATGGGCTGATCTTCATTCTGATGATACTGGCGGGACTGGCGTTGCTTTGGGAAGAACCGCTCCCGCGCAAAGTGGGAGAGGTCTGGAGTCCTTTGATTTTCGTCGTACTGCTGGTGCTGTGTACCATCTTGTTGATCACGCCCTTTGGATACAACCTGATCCGCGCTGACATCATCTACAAGCAGGGTGGCGTGTTCGCCAATGCCACCACCGCCGATCAGAAACAAATCGGCATCGCCCACTACGAAAAGGCGCTGGAGTACGCACCACGCGAGGATTACTACAATCTATTCCTGGGCAAAACCTATCTGGAACTGGCGCAGGGCCTTCCGGCGGATACCCCGGCAGAGCAACGGGAGTTTATTTTCCGCAAGACCGAGGAAATCCTCAACAGTGCGCGCAAAATCAACCCTCTCAACACCGATCACAGCGCGAACCTGGCACGTTTTTATAAATCGTGGGCAGCGCGCGTAGCCAACGATTTGCGCGCCGAGGGGCTAACCACTACGCAGCAGATGGCGTTAACCAACCAATACGAGACACTGTTGCAACAATCCGAGGAAAACTACAAAATCGCCTTGATGCTCAGTCCAAACAACCCCATCATCTGGAACGAACTGGCGCAGCTCTATGCCATCGACTTTGGCGATGATTTGCGATTCCGGGAAACCATCTCCAAATCGTTGGCAATAGATGACCGGTTCGAGCAGACCTGGATGTTGCTCGGCGATTTGCGTTCCGGTCAGGGCGACCTGGCGGGCGCTGTTGAGGCTTATCAGAAATCGCTGGAAATCCGCAACAACTGTACGGTGTGGCGCGTGATGGGTACATTGCAGGCCCAACAAAATTTGTGGGCCGAGGCGGCCGCCTCACTCCAAGATGCCGTGGAGAAATGCCCCACGTCAAGCGAACTGTGGGACATCTACCGCGTGCAAGCCATCGCTTATGCGAACCTGGGGCAGGTGGATACTGCTTTGCAGACCGCGGCGCTGGCGCTGCAAAATGCACCCGAAGCGCAAAAAGAGGCAGTAGAACAGCTTATCGCCCAGTTAGAAGGTCAATTCACCCCGGCGGAGACGCCGTAGCCCTGAGCATCTAACAATGAGCACTTATATCGTGGTCTTTGCTGGAGTTCTGCTCCTTGCCGTCGCCGGGACGCCGCTGGCGCGCAAATTGGGCCTGCGCCTCCACACCATCGACCAGCCCGACCCCATCCGAAAAGTCCACACGATCCCCACACCACGCCTAGGCGGCGTCGCCATTTTCTTGAGCACGTTGATCGTCACTTTGTTGTTGGGCGAACAGTACAACGTCAGCCAACTGGCCGGGATCTTGATCGGTGCGTCGCTGATGTCGTTTATGGGTTTCTGGGATGATCGTTTCTCGCTGTCTGCCGGCGTCAAACTCATTGGACAGTTCATCGCGTTGGCATTGCTCCTCATCAGCGACGTTTCGATCAACATCTTACCTCATCCACTGCTCAACATAGCGGCAACGGCCTTGTGGGTCGTGGGGATCACCAATGCCTTCAACCTGTTGGACAATATGGATGGATTATCGGGTGGAGTTGCCGCCATCGCTGCCGCGCACTTCGCGCTGATGTGCGCCTTCACCGGGCAATACCTGGTCGGCGCACTGTCGGTAGCGGTGATGGCAGCGTGCATCGGTTTCCTCATCTACAACTGGACCCCCGCCACGATCTTTATGGGCGATTCCGGCGCCCTCTTTTTGGGATTTGTATTGGCCGCCATCGGGATCAAGGTGGATTTCCCGCAAAATATACCCATCGTCACCTGGATGATTCCCATTCTGGTATTAGCCGTACCGATCTTCGATACGACGCTGGTCACGATTTCGCGCCTCAAACGCGGCTTAAATCCGCTAACCACGCCGGGCGTCGACCACACTTCGCACCGCCTTACCTACGCCGGGCTGACGCGCCGCGAAGCCGTGTTGGTGCTGTACGGCGTCGCCTTCAGCGTAGGACTGGTCGCCATCTTCGTCACCCGTGCGACGGTGTGGGAAGGCTATCTGGTAGGCGCACTCATCGCGATCGCCGGTCTGTACACGCTGTGGCGCATGGAACGTCCCCCCTTCTGGCCTCCAAAACACTAAAAAACACAATTTAGTGGTATAATATCTACTAAATTCGGGAAAACGGGGTAGTCTGCCGCGTGGCAACGGCTGCCCGTCGACCAGATTAAAGACTAGGGGACTACAGGAGATATACAATGGGAAAAATACAGAGGATTGTAGCGGTCACGCTGTTGGCCGTTTTCGTTTTAGGGGCGTGTGGACCAACACCTACTGCCGAACCCACTCCCACGCCGACATCAACGCCAGCGCCAACTGCACTGCCTACAACGGCAGTCGATCTACCGGGATTTTGCGAGACCGAACCTTTGCCAGAGCTTCCCCTCGCCGGACTGCCCATCACCCTCAGCGACAGCGATTGGAGTAAGGGAGCCAGCGCCGAAGAAGCCTATCTGACCCTCGTGGAATATTCAGACTTCCAGTGCCCGGCCTGCGCCGGTGCAACCCCCGCCATCCAGGCTGTATTGGAAACCACACCCGGCATCCGTTTGATCTTCCGCCATCTACCCTTGGAAAGTCTGCACGACAAAGCCTACCTGGCTGCCGAAGCGGCCGAGGCAGCGGGTGCGCAGGGGAAATTCTGGGAGATGCACACGCTGCTCTTCGACCGCGCTACCCAGGGATACATTGCGCTGCAAAGCGGGCAAACGACCACCGAGTGGATTACACTGCCGCTCGACCAGGCGCCGGCAGAATTTGCCAAATTCGCCCAGGAGCTGGGATTGGATGTCGAACGCTTCAGCAATGATCTGGAACAAGGGACTTACAGAGCGAAAGTCGATGCGCATGTTGCAGAATTCGGAGACCTGGGCTTGCAGTTCGCCACCCCCACGCTTATCGTCGGCATCAACGACGTTTACTTCAAGCCAGAGATTTCCTCGTATGAGGAACTGGTCTACTTCACCGCGGTGGCGCAGATGATGCATGGCGACTTCACTCTCTTTGACGCGCCACCCGCCATGACCGTGACCGAAGCGCAAACTTACCAGGCGACGCTGAAAACCACCCAGGGCGACATCGTGTTGGAACTGTCGGGCGCACTCGCACCGACTCACGTCAACAATTTTCTCTTCCTGGCGCAGCAGCAATGGTACGACGGCTCCGAATTCATCTATGTCGTCGATGATTTTATCGCGCTGACCGGTGATCCAAGCAACACCACCTACGGCTATCCCGGCTACTACTGTGACGGCGAGAAGCAAAGCCTCTTCAGTGAGACCGGCACGGTTGGCGCGCTGCCCAACGGCCAATTCTTCATCACCTTGGGCGCGGATGCAGCGCAGCTTGACGGGCAATTCACACAAATCGGACGCGTCGTCGAGGGTATGGATGTCCTGGACAAACTGGCGCGCGCCATCCCACGGGATCCCACCGCGCCCAAACCGGACATGCTCCAAAGCATCCAGATCGTCGAAAAGTAAAATAAGAACCTATCCGAGAATTCATCGCTGACGCGGCAAATACACTCACAGACTGAATTTTCGGATCGAGACTCAGTATGAACAAAACATTGGACGCAGATGCACGCTATTTTTCGCAGATTTCGTCGTTTCGTTTGCAAATAACTGCGTGAATCTGCGTCCTAATCCCGGACAGACCCTATGAAAAAGCCACTTCCGCACATGCTATGGACCACCACTGCTGTAGCCGGCGCCATCCTCATCCTCGGTAGCCTCCTGAGCACAGCGTTGATCTTCGTCCTGCCGCAAACAGTGGAAGCGACTATGGCAACGGTTTTGATGAGTTTGAGCCTGGCCGGTCTGTTGTTCGGCTTGGGGCTGTTATGGGCCGGATGGTCAGGGCAGCGACGGCTACCCGTCCCGCAAGTCTACACCCGTTGGGGATGGGTCGTATGCCTGCTCTTGATTATGATCCTAGCAGGTGTCGCAGCACTGACGCCGGACGAATGGCACCAGCGCCCCATCTTTGCTCCACTCCACCTGGGATTAGCCGCCCTGCCGGCTTTGTTCCTGTTGACCTTGATCACACTGACCGCCGGGCGCTACCGGGCATTGACCTTTCGAGAATTGGTTGCCGCCATAAGCGGCGGAGCGGTCGCCGTCGTGATGGCCCTCCCGGTCGAGATTGTCGGCTTGGTGGTTGGCGCCAGCGTGGTGGTGCTTATAGCCCTGGTACTGCCAGGGGGCGCGGCGGAAATCAACCGCATCATCGCACTGGTGGAACAATGGAGATTGATGCCGCCGGCAGATATGGGACAGATGTTAGAACCCATCGCCTCGCCTATTATTCTGGTGATGCTCTTCCTGGTGTTTGTCGTCATCGCGCCGGTCGTCGAAGAGATAGTGAAAACGCTTGTGATGAGCGTGATGGGATTCTGGCATCGCCCCGGCTTGACGCAGGCGTTCCTCTGGGGAGCGGCGTGTGGACTTGGCTTTGCCATCATAGAAAGCATCACCAACGGTGCAAGCGGCCTGGGAGAACGCTGGGGATGGTTGGGCGGCATGGGCACACGGGCATTCGCCACCGCCATGCATATGCTGACCAGTGGCATCGTTGGCCTGGGATGGGGCTTCTTCTGGCGCAAACGGCGCTGGGTGCTGCCCCTCGCCTACATCGTCGCGATTTTGTTTCACGCTATGTGGAACCTCAATGCCGTGTTATCCATCGGCGGCACAGGGATTGGAATCAGCACTTCGCCTATCGGATTCGTTATCGCAGCCCTGGGGATGGGGCTGATCTTTATCCTGGCGCTGTTTGCACCAATCGCGTTGATCGGCATCCCGGTTGTGCTGCGCGCTTACGAAACGAAAGCGGAATAAGGTTGGACAACGAAAACCGGGGTGAGCGACGCTCACCCCGGTCTTGTTATGGTTCCCGACGATTACAACTGCGGGCACGTTCCAGGATTGACGTTCAGGCGATTGCCCCCGCGCATCCCACCGCGACCCCGCGACATCCCTTGGCCGCCGGAGCGTCCGCCGGCGCTGCCAGCCGTCCATTCGGCGTTCAGCTTTTCGAGCAGATGTTCCGCCATCGAGGCCAGCATTGTGTCGGCCTGCTCCTGCGTGAAGCGTCCCTCGGCGACCGCCTCCGCCAACGCCTCAGTGCGCTGTGCGACGGCTACATCGACGATGGCTTGCAGACTCACGCCCGCGCCGGAAGCGATGTCGGCGAAGCTCTGGCCGCCCTGCAACGCGGCGATCACATCCGCTAAGGGCAACCCGGTGGCCTCAGCCGTCGCTTCGACCAGCGAAATCCCGCCGCCCATCCAGCCATTGCCGCCACCGCGCCGTCCACGCCCACCCTGGTAGAGGGGCGCTTCTGCCGGGGGCTGTCCATCTTGCGCGCCGGCCACCAGCGGGAAGACCAACAGAACACTCGCTACCAACAATACGATTGCCAAACTTTTCTTCAACATCTCAAACCTCCTATAGGTGTATTTTACTATGCTTACAGTATACCCAGGATTTGTGAAGAAATGATGAAGAAATGATGCAGGGTCTGTGCGGAATCGGACGGCTACTCCAATCCCGCCTCGCGCAACGCGCCGACGAGGCTTTCTTTGCTGGGAGCCAGCCCCACGAATTTGACCAGGTCGCCGATGACGAGCGCAGGTGCATTGCCGATGGCGTATTCTTCCCAGGCCGGATCCCCGGGGCCGGTGTGGAAGACGATGTCCACCTGATCGCCGTATTCGGCCTCGATTTGCTTGAGCAGCCGCTTCACCGCCACCCCACCGGAGCACGGCGGAATGGAGACAAACGCCTCGATCCTTATTTTAGACATAGCCCACCCTCCCGCAGCGCGTTGTTGAGCGTCGCTTCGCTCGGACACATCCCTTCGATGCGGATGCTGCCGTTGACGACCGCCGCCGGAACGCAGAAAAGCCGGTATTCCTCGAACTTCTGCATCCCCTCAGCGCCTTTGTAGATGACCAACTCCAATTCGCCCGCGTACTTGGGCGTGACCTTCTCCGCCAGCTCTACCAGGGCCACACAGCCCGGGCATGGCGGATCACCGCTAAACACTTCCAGTTTGACCATAGAAAACCTCCTTGAAAGAATGAGAGAATCAGCGAATGGGAGAATCGGCGAATCAGCGAATGGGAGAATCAGCGAGGGATGTTCTCCCCCTGTCTACCGTCTGCTATCTACCGTCTACTCCAAATGCTTTTGAATGACCGGCACAAGCTGCGCGGCCGGGACGACTCTGCCGCGCCCAACCAATTCGTCGCCGACGACGACCAGGGGCGTTGTGACCAGGCCGTACTGCTGCGCCTCATCGCCCATCACGTCCAGTTTCACCACTTCGACCTGACCGGGGAACTGCGCGGCGGCATCCTGGGCCTGTTTCTCCGCGCGCTTGCAGTTGGCGCACGGCGGCGTTGTCCCAAAGACTTTGATTTGTAACATAGCTCCTCCTCGAAAAATAAACCACGAATCTCCACCAATCTCACGAATAGAAAAGAATCGTTGATGGTGATTGCCCTTTGACTGCGAGCTGAAAGCTGATCGCTATTCGCTGACCACTTCCTGAATCCAGATGACAATCTCGCTTTTTTGCGGGATGCGCCCGGAGCACTTCAAGTCTTCGTCGATTACCAATGCGGGCGTGATCGCCACGCCGTAGGCCATGATCTCGTCCATCTCCTTGACTTTGGTGAACGTGGCCTCCACACAGGCTTCCGCCGCGGCCTCGCGGGCCAGTTCTTCCAATCGCTTACACTTGGGGCAGCCTTTGCCCAAAATCTTGATCTCCATACATACTCCTTTCAAGTCAGCAGGGCCTGTCCCTGCATAACCACTTTAGCGATGTTTTCCTCGGTTACAGGCGAACTTCCCTTCTTCAAGCCCAAATCGGTGACCCGCAGATGCGCCGTGGCGCGGAATCCGGCCTGTTCCAACGTATGTCGCACGCAGTCCAACGGACAGCCATCGATTGCCAGAATTCTCCCGGCTTGCACCGTCGTCTCCATGATCGGCCTGACACGCCCACCGACGCCGGCCAGACAGTACATGCCCCCCACACCCATACGGGTCAAACGCCGGGCTGCCTGATCCGCCAGCGCTCCTACGTCCGCCGCACCCGAACACGCAAAAATCAACGTCGGCGCAGCGTTGCAATCACAGCCACACTTTTCCTCTGCCATAATATTTCTCCTCAAGGTTAGATTTTAGCGCGAGCGATTGACGCAAGATCTCAACAGGCGTCCGTGAGAAAAATCAGACGCGCTCCGTCTGGCGCTTCAACACGTGCATCCAGATTCTTGACCGTCAATTCGCCGTTGACATTGATCAAATAGTCGCCGATGAGACTTCGCCGGTCCCTGGCAATCACTTCGCCCACCAACGACGGTGCAGCAGATGCCAGCGCCGTCAGCACGTCGCGCCAGGTGGCGGTGTCGGCGATGGTAAGGTGCGCCTCGGGCTGGCGGGCAAGAATACGCACGACGCCGCTGAATTCAAAAATCAGAGTTTGGCTCATCATACTCCTTCTCTATGGGATCACGACCCGACGAACATCCCGAAAATTAATCCGGCCAGGGTGCTAAACACCGCCACCAATCCCACGTAGACCCACGTCTTCTTGTTGCCGATGATCTTCTGCGTGATGAGAATGGATTGCAAGCTCAACTCCGGGTCAGAGAGCAGGTAGGCCAGCAGGGGGCCGCGCTGCATCCCCAATGAGAGGAAGGTTTGCGCGATGGGCACTTCAACCAGGGTGGGGAAGTACATGAAGACGCCGAAGAACACACCCGCCAGGTTCGCCCAGACGGTGTTGCTCCCCGCCAGCGTCGTGATCCAGGTGGCGGGAATGAGCACCCGCGCCGCCCCGGCCACGAAGACACCCACCAGCAACAGGGGGATAATCTGCTTCACAAAGCGCCACATCTCCCAGAGCCACTCCTGGATTTCGTACACCTCGAACTTCTTGACCGCCATCCACCAGACACCGCCGAGCAGCGCGATTTCGGCGATCAACTTGCCGGTCACGCCGATGGCCAACCCCGTTTGGCTAACGGCAACGCTGAAGGAAGCGACCAGCAACGTCGCGGTGATCAGGCCAAGCGCGGCGAACGTCCAGTTATTGAAGCCCTCATCCACATGTTCCAAACCTTTCCAGGCCGTCACGCCGATGGTCATCAACAGCCCGATGAGCAGCACGCCGTGGACGCTAACGCCTTCGATGCCAAGCGCGGGATTGGGGGGAACAAGGCCGTTCAACCAGGTTTGCAGCCTGTAGATCCAGTGGGCAGGCGCCGCAACGCCGCCCGCCGCCATTGCCGCGCCGGAGCCAAGCCTGAACGTCAGGTAGGTGTTGGTCAGCAGCCCCACCTGCAACGTCCCGGCAATCAACACGCCGATCAACAACGCGAAGAACACCCACGTGCGCGCCGGGACGCTTGCCCCTTGCGCGAAAGCGTCCTGCTGGTTCGTGGCTTCGTCGTGGGCCGCGTCCGACTTGCGGAAGAACCACGCCATCAGCAAGCCAATGCCCACACCGAAGACGATGGACAGAATCACACGCGCCAGCGCAATATCCATGCCGATGGCGACGCCCGTGAGCGAGATGGCGAGGATGTTCACCGCCGGGCCGACGAACAGGAAAGTGATCGCCGGGCCGAGGCCTGCGCCTTTTTTGTAGATGCTGGCAAACAACGGCATAATCGTGCACGAGCACACCGCCAGCACAAAGCCGCCGACCGCCGCCGCCGGGTAGGAGATCCACTTGGGGGTGTTGCGGCCCAGGTATTTGGTGATGGCCTCTTTGGGGATCAACGCCGAAAGCGCGCCCGCGATGAGAAACGCCGGGAGCAGGCACAGCAGCACGTGCGCCGCCAGGTACGCCGCCAGGCTGCCCAGACCGGTTTGCAGAAGCATAGCTACGTATTGTAAGACCGTCATACAACCTCCATGATATACAAAAATCTTATATATGCAACAAACTGCATATTCAAAGCCACAAGAAAACCCGAAAGGTCACCCAGACCCTCCGGGTTTTGTCAGCCACAACACTCGGCTTGTTCAGCGCAGTGAGGACATGGACAACCATCGATGCGGCGCACCGGTTGAGCCAGACCCAGGGTTTCCTCTAGCAACCGCAAAACGTGCGCGTCTACGATCCGATAGTACACGTTGAGGCCGTCTTTCTCATCCAGTACCACATTTGCCTCACGCAAGACTCGTAATTGTTGCGAGATGTATGCCTGTGGACGTTCCAGGACAGTCTGTAGATGGCACACACACGCCGGTCCGCGTCGCAGTTCGTCCAGGATGTGCAATCGCGCCGGATGCGCCAGCAGTTGGAAAAGCGCCGCGCTCTGTGTGTAGGGACTTTGTGGTTCAGACATCGTTTTTCGAAAACCTACTATATGCAAGAATATGCATATATTATACAGAACAATTATGGTTTGTCAATGGGGCTGGCCAGGTCACGCGATCCACAGAAAATACAGTCCGACACCCAACACAATCACACCACTGGCTTTTTCCAGGATCGGCGTCCAACGCGCCAGGGCATCCAAACGCTGCAAGATGCCGGCGAACGTCCCCGCCAGCACGATGGGCACGCCGCGACCCAGCGCGTAGACGAAGAGCAGCGCCGCGCCGTAGACTACCGCACCCTGCTGCGCCATCACGTAGGTGAGGATCGCCGCCAACACGGGCGTCGCGCACTGCGAGGCCACCAGGCCGGAGACCAGCCCCAGGCTCAATGCGCCGGGGATACCGCGTAGTTTGATGCGCTCACGCAGCCGTCCCAGGCCGGGAATCTCCGGCAGCTCAAATCCCGCCAACATTTGCACGCCGATCAGGATACAGATTACCGCGACGATGTAATACCATACCCGCGTCGCGCCGCCGAACAGCCCCCCGACCAGCGTCGCCATCAGACCTAAGCCCATAAACGTGAGTGCCAGCCCAGTAGCAAAGGTCAGCGAGAGGACGAAGGCCCGCCCGCGTGTGAGTTGCGCCCGTCCGCCGCCCACATAACCGATCACCAGTGGGATCATCGCCACGTTGCATGGCCCGATACTGGTCACAATCCCGCCCAAAAAGGTGAGCAGAAAGGCCAGTGGGGAAGCGTTTTGCAGGATGCCCGGATCTATCGTCACGGCGTTCCTCCGGCAGCCAGCCCCGCAAGCACTTCTCGCAGTCCCTTTGCTGGCATCACGCCAGTCGCGCCCTGACTCTGTCCGGTGCGATCAATGAAAATCAATGTAGGGATGACGCGAACCCCAACGCGTTGTAACAGGGTCTGGTTGGCGTCATCATAGACGTTCACATCCACCAATGCCACCTGCTGTGCGAAGTCCGGGTAAACTTGCTTCACAATTTCGGTCATTTCGATGCATTGAGCGCAGGTGTTGGAGTGAAAGAAGGCAAAGACAGGCTGCCCCTCTTCCAGCAACCGGTCGAGATGCGCTTCCGGCAACTCGTCAGCACGCGGGGCCAGGGGGTTGCCATCTGATGTCGCGGACGTCTCCGGTACCGGCTGCTGCGTGGCAAAGACCGCCGATCCGTCATGGACGCCAAGCGTGGGTTGCGCCTTCGCGCCGGCCGACTCCAACGCTGCAGGATGATTTTTCAGCCACAGCACGCCGGCAATCAGCACTATCACCCCCGCGACGACCGCAATTTGCCAGGGCGATAACGACGAAGCGGCCGCATGATCTTTCGTCCTGCGCGGCACAGGCTTTTTCCCAGACCGAGATGACTTTGTCTTGCTCATTGGGACTCCCTTATTGTTTGAGTTTGTACGCATCCAACATCGAACGCGGGGGAAAGGTGATCGCTTTGGGCTTGCAGATGTTGGCGCACGAGCTGCAGCCTATCACGCAGGCGAATGAATCGGCGACCCACACTTTGCCATCTTCGGTGGAAGCCAGACAGTGAGTGCTGCACATCTTGAGACAGATACCGCACCCGTTGCATAAGTCCACGTTGACGGTAGGGAACCAGGGGATCGTCTCGCGGGGATAGCCGCGCCACACCCCGTAGCCGCGCTGCCGTACTGGCTCGCCGCTCTCCATCCGCGCCAGGTAGGCCGCATACTCTCGCTCAAAGGCCGCCGCAAACAGGTCGCGCGCACCGTGGGGAATGTAGTTTTCCCGGCCCATCTGCGCAACGATGTCAAATCCCAGGTTCGCATCACCCGGTTTACGCCCGGCGGCGCGCAAAGCGGCAAATGTTTCATCCAACCCACGCAAGCCGACGGGACTGCCATCTACGATGATTTGGCGATAGCTCATCTTTGCCGCTTACAGGTGAACTGCAAATGGGTTGACGTTGAGCAGCGCCTCCGGCAACGTCTCCACATACGCACGGATTTCATCGCGCACGCGGCGGTAGTGCGCCAGCGCCTCTTCCTCGGTCTGGGCGTTCGCCGCCAGTTTGGGCGGATCGTCGAAGCCGTGGTGGACGACCACCGCGCGCCCCGGAAAGACCGGGCAGTTTTCTTGCGCGTGCCCGCAGACGGTGATGACGTAATCGAAAGGGATGTCCATCAATTCCTTGACGTGCTTGCTGCGATGCCCGGAGATGTCCACCCCGGCCTCGGCCATCACCTTAACCGCGTGAGGGTTCAGCCCGTGCGTTTCGATGCCTGCCGAGTATACGTTGATCACATCGCCTTTCAAATGCCGCGTCCAACCCTCGGCCATCTGGCTGCGGCAGGAATTGCCGGTGCAGAGAAACAGGACGTTCGTTTTCTGTGTCATTGTTCGCCTCATCTTCTATATGCACTTATTTGCATATAGTATATCCAGTTTTATGCGCAGTGCAAATGAGCCGGGATCTTATTCGCGCTGCGAGGGGATCGCCAGATCCCCGTCTGGTGCAGGAAAGCCCTTATTGCGCGCGGATTTGGGCGGAGATCACATCGACACCGTCGCCCGCTCCACCCCCGCGTACACCGCATCGATCTCCGCTTGCAGCGCCAGCGTGATGCCCAGCGCGGTGACGATGCGACAGTAGGTGCGGATGTCGTCCAGCGCCAACCGCCGCTCCTGGCGATCTTTGAGCCACTTTTCGCAGACCTGGTAGCCGCCCACCTGATACGCCCACACATCTGACGGAACGGGGCCGAAGTACTGCGCCGCGTTGATGTACACCCGTTCCGTTGCCGGATCGTAGCGCAGGCCGGTTTTGCCGCGCGCGACAATACCATTTTCGATTTCGGATTTTGGATGTTGGATGTTGGCGGCTATGTTCTCGAAACGGCACTTGGGTGGATCAAGTTCCGGGGAACGCAGCAGATGCAAATCCACGAGCCGGTGGCCCAGCGCGCTCAACGCGGCGAAGGTCTCCGCCTCCGCCGTGAAGGGCACGCGCGGGAAATCCATGCGCAGGAAGGCAGCGTACCGCGCGCGGTAGGTGGGCGCGTAGAGGACGGCGTAAACGTAGTAGAACACCTCCTCCGGCGACGGTTCGCGCCCGTAGGCCGCCGCGAGCGCGGGCAAGAGCTTGGGATGCAGGTTGGGCCGCCGTTCCGCCGGTTCGAGCGCGGCGAATAGGTTTTTCTGCGGGGCGTCGGGGTCGGGGTAGAGGTAGAGGGGAAAATTCGCATTGCCACCGCGATAAAACAAATTCACATCCTCAATTGTGTTAGAACAAAAAATCAGGTTCCATTCTCCGCTTCCTACAACTTGACCCTGTCGCCCAACACATAGTGCAAGGTTTTCTCCGGCCAGCATGTGGCGCATAATTGCTTCTCGTGTCAACTCAACCACATCACTATGGTAACAAAGCCACCGCATATCAAAAGGACGGTACAAACATGACACCAGATTATTTTCCCAGTTAGTATTCGCTGCAAAACTCTTGCGCCTCTCAGCCATTTTCCAATCTCTTGTATCGTTGAGTAGAAAGGCTTGTTGGATCAAAACATCTGTCATAGTCAAATCACGGAATTGCCAAAGCCGGCGCTTTAGCACCTCTCGGTCAAAGTCCAATACGAAGTGATCTCTATGCGTCTTGATGCCGGTAGAATTTGTCGGACAAATATCGAGGACAGATAACCATTGATTGTAATGTGTAAGCCCCTCTTGATCCATTTTCACCAATGGATAGAAAGGCGGTTGGGGGTCAAGTTCAATCCACGGAGTATCGGCGAGCGTGTGTGCGTCGAGCCAGTCGTACTTTTCCTGGCGCAGGCCGTAACAATCGGCATGGTACACCATACCGGTCGCGTCCTCTGCTCGCGGAGAAGGAGTATTTTTGACAAAGAATGCAATCGCTACGCCAAGACGAATATCGAAGACGTTTTCATCCTTGCCGCCGTCAGGCGTCATCTCGCGTTTGAGCATATTGCCGTGCAAGTCAAGCACGTAAATCGCATCGAACGTCTGCATCAAGCTCTGGCGCATCCCGCGAAAGGTGGGGTTGTCCAGATAACCGTGATTGGTGATCATCCCCACCATGCCACACCCAGCCTGTTCGATCTTCCACTGCGCAAAGCGCAGAAATTTGACGTAATCATCCTGAAGCCCTTTCGGATTCTGTTCACCGAGTGGTTTCCCATCAACCTGCATATAATCGGCTATTTTTTCAAGAATCCAGTCACCCTTGTTGGTAGAATACGCAGAATACGGCGGATTGCCCTGGATGACGAGCACCGGCGTCTGCTTCTTCACCGCGCCGGCCAGGCGGGATTCCTCGGCCAGCGAGGCCAGGCCGGGCAGGCGGCTCTGCTCCAGTTCGAGGTCGTCGAGCGTGTTGGTAAGGTAGAAGGGCATGCGCTCGTTGTCTTGCAGGCGGTAGCCCAGTTCGTCCAAAAAGAAGGCCATTTTCAAGTGGCCGACGGCGTAGGGCGCCATCATCAACTCGAAGGCGTAGAAGTTGCGCAGGATGTGGTTTTTGATGAAGTCGCCGCGCGCGCCCGCACCGTAGGCATCCGTGAACGCGCGCACCGCCTCCTGCGCCGCCCGCGCCACAAACGTCATCGTCCCGGCGGCGGGGTCGAGCAGCGTCACATCCGGCGCGGCCAGCCCCTCGGCCTTGCCGAACTCGGTCTGCAACAGGCCATGCAGCGAACGCACGATGTAGCCCACCACCGGTTCGGGCGTGTAATAGACGCCGCGCCGCTCGCGCTCGGCGGGGTCGTACTGCGCCAGGAACGTCTCGTAGAAATGGACGATCGGGTCGGAACCTTTACCGTCACGATAATAGCGGTCAAGGATGCCGGGCGCGTCGGCCACCGCCAGCACCTCGGCGATGTCGTCCACGCACCAGGCCAGTGGCTCCGGCAGATCGCCGAGTGAGATAAAGCGGAACAGGTCGCGCAGCACGCCAATCGTGTGCGGGATGCTGTGGAAGGCGGCGCGGCGGCTGAAGCCATTGGCGGCCGTTAGTCCGCGCGCACGCACGCGGGCGGCAAACAGCCCGTAGGCAATCGTCTGCGCGTAGAGGTCGGCGAAATCCTCCAACGTGAGACTGCCGATGAGGTAATGCTGGAACGCCTCATAGAAGCCAGTGAGCACGCCGGGGTGGTCACGTTCGGCGGCGAGCTGCTGCGCCGTCACCTCGCGCAGAAAGCGCGTGCGCTTCGCCAGTTCCACCGCCAGCGATTCCGCCGTGAAGACCGGCGGCAGCGAAAAAGCAAGGAACTGTTCCAGCAGCGCCGCGAGCGCGTCCGGCTTTTCGACCGGCGGGGCGGCGCGCAAACGGTTCAACACCACGGGACGGCCGAGCAGCGCCGTCGCCGTCAACTCGCCGTTGCGGTAGAGGCGGAATTCCAGGAAGTTGGTCAGGATGAGATTGGGGAACGTGGCGCGGTAACGGCGCAGTTGCTCCGACTCCTCTACACGATCCAGATATTCCTCGGTCGGCTTTTTGGCCTCGATGTAGCCGATGATGCGATCGCTGCCGTTCCACAGGCGGAAATCGGGGTTGCCGGCGTCGGTAGCTTTGGGCAGCACGGTAACGGCAACGTGCGGCAGGCCGGCGGCTTGCGCCGCGTCCAGCAGCAAGTCGCGCAGCGCGGGGTAGAAGCTCTCCTCGCGGGCGTCGCCGCGCTGGTTCGTCTCGGCCAACGCTTTGAGATAGGCGGTGAACAAAGCTTTCATGGACATCCTGGCGCCTCCATCGCTGTGCGTGGATGATGCATCTATTATACGCATCTGGTGGAAAGGTCACGTGCAACGCAATTCGCGTACAAACAGTATTGACTTTTACGCGCAAATCCAATACCATTGAGTTAATGAAAGTCTGCGAAAAGTTCAAACCATTCCCTTCTCTATAAGAGTAAGCTCGCAAAGGAGGCGCGTCATGGCCGTAATCACAGTTTCCAGAAAGCTCGGTAGTGGGGGTGACTACATTGCGAAAGAAGTTGCACAAACCCTGGGGTACCACTATGTGGATAAAACGTTTATTGGGGAAGTACTGAGCCAATACGGTCTGGTCGAATTCGGGGCCGAATATGACAGCATCCCCAGCTTTTGGGAGAAATTCGACGCGCAGAAGGAAGAACGCCGGGAAATAATGGTCTCTATGCTGAACCGCGTCATGCGCGCCGTGGCCTATCACGGCAATGTGGTGATCCAGGGGCGGAGCGGTTTTTTCCTGTTCGAGAGCTATACCGATGTGCTGAACGTGCGCATCCAAGCGCCGCTCGCATTCAGGATCGAACAGATCATGCAGGAAGAAAAGATCACCCGCGATGCGGCCGAAGCGCTTGTCAAACAGGGAGACGAAGTGCGCGCTACGTTCATCAAATCGTTTTACAACATCCAGTGGGATGCCTCCACCGCCTTCGACGTGCTCATCGATACGAGTAAGATTTCCCCTGAGATCGCCGTCAAATGGATGGTCGAGGCCGCCAGAGAACTCGAAAAGAAAGGCCAAGGCGAGCAGCCCTCGACGGCGGCGATTCAGGTAGACCCCATTCTGGCAGCGGCGATTTCGAGTGGATTAAAATGCAACGTTGCGCACCGGTCATGAAAATTAAGGGGGGTCAGTGAGCGCTGCGTTGCTCGCAACCAAACTCTATATCCCAACCGTGCGTCCCAACCTGGCGCCGCGTCAACGCCTGACGGCCAGGCTGAACGAGTGTATTGCCCATCCTCTCACGTTGATTTCCGCTCCCGCCGGCTACGGCAAAACGTCGTTGATCAGCGAGTGGCGCGCCGGGATTGGCCGTGCTTTCCCAATGGCATGGTTGTCGCTGGATACAGACGACAATGACCCGGTGCGCTTTCTGACTTACTCTATAGGCGCGTTGGAGGTCTCCAGGCCCGGACAGTGCCAGTCCGCCGTGGCCTTGCTCCAATCCCCGCAGCCGCCGCCGATCCCCACTATCTTGACGGTCTTGCTCAATGAATTGGGGCACTCGGACCACCCTTTCGTGCTCGTGCTCGATGACTTTCACTTCGTCACCTCGCAACCGGTGTATGAGATCCTCACCTTCATCCTGGAGCATCAGCCCCCACCGATGCGTATGGTGCTCCTCACCCGCGTCGATCCGGCTTTGCCGCTCGCGCGCTTGCGCGCCCGCAACCAGCTCGCCGAAATCCGGGCCGATCATCTGCGCTTTACACTCGATGAGATCGTCATCTTTCTGAATGAGGTGATGGGCCTGGAACTGTCCGGCGATGACATCGCGGCAATGGAAGCGCGGACAGAAGGCTGGATTGCCGGCCTGCAATTGGCCGCCCTGGCGATGCAAGGGGCGCTCTCGGCGCAGGGTCGTCAGGACATCCACAGTTTCGTCTCGGCGTTCACCGGCAGCCATTATTACATCATGGACTATCTGGCCGAAGAAGTGCTCAAGTCGCAGTCCGAGCAGGTGCGCGCATTTTTGCTGCAAACGTCCATCCTCGACCGGCTGTGCGGGCCATTGTGCGATGCCGTTGTCGCCGCGGACCCTGCCGAAGAGCCGGTCGAAGGGCAGACCATGCTGGAAGCTTTGGAGCAGATGAACCTGTTCCTGGTGCCCCTGGATGGCGAACGACGCTGGTATCGCTACCACCACCTTTTCGCCGATGTGCTCCACCGGCGGCTGGAACGCCTGTCTCCACAGCGCCTCCCCGATCTGCACCGCCGCGCGTCCCAATGGTACGAGCAGCACAACTTCATTCCCGAAGCCATCCAGCAAGCTCTGATGGCAGGCGACCAGGATCGCGTGACCCAACTGGTCGAGGACTATGGCTGTATGCTTCTCCTGCGCGGCGAGGTGGTCACCCTGCTCAAGTGGATCGAAGCGGTCGAATCGAACCCGCAGGCCGGCCCCTGGGTGGCGATTCAAAAAGCCTGGTCGCTCTTGCTGACCGGGCAGATCGATCAGGTGGAGCCATCGCTGCACATTGCCGAGAAACGGATCGCAGCGCTTGAACCGGGCGACGAGGTGGGGACGATGCTAGGGATGGTTGCCGCGGCGCGCGCCCATCGGGCCAACCTGCAAGGGGATACCCACCTCGCGGCGGATTTTGCGCGGCTGGCGCTGGCGCAGTTACCCGAGACTAATGCCTTCTCTTGTAGTTTGCGGAGTGTGGCCACGTTGATGTTGGCGGATGCCAGCCATCTCAACGGGGATCTGGAAGCGGCCAGGCACGCTTACACAGAAGCGGTGCTGATCGGCCAGGCGGCCCATGATCCGCCGATGATCATCATTTCCAATTCGGACCTCGCCGATGTTTTGCTGGAACTGGGGCAACTGCGGCAGGCCGCCAAAACGTATACCGAGACGTTGCAGATGACAACTCGCCCGGATGGATATAGTTCACCCCTGGCGCAGAACATATACGCCGGGTTGAGCAGAGTAGCGTATGAATGGAATGACCTGGAAGCCGCCGCGCGGTACGCCGATCAATGCATTCAGCTTTGCCAACGGTGGGGGGATAAAGCGTCTCAGGCGACAGCTTACGTGATGTTGGCGCGGGTGGAACATGGACAGGTCAACACGGAAAAAGCTCAAAAAGCGATGCGAGCGGTAGAGCAACTGGCGAGCGAGACTGCGCTTTCCCCCAGGTTGTCCGTCTGGGTGCAGGCTTCGCTGGCGCGTTTGTGGCTGGCGCAAGGCGACCTGGAAAGCGCCGCCTATCTCGTCCGGCAGAGCGGCATTTCGCTGGACGATGACATCCCTTACCTGCGCGAACCGCTGTATTACGTCCTGCTGCGCGTGCTCCTGGCTCAAGGTGATGCTGACTCCGCTCTGGTACTGGCCGCGCGATTGCTGAAGCTGGCAGAGGCGACCAACCGGATAGGCAAGGTGATCGAGATCCTGATCTTCCAGGCGCTCGCCTTTCAGGCGCAGAAGGACATCGTCCAGGCCTTGCCGCTCCTGGAAAGGGCCGTTTTGCTGGCGCAACCTCAAGGATATGTCCGCGTGTTCCTGGATGAAGGCGAATCCATGGCGAAACTGCTCTACCAGGCTAAGGCGCATCGGATCGGGATCGGCTACGCGGCAGAATTGCTGTCTGCGATGGGCAAGGCGGCCGGCATCACGCAGCCGCCTGCCCAACGCCTGATCGAGCCATTGAGCGCGCGCGAGCTGGAAGTGTTCGCGCTGATCCAAGCCGGATACGCCAATCAGGACATCGCCGCCAGGTTGTTCATTTCCATGCCTACAGTCAAGCGTCACATCAGCAACATCTACGCCAAACTGGGCGTGAAGAGCCGGACGCAGGCGGTGTCCCTCGGAAGAGAGTTGGGACTTTTCGAGTAAGCGAAAGAGACGTTAGCACACTTGTCGAACCGGCAGTGGATGACCTCCACTGCCGGTTTCTGTTGCCCCGATTTACACCCTCAAATACAACCCCAAATGCAACTTTCAGACGATGACGCCATACCCGGAAATCGCTATACTGAGTTTGGTCAGGAGGAAACAAGGTGAATACACAGAATGGAAACCGGTTGGACAACAATACAGTGAACAGGGAAGAGCGAGATATCCACCCCTGCTGTGCTGGCTCCTTCCGTTCGGGGGGAGGGTTTTTCGAAATCCATGTCAGAGGGCATCTTGACAGCACGTGGTCGGATTGGCTGGAAGGTCTGGAGGTGAAACTATTCGACAACGGAGAAATGCTGCTTTCGGGAACTGTGGTGGATCAGGCTGCCTTGATGGGTATCCTGAACAAGTTGAACGGCTTAAACCTGACTTTACTGTCCGTGAGTCAGGTCGATCAATCAGAAAAACATTAACCATACATAAGGAGGCAACCAATGGACAACACAATTAAACTGCATCGCAATCTGGAAACGCTGGCCTGGGGCGCGCTTTTCATCTGGTGGGGGATCACGGAACTGTTCCCGTTTCTGCCCCGCGGGACCGGGGCGATCGGCATCGGCCTGATCCTGCTCGGCCTGAATATGGCGCGCTCGCTGACCGGCGAGCCTACCCGCAGCTTCACGACTACCCTCGGCATCCTCGCGTTCGTGTTGGGTTGGCTGGAACTGGCGAATTCGGTCTTGCATCTGCCGTTCGAATTTCCTATCTTTGCGATCCTGCTGCTCGTGCTGGGCGTGATCATACTCACGCGTGAACTGTTACAAAACAAAAATGCATAAAGGAGGATAACCATGTTCAAGTACATAGAGAAACTGCACCCCTGCGCCGATTGCCCTATCCGCTGTAAGGCGATGAAACAGCCCCATTCACTCTTCGCGCGGATTCATCGCTGGCACTCAACCTGGTGGCCCGGCTGGAAGAATTACCAGGCGGAGATGCGCACCCGCAACGCCGGGGCGACAGCACACGCTTAGGGTTCGTAAAAGAATAATTCCGCGCAGGGTGATATAATGCAGCCATCTCGAATCAAGAAATGGCGCTATGAAACCAGAAATCACACAAGTCGTGCATCAATGTCAATGTAGCATCTGTCAAG
>Ga0334890_1000703_pt1 | contig 55948 bp, 47 predicted proteins | sample GraSluR1_MG_3_FD_207220 | JGI IMG/M metagenome (GOLD analysis project Ga0334890, IMG submission 207220) | Sludge microbial communities from methane-producing bioreactor in Wageningen University, Netherlands - Granular Sludge_31_08-R1 | ecosystem: Engineered > Bioreactor > Anaerobic >... | reverse complement strand
ACCGGACCCGCAATACTGAAGCGCCGCCCGGATCGGCTACTATCTAGCCTGCGGGCGCATAGCTCAGTTGGTTAGAGCAGCTGCCTTACAAGCAGCAGGTCGTTGGTTCGAGTCCGACTGCGCCCACTTCGCAAGACCCACATCGCGATCGCCGAGCCTGCGTTCAGCTTGGGCCCCTGCCTCGTCGCGAAGGAATGGTCGGATCCTCGTTTTTGCGCAGATACTCCCGGATCACGTCGCAATCCCTGGCGGGATCGCGCACGATGTGCTTCGAAACAACCACGAAGGCGGCTTTGTCGATCACCACGAGCCGCAGCCCGTGCTCCGGGATGCGTTTCGATTTTCGTTCGTCATAGCGACGGCGTTGCTCACCCCGACCGACGCCGGAGACAGTATCGCGCCGTTCGAAGACTCGGCCCCAACCCATTGCGCCGGCCCCGCCGACTCAGCTATTGATGCGGGCCTTGACCAGGCCCGCGACCGTCTTGCCGTCGGCTCGTCCGGCCACTTTCGCGTTGACTGCCTTGACGATCGCACCCATCTGGCGCATGGTCGGCTTGGCTCCCAGCTCGGCCTCAGTGGCGGTCATCTGAGCGTCTACGATCGCGACAAGTTCGTCGGTGCTGAGCGCCTTCGGCAGATAGCGATCCAGGAAGTCGGCCTCGGCGGACTCCTTCTCCGCCAGTTCGGGTCGGCCGGCCTCGGCGTAGGTCTGGGCGGACTCGGCTCGGCTGCGCCGTTCCTTGGTGATCACCGAGATCTCCTCGGCGTCGCTTAGCTCGCGAGCCTCATCACCGGCGACCTCTGCGTACTGGATGGCCGCCAACGCCATCCGGATCGTCGATTTGGCGAAGTCGTCCCGCTGCTTCATGGCAGCAATCAGGTCCTCGCGCAACTGGTTCTTGATCTCACCCACGGCCAACTCCCTTACACGGATTCGTCGTCCATTCTCGCACGCGACCGATGCCGCCCAGGTCGAGCGCTGGTTGGCTGTGATGCCAGACGGTAGACTTCCGGTTTGTGGCCGTTGCAGATCTCCCCGACATCATTCATGAACTCGACCGATCATTGACCTCGATCGAGGTCGTTGTCGACCCCGATTCAAAGAAGGTCGAGATCGCGAAGCTGGAGGAAGAATCCGCAGCGCCGGACCTGTGGAACGACCAAGCCAATGCGCAGCGGGTGACCAGTCGGCTCTCGCGGCTGCAATCTGAAGTCGAGCGCGTCGAGGATCTGCGCCAACGACTGGACGATGTCCAGGTGCTGCTCGAACTGGCCGCCGAAGAAGGCGATCGCGACAGTGCGGCCGAAGCAGAACACGAAGTCAGCGTCCTGAAAGGCGAGATCGAGGCGCTTGAGGTCCGTACTCTGCTGGGCGGAGAGTACGACGAACGCGATGCGCTGGTTACCATCCGTTCCGAGGCAGGTGGGGTGGACGCGGCCGACTTCGCGGCGATGCTGCTCCGCATGTACGAGCGCTGGGCCGAACGTCACGGCTACCCCATCGAGGTCTACGACGTCAGCTACGCCGAAGAGGCAGGCATCAAGTCGGCCACGTTCACCGTCAAGTCCCCCTATGCCTACGGAACGCTGTCGGTCGAGCAGGGTACCCACCGCCTGGTGCGGATCAGTCCCTTCGACAACCAGGGACGCCGACAGACCAGCTTCGCCGGTGTCGAGGTGCTTCCGGTCGTGGAGGAGACCGACCATATCGACGTGCCGGAGACCGACATCCGGGTCGATGTCTTCCGCAGTTCGGGTCCCGGCGGCCAGTCCGTCAACACGACCGATTCGGCAGTTCGCATCACCCACCTGCCGACCGGCCTGGTAGTCAGCTGCCAGAACGAGAAGAGCCAGATTCAGAACAAGGCCGCTGCGCTGCGCGTCCTGCAGGCCCGGCTGCTCGAGAAGGCGCGCCAAGATCGCGAAGCCGAGATGAACGCGCTGAAGTCAGCGGGCAATTCCTGGGGCTCACAGATGCGCAGCTATGTGCTGCATCCCTACCAGATGGTCAAGGACCTGCGCACGAACTACGAAACGGGCAATACCGACGCGGTCTTCGACGGTGATATCGATGCGTTCATCGACGCCGGCATCCGCTGGCGTCAGCGCGACGACGCGGCTTGATCATCGGAGCCGGCCTGGTGCGGTCCCGCGTGGCGAGTTGCTCGCTCGCAAGAACCGTTTACACTCGTGACGTGGACTGAGAGTTTCTCAGGAAATCTGCCCATGATCCCGCCCGGGGAACTGCCTCGCAGGTTGGAAGCGACGAACAGGACGGTCACGTGATCACATTCGAGGATGTCTCGAAGACCTACTCAGGCCAGACCAAGCCTGCGCTACGGCACATCAACCTGCAGATCGACAAGGGGGAGTTCGTCTTTCTCGTCGGTACCTCGGGTTCTGGCAAGTCGACATTCCTGCGCCTGATCCTGCGCGAGTACCGGCCCACGTCCGGAAAGATCTTCGTCCTCGGCAAGGACCTCGGGCATCTGCACCAGTGGAAGGTCCCGGCGCTGCGGCGCCAGATCGGCACCGTCTTCCAGGACTTCCGGCTGCTGCCCGGCAAGACGGTCTATGAGAACGTGGCCTTCGGTCTGCAGGTGCTCGGCCGTCCGACCTCCCAGATCCGCCAGATCGTGCCTGAGACCATTGACCTGGTCGGGTTGTCAGGGAAGGAAGACCGCCAGCCCGAGGAACTGTCGGGCGGCGAGCAGCAGCGCGTCGCGATCGCGCGTGCCATCGTGAACCGGCCGAAGATCCTCATCGCCGACGAGCCCACCGGCAATCTCGACCCGCAGACCAGCGTCGGCATCATGAAGCTGCTGGATCGCATCAACAAGCGCGACACCACCGTCATCATGGCCACCCACGACCAGACCATCGTCGACCAGATGCGCAAACGAGTCCTCGAACTCGATCAGGGAAATCTGGTCCGTGATCAGGTCCGGGGCGTCTACGGCACCGCGTGAGCGGCCGGACCTCTGCTAGGAGAGCACTGAAATATGCGACATACCTTCCGTGAGACGTGGTCGGGCCTCAAGCGCAATGCGTCCATGACGGTCGCGGTCATCGTGACCATGACCGTCTCCCTGACGCTCTTCGGTCTATCGGTGATGACCTTTCAGGAGGTCGACCGGGTCAAGGGCCGCTGGTACGACAAGATCGAGATCTCGGTCTTCTTGTGCACCAAGGACTCGGCGGGCACCAGCCAGTCCGGCAACTGCGAACCCGGCCAAGACACCACCGACGTTCAACGTGACTACATCCGCACTCGGTTGGAGCAGAACCCTGACGTCCTCGAGGTCTTCTACGAGTCGAAGGAAGACGCCTACCAGGACTACCGGAACACCTATGCCGACTCGCCACTGCTGGACAGTCTGACGATCGAGCAGATGCAGGATTCCTTCCGCGTGAAACTGGTCGATCCGCAGAACTATCAGGGGGTGGTCGCCGAGGCGTCCAGCCTGCCGGGCGTTCAGAATGTCCTCGATCTGCACGAGGTACTCGACCCCATCTTCTCGGTGCTGAACGGGCTGAAGTGGGGCACCATGGGCATGGCGGTGCTGTTGCTCGCGGCAGCCATGCTGCAGATCGGCAACACCATCCGGATGTCCGCCTTCACTCGTCGCCGCGAGATCGGCATCATGCGGTTGGTCGGCGCGTCCAACATCTACATCATGCTGCCGTTCGTCCTGGAGGCGCTTTTCGCGGGCGTCGTCAGCACGATTCTGTCGGCCGCCGCGCTGCTGGGCTCATATGAGTTCCTCATCGAACGCAACGCTAAAGTCTCTATCCAGGCTTTACCTTGGATTACGTGGACCGACGCCTGGATGGCGGTCGGCCTGGTTGCGGTCGTCGCAGTTGTTCTGTCTATCGTCCCTACGTTGATCACAACGCGGAGGTATCTCCGCGTCTGACATGCCGGACGTACAGACAGGGGGCTGAGTGTCGTGACTCAAGGTTCTGCCCGGACTGCCCGAACTCCATCGACTCTTTCCGGTCGCAGACCTTGGCTGTGGCGGATGCTGACGGGATTGATCGTCATCGGATGCCTCGGCTCGCTCACTGCTCCTGCTCGAGCCGACGATCTGGACGACCAGCAGGCCAATCTGCAGTCCCAGCTCCAGCAGTCGGTCACAGACATCGACAACCATCACGCCGCTCTGGACGCCGCCACCGCTCAGGTCGTGAGTTCGCGCCAGGCGCTGGCAGATGCGCAGGCCGTGCTGGCCAAGGCCCAAAGCGAGCGGGACGCGGCATATGCGGTCGACCAGCAGAAGGCCAACGCCTTGGCGAGTGCTGAACAAGAGCTTTCGGACGCCAAGACGGCCGTTTCGCTCGGCAAGAATGCCGTGGCAGCCCAGCAGTCCAAGGCTGCGCAGGACATGCGCACCACACACCAGCAGAACACCGGGCTGATCTCACTGGGAATGCTGTTCGTCGATACCGAGGATGTCGGAAGCGTCAGCTCGCGCGTCCAGTGGGCCTCCACGTTGTACAACGCGAACTCCACCGAACTGAATCGGCTTACCCAGCTGCAGTTGCAGCTCCAGAACGCGCAGACCCAGCTGGCGACCCTGGAGGACAACGCCCGAGTGGCCCGAGAAGCAGCGGCCGCGCAGTTGAGCCGGACGCAGGCCGCCGAGCAGGCAGCCGACAGCGTGGCGAACCAGGTTTCCCAGCTGGTGGCCGCCAATGAGGCCGCTGAGGCGAGCGCCGCGCAGGTGCTGGCCGACGAAAGGGCGGCCCACGCTTCAATGCAGGCCCAGATGGATTCGGTGACGCAGGCGATCCAAGAACGCAACGCCCGGCAGGCAGCCGAGGCCGCCGCGGCTGCGGCCGCAGCTCAAGCAGCAGCAGAGGCCGCCGCCGCCGCGGCAGCGCAACAGGCTGCTGCGGCCGCTGCCGCAGCTCAACAGGCAGCCGCGGCGCCTGCCGCCGCCGCACCGGCCGCCGCGGCACCCGCCGACACGTCCTCATCGACTGCGGCCGCGTCGTCCAGCGGATTCCCGCTCTACACCCCGGCCAACGGCCCCTACACCTCTCCGTTCGGTTGGCGGACCAACCCGGTGCTCGGCTACTCCGAACTGCACGACGGTCTCGACATCGGTGCAGGCTGCAACACCCCGGTCTACGCTGCGGCCAGCGGCACGGTGGGTCAGACTGTCCCCGAGTGGTCGAGTGGCGGCTGGGGCAACCGGGTCATCATCGACCACGGCTGGATCGACGGCGTGCAGGTGAGCACCGGATACAACCACCTCTCGAGCTACATCGTCGGCCCTGGCCAATGGGTGAACCGTGGACAGGTCATCGGCTACATCGGGACGACCGGGCTGTCGACCGGATGCCATCTGCACTTCCACGTGTGGATCAACGGCCAGGTCACCAATCCGGCCCCCTACCTGTGAGGCTGAACGGCTGAGTCCTGGCAGCTTGGTACCGGCCAGCTCGGACCTGCCCCGCCGGGACGCTTGGTAGGCTGTCCCGACGGGGCTGGTTCGTCCCTGGGCACGCAGAACGGGAGCAGACATGCCACGCGAGAAGGGCCGCAAGGTGGTCGCGCAGAACAAGAAGGCGCTGCACGACTACAACATCGGCGAGCGCGTCGAAGCAGGCATCGTGCTGACCGGCACCGAGGTGAAGTCGCTACGCGCCGGACGAGCGACCCTGGCGGACGCGTTCGCCACGATCGACAACGGCGAGGTCTGGCTGCGTAACGCGAACATTCCCGAGTACGAGTTCGGCACGTTCCACAACCATGCAGCCAAGCGCAACCGCAAGCTGCTGCTCCACAGAGCCCAGATACACAAACTGGAACGCCAGATCTCCGACTCCGGCCGCACCCTGGTGCCTCTGGCGATCTACTTCAGCGATGGCTTCGCGAAGGTGGAGATCGCGGTGGCGACCGGCAAGCGCGAGTGGGACAAGCGGCAGACCATCGCCGCCCGCGACATGCAGCGCGACGTCGAACGCGAAATGGCCGATCGCCGGCGTCGGCACGGCCGCTGAACCTTCAGGGACAGTTGGGGGCGCCACCTGCTGGAGTATCGCTGGGTCGTGCGTCATCGTGGGATCATGACTTACGACCAGTGGCCCTTGCTGAACAACAACGAGCCGACCGCTTCTGCCACGGGCCCGCAGATTACACCGGACGATCCCATCAACGAGACTCAGCGCGGCGATGCCGAACGCATTCTCCATCAGGCATATCGAGATGGCCGAATCTCAGCCACGGACTTCGAAGCCCGGTTCACCCGCGCAATGAATGCCCAGCGGCTCGGCCAGCTGTACACGGCTATCGAGAACATTCCGGCGCCCGTGAAGCAGTCCCTGGTTGCCGTCAACCAGCAGTACCGGGCATACACCGGCCAGCGGCCGAACGTTGGTGTGCCGGTGATCCCCGGAAGTGATTCCGGCGTCGCGATGCTGGCTCACCTGTCGGGGCTGGTCACCTGGATCATCGGCCCCGCGATCATTTACGGTTCGTCGCGGCCCGGCACTGTTCTTCGCCGCGAAGCCGCGAAGGCATTCAACTACCAACTGGTGGCTGCGGGCGTCTTCATCGCGGGGGCGATCGTCTTCGGCGTCGTCGGAGCCGGCGGGCTGGTCACCTTCTTGTGGCTCGGCTGGCTGGGATTGACGATCGCCGGCGCTGTCAAGGCAGCTCGTGGCGAGGACTGGGTGAACCCGTTGAGCAAGGCGGTCAAGATCCGCCCGCTGCCCACAGATGGCCGCTGAGCCTCCCACCTTCAGGTCGCACGCGCCGCAGCCAGCGAATGCTCGTCCAATGGCTGCGATGGCCGGCAGCCGCTCGAACCTCCGGGCCGCCGCTGGGTGCGCCGAGGGGAATGCGGTGGGGTCGGCTATTGTTGTAGTCACTGACAACTCAACAGGGGGGTGACTGGTTTCGACTGGGGACGGTAGTTCCAGGAGAAGCGGGTCGAGAATCCAAGGTCAACTCGTAAATGTCCCTTGGGAACCAATAAGTGCCAACGTACAGCGCACTGACTTCGCTCTCGCTGCCTGAGCAGTGACCGAAGGGTCAGCCCGGATGCTGCCTTCCGTCCGGTTCCTGGCCTCATTTAGAAGGCTTGCCTATCAGCTCCAGCCTGGAGGGCTGATCGGGACTTAAACCAGGCTGGGCCTGTCTGCAACATGCTGACGTGAGTGCAGAGGCCAAGCAGAACGATTAGTCAGCTGCACCCGGAGAATGTCTGGAGCGCCTCATCAGGACGCGGGTTCAATTCCCGCCACCTCCACCCCAACGTTCGTCGTTCAAACCCACGACGGACGACGTTTGAGTCCCCGACTCGTCCTTTGCCTTCGGGCGGAGGGCGAGTCGTTTTGCTGTTCACCCGCCCTTTCGGACAGGACATCATCAGTCGTGCCGCTAGGCACCGATGCCCGCAACCCTGGTCTCATGGGAGTTCGGCAAGGAGCCGAGTGGCAGATATGTCCTCACTTGCCATTCGTTACCCACCGGGCCTGCTGAGAACTCGCCGCTCACGCCGAGCACGCGCCCGGCCATCCGGTTGAGTCCGGTGCCTGAGGAGGAGGCCACTCGAGGCGTCGATCCTGTCGCGAGCGGACTGCTGATCGTCATGGTGATCGCCTCAGGCTGTACATCCAGCACAAAACGGACGTCACCGGGACCCGCGTACTTGATGATGTTGGTCGCGGACTCGCGGACCACACGTGCAAGGACGATCTCCGCGCCACGGGGGATGCCCTCGTCGTGTAGATCCCCTTCGAGGACCACCGAATGGCCCGCGCCGCGGAACTCTTCTCGGGCCTCGTCGATGGCGGCCTTGAGGTCCCCGGCGGAGACCTCGGTTCCAGCGGGCGCATCCTCTGCGAGTTTGATGATGAAGCGGAGGTCGCTGAGCGCCTTGCGCGCTGCTGTGCGGATCGCTTCCTGCGAGGCATCGCGCATCTCGTCATCGTCGAGCAACTGCGTATGGAGAGAAATGATCGTGAGCTGGTGGGCGATGCTGTCGTGCAGTTCGCCGGCGATCCAGCGGCGCTCGGCGACGATCGCTTGACGCTCGTGTTCTTCGCGTTCGGCGAGTTGGTACTCGAGTCGACGACCGCGCGCATACGCCGTGCGTAGCGCGACACCGATCGAGCCGGCCACTGCTGCGACGAGCAGGTATATGGCCATCTCCGGTGGGGCGATGACGCTGGGGCTGATTCCCGACGTCACAGCAGCTGTCGCCAGCAAGAGACCACCGAAATACGCGATGATCAGCGGCGACGATGCAAGACGCAGGACCAGCAGGGCGGCCAACGACCCAGCTGTGATTGACGCCGAAGCGTAGGCGGTCGTCAAAGATAGCGCGACAGTAACACCGAGGAGCGATGTGGCCACCAGCGGTGACCAGATATAGAGAGCAAGAGTCAGCGTCGAAACGACACTCACGAGATGGTCGAGGTGATTGGTGCCAGAAGTCACGAACCCGATGACGTCGAACGTCACCATGACGGCAAGCAGTGCCAACAGCGCGACGCTCTCGACCCGGTTCAACCGTTCTGTCTGGTTGAACCATCCGCGACCGTGCGCCGCAAATGCGGCATCACTCCTTGTCATGGGTTCCATATGGCCTGCACTAGTAGTTCGGCATTGGGCTATGCGAACAGTCTAGGACGGTCTACAAATGCAGTTCAACAGGGGGCTACGCAAGCAGTCCGGGCTATACTAACGACCGATACCAAGAAGGTAGGCGACGGTAGACCAGAAAGACATTGGAACACCTCCTTTCAGGTGGTCTTTTGTATTGCTGATATAAATACTCACGTCTTTGGCGGACATAAACATCCCCAATATGGCTATACTTTTCATCGATCAAAGTGAAGGATCACCTTGGACAAAGGTCGAGGTGTCGGCGCGCTAGAATCACTCCATGACTGAGATCCGGGTGCTGATCACCGATGATGACCCGCTGGTACGAGTTGCGCTCTCCCACTTCGCCTCACGCGACCCGGAGATCAAGGTGGTAGGCGAGGCGGAGAACGGGCGAGAAGCCATCGCGACCGTTGAACGCTTGCTGCCGGATATCGTGATGATGGACGTTCAGATGCCGGAGATGAGTGGCATCGAGGCCACAGAAGTCATTACTTCGCGTTGGCCCGAGGTGCGTGTGCTGGCTGTCACCACCTTGGATAATCGCGAGAATGTGCTGCCGATGTTGAGCGCCGGCGCCACCGGCTACATGTTGAAGGACTCGACTGCGGACGAAATCCTCCAGGCCCTGCATCAGGCGTACGGGGGCGAGAGCTCTCTTTCGCCGCGAGTGGCCGCGATGCTCGTGCAGCACGTGCGCAACGCGTCTCCCGTGCACACCAGCGGCGAGCTTGCGCAGCTCACTGAGCGAGAATCCCAGGTCCTGCACAAGCTCTCGCTCGGCATGTCGAATGCGGAGATGGCGGGCGCCCTCCACGTGTCCGAAGGGACCATCAAGGCGCACCTCGGTAGCATCATGCAGAAGTGGAATGTGCGCGATCGCGTCCAGGTGCTCGTGAGGGCTGCCCGCGCGGGCCTCGTCGACTTCTCCTGACCCCCCCTGCCCACGAAATCAGGGCTTGATGCCCGCGGGGGATGGTCAACGAGTACCTCCGTTCGTTGCCGGAGCAGGGCAGTGATTGCACGAGTTGAGGGTAACGCTCGCTGAAAGGCGCTCCGTCCGGTGTGGAGGTGGTTGAGCGCTCAGCCCCGCCAGCAGCTGCGCGCGAGTGGAGTTTCCTACTCGCAGTCGCCGGGGTCTTGTGCCCTAAACCCGCAGGCATTGTGCCCGAAGGTAGTCGGCACAGCTCCACATCGACGTGGCCCGGATAGGGCGGAAACATGTGGAAAGGCGGGATCCGCGCTCAGGATGCAGTTGGCCTGAGGATCACATTGATGACCGGGTGAGGCCGCACGGCGGGACTCCAGAGCCTCACGGCGATCCCGTAGCACGGGACAGATCACTCATCGGCGACCCAATCGATGTGTTTGATGTCGATCTCGGAGGCCATATCCCGCAGGAAGCGGATCACGACCTCCCGCTCCGGCTGACTGAGTCGAGCCGCGGAATGGAACCGCCGAGCCTGATGACGTCCCACCGTTTCGTAGGCAGCCTGCCGCGTCTGGGCGGTGATACGGATCTGCAAGGCCCGGCGATCGGTCGGATGGGGACTGCGCGTCACGTGACCGCCGCGCTCGAGCCGGTCGAGGAGCTTCGTGGTGGCCGCCGCCGAGATGCCCAGATGGCCCGCAATGTCGCCCGGGGTGACCGTTCGTCCACGATTCTCATTGACGATGAGATAGTGCAGGGCGCGCATGTCGGTCTCGTTGAGCTTCATGTATCGAGCCGATGCCTCGCTGACCTTCCGCTCAGCCTCGCGCAGCGTGCCCAGAGCCTGCATCAGTCGGGAGATCTGCTCGACATCGGACTCGTCGATCTGGGAAAGATCCAGAAGCTGAGCCGCGGGGTCGTTGTCGCGGACCCCGTAGACGCCCTCGTCCGCGCCCTGCGGAGTTCCCGCTGTCTCGGCTTCCATGCACCTCAGTCTAGTACACTAAGCTAATTAATAGCTAGGTTAAGTAATATCGGGCGAAACGGACGGAGAATCGTGGACAACCTGATGAAGGCCCGAGAGACAGACTCCACGGCGGCGAGCGTCCACAAACCACGGTGGTGGATGAGGGTCCTGCTCCCGGCTCTCATCATCGTCGCGTGGCTGACCGCCGCAGCCATCGGAGGCCCGCTGTTCGGCCGGATCGACGAGGTCTCATCCAATGATCAGAGCGCCTACCTGCCCGCCTCGGCCGAATCCACTCGGGCGGGCGTCCTCGCGCGGGACTTCTACGATTCCGAGGACATCCCGGCCCTGGTCCTGATCGTCGCCGACAACGGAACTCTCGACCAGACCCAGCTCGACGCGATCTCCGGCACCGCTCAAGAGCTCGGGGGCCTCGAGGGCGTCTCCGAGATCTCCCCGCCGATACCTTCGGATGATGGCGCTGCGGTGCAGATCGTGGCGCTGATCGATTCAGCCGGCGACACCACTGCCACCGTCGAGGCCATGCGAGACCTGCTCGGCAGCGGTCCGGCGGCCGGGCTCAGCGCATATGTCACCGGACCAGCCGGACTGGCGGCCGACCTGGTGGATGCCTTCGGTGGCATCGACGGCATTCTGCTGGCAGTAGCCCTGGCCGCGGTGTTCGTCATTCTGCTCATCGTCTACCGCTCGATATTCCTGCCGGTCACCGTGCTCATCACCAGCATGTTCGCCTTGTGCGCGGCGCTGCTCACCGTCTGGCTGCTGGCCCGTTCCGGCCTGTTCCTGCTCAATGGTCAGACCCAGGGGATTCTCTTCATCCTCGTCATCGGCGCGGCGACCGACTATTCACTGCTTTATGTATCGCGTTATCGTGAAGAACTCCTGCAGTACTCGGACAAATGGCAGGCCGCAAAGAAGGCTTGGCTGGGCACCGTAGAACCGGTTGCCGCCTCGGGTGGCACCGTGATTGCGGGATTGCTCTGTCTCGTGCTGAGCGATCTGAAATCCAACAGCGTGCTGGGACCGGTGACCGCCATCGGCATCGTCTTCGCCATGCTCGCGGCCCTCACCCTGCTCCCGGCTCTGCTGGGCTTGCTGGGACGCGTCGCGTTCTGGCCACGCATTCCCCGGTTCGATCCCGGCAGCGAAGGTGAGGAACACATCAACCGGACCGGCATCTGGGGACGTACTGTCGGGTTCGTCGAACGGCGTTCGCGTCCCATCTGGATCCTCACAGCAGCGGCCCTGCTGGTGGGTGCATTCGGGGCCACGACCTTCCAGGCTCGTGGCGTGCCCGACACGGACCTCGTCCTCAGCGCCTCCCAGGCTCGCGACGGCCAAATTGCGCTGGCAAGCCATTTCCCGGCGGGATCGGGAAGTCCGGCGACCGTGATCGTGGATCAGTCCGAGCTTGACGCGATTGTCGGACTCTTCGCCGCTGATCCCGGGGTCGATTCCATCTCGGTGATCACCAGCGATTCGCCGAGTGGGCAGGCTCCGATCAGCCCTGATGGCATCACCCCACTCGGCCCGAATCGTGACCCCGAACCGACGGTGGTGGACGGGCGAGTGCTGCTCCAGGTCACCTTGTCGGATCCGGCGGACTCGGATGAGGCTCTGGCCACCATCGAACGGCTGCGATCCGATGCCCGGCAGGTCGCCCCGGACGTGCTCATCGGTGGCCCGACCGCAACGACCCTGGACACCACAATCGCCTCGATCCACGACCGCAATCTCATTATCCCGATCATTCTGATCGTCATTCTTGTCATCTTGATGCTGCTGCTGCGCGCGATTGTCGCGCCAATCCTGCTGATCGCCACAACGATTCTGTCCTTCGGCACGGCACTGGGGGTATCCGCGGTCGTGTTCAATCACATTCTGAAATTCCCCGGCGCCGACCCGGCTGTTCCGCTTTACTCCTTCGTCTTCCTGGTCGCATTGGGGATTGATTACAACATCTTCCTCATGACCCGGATACGCGAAGAAACCCGCACGCATGGCACCCACCAGGGGATCGTCCGTGGTCTGGCCATCACGGGCACGGTGATCACCTCGGCAGGAGTCGTGCTGGCGGCGACCTTCGCAGCACTGGCCGTCATCCCGATTCTGTTCTTGGCTCAGTTGGCCTTCATCGTCAGCTTCGGAGTGCTGCTCGACACCTTCATCGTGCGGACGCTGCTCGTGCCCGCGCTGGCGCTCGAGATCGGACCCAGAATCTGGTGGCCGTCCCGGCTGGCCAGACCAAAGCCTAGGTATGCAGTGGACGCACAGTCAGCGACTGCTGAAGCATCCCCACCGGACCACGCAGATCATGCAGCACCGAACTGGTCAGCCCCAGCCCATCGGGCCCGAAACTGACCCGGGTGTCCAATCCGACCCATCGTCCCTGGGGTTGGGTGAACAGGTGAACTGTCCACTCGACGTTCGGGTACATCCAGTCGGTCGGCTTCTGACGGATGGCGATGCCATTGGCGGCGTCCACCAGTGCGCAGAAACTGGCGAGCGGACTGACCGGTTCGCCGGTCACAAGCTCGACATCGGTCGTGAGCCAGGCGCATCCTCGTCCGGGTTCGACCGGCCCGACTCGCTTACCTCGCAGACTCGCGATGAACGCCCCGGGCCAGATGTCCGACATCCGGAAGTCGGGCTGGGTTTCGGGATCGGGCAGAGGGCCGAACGGTGATCCCGCGACCGCGCTGGTGTCCTCGGTGCTCAGCAACCAGGCCCGCCCGCGAATGATGACCCGGCCGATGGTCATGGTGGTCTCGATGAGTTCGATCGTGCGTCCTGGACGAACCACCTCGGTGTGCATTTCGATGGTGCCGCGGGGAATCTGACCCAGCAACTCGAAACTGAAACGGCTGAATCGCATCGCCGGGTCGAGATGGGCCTGTCGCCAGCGCTCCATCTCGTGCACCACCAGGCCGGCGATCGGGGCGAGGTGCAGTTCGTCCTCCCGCCAGGTACCACCCGCGTGTTCGGTGGGGGAGTAGCAGTGCGGGCCGAGACGGACGAAGTAAGCGTTTTCTTCAGCGTCGATCGGTCGAGTCACGAACAGACACTGTATCGAGTGTTGGCTCGGCCACGCGACTCTTGCCATCTGCTGATCCGCTGGCAGGAAGCGACCGGGTGTCGGGCAACCGCCGTTCAGTTCATCGCTCAAACATCCTCCCGCCCTCAGCAATGATGGGAGAATCGATGGGTGATGTCAGCCGAGCCGCCGAGAGCTGGAGAGCTGCTGGTGTCCACCTCGGGGGGCAACCAGGAGTTCTTCGATCAGTCCGTGGTGCTCTTGTTGGACTGCGACCACGACGGGGCGTTGGGCGTCACACTCAACAAGCTCGCGGGCACGTCTTTGGAGGCGGTGTTGCCCGATTGGACGGCCCTGGTCGCACCACCGCGGGTGCTTTTCGCGGGCGGACCGGTCTCACCCCAGGGCGCGGTCTGCGTGGCGAAACTGCAGGATCCCACCGAAGAGCCGCCGGGCTGGCGTCCGGTGATCGGTGACATCGGCCTGCTGCACCTGGACACACCGGTGGAGATCGCCAGCGGCGGCTACACAGATCTGCGCATTTTCGCCGGCTACTCCGGGTGGGCGCCCGGCCAACTGGACGAGGAGCTCGCCCGTGGCGCCTGGTTCCGGATGCCCAGTCGCGACGAGGACATCTTCACCGCGGACCCGACGAGCCTGTGGCGCCGGATACTGCGCAGGCACGGCGGGACACCGGCGCTGCTGTCGACCTGGCCGAAAGACCCCGAACTCAACTAGAGCGGGTTACGAAAGCTGCTGGCCACGTTCACGGACGATGGCGGTGCGGACGGGGGCGCGCGGGGTTGCGAGTCCGCACGGCCGGTTGTCCAGCTGGCTAGGATGGCAAGCAACCGACTGCAACGAGGGGGCATGAGCACTTCCGTGGGTCCGATGGGCAATCAACACAAGATCCTGGTGGTCGATGACGACGCTGCCCTGGCCGAGATGCTGCAGATCGTCCTGCGGCGAGAGGGCTTTGACACCGAATGGTGCGCGACCGGTGACCAGGCATTGAGCGCATTCCTGCAATACCAGCCATCGCTCGTGTTGCTGGACGTGATGCTGCCCCGCATCGACGGCATCCGGGTCTGCCGTCAGATCCGCGAACTGTCGGGCATACCGATCATCATGCTCACTGCCCGGACCGACACCACTGACGTCGTTCGAGGTCTTGAGGAAGGCGCCGATGACTACGTTTCGAAGCCGTTCAAGACCAAGGAACTGATCGCCCGCATTCGCACCCGGTTGCGCGCCAATGTCCCCCCGGAGACACCGGCCCCCGAGTCGTTGCGTATCGGTGATCTGGAGGTCTCCACTCTGAGTCATCAGGTGAGTCGCGACGGCAAGCCGATCAATCTCACCCCCCTCGAATTCGATCTGCTGGTCGCATTGGCGAAGCGTCCCAAACAGGTGCTCACCCGTGAGGCCCTGCTGGAAGAGGTCTGGGGATACCGGCATGCGGCGGACACCAGGCTGGTCAACGTGCACGTCCAGCGGCTGCGCTCCAAGGTCGAACACGATCCCGAACACCCCGAGATTGTGGTCACCGTTCGTGGTGTCGGCTATCGCGCCGGTGAGCAGGCCGCGGGCGACGACTGATGAGCGGGCGACCGCCGCGTTGGTATGTCACGCTGGCTCGTCTCGTGCGTGCCGTCTGGGGGTCGTCCCTGCCGTTGCGGGTGATCATCATGACCATGGTGGCGTCCATCTTCGTGCTGCTGCTGGGTGGGTTCGTCTATCTCAACCAGGCGAAGAACGACCTGGTGGAGGCGAAGAAGCAGGCGTCGGTCGTGGAGGCCCGCGGTGCGCTGTACCGGATGCAGAACCAGCTGGACGACACGGATCTGGCCAGTGATTCACTGCTGGAACGGCTCGGCCAATTGGCCAGTGAGGTGGGCAGCCAGCCCAGCCAGTTCAGCGTGATGATCGAGACGGCCGCCAGCAGCTATATGTCGCGTGGCCTGCAATCCGACAGCGTGCCCGATGAGCTTCGTGAGGCGCTGGCGGCCGACGTGGAGGGTGTCTATGTCACCCTCACCCAGGTGCGCTATACCGACGGCACGGCAGAGCCGGCAGTGGTCGTCGGCGGACATCTGTTCGCGCCGTCGGGACAGGCGTTTCCCGTCTACTTCATCTTCCCGGCCAGCACCGAACAACAGACCCTGCACATGCTGCAGCGCGATCTGGTGTCGACCGGGGTGCTGCTGATGATCTGCCTCGGGGTGATCAGCTACGTGATCGCCCGTGAGATCACCAAGCCGCTGCGCACCACCGGTGAGGTCGCCGGACGCATCGCCGCCGGCGATCTCGACCAGCGGATGGAGGTCAAGGGCACCGACGAACTGGCCAGCCTGGCGACCTCGATGAACAATATGGCCGGTGAACTGCAACACCAGATCGGCCGGCTGGAGGACCTGTCGCGAGTGCAACAGCAGTTCGTTTCTGACGTCAGTCATGAACTGCGTACCCCGCTGACGACCATGCGGATGGCCACCGAGGTCCTGCATGAGTCCCTCGACAGCTTCAGTCCGCAGCTGGCGCGCAGCGTCGAACTGCTACATGACCAGGAGGAGCGCTTCGAGTCGATGCTCGGCGACCTGCTGGAGATCTCGCGCTTCGATGCCGGCGCCGCCGACCTGACCACCGACGACATCGATCTGGGTGACCTGGTCGAGGCCGAAATGCATGCTCAGCAGGCGATGGCCGCCGCGGTGGGTTCCGAACTCGTACTGCACCGTACCGGGCCCTGCGTGGTCGAGGCGGACGCCCGGAGAGTGCAACGCATCGTCCGCAACCTGCTCAGCAACGCCATCAGCCACGGCGAACACCGGCAGATCACCCTCACGGTCGCCGGTGACCTGCGGGCCGTGGCGCTGACCGTGCGCGACTACGGGGTGGGTTTCGAGCCGGAACAAGCCGACCAGGTCTTCCGGCGCTTCTGGCGTGCGGACCAGAGCCGCAATCGCATCGTGGGTGGCACCGGTCTCGGGCTGGCCATCTCGCTGGAGGACGCCCGGCTGCACAACGGCTGGCTGGAGGCCTGGGGGCGTCCTGGGGAGGGCGCCCAGTTCCGGTTGACGCTGCCGCGCAACCAGCAGATCGTCCTCGGCTCGTCGCCACTGCCATTGGAACCGACCGGGCGCGAACTCGTCGCAGGTCAGCCGGGCACGCCCTCGCACCAGGACGGGATCCAACCATGAAGCGTCTCACCATCGCGGTCTGGGTGGCCGTGACCCTGGCCCTGGTGCTGGCCGCCTGCGGGCGGTTTCCAACGTCGGGACCGATCGAGACCGTTGGGGACGGCGGCAGCGGTGAGCGCCCGACCGGCATTGACGTCGCCGCGCAACCCCCATCCGACGGGGCAAGCCCCGAGGCGATTCTCGAGGGGTTCTTCGCAGCCTCCGAATCGCCGGCCGACGGATACGCGGTGGCCCGCCAGTACCTCACTGATCAGGCGGCGAGCAGCTGGCGTCCCGAGGACGGCATCAATATCTACGACTCCAGCGGCCAGTCGCGGGTGATCACTGCCGACGGATCGGCTGTCGTGCGGGCATCGCTGGTCGGCCGACTCGGTTCGGACCATGTCTTCACCGCCGTCCGGGACACGGAGTACAACCACAATTTCGAGTTGACCACGGTCGATGGGCAGTGGCGGATCAACAATCCGGGCGAAGGCATTCTGATGTCGCGGCAGCGTTTCCAGCAGGCATTCCAACCGGTCTCGGTCTACTTCCTCAGTTCGGCGGGCAGCCGGCTGGTGCCCCAGCAGATCTTCTTGCGGCAGGCCGAGTTCGGCTCGTCCGCTCCGGACGCGCTGGTCCGTGCGGTTATCCGGGGACCCGGTGTCTGGCTGCGTCCCGCGGTGCTCAATGCACTGCCGGACGATGTGGCATCCAGCGGTACCTGGGTGGGCGATGACGGCATCGCGCGGCTGGCCCTGAGCGAGGAGATCGAGGCGCTCAGTGCAGATCAGCGGGTGCAGGCCGCCGCGCAGCTGTTGTTCACCTTGTCGTACTTCGAGTCGATCAAGGGCCTGCAGATCAACGTGAACAACCGTCCCCTGTCGATTCCGGGTGCCGACGATGACGGCATCATCGGATTCGGTGCGCTGTCCGGGTACAACCCCGAGCGGCCGCGCGCCCCGCGCGATCTCTATGCCATCCAGGGTTCGGGAATCGTCAGGCTCCCCGAAGTCGCCGGAACGGCTGCGGTAGCCCTGCCCGGGCCACTGGGAGCCGGCTGGGACCAGCAACCGGGCAGACTGGCCGTCTCTTGGCAGGGCACGTTGGTCGGTGTGGTGAACTCGGACGGCACGAATCTGTACCGTGCTGCCACCATCGATGGGGAACCGGTGGAGGTCTATCACGGGTCCGCTTTGGCCAAACCCCAGTTCGACAGCGCGGGACGGCTGTGGACGCTGGACAACACCGCTGACGGGGTGGTTGCCGTGCAGGTCCCCCAACAAGGAACGCCGCTGCTGGTGCCGATCCCCGAGATCGGCGGGGGCCAGGTGCTCAGTTTCCGGATCTCGCCGGATCTGACCCGGATGGCGGTGATCGTCCAGAACGGGCAGACCCAGCAGTTGGGGTTGTTGCGCCTGCGCGGCAGCGATCAAGGAACCATCGACGGATGGCGGGAGCTGCCGTTGAACACCGCGGCCGGCCAGATCGTCGCCTTCGGGGATGTGGCGTTCCTGTCGTCGGGGAAGATGATGGTGCTGGGAGCCAGCGAACGCGACGCCCAGTTGAGCGTGTACTCCTTCGATGTCGATGCGGCCCAGGTCACATCCCAAGGGCCGATCCGAGACGTCGACGTGGTGGCGTTGACCGCTATGCCGCTGGACGGCACGGTCGCCGCAGCAGTGGTCACCTCGACGAGGCTCGCTCTGCGCTATGAAGCCCAGTATCGCTGGGAAGAGCTGCTGGGCGATGTCAGCGACGCCGCCTACCCGAGCTGACCTGTTCAACGACCGCGAGTCTCGACGTCCGGTTCTCAATGTGCGGAGGCTATCCACAGACGGGCGCAGGGTTGACCGATCCGGACGGTGACTCACCAATACTTGCGGCATGCCAGTGACTCTTCCGGCGGCATTGCACCGACTGCGTGATGCCGCGGCCGACCTGACGCTCGGCTCTGGTTGTCCCGGCTGCCGGACGCCGGGCTGGGGGCTTTGCGAAGCGTGCCGCCGGCAGTTGCCGTCCGGCGCGCACCTGGTCGAGCGTCCGGGGTGGACCCAGATGCCACCGGTGGCGGCCTGCGGCTGGTATCGAGAGCCTCTGTCGTCGATCGTCATCGCTCACAAGGACGACGGGGCCTGGCAGCTGGCCGGGCTCTTGGGGGGTCTGCTCGGCCAGGCCGTGGGCGGGCTGAATCCGGCGGAGTGCGCTCACGTGCTGCTCGTTCCGGTGCCGTCCGACCCGGCCGCCGTGCGCAGGCGCGGCTATGACCATTCGAGCGCACTCGCTAAAGCAGCCGGCCGCAGGCTCGGCCTCGGGGTTCGTCCGCTGCTGCAGCGCGCCCGCGCCGCAGCCGATCAGGTCGGTCGCGGCAGGGACGATCGGTTGCGCGCACAGCAGGGCACCATGGTGGCTGCAGCCGGTGCATCGGCGGCGCTGATCGTGACCGATGACGTAGTCACGACGGGGTCAACGATGAGCGAAGCAGTGCGGGCATTGCGCGCTGCGGGGTACCTCGTCCGGGGCGCAGCTGTGGTCTGCGACACCCCCAGATGGGCAACTCCTCGTTAACCGCCTGAGCTGCCATCGAGATGAGTAACGTTGGTGTATGGCACGATCTATTGGAACGTCGACCAGCAGCTTCAGGGCTCAGGAAGGCGTTTCTGGTGGGTCGTGCCACGTATTTTCCGCCCCGGCGGTTTGAGCCGCCGAACGGCCGGCCGGAAACGGCTGGTCCGGACAAGGAAGGAATGATCATGGACGTCAGTATCACCGGCAGGCATCTGACCATCTCCGATGCGACCCGTGAGCAGGTCAGCGGAGAACTGACCGCGACTGTCGAGAAGCTCCGCGATCGCGTAATCCGTGCCGAGGTCGAGTTCACTCAGACCGATTCCAAGGGTGATCCGGATGGTGAAATCCGGTGCGAGATCACGTTGCGAGGCAAGGGACCGGTCATCCGGGCCGGCGCCAATGCGTCCGATAAAATGATCGCCTTCGATCGTGCGGAAGAGAAACTGAAAGCGCAGCTGCGCAAGGCCGCCGACCGGCGGAAGAGGCACCGTGGTCTGCGCGCGGCCAAGGAGTTGGCTGATCTCGACCTGGCGATGATGGCCGTCGAAGAGAGCCTCGACGAACAGGTCGCAACGCGCAAGGTGGGCAGCGGCCTGGAAGTCACCGGGGATGGCCCGCTGGTCGTGCGCGAGAAGCGGTTCAGCACCGTTCCGTTGACCTTGGCCCAGGCACTCGACGAGATGGAACTGGTCGGTCACGACTTCTTCCTCTATGTCGATGCCGAGACCGAGGAGCCGAGCGTGGTCTACCGCCGCAAGGCCTACGACTACGGGGTCATCCACCTGTCCGTCAGCTCCGAACGCTGACCGGATGGTGAGCGAGCTGGTCGGCCGGTGAGGTAGACACAATCGGGGGCGTTGCTCATCAGCAGCGTCCCCGATCCGGCTCGGCGGCCGTGCAGGTCGGTCCGGCACGGTGTAAGCCACAGCGACCACGAACTACACTGGTGGACGCTGCTGTCATAGGCGCGCATCCGGTGCGTCCAGCGGCGAGGACTCAGCAAAGGACGTATCCCGTGGGTTTCATGGACCGCCTGCTCAGTGTCGGCGAGGGACGCACGCTGAAGCGAATGCAGAAGATCGCTCAGCAGGTCAACGACATTGAGGACGACTTCGTCGCGATGGACGACGAGGAGTTGCGCTCGCAGACCGCTGATTTCAGGCAGCGTCTGGACAACGGGGAAGACCTCGATCGGCTGCTTCCGGAGGCTTTTGCGACCGTGCGCGAGGCATCGAACCGGGTGCTCGGCAAGCGCCCGTTCGATGTGCAGGTGGTCGGCGGTATCGCTCTGCACGAGGCGAACATCGCCGAGATGAAGACCGGTGAAGGCAAGACGATCGTCGCGCTGATGCCCAGCTACTTGAACGCGCTGGGCGGCGAGGGCGTGCACGTCGTCACCGTCAACGACTACCTGGCCCAGTATCAGTCCGAGCAGATGGGCCGTGTCCACCACTTCCTGGGGCTCGATGTCGGCGTCATTTTGTCGCAGATGACCCCCGCGCAGCGCCGCAAGGCCTACGGTCGCGACATCACGTACGGCACGAACAACGAGTTCGGTTTCGACTACCTGCGCGACAACATGGCGCTGAGCCCCGACGATCTCGTCCAGCGCGGCCATCACTACGCCATCGTCGACGAGGTCGACTCGATCCTGGTCGACGAAGCCCGTACGCCGCTGATCATTTCCGGTCCGGCTACCGAGAACAAGCAGTGGTACCCGGTTTTCGCCCGGCTTGCCCGCCGGCTCCAGCGTGATCTCGACTACGAGGTCGACGAGAAGAAGCGCACCGTTTCGGTGCTCTCGCACGGCATCGAGACCACCGAGGACGTCCTAGGTGTGGAGAATCTCTACGAGAGCGCGAACACACCGCTGATCGGCTATCTGAACAACTCGATCCGCGCCAAGGAGCTCTTCCACCGCGATCGCGACTACGTGGTTGCTCAAGGTGAGGTGCTGATCGTCGATGAGCACACCGGTCGTACCCTGATCGGGCGTCGTTACAACGAGGGCCTGCACCAGGCGCTGGAGGCCAAAGAGGGCGTCACCATCAAGGACGAGTACCAGACGCTGGCCACGATCACCTTGCAGAACTACTTCCGCATGTACAACAAGCTCGCCGGCATGACCGGTACGGCCAAGACCGAGGAGAGCGAGTTCCAGAAGATCTACGGTCTGGGCGTGTTGGAGATCCCGACCAACAAGCCGATGATCCGGGCCGACAAGACCGACCTGATCTACCGCACCGAGGCCGCTAAGTTCGATGCGATCGTCAAGGACGTTGCCGAGCGCTATGAGAATGGTCAACCGGTGCTGATCGGCACTGCCTCGGTCAACAAGTCCGAACTGCTCAGCAAGCAGCTGAAGAAGGCCGGCATTCCGCACGAGGTGCTCAATGCCAAGCAGCATGCGCGTGAGGCCGCGATCGTGGCGATGGCCGGACGCAAGGGCGCCGTCACGGTGGCCACCAACATGGCTGGTCGTGGTACCGACATTATGCTCGGCGGCAACCCGGAGTTCCTGGCCGATCAACTCCTGCAGGACAAGGGCATCGACCCGGTCGAGCAGCGCGACGAATACGAGGCCGAGTGGCCCGACACGCTCGAGGAACTCAGCGAGAAGACCGAGGAAGAACACGAAGAGGTCACGGCGGCCGGCGGCCTCTATGTGATCGGTTCGGAGCGCCACGAGTCGCGGCGAATCGACAACCAGTTGCGAGGCCGTTCCGGACGTCAGGGCGACCCGGGGGAGAGCCGCTTCTACCTGTCACTCGAGGACGATCTGCTGCGGTTGTTCAAAGGTGAGGTCATTGAGCGCGCCATGATCTCGCTTAACGTTCCCGATGATGAGCCCATCGACATGAAGATGATCACCCGGGCCATCGAGAGTGCACAGAAGCAGGTCGAGGCGCAGAACTTCGAGATGCGCAAGAACGTCTTGAAGTACGACGATGTGATGAACCGTCAGCGCCACGCCATCTACGGCGACCGCATGAAGGTGCTCAAGGGGGCCCCCGTCGACGAGCAGCTCCGGCAGACCGTCGACCGTGTCGTACGAGCCGGCGTCCAGCAGTTCACCGCCGGGTTGCCGGATGACTGGGATCTGGACGGGCTGTGGGCCGAGATGCGCAAGCTCTACCCGGTCGGCCTCGACCAGGACGAGTGGGAAAGCGTCGACGACGAGACCGAACTGGCTGATGCGTTCGCCGAGGACGCGGCGCGCGCCTACGACACTCGCGAGGAGACCCTCGGCGAGGAGAACATGCGCGAGCTGGAGCGCCAGGTCTGGCTGACCGTGCTCGACCGCAAGTGGCGCGAGCACCTGTACGAGATGGACTACCTGCGTGAGGGGATCGGCCTGCGGGCCATGGCCCAGCGCGATCCGCTGGTCGAGTACCAGCGCGAGGGCGCCCAGATGTTCGACCAGATGCGCGATGGTTTCGCCGAGGAGGTCGTCGGTTACCTGTTCAATATCGACGTGCAGGTCGTCCCGGATCAGCAGGCCGAGTTGACCACCGAGAGCGCCGCCGCGACCGCCGGAAAGCTGGCCGCCACCCAGCTGCGAAATGCGGCAGCATCGTCGGCCGATGAGAAGGCCCAGGCGGGCAGCGCCGTCGCCACGGCGGAGCAGAAGCCGGCCGCCGAAGCCCAGGACCATACCGCGGCGCCGAAGCGCGCCGCGAAGGTGCGGATCAAGGGCGCCGAGACAGCGGCCGATACCAGCAAGCTCAGCTACTCCGCGCCCGACGAGCAGGGTGATACCAGCAAGAAGGTGAGCACGTCGACCAGCACTGATCCGTACGCCGGAGTCGGGCGCAACCAGCCCTGCCCGTGCGGTTCGGGCAAGAAGTTCAAGATGTGTCACGGGCGCAACCCGAACGCCGCCTGAGCTGATCGGGTGTCCAGTGCTGCCCGGTGCGGCCCGCTATGGATGCGGGACCGCGCCGGGCAGCAGCACATTCAGCTGACGGCAGCTCCAGCGTCCGGCCCGCGACACCAGGCACAGGGTCGCGCACAGCCGCCCGCGCCCGTAGTCGAAGTGCAGTTGGCCCTCGACGCGCTCGGGTGAGACCTCGATGAGGTTCATCTTGTTGAGGCGTATCCGCTCGCCGCGGTGCGCCTGCGTCCAAGCCATCAGCCGTTCGCACTCGGAAGCCGACAGCCACTGCCTGAGCTGCTTGGGATCGCGGTGACCGGTGAGAGTCTCCGCGACCAGCCGGGCCGCATTTGTGGCGATCGCCTGTGCTGGCGCGGGCGCCGGGTCGGCTTGCCGGGCGGGCTGCTGGCCCAGCTCGGCCAACTGGTCCCAGCCGTGCATGCTGAGACGCTCATCGTGTGCGCACATCGTGTGGATGATCAGCGGTGGGGTGAATTCCATGCCTCAGCATGACCCCATCCGGGCCTGTCATGGCGGCCGCTCGGCCGATCTGTGGATAAGTTGGCTTTCGTGAGACTTGCCTAGACTCGATCACAGGACCGGACGAGGGAGACCCGATGACAGAGCGAGTACTGGTGTGCGTACCTGTGGACACCGATCAGGCGCGTCAGATCGCTCGCGGGCACAGGATCGACGACCCCCTGCAGGCATTCACCGCGGGCCCCCTCCTCTACGAGACCTTCGGGCTGCAGCCGTCGGACGATGAGGAGGCGGAGTACGCGACCTTGCTGCTGGCCGGCCTGTGGGGCCTCATCCACCACGGGCAGCGGCTCGTGCTGACCGCGATGGTGGATCCGCAGACCCTCAGGCCGGGCGAGGAAACCCCCAACGGCGGCGTGGCGCTTGCCGGCCTCGGTGCGGCCTCGGTCGAGGCTTGGTTCAGCGACGACGATCAGGCACCGATCGAGGCGGTTTGCGCAGCGGTCGGCGGGCTGGAGCTTGACGAGGCCTGGGAGTTGCCGGAGGTGGCAGCGCTTCATGCCGATCACGATCTGGCCTGGCATTCTGTCACCGAACTACCCGAGGAGTGAATGATGCCCAGAGCGATGTGGGAAGGCGCGGTTTCTTTCGGGTTGATCGTCATACCCGTCAAGCTCTACGGCGCCACCGAGCCCGTCGACGTGCCATTGCATCAGGTGCACGGCGTCGATGGTGGGCGGATCCGCTACCGCCGGGTCTGCGAGATCTGCGGGCAGGAGGTGCCCTACGATCAGATCGACCGAGGCTACACCGCAGCCGATGGACGCGTGGTCGTGCTCACCAAGCAGGACCTGGAGCAGCTGCCGCTGGCGAGCAAGGGCACGGTCGAGATCTCCACCTTCGTGGACGAATCGGAGATCGACCCGGTCTATTTCGAGAAGACCTACCTGATCGAGGCCAAAGGCGTCGGCGTCAAGCCGTATGTACTGCTGCGCGACGCATTGGCCAAGACCGGTAAGGCCGGCGTGGTCAAGGTGGCGCTGCGCACGCGGGAATCGCTGGCGCTGATCCGGCCGCGCGGAGACCTGCTGGTGATGGACACGATGCTGTGGCCGGACGAGGTCCGCGATCCGTCATTCGCCGCACCGGATACCGAGGTGCATGCCAGCCCTGCCGAGGTGACGATGGCCGAGACGTTCATCGGTCAGATGTCCGGGCATTGGGAGCCGTCCGAGTACACCGACAGCTATCGGGCGGCTCTGGAGGCGCTGGTGACAGCCAAACTCGAGGGCGCGACGGTTCCCGAACCGGTCAAGACCGAGGGCGGTGGCGAAGTCGTCGACCTGATGGCCGCTCTGCGCGCGTCGGTCGAGGCGGCCAAGAAGCGCGGTCACGCATCCTCGGGTAAGTCCTCGGGTTCGGACAAGGACGAGGCAGCGGCGGGCTGAGACTGCCCGGCTGCCCGATCAACGGCCGAGACGCCAGCGGCCCCGTGGACACGGGAGCCGCTGTGCGCGATGGCTGAACTGGTCGAGCCCTACTTCTGGCCCTGTGCTGCCTTCATGAACCGGCGCTGGTAGCTGATGACCTGGTTGGTCGAGGTGAAGCGGGCCAGGTAGGCGGGCTCGGCGGTCACCACGACGCGGTCGGCCATGTCGGAGAACTCATCACTGGCCAGCAGGTTGTCGATGTCGGGATAGTTGTGGTCACCTTCCATCGAGCAGATGATCAGCCGGGTGTCGGGCAGATTCGCATTGCGCAGCAACCGGAGGTTGTGGCGCACCGAATCCAGGCCGTCGCTGCCCTCGTCGTCGGTGATGTGGCGGTAGGCGATGATCGTCCGCGCCCGCGCCACGGCCTCCTCCGGATCCAGCCCGGCGTCCGTGCTGGCCAGGTAGTCGGTGGACAGCATGTAGTCGCTCAGTTCGGCGGCAGCATCGACGTCGCCACCGTCAACGCGGGCGAGCAGTGCGACCATCTTCTCCGACTGCATCAGGCGATGCCTGATGAACGAGTTGATGAAGTACGGTCGGGCCTGCAGCGCCAGCTGGGTCTGGTAGCCCTCGAACATCAAGGTGTAGTTGATGCGGAAGCCGGCTTCGGTGAGCTTGAGGGTCAGATTGTGCCCGCGCAGTGCGTCCTCGGTGGCGGGCTGCCAGTAGCGGCGGTCGAGACGGCCGTCGCCGGTGAGCAGCTGGCCGACATTGTCGGCATTGACCGGACCGGTGTGCGGCACCTTGATGACAACACGATCCTGGCCGAGCAGTTCCTTGAAGAAGGTCGCCTCTTCGAGGATCTTGTTGAAATCCGGCTCGAATGGATTGTTGAGTTCCACCGAGATGTCACAGCCCGGACCGAGAATGCGGCCGAGTTCGGCCATCACCTCATCACGAGTGCTGAACTTGTGGTCGATGTTCGCCTTGGGATTGTTGATGAACAGGTCGTAGATGATGCCGGGGTTGCAGGTGAGGTTGCCGAGCAGGGGAGCGATCGGGGCGACCTCGTAAGGGTTCGCGGAGTCGGCGGAGTAGATGACGGCAGTCGGGCGCTTGCGTCCGTCGCTGTCATAGCCGATGTCGCGCTTCAGGTTGACGTTCAGTAGGCCGTCGGGCTCCAGCTCGTATTCGAAGCGGAACCCGGCCGGAGTGTGGCCGGGTTCGGCCTTGAAGTAATCACAGATGCGGACGAACTCGTCGGTCACGCCGATGTGGGTCGCGGTCTCGGCGAGCAGCGAGAACTGCAGTTCGTCGATGGGTTGGGCGAGGACGCGGGAAAGGTGGTCACTGACGCCGCGCGCAGGCTCAAGACCGAGCGAACGCAATCGCAGTTGTAGCGGAGGTGTCATCGAGGATTCTCCTAACTTCTGATGGTTGATGTTGCCGTTGCGGGGTTAGTTGGTGGGTTTCAGGGAATAGCCGCGTTCGGTCAGGCCGCGTTCGATGAGGTTGATGGAACGCGTTTGCTTGATGATCAGGTAGCCGAGCGGGATGAAGAGGATCGATATCGCCCAGGCAAGCAAGACGTTGCTGGGGTAGATGAGGACGATGCCCACCAGCACGAGGGTGCCCAGTAGCATCTCCGAATTGCGCCGACCCTTCAACAGCTTGCGGGTGGTCAGTAGATTGTCGACGATCGCGCGCTTCTCTGCGGACGTCTTCCGGCCCGACATGCGATCGTCGAGCTCTTGGTGGTGTTCCTTGTTCTCGCGTACCTGCTGGAAGATCCCCCGCGCAAGATAGCCGGCGGCGAGGATGGCGAATCCGACTGCCCAGATGGTCTGACCGCGACTGGCGAACAGACTCGCCAGGACACCCAGCGAGAAGACCGTCATCAGGTAGATCCCCCAGCGCTGGCTCATACTCTCAACTCCCCGTTGTAGTGTCGTGCCAACTCCACGTTACCGAGTACCGAGCAGTTGTCCACGACCTCGAAGCTGAAGCCGGGGAACTGCTGCTCTTTGAGCTTGATGAACGCGGGCGTGGACAGACCGCCGGTGAGTTTGATGACCGAGTCCATTGGCACTACATCGGCGGCCAGCCTCACCACGTCGTAGAGCACTTTGTTCATGGACTTGAGCATGGTGGCGAGCATCTCGTCACGGGTGGCGGCCAATGTCAGGCCATGCCAGGCTGCGGTGCGCTTGTCCAACGACTGGCGATCGCCGGTCAGATAGGGATCGAAAGTCACCTCGCCGTCGGTGGTGTACCGGTCGATGCACGAAGGCAGGTATTCGGTGTTGAACTGCTCGCGGGTCATCTCGCGGCAGAACTGTTCGTAGAACCAGTCGATGCCGAATCCGCCGGCGGTGGTGGCGTAGATCTGCCAGATGCCGGGCAGCGCAGAGTTGCGTAGATAGTAGCCGGGATTGGTGACCGGTTTGTCGATCAGGACCGAGACCATGTCCGAACTGCCGGCGGTGTTCATGATGCGGCCCGCCCGATCGTTGTGGGCACCCATCTGAGCGGCGGCCATGTCATTGGTGCCGACCGCGACCGGAATACCCGCCGGAATGCCCAGCTGTTTCGCAGGAGCGGGCAGCAGCGCGCCGAGTAGTTCACCTGGGTTGCGGATCTCGCTGAACCATTCGTGTTTGAGGTCGAAGGCATCGAGTAGTTCAGCCGACCAGCCGCCCTGGGTCGTCGTTTCGTAGAGCCCCAGCATGGACGCGTTGACCAGGTCGACCATCCACTCGCCGGTGAGGCGATGATGGACATAGGTCGGCAGATGACCGATACGGTGGGTACGCTCCAGCACTTCGGGCTCGTTCTGCTGCATCCACAGCACCGTCATGATGCCGGCGCCGCCGGCGAACGGGTAGATGCCCGCGATCGACAGGTACCGGTCCTTGCCCACCTTCTCGTTGATGTAATCGGTGATGGCGCGGCTGCGGCGGTCCATGTGGGTAATGATGTTCGGGTACGCCAGGGTTCCGTCTTCGGCGATGAAGACCGGCGAGGGGGAGAAGGTGTCATAGCAAAGGACCCCGATCTGTTCGCGCAACTCGGCAGGCAGCCGTTTGGCGGCCTGGCTCGTGGCGTCGAAGAGCACCTCGGGGTCGATCTCGACTTTCTCACCCGGGAGCAGGATGTAGGGGTAGTCCTGCTTTTCGGAGGCCAGCACACGGAGATCCTCATCGAGGATCTCCATTTTCACTGCTGACGTTCCGAAATCGATCGACAGGTAGTACACGGTGGATAGTCCTTTCAGGCCTGGAATGCCGCAAGTTCGGCCAGTCCGGTGTCCAGAGCCGCACGGATCTGGGATTCCGCTTCAGCGCTGACCGGCCGAAGCGGACGTCGTGGCGCACCTGCTTTGTAACCACGAATGTTCATCGCAGCTTTCAGACTTGTCACGCCCTGCTTGCCGCCGCTCTTGGCGACGCCTTGCAGCAGCCGGTAGTAACGACGAGCAGCTTCCGGGGAGCCAGTGAAATAGAGGTCGGTGAGTCGTGCGCATTCGTCCGGCAGGTAGTTGGCCGCCGAGACCACGCCACCAGGCCCGTCGAAGGCCAGGCAGGTCATGATGTTGCTCAGTGAACCTGCCATTACGGCGAAGTCGTCGCGCGACCCGGCGGCCACCATGTACTCGGTCATCATGGTCGGCGAGGTGTCTTTGATGCCTGCGATGTTGGGGTGGTCGGCCAGTTCCGCGAGCACCTTCGGTGGAACCGTCACGCCATTGGCGTAGCCCGGTGCCACGTAGAGCAGCACAGGAACCGGGCTGGCGTCAGCCACCGATGTGTAGAAGTCGGCCAGTGCTGGGCCATCGTCCAGTTTCGCGAAGTAATTCGGGGTGAGTACGGAGATGTAGTCGATCGCATCGGCCCAGGGCTCCAGGGTGTGAATGAACGCGATCGTGGTGCGGGTGGATTCACGTCCGGCGCCCACGATCAGGGTTTTGTCGCCCTTGTTCGCGGCTGCGGTCGCGATCACGGTCCGTGACTCGTCGTCATCGATGGCCTTGAATTCGCCGTTGGTACCCAGCACCATGTAGCCGGCCACTGCGGTGGCCCCCCACATGCCGAAGTTGTACTCGAGAGCGGCAACGTCAACCGCTTCATCGGCGGCGTCGAAGGGTGTGGCGACGGGGATGATCACGCCGCGCAGTTGGTGATTCATAGTGCTCCAAACAGATCGGCCGAAGAACACGACAGCAGACGGACGAGCATCCGGACGACCGCTTTGTCGTTGTCAGTCCCGGCAACTGGCTTGCGTACATGCTATAGGAAAAACCAGGGCTCTGCCAGTTGTGAACGCGTAATTGCCTCATCAAGGGGTCCGCGCCCCTGCCAATGGTGGCAGCGGCGCGGATCTCTTGATGCACTTGCAGACCAGGTCTTGGTCAGAAGAAGAACTGGTAGAGGCCGATAAGGCCCATGACCGTCATGACTAGTGAGGAAATGATCAACAGCACCTGCAGGAACGGCTTCATCCGCAGTTGCTTGGGCAGCACCTTGTATTCGGTGAACAACAGGATGAATCCCCACACACCGAGGGCGAAGACGCCGCCGAGCAGACCGGCGAATGCGATCACGGTGGTGTAGCTGACGCCGGTGAAGGCCAGGAAGATCGCGACGCCGAGAGTGTAGGTGGCAACGCCGAGCCTCACCTTGCCCCAGTTGGCCGGGTTGGCGACGGCCGGGAACGCGGGCGCGAAGGCCTCTCGGAATGTGTAGGGGTACGTCGTGGTCAGCAGGGCCTGTTGGGAGCCCCAGAACACTGCCCACATGGCCACCATGTACAGGTACTTCAGCACGGGATGAATAGTGGTGAAGAATGCGGCCTGTGCGGTCAGGATGTTGTTATTGCCAGGAACTTCCTGCAGGCCGTTGGTACCGAGGATGACGACGCCGAGAACCATGAAGGTGATCGCGAAGATGCCGACTGCCGTGAAGGAGCTGACCGAGTCGATCTTGACAGCTTTGACGCCGTGGCCTGACCTCGCCAGGTTCTCGTCGTCCATGGCGATCGGAATGAGCTCGCCCTTGCCCAGTGCCTGTAGTTGCAGGTTGATCTCGGCGTTGTCGGCGCGGCCGAGCATGCCCCAGGTCTTCTCGCGGAAGGTGCCGATATAGCCGATGTAGTCGTAGATGCCGCCGCCGAGAGCACCGATGTAGGCCAGAATCTCAACGGGAATGGCGACTGCCGCCACGTCCGGGAACTTCTGCTGGACCCATTCAGGGTATGCGGAGGGGATCTCCGGCAAGAACAGGCCGCGCACCATAGCACCGAGATCGGGCTGCGAGACGACCAGCGCGACGACCGAGAAGAAGACCAACAGACCAACGACGGCCGTCTGCAGGTTCTCGACAAAGCTGAAGTTCTTGACCCACAACGTCACGTAGGCGATGAGGCTCCAGGCGATGCCGGCCCACAGCCAAGGTTCCTGTGAGCCGGTGATGACCCAGGGAGTCCACTGGCTGAGGGCGAGAATGTAGGCGACGCTCCAAGCCGGGAAGCAGACGGCGGCCAGCGTGCCGAAGAAGACAGCCAGCCAGTGCCGGCCGATTCCCCGCTGCCCGACGCCGGGCAGCAGATGACCCATGCGTGCGAAGGGATGCTCGCCGGTGATGACCATGTAGCGCCCGGCGGCGTAGGTGACGGTGGCCTTGAAGATGGCACCGAGGACGAATGTCCACAAGATGGTGTAGCCGAAGACTGCGCCGCCTCGAGTGGCTTGGAAGACCTCGCCATTGCCGATCGTCACAGAAGCCAGGATGAATCCCGGCCCCACGATGCTGGCTAAGTCGAGGAATCGCTTGGAAGCAAGTTTCGGGTCTTGCTCGGGATACCGCAAGGGCTCCAGTATGGGTGTCGTTTCAACCCCAGTACTCATCGGATCGCTCCTTTGTGACCGGGGAGCTGCGCCGGTTGCGACAGCTCCAGAGGCCCGGTGGTCCATCCTTGGCCGCACTGGCCGGAGAACCGCTGGGTGTGGGACGCCGCGCATCGCGCGACGCTGGAGAATGCAGAGTCGTCTGCTTGTGAGTCTTCCGGCACCTGGAACAGGCCCACCGGGGTCGTAGTCCGAATCACTGGCAACGCTGCCTCCTTCATGGGCTACAACTGGGCTCCTGCGTCCACGTGCAGCGCCTATATGCTACATACAACGCGCCCGTCAGCGCAAGGTCACCCCAGCCCTCCCGGTTCGGCGATTCAAAAAGAGTGTCACTAGGTGATATACGAACTGATCTTGCGCTCGACGGGCCATTTCCGGCGAGCATAGCATCCGTCTGCCCAGCTACTGGTCACGGCTGGCGCAGAAAATCGTATGCAAAAGCACTCACTCAGGGTCGAATCGTGTGAACTTCCTATAGCATTGACTCAATCAACTGGTCACCGACCGACCACTGACTGCTGACCCGCGTGAAGATCAAGGCACCGACGCCGCGCTGGCGTCGGGGCGATGAGGGACCGCAGTCGCTTCAGAAGGGAAGCAACTTCATGGCCATCAACACCATTGCTCTGGTGGGCGCGGGTTACATGGGCGGCGGGATCGCTCAGGTTTTCGCGATCGCTGGTCACCCCGTCATCCTGGCGGACGCCGACGCCGAACTTACGAAAAGGAACCTTACCCGGCTGATCGCCGAGGCCAAGGACTGGGAAGGGCGGGGCCTTTTCCTGCCCGGCCAGGCTGCACTTGTCGAGAAGCATCTCAGCGCGGCGCCGAGCATCGAGGAAGCTGTTGCCGATGCCGATTACATCCAGGAGGCCGTGCCGGAGAAGCCCGAGATCAAAGACGCCGTGTTGCGACGCATCGAGGCTGCCGCTCGTCCGGACGCGATCATCGCGTCCAATACCTCGACGCTACCGATCGGCGGTCTTGCCAAGTCACTGAACAAGGCCGACCGCTTCCTGGGCGTCCACTTCTCGAACCCATCGCCGTTCATTCCCGGCGTCGAGGTGATCTTGCACGCAGGAACCGACGAGTCACTGGTGCCCGAGGTCGAAGAACTCGTCCGCTCGACCGGGAAGCTGACCGCGCGGCTCAGTGATTCGCCCGGCTTCGTGCTCAACCGCCTGCAGTATGCGCTGCTCAAGGAGGCCATCAGCATCGTCGATGACGGGGTAGCCAGCGCCGAGGACGTCGATATCATCACCCGTACCACCTTCGGATTCCGGCTGCCGTTCTTCGGCCCGTTCGCGATCGCCGACATGGCCGGCCTGGATATCTATCTCGACTGCTTCAAGACCTTTGAGGACAACTTCGGCGAGCGTTTCGCGACGCCCGAAGGGCTCAAGAAACTCGTCGCCGAGGGTCATCTGGGCACCAAGTCGGGTGGCGGCTTCGTGATCCCGGCCGGCGACACCACCGACCTGGTGGCCTACCGCAACACCGCCTACGCACGGCTGCAGCAGCTGCTTGCCGAGCTCGGTGAGGCTCCAGGCGTCAAGTAACACTTTGCCGGACACAGCAAACCTGCCTATCAAGAGGAAGACAGTAGACAATGTCGAAGTACAACCCGGACAATTGGCCGATCGCCTGCCCCATGCTGGTCTTCGGCGGGCTCGACTCGAAAGGCGGTCCCATTCAGGATGCGGATGCCTCCGAATGGCACGCGCAGATGAAGGAGGTCGCCGACCTCGGCTTCACCGAACTGGATCCGCTGGATGTATGGGTGCGAGTCGGCGATCTTTCGCCGCAGCGGTTGGACGAATTCAAGCAGGCCTTGGCCGACACCGGGCTCACTGTTCCGGGTATCTCCACCTCCCGTAAGTCGGTGGTCGATGCCAGGCGCGGCGACGAGTACCTGGCTTATGGCCACCGGGTCATCGATGCGGCAGTGTCGCTGGGCGCGGAGGTAGTTTCGTTCGGCTTCTTCCAGGCCACTACGCCGGCCCAGAACGCCGCCGTGTGGTTCTGGCTGGCGCAGGGGCACAAGGACTCGGCTGACCCAGCGATCTACGAACTGGCGGTCGACCGCATCCGCGAACTCGCTGTGCATGCCGAATCCGTGGGTATCCAGATCACCTTGGAGATGTATGAGGACACGTATCTGGGAAGCTCGGACGGCTGCGTGAAGTTCGTCACCGATGTCAATCACCCAGCTTGCGGGCTGAACCCCGATCTGGGCAATCTGGTGCGGTTGCATCGTCCCTTGGAGCCGGTGACCGAGGCATTCGAGAAGATGCTGCCGTACACGAACTACTGGCACATCAAGAACTACACTCGCGATTTCGATCCGGCCACCGGAGCCTATGCGACTCATCCGGCTCCGCTGCCGGGTGGGTACGTGAACTATCGGCCGATCATCGCCCGGGCGCTCGAACTCGGCTTCGAGATGCCGTTCATGGTGGAGCACTACGGATCGGATTCGCTGTGGAACCTTGCGCAGTCGCGCGAGTACATCCGTTCGGTGCTGCGGGCCAAGATGTCCTGATCACTGATCAGCGGAAAAACGCCCCTCCGGAGATCCCGGAGGGGCGTTTTCCGTCGTCAGTCCAGCGGGGCGGAGGCCGGGAACAGATCGCCGTTCTCGTCGAATTCCAGTTCGGCCGGTTCGGTCAGCTGGGTGAGTGCCGGATTCGCGGCGACCTCGTCCAGCAGGGGTTCGGACACCCAGATCTCGGCGACGTCGAGCGTGTTGACGATGCGGACGATACGAGCCTTACTCGGGTCCGGAAGCAAAGTCAGCCGTGTCGCGCATTGCAGCGCCATCTTCTGGTTCGCCATGAACGGGGCGATTCGTGAGCCGGCGATGCCGTTCGATGTCACACCATTGGTGAACATCGCGACGAAGTCGATCTGGTTGAACAGCCGGGCCGTGGTGATGTCGGCCAGGCCGATGCCGGTCGCATTTCCGTGCGATTCGGGCGTCAGATCGAGCACCACGATCTGATTGACGTTCATCTCGGGATTCTTGACCCCGATCAGCGAGCGCCCGAGCACATTCGGATCCATGCCATCACCGGAGATGTTCTTGCCCATGTAGTCGACGACCAGCACATCGATATCGTGGATCAACAGTTTCGGCAGATGCCGACGCGATTCTTCGAGCAGCGTGGGTTCGGTCTGCTCGATCTTGCCGGTTTCGATCAGCACGACATCGCGGGTCTGATCGAGCGAGTTCTCCAGTACACCGACTCCGAAGATGATGTTGCCCTTCTCGAACATCACCGGCGCGATCGTCTGGATCATCTTGCCCGCCATGTGCAGGCCACGGGAGTGCGCCTGCAGAGCGCCGCGGTGCTTGCCGACGCCGATGGCTGCCATCTTCATCAGGCCCGACTCGATCGGCCCGACGATATCGGTGTGCGCCTTGATCCGGTTGCACAAGATCAATCCGTCGCAGGCCAGCGCATCGGAGGAGAAGAGCACCTTCAGCCCGTCCACCTCGCCCAGCTCGGTGACGTCGAGGCTGGAGATGATCTCGCAGCCGGTCGTCTCCGGGGTGAAACCCATGCCGAGCAGCATCTGCCGCTGTCCATCGGCCGTGGCCCCGCCATGGCTGCCCATGGCGGGGATGATCACCGCAGAGGCACCCTTCGACTTCACCCAATCGGCCAGCGTGCGAACGATCAGCGGCATATTCGCGATGCCGCGGCTGCCGACCGTGATCCCGATCCGCTGCCCGGGCTTGACGGTATCGGCGAACTCCGGTTCGGCGAGTTGCTCATTGATGCGTCCCGCAACGTCGTCGAGCCGCGGGGCCGGCAGATCCTGATGAACCCTGGCGAACCGAGGCAGTGCGATGTCGTCAAGAATCAGATTGAGTGAGTTCGTCACAGGTTTCTCCTACAGGTCAGTTCGTCTCGGACGCGAATAGATCCGCATCGCCCAGAGCCCGCATCAGCATGCAGAATGATGTTGCTCCCGGGTCGGGTACGCCCAGAGATTTTTCACCGAGCACACGCGAGCGCCCGAGCTTCGATACGAAATCCGCGGTCCGGTCTGCGGCGCTCTGCGCAGCGGTGGTTGCCTGCTGCCAGGCTTCGGCCAGTGGGACGCCTTCGGCCTGCTTGGCGCTGAGGGTGTCGGCGAAGGGAATGAGCGCGTCCACCATCGTCTTGTCGCCGACCGTTGCGCCGCCCAGCCGCTGCACCGCGTCGACCGCGTCGCGCACCCCGGTCACGATGGCCTGCGGTGACGCCGGGGTCTCATCGCCCAGCGCCCTGCCGAAGGCGGTCAGTATGGCGCCCCACAGCGCTCCGGACGTGCCGCCCGCACTTTCGGACCACTGGGCGCCGGCACGCACCAGCAAGGTGCCCGCGCCGGCCCCTGCCTCGGCCGCCCGATGGGCGGCCTCCACGGCGCCGGTAGCGCCGTAGCGCATGCCCTGGCCATGATCGCCGTCCCCGGCGATCGCATCCAACTTGCCCAACTCGGCTTCGTTGTCGATCGTCACCTGCTTGATGACCTCCAGCCCCTTCACCACCTGGGCCGCCAGCGCCTGGGAGGCTTCGCTGCCCGGGGTGATCGGAGTCTCGGCCTGGTCGGTGTCATCGCTGACCTGGCGTTCGGCTCGCTCGGCGACCGCGCCGCGTCGCAGCGCGATGGTATCGACCGGATCGCACCACAACTCCTCCAGCTCATCGTCGAGGAAGGTGATGGTCAGTGAGATGCCGGCCATGTCCAGGCTGGTCATCAGTTCGCCGACCTCCGGCAGCACCGGGGTGACACCCGCGTCGGTCAGCCGCTCGGCGACTCGGTTCCAGACCACATAGAGCTCTTCGCACTTGACCGTGCCGAGCCCGTTCAGCAGGACGATCGCCCTACCGGAGTAGCCCTCGGTACCGATCTCCAAGGCTTCCGCCATGACGCCATCCACCAGCAGATCGGCGATCTGGCTCGCGGTGCCCATCGGCACCTCGTAGACTCCCGGCTCTCCGTGCACGCCCAGCCCGACCGACATCTGACCGGCGGGGACATGGAACAGCGGCTCCGCGGCGCCCGGCAGCGTGCAGCCGTCGAAGGCCACGCCGAGCGAGCGGGTGCGATCATTGGCTCGCCAGGCGAGTTCGGTGACCTCGTCGATGGTGTGGCCGCGCTCGGCGGCGGCGCCGGCAATCTTGAAGACGACCACATCGCCGGCCACGCCGCGGCGTTTGCGGGTGTCATCGCGAGGTCCGGAGGCCACGTCGTCGGAGACCTCGATGGTGCGCACGTCGTAGCCCTCGGCGCGCAGACGTTCGGCGGCCTGGCCGAAATGCAGCACATCGCCGGCGTAGTTGCCATAGGTGATGATGATGCCGCCACCGTTGTCGGCGGCCTTCGCGACTGAGTAGGCCTGGGAGGCAGACGGTGAGGCGAAGATATTGCCACAGACCGCGCCATGGGCCATGCCGGGCCCGACCCAGCCTGCGAAGGCGGGAAAGTGACCGGAACCGCCACCGACGATCACCGCCACCTGGCCGTCGGGGCTGGCGGTGGCGCGCACGACACCGCCATGCACTGCCTTCACATACTGCGGGTAGGCCGTCGCCATCCCGGACACAGCTTCGAGCGCGAAGTTGGACGGATCGTTGAACACACGAGTCATCGACGACTCCTCAGATACGGACGCGGCCTGCGTCTGGGTAAATGGTTACTCGGTTCGGTATTCGCTTCTACGGGAATCCCGGGCAGCCGGCCAGACTCGGACCGGCCGTGCTGGGCACTGAATATCATACACGATCCATGGCTTGCGGTGCCGCAGCAGCCGCCGGTCAGGGTGGCCGGGCAGCGCAACGGGCCGCCGCCCGCAAGGGCAACGACCCGTCGTCGCTATATGGAATGGCGCAGTTCGCGGCTCCTAGAACGCGCTCACTCGCCGGAAGATGCTCTCGGCATCGATGCCCGCGTTGGCCAGCAGGCCGTCGTATGGGCCGGCGGGCTGGTAGGCGTGCGGCACGCCGATCGGCAGCAGCCTGGTGGGTTGTTCGCGGCAGAGCAGTTCGGCGACGGCACCGGCCAGGCCACCGGTCTCGTAGTGCTCTTCGACAGTGACGACCGCACCGGTGCGCGCTGCCGAAGCACAGATGAGTTCGGCGTCCAGGTGCGAGGGCGTCGGCATCCCGATCAGATCGACCGAGATATCGGCCGCGGCGAGCTGCTCGACCGCGGCGACGGTCTGCACCGATTCGTAGCCCGTGGTGATGATGGTGACATCCGAGCCGTCACGCAGGTGGCGGCCCTTGCCGATCTCGACGGGTTCCTCGGGGAACAGATCCGGCAGGCCCTGGGCGCCGATCCGCATGTAGGTCGGTCCGACGTGGTCGAGCATCGCGGCCACGCAGCTGCGGATCTCACCGGGATCGCTGGGGGCGAAGACCACCAGGCCGGGGATCATGCGCATGATCGCGTAGTCCTCGAGGGAGTGGTGGGTAGCCCCCAGATCCGCATAGGTGAATCCGCCGTTGCGTCCGACGATCTTGGCGTTCTGGCCCATGTAGCCCAGGTCATTGCGCACCATTTCGTAGCTGCGCGACGTCACGAACGGGGCGATGGCGGCGAAGACGGGAATCAATCCCGTGGTGGCCAGACCGGAGGCGATACCGGTGACGCCCTGCTCCATGATGCCGAATTCGAAGTAGCGCTCGGGATAGGCCTTGGCGAAATCGCCGAAGCCCGAACTCTTGCCGGAGTCTGCCGACAGCACCACGATGCGGTCGTTGTCCGCGGCAATGGCGGTCACCGCGCGTCCGAATTCCTTGCGGGGGTCGGTCAGCTGACTCATCGGGTCACCTTCTGTTCGCATTCGGCGATCTTCGCGTCCAGTTCCGTGATCGCCTGCTCCAGCTCGCCCTCGGCGGGCTTCCAGTAGTGATAGGCCAGCGTGTCCTCGGCGAAGCTGATGCCCTTGGCCTTGGTGGTGTGAGCGACGATCACGCTCGGCTTGCCCGGCGTGAACGGTGCGGTGTCCAGCGCGGCGAGGATCTCGGTCATGTCGTTGCCGTTGATCTCGCGGGCCGCCCACCCGAAGGCCTCGAACTTGCCGGCGATCGGAGCCATGTTCATGACCTGGGCGACGGGTCCTGAGATCTGCAGGCCGTTGTTGTCGACGATCGCGATGAGATTGTCGACCTTGTGGTGAGCTGCCGCGGCGGCGGCCTCCCAGTTGGAGCCCTCCGGAAGCTCGCCATCGCCCATTACCGTGAAGACTCGGGCCGTCGTCCCGGCCAGCCGCAGGCCGAGCGCCGCACCGACCGATATCGACAGGCCATGACCCAGCGCACCAGTGTTGCCCTCGACACCTGGCAGCTTGTGCATGTCCGGATGTCCGCCCAGGGCGGTCATCATGGCGCCGTAGGTCTGGAGCAGTGCCGGATCGAAGTAGCCGCGTTCGGCGAGCACTCCGTACTGGCCCATGGCCTTGTGTCCGGCACTCAGCAGGAAGCGGTCACGCTCAGGCCAATCCGGGCGAGCCGGATCGACGTTCATGATGTCGAAGTACAGCGCCGTGATGAGGTCGATCGCCGACATGGCACCGCCCAGATGGCCGGAATGACCGGTTTCGATCATCCGGACGACATTGCGGCGGGCTCGGGCAGCATGCAGTTCGAGTTCGGCTACCCGATCGCTCACAGCTGCTCGGCCTCAATCTCCACCACGCGGGCGACCTTGACACCACTGCGCGAATTGGGATCGAAGGTGTTGGCAAGATAGAGCTCGAGCAGCACCTTCGCGGTTTCGACGCCGGTTGTCTGGGCGCCCATGGCGATCATGTTCGCATTGTTGCTCAGCGTGGCGCGCTGAGCCGAGTACGGGTCTGCGATCAGTGCGCAGTAGGCGCCCTTGACCTTGTTCGCCGCCAACGAGACACCGATGCCGGTACCGCAGACCACCACACCGCGGTCGTATTTGCCCTCGGCGACCGCGTGCGCCACGTCAGCTGCGACATTGGCATAGATCGGGTCATCCGAGCCGAAATCGGTCACCTCATGACCGAGTGATTCGGCCTTGGCGATGAGTGCCTTCTTGAGCTCTGCCGCGTTGGGATCACAGCCGAATGCGAGCTTCATGGATCTTCCTCTCCCGTGAAGATGATGAGCGGTGGCGGGCAAACCCGTGCGCCGCATTACCTCTAAGATATATGATCGAGCGCAGGCATGCAGCCGATGGGTTGTCCGTGACGATACCCCTGCGCGAGGCTGCCAGCCTGTTCGCTACGTCATCTTTTCGCTGCCTGCAGTGGTGCGGGCGCCGTCCCAAGGAGGAATCGAATGTCGGAAACTGGAAACCCGTTTCCCGAGCAGCGCACTGCAGTGGTCACCGGGTGTGGTGCCCCGGCCGGTATCGGACGCCACGTCGCCCGCAGACTGGCGTTGTCCGGCTACAACATCGCGGCTGTCGACATCAACCCCGCGGTAGCGGACTTCGCCGCTGAACTGGCCGCGGAGTTCACCGAACAGAAGACCATCGGTGTGGTGTGCAATATCGCTGACGAGGCCTCGGTTAACGCCGCCTGGCAGCGTATCGATGCCGAACTGCCGCAGGTCGTGGGCCTGGCCAATGTCGCCGGGATCGCGTGTCCCACTCCGCTGCTCGAACTGACCGTGGACGAGTTCGACAAGGTGATGGGCGTCAACGCACGCGGCACGATGCTCATGATGCAGTACGGTGCTCGGCGGATGATCCAGGCCGGGGTCGGCCGGATCGCCAACTTCTCGTCCATCACCGCCTATGACGGCGGCGGTACGTTCAGCAAGATCGCCTATGCGGCCGGCAAGGCAGCGGTCATCGGGCTCACCCGCGGCGGTGCCCGCGAACTCGGTCAGTACGGCATCACCACCAACTGCATCTGTCCGGGACCGATCGACACCGAGATCATGGGCGGCAAGCTGACCGACGAGCGCAAAGCATCGATGTCGTCCAACATTCCGCTCGGTCGTGTCGGTCAGCCGAGCGAGATCGCCGACGTCGTCGACTTCCTGCTGTCGCAAGGCGCCAGCTTCGTCAACGGTGCGACGTTCAATGTCGATGGCGGCAAACACATGAAGTGATGGCTGCCTGCCGATGGTCGGTCCGGGCTGCGGCCCCGGGCCGGCGGGCTCAGCCGATGATGCGGCCGGCCAGGTAGTCGTTGCCGACGCTTTGCTGGATGTCGATGACCCGGCGCACATAGGGCGCGGCGGCCTGCTCCAGGGTTCTGCCCAGCAGCGGCACCGTGATGACGAAGTCAGCCAGATAGTCGACGATGCTGAGCCCGCTTTCGGAAACCAGGTGCGCGGTTCCACCCATCGAGGCCGGCATTCCCGGAGTCACCACGGTGATGCGCCCGTTGCTGGTGCCGTCGTCGGCGAGCGGGTTCCATGAGATGGTGAGGTCGATTTCCATCGTGGAACCGGTGAACCGCTGCGCTCGCGCCGGGGCCGGCAGCGCGGCCCGCATATGGCTGCCTGCCGAATCCACCGAGGCGGCCCATTCGGCTGCGCCCGCACGGCGGGCGACCTCGGTAAGCCAGAGTTCGTCAGCCATCATGGCGAGGATCCGGTCGGGGCTGGCGGAGTAGTTGTGTCGAGCGCTGATCTGCATGGCCACTATTGTGGCCCACTTCGCCCACCTGCCGAAGTCACGTTTTACGATGCGCCGGGGCCATTAGTGTGGGGCACGAAGACCCGCTCAGGTAACAGACGTTCGGCATGGGAGTGTGACCCCGAATGAATAGTGACGCTGATCACCGGCCAGCAACCGATCATGAGCAACTGCTCAGCGAGGTGGCCGAGTTGGCAGTGGATAGAGGCCTCGACATCGCCACCCCCGAGCGAATCGCCGAGTTCCTTCAGCACTACTTCAAACACGCTGACAGCTCAACGCTGCTGGCACGCCCGGCAGGACTGATCGCCGGGGCGCTGTTGCACCACGCGAAGCTGGCCTGGTGGCGGCTTCCGGGGGAGTCCCATGTCGAGTTGTTCACCCCTTCGCTGTACTCCGACGGCTGGGATGCGGGCGGCCACACGGTGCTGACGGTGGTCACCGACGACAAGGACTGGCTCGTTGACACCGTCACGATGGTGCTGGCCCGTCAGGGGTGGGCGGTTCGAGATCTGGTCCATCCGCAATACAGCGTGCTGCGCGATGCCGACGGGCGGCTGCTTGATGTCGTACACCGGGATCAGGAGCAGTCCGCCATCGCGGAGGCCTGGTTGTGGATCGAGCTCTATCCGCCGGCCGGCTCGTCGGCAGAGGAGGCGATACCCGATCTGGCCGAGGCGCTGGAGGCAAGCCTGGCCGATCTCGAGGCCGCGACCCGTGACCACGACGCCATGCACGCCCTGCTACTGGCCACGGCAGAGCAGGCGGAATCGATGGGCGGCTACGACGCGCTGATCGCGGCTCAGATGCTGCGCTGGTGTGCCGATGACCGCTTCCTGCTGCTCGGGGCCCGCGACTTCGAGTTGGTGGACGGTCAGCTCAGCCCGTTGCCGGGTGGGTTGGGCATTCTCGCCGGTGATCCGCGTGCAGCCGCCAGCTTCGGCGCGGTGCCGCGGGAGGGCCAGCTGCTGGTCATTACCAAGGATTCCGCGCGTTCCACGGTCCTGCGGTCGAGCTACATGGACTACCTGGCCCTGCATCTGCCCGGTCCTGACGGCAGCCATGTGGAGCGCCGGTTCCTCGGTCTGTTCATGACCTCTGCCCTGAGTGAACCGGTGGCCAGCATTCCGGTGCTGCGAGGCAAGGCACGTCAGATCAGCGCAGCGATCGGCTACGACCGGGCGTCCTACGGCGGACGATCAGTCGCAGCCGCTATCGAGGCGCATCCTCGCGACGATCTGTTCGAGGCCAGCGTCGAGGAACTGACCCCGATCATCGCCGAGATCGCCGACGCCGAGGATCCCCGGCGGGTGATCACCCACCTGCGTGCGGGCAGATGGGGACGGTTCATCTCGGTGCTGGTTCACCTGCCGCGCGAGCGGTACAACACGTCGGTCCGTCACCAGATCGAGCAGTTGCTGCTGTCGGTCACGGGCGCCCAGTCGTCCGAGTGGAGCGTCCAGGTCTCGGACGCTCCACTCGCCACGCTACATATCACTTTGAAGATGCCGGACGGCCAGCAGCTGCCCGAACTGAACACTGAGCGGGTCGCGCGAGATGTTGAAGAAGCCTCCCGCAGCTGGGACGACCGCTTCATCCAGATCGCCGAACGTCTGGACAGTTCGCAGCGCGGCGTCCAGTACCCGGACGCCTACAAGGAGCAGTACTCGCCGCTCGAGGCGGTCAACGACCTGGTCTCGCTCAATCAGGTGAGCGGGCCCGACGGCATGGTCCAGGTGATGTATGCGCCGAGCCCGCCCGAGAACGGCGTGGATTTCCGGCTGAAAATGGCCCGGGTCGGCTCTGAGATGGTGCTGTCGCAGGTGCTGCCGCACCTGTCCAGCCTCGATGTCGATGTCATCAACGAGCGTCCGTTTGATCTGCAGTTGCGCGGCGTCGACGCGCATATCTACGACTTCGGCCTGCGGTTGCCGGGTGGTGCGGAGCGGTTGGAAGGCTGGTCGCACGAGGCCAGGGGACGCTTCACAGCCGCGGTCGCCGCCAGCTACGCCGGGCTGGGGGAGGCCGATCGGCTGAACCGGCTGGTCACCGAGACCGACCTGAACTGGCAGCAGGTGGCATTGCTGCGGGCGATCTCGCGCTACCTGCGTCAGCTGCGAACCAGCTACTCACAGCCTTACATCGCCGAGACGCTGAACAAGCACCTGCCGATCACCACGGCGTTGGTCGAGCTGTTCGAGGCCAAGTTCTCGCCGTGGCAAGACGCCGAGATAGATCGCAAAGCCCGCGTCGCGGAACTGACCGAGCAGGTGAGCCGGGCCATCGATGCGGTCACGGTGCTGGACGAGGACCGCATGCTCCGCCAATACCTGAGCGTCATCACGGCGATGGTGCGCACCAACTTCTATGCCTTGGACGACCCTGCCGAGACTGCCGGGGCAAGTCCGCGCCGTGCTGCTCTCGCCGTGAAGATCGAACCACGGCGGCTGGAGTTCGTGCGCGGTCCCCAACCGGCCCACGAGATCTTCGTTTACTCGCCGCAGGTCGAAGGCGTTCATCTGCGCTTCGGCAAGATCGCCCGTGGCGGTATCCGTTGGTCCGATCGGGCCGAGGACTATCGCACCGAGGTGATGGATCTGGTCAAGGCTCAGACAGTGAAGAATGCCATCATCGTGCCGGTCGGCGCCAAGGGTGGCTTCTATCCGTTGCGGCTCGCCGGGCTCGAGCCGGCCGCTCGCGTCGCGGAAGCCCGGGCGAGCTACGCGACGTTCATCACCGCCTTGCTGTCGGTCACCGACAACATCGTGCACGGCACCGTGGTGCGTCCGGACCACGTCCTGGCCTGGGACGACGACGACTCGTATCTGGTGGTGGCCGCCGATAAGGGCACCGCGACCTTCAGCGATCTGGCCGATGAGATCGCCGTCGATCGAGGGTACTGGCTGGGCGATGCCTTCGCCTCGGGAGGCTCGGAAGGCTTTGACCACAAGAAGATGGGCATCACCGCGCGTGGTGCCTGGATCTCGGTGGCTCGGCACTTCGGTGAACTCGGAATCGATCCGGCGGCCCAGGACTTCACCTGCGTGGGAATCGGCGACATGTCCGGTGACGTCTTCGGCAACGGCATGCTGATGTCGGCCCACACCAAACTGGTGGCGGCTTTCAACCACCGTCACATCTTCCTCGATCCCGATCCCGATCCGCAGTCGTCTTTCATCGAGCGGCAGCGGCTGTTCACTGCCGGGCGCAGTTGGGATGCGTACCGCACCGATCTGCTCAGCGCGGGCGGTGGGGTCTACCTGCGCACCGCCAAATCGATCCCGGTGACCGAGCCGGTGCGCCGAAGCCTGGGGCTGAGTCCCTTCGTCACCACGCTGACACCCGCCGAGATGATCAAGGCGATCCTGTGCGCGCCGGTGGACCTGATGTGGAACGGTGGCATCGGCACCTGGGTGAAGGCCACCAGCCAGCCGCACAGCGCGGCCGACGATCGCAGCAACGACGCAGTCCGGGTGGACGCCTCGAAGGTGCGCGCCCGCTGCGTCGGCGAGGGCGGTAACCTGGGCTGGACGCAGGCAGGACGCGTCGAATATGCGCTTGCCGGCGGCAAGATCAACACTGATTTCATCGACAACTCGGCCGGAGTGGCGACCTCGGACCACGAGGTCAATATCAAGATCCTGCTCGATGCGGCGGTGTCTGCGGGCCGACTGGACCGCGACGAACGCAACAGCCTGTTGCATCAGATGACCGATGAGGTCGCCGAGATCGTGCTGCACCAGAACGTCGTGCAGAACCGTGCGCTGGCCAACTCGTTGCAGGAGGCGCCGGCCCATGCGGGTGTCCACGATGATCTGATCACCACGCTGGAGGCCAAAGGCCGGCTGGACCGGATTGAGGACGGGCTGCCGTCGAGCGAGGAACTCGCGATTCGATCCGCGCACTCCCAGGGCATGACCGGCCCCGAGCTGGCGACGGTCCTGGCCACGGTGAAGAACACCATGGCCGACGAACTGCTCGCCAGTGATCTGCCCGACGATCCCTACCTGGAAGACCGACTGATCAAGTACTTCCCGCTCCCGCTGCGGGAACGCTTCGCCGACCAGATGCCGGCTCACCGGCTGGCGCGGCAGATCATCACCACGGTCGCGGTCAACCGCTTCGTCGATTCGCAAGGCCTCAGTGCCGCGCACCGGTTGGGCGAGGAGACCGGCGCCAGTGCGGCCGACATCGTGCGCGCGCAACTGGCCGCCCGCAATCTGATGGACGCCGGTGGACAAGAGACCGCGCTCGCCTCCTCGGGGGTCGACGCGGTCACCCAGACACTGGTCCGGGTGCGGATTCGGCAACTGGTCGAGCGTGCCACCCGGTGGATTCTGCAGACCCACCGTAGTGGCATCGATATCGCAGCGGTCGTGGACGAACTCAAACCGGGAGTGCGCGAGGTGATGACTCAGCTGCCCGAACTGATCACCGAGGCCGGAGCCGAGCGTTACCAGACGCAGATGGACGAGCTGACCGCCCGCGGGGTGAACGCGGAACTCGCCGAGCGGCTGGCCAGGTGGTCGCTCGCGCACGCCGCATTGCCGATCGTCCGGGTGGCACGGCGACACGGGGGCAGCATTCCGCGGTGTGCGCGGGTCTACTTCCAGCTCAGCGAACGGTTGGGCATCGAACGCGCGCTGCGCCGTTCGCTCGATCTGCCGCGCACCGGCCATTGGGAGATCATGGCCAGGGCGGCGATGCGCGAGGAGTTGATCAGCGCACAGACTGCTATCGCTGCGGCTGCTCTCGACCTTGCCGGGCCCGACGAGGACGACAGCGCGGCGGTCATCGAGCGCTGGTGGCGGGCCAATCCGGATGCCGCCCGCCAGCAGACGCTGCTCGACGAGTTGGCCGCGGGGCCGGTTGACCTGGCACGGATGTCGGTGGCTGTGGCCTCGCTGCGCGGCCTGTTGGAGACCGCGCAGGCAGGATAGACATCATGCGCATCGACTTACACACCCATTCCTGGATCTCGGACGGCACGGACAGCCCCACCCGGCTGGTGCTCAACGCGCAGCGCGCCGGTCTCGATGTGGTCGCGCTGACCGATCATGACACGCTCGCCGGTCTCGACGAGGCCCGCGAGGCAGGCCGGCGGATCGGCGTGCGGGTGCTGGGCGGGGTCGAACTCAGCGCCATCCAGGACGGCACGGAGGTGCATCTGCTGGGCTACGGCCCGCGCCGCAACGATCCGCAACTGAACGCCGAACTCGAGCGGCTGCGGGTGGGACGAACCGAGAGGCTGCCGAAGATGCTCGCCAAGCTCGAGGCACTCGGCATGCCGCTGAGCCTCGATGAGGTGCGCGCCCAGGCGAAGGACTCGCAGACCTCGCTGGGGCGTCCGCATGTCGCCGACGCCATGGTCGCCCGCGGCTACGTGGCCAACCGGGACGAGGCATTCGAGCGTTTCCTCGACCGCACCGGAGCTGCCTATGTGGGGCGCCCGGCGGTACCGCTGGCTGCCGGGGTCGACCTGCTGCACCACGCAGGTGCGGCGGCCGTCATCGCGCATCCGGGCATTCGCGGCATGGCAGAGGTGCTGACCGGCACCCTGCTGACGCAGTTGCGCGCCGAGCACGGCCTCGACGGCATCGAGGTCGACTATCCGCTGCACGACCCGCAAACCCGCGACCTGTATCAGCAGCTCGGTTCGCGTCTGGATCTGGTGCGCACCGGCTCGAGCGACTACCACGGCACCGGCAAGACCGGCCACGATCTCGGCGCGGCAACCACCCGGGCGTCCGCCTTCGACGAGTTGCTGCGCCGCATCCAGGCACACGGAGGCCAGATCGACTGAGTGGGGCGGGCCGATCGAACGGCTAAGCTGGACGCGCTCAACCCGTAGTATGCGAAGGAGAAGCGCGACCAATGACTTCAGGCGATCTGCCCACGAACCCGGCGGAATCTGGTGATGGCCTCGCATCCTCGGTTGACGGGTCTTTGCGCGCCAGCCTCAAGCGCAGCGAACAGATCGAAGCCGATCTTGAGGTGCACCCCGAGCGTTACCGGATGCTCACCGGTGACCGCCCGACGGGCAAGCTTCATCTGGGGCACTATTTCGGTTCGCTGGTCAACCGGGTGCGACTGCAGAACCTCGGCCTGGACTCATGGGTGCTGATCGCCGACTATCAGGTGATCTACGACCGCGATGGGGTCGGTGACCTCAAGGCGAATGTGTACAGCGCCATCGCCGACTACCTGGCGGTGGGCATCGACCCGGCGCGCTCGACGATCTTTGCGCACTCGGCGGTTGCCCCGCTGAACCAGCTGCTGCTGCCGTTCTTGTCGCTGGTCACCGACGCCGAGTTGCGCCGCAACCCCACGGTCAAGGACGAGCTGGCCAATTCCGATCGTCCGATGAGCGGACTGATGCTCACCTTCCCGGTGCACCAGGCCGCGGACATTCTCTTCTGCAAGGCGAACATCGTCCCGGTCGGCAAGGATCAGTTGCCGCACCTGGAGTTGACCCGGCTGGTCGCGCGTCGATTCGACGAGCGATACGGACGCGCCGACGAGGCCGTGCCGGTGTTCCCGATGGCTGACGCTTTGCTGTCGCCGGCCCCGGCGATCCTCGGGCTGGACGGCGCCAAGATGAGCAAGTCACGGGGCAATGTCATCGAGTTGGGGATGAGCGCCGAGCAGACCGCGAAGCTGATCAAGAAGGCCAAGACCGACTCCGATCGGCACATCACCTTCGATCCCGAGAACCGCCCCGAGGTGTCGAACCTGCTCATGCTGGCGGCGCTGGCGAGCGGGGGAGACCCGGTGCAGATCGCCGAGCAGATCGGCGACGGGGGAGGCGGCGGCCTGAAGAAGCTGGTCACCGAGGCCGTCAACGAGCATCTGGCGCCGATCCGCGAGCGCCGTGCCGAACTGGCGGCCGACCCCAGCTATCTCGAGACGGTGCTGCGAGTCGGCAATGCCAAGGCCAACGAGGTCGCCGAGCGTACCCTCGGTGAGGTTCGCAAAGCCATGCAGATGGACTACTGATTCTCCCGGATCCTTTGGAGGCTGAAGGCAACATGTCCGACTCACCAGTTCTGCCGGCGGAGGTCTCGCAGACACTGCGGACGATCGTCGACGAGGCAGGCATCACTCAGAACACCGGCTTGGTCGAGCGTCTGCTGGCGACCGGTATCGGTCTGGGCACCGACCAGGCCGGCAAGCTCGATCTGAAGATCGCCAGCGCCGCGCTGACCGAGATGCGGGCGGCCTTCGCGCTGTTCGCACCGTTCGAGCAGATCCCCAAGGCGACGGTCTTCGGATCGGCTCGTACCAAGCCCACCGATGCGGCCTATCAGCAGACCAAGCGGATCGCCGCGGAGTTGGCCGGGCGCGGCTGGATGGTCGTCACCGGTGCCGGGCCGGGCATCATGCAGGCAGCTGCCGAGGGTGCCGGGCCCGACCTGTCGCTGGGTGTGTCCATTCGGCTGCCGTTCGAGGAGAAGCCGAACTCGTCGATCGCCAACGGCCGCAACGTGGCGATGAAGTACTTTTTCACCCGCAAGCTGATGCTGGTCAAGGAGTCGAGCGGCTTCGTCTACGTGCCCGGCGGTTTCGGAACTCTGGACGAGCTGTTCGAACTGCTGACGCTTCAGCAGACGGGCAAGTCGGAGCCGACGCCGATCATCCTGCTGGACGAGCCGGGTGGCCATTTCTGGACGGGTCTGCGCGATTTCGTCAACGACCATCTGCTGCGGGCGGGAGTGATCTCGCCCGACGATTTCGGACGGGTGGTGCTGACCGATTCGGTCAGTGAGGCCGCCGACAAGATCACCGGGTTCTGGCGCAACTACGACTCGTTGCGCTGGGTCGGGGACCGCCTCGTCCTGAGGTTGCACACCGAGCCGACCGACGCGGAAGTCGAAGAGCTGAACCAGCGGTTCGGCAGCATGCTCACCCGGGGGACGATCCACAAGCGAGGACCGCTTCGTCACGAGGTGGACGACGGTGATCGCCTCGGTCTGCCGCGCCTGGTGTGTCGCTTCGATCCGTTCCAGGTCGGCTCGATCTACCAGCTGATCGGCGCGATCAATGCGCTGCCGAGTGCCTCCGCGATACCTGAGACTCCGCCGGACGCGGCGTCGGGCGACCTGAAGTGAGGGCTGCGGAGGCGGGCCTGATCAGCTGAAGTAGGCCGCACCGTTGACGTCGATGGTGGTCCCCGAGACGAAACCCGATGCCCGGGGGTCGGCCAGCCACAGCACCGGGCCGGCCACATCGGCCGGGAATCCCGGCTTCTTCAAGGCGATACCCTCGATGGCCGCGGCGCGCCCTGCGGCAGTGTTGAACAGCTCATGGAACGGAGTGTCGAGGATCAGGCCCGGAGCCACCGCATTGACGCGGATCTGGCGGGCCGAGAACTCCTTGGCCCATGCCTTGGTCACCCCGATGACCGCGGCTTTCGACGCGGCGTAGGCCGACGCGCCGGGCCCGCCACCGTTCTGGCCGGCGAGCGAGGCGACATTGATGATCGAGGAGCCATCGGCCAGATACTTCAGCGCGGCTCTGGTGACCAGGAAGCAGCTGGTCAGGTTGACGTCCAGCACCTGGTGCCAGAGCTCCAGCGGCATCTCGTCGACGGTCGAACGCTGAATCATGCCGCCGGCATTGTTGACCAGCACATCCAGGCCACCCAGAGTGTCGGCGACCTGAGCGAGCACTGTGGTCACCTGGTGCTCATCGGTGACATCCAGCTGGACGGCGAACGGAGGGTTCCCGCCCAGCTCGGCGATCTCGTCCAGGAGAGCCTGGTCGGGTTCATGGGTTTTCCAGGTGAAGGCCACCTTGGCGCCCAGCTCGGCGAAGCTCCTGACGATGCCCAAGCCGATGCCCACGCCGCCACCGGTCACCAGGACACGCATATCTGTGAGGTCGAAAGTCATGTCACGATTGTGCATCACGAGCGACGACCTCGCCATTGCGGCGGCGAACGCGCTTGCGGTGCGGGCGAGCCGACTTCTTCTCGTCGGAGCGTTTGTGGTCGTGCTTCTTGTCGTCCTTGTCGTGGTTGTCCTTGCCGCGCGAATGGCCGGAGCGGTGATCCTTGTCGTGATCGACCTTCTTGGCAGCGGCAATTCGTCCCTTGGTGCCCTCGGGGATCTGCAGATCGGCGAGCAGCTGCGGGGTGGTCGAGTAGGTCTCTTCGAGTTCGGCGAAGTCGAGATCCAGAGCCTTGTTGATGACCTTCCACATCGTGACGTCCGACCAGTCCACCAGCGTGATCGCCACACCGGAGTGTCCGGCCCGCCCGGTGCGCCCGATGCGGTGCACATACTGCTTCGGATCGTCGGGCACCTCGTAGTTGATGACGTGCGTGACGCCTTCGACATCGATGCCGCGGGCCGCCACATCGGTGGCCACCAGAGCCTTGATCTTGCCGTGCCGGAACTTCTTGAGCGTGCGCTCGCGCTGGGCCTGATTGAGGTCGCCATGGATGGTCGCCGCGTCGAAGCCGCGGTCGGCCAGCTCGTCGGCCAGCCGCTGGGCGGCGCGCTTGGTGCGGGTGAAGACCATCACCTTGCCGACGTTCGGCGCCTGCAGAAGCTTGCCGATGATCTCCGGCTTGTCCAGGTCGTGCGCCTGATAGACGAACTGGGTGGTGTCAGGCACCGTGGCCTGCGCGTCCTGGCCCTCGGCGCGCACATGCACCGGATGATTGAGGTTCGCCCGTGCCAGTGCGACGATCTGGGCGGGCATGGTGGCACTGAACATCAGTGTCTGCCGGGAGGCCGGAGTCATCGCGGTGAGGCGCTCCACGTCGGGTAGGAAGCCCAGGTCGAGCATCTCGTCGGCTTCGTCCAGCACCATGGTCTGCACATGCGACAGGTCGAGGCTGCGCCGGTGAGCCAGATCGAGCAGCCGGCCGGGAGTACCGACCACGACGTCGACACCGCTAGCCAGCGCATCCAGCTGTTCGTCGTAACCAACGCCACCGTAGATGGTCAGGATGCGAGCACCCAGCACGGTGGCTGCCTTGGTCAGGTCGGAACTCACCTGGAGCGCGAGCTCGCGGGTTGGCGCCATCACGAGGGCCTGCGGCTTGCCGTAGAACTTGAACTTCTCGAAGTCGTCCTTGCCCGGCAGCCTGAGCCGCTGCAGCAGCGGCGCGCCGAAGGCGAGGGTCTTGCCGGTGCCGGTGCGGGCCTGACCGATGAGGTCGGCCCCGGTGAGGGCGATCGGAATCGCCAGTTCCTGGATCGGGAAGGGGTGGGTGATTCCCTCGTTGGCCAGGGCCTCGACGATGGGAGCGGCGACGCCGAGCTCTTCGAAGGTGGTGGTGGCTACGTTCTCGGGAATGATGTCAGTGTCAGTCATATAGCTGTCTCTCGCGTCCGCCTCTATGGCGGCATCTCAGGGGCGCGAAACCACGCCACGGGCAATTCTAACCTGTGTGAACCAATGCGCCGGCTTTGCGCGCCAGACCGTGGCCGTGACGGACCCGGGCGCTAGCCTGAAGCGGTGAGCAAAGAGATCCCTGCCGAACCAGTCACGGCGCTGCTGGCCTGGTTGGCGTACCAGAATCTGTGGGTGGCCGAATCGCTGATCGCGCACCAGGGAGTGCGGACCGAACTCGGTGATCGGCTGACGGTGGCCAGGCTCAGCTCCGACGCGCTGTGCCGTTTCACCGCGGCTTGCGACGCGATTCCGGGCGGTCAGAGCGCCGCGCAGGAGGCGATGGCTCCGATGCTCAGCCCGGTCGATGAGTTCTGGACGATGACCAAGCCGCGCGTCCAGGTCGAGCAGCGGTTGCGGCTGCTGGTGCTCGCCAGCATCGAGTTGGAACTGGTGCAGCGCCTGGAGGATCGGCTGCCCGAGCCGGCCCGCAGCGTGCTGACCCCGGCGGCCGGATTGTGGCGCGCCATCGATCACGGGAGTTCCCAGGTGCTGGAGGCGACCACGACACACACTCGAAGCGTCGATGAACTGTCGTTGTACGCCCGTCGGCTGCTCGGCGAGGTGGTGGTGATGGCTCAGCGGCTGCTGGTCCGCCAGGCAGACCTGCGGATCGTGCTGGCGGGGGAGGCGGACGAGGAGCTCAGCATCTCGACGGCGGTGCTGGACGACGTCCTGCAAGCGACTGCCGCGCGATTGGCCCAACTCGGGCTGTCCGTCTAACGCCAACTGCGCGGGGTGCCCTGCGAGGTCGAGGGATCGGGCCGGCGCGGGCGGTGGCTATGATGCTGCCGGGGACCCCGGAGCATCGCCATCGGCGGCCTGCTCCGGCGGCAGGAGTTCATCGGCACTGTCAGGACTTCTTCTCGCAACCTTCAACTCGGATTCAGGCAGGAAAAATGGACATCGTCTCAGGTCGCACCAAGGTCATCTGTATCTTCGGCTCACCGATAGCGCAGGCGATGTCGCCATCGCTGCACAACGCCTCGTTCCAGCAGCTGGGTGTCGATTGCGTCTGCATTGCCGCCGACGTGCGGCCCGAAGGTCTCAAGGACGCGGTCCAGGGTGCACGCGTGATGGGATTCTCCGGTCTGATCGTGACGATGCCCGACAAGACCGGGATTCTGCAGTACCTCGATGAGCTGTCTCCGGCAGCTGAGCTGATGGGCGCGGTGAACACTGTTGTGCGTGATGGTGACCGGCTGATCGGTCACAACACCGACGGTGCGGGATTCATGCGGGCGGTGGCGCTGGCCGGTGTCGATGTCATCGGCAAGAAGATGACCCTGATCGGCGCGGGCGGTGCGGGATCTGCCATCTACACGCAGGCAGCACTCGACGGGGTCAAGGAGATCGCGGTCTTCAACATCAGGGACGGGTTCTTCGATGCCACCGCCCGGCGCCTTGCCGAAGTGGCAGACCGCACGGGAATGCACCTGAAGCTGTACGACCTGGCCGACAAGACCGAACTGGCCAAGCAGATCTCGGACAGCGCCCTGATCGCCGATGCGACCAAGGTGGGCATGCCTCCACTGGACAACGAATCCAATGTGGCCAAGCAGTGGCTCGTTGCCGGCCAGGCAGTGGCAGACACCGTCTATGTGCCTCGAGTCACGAAGCTGCTACGCGAAGCCCAGGAAGTGGGGGCGACCCCGATCAGCGGGCTGGGCATGCTGCTGTGGCAGGCCGCCATCGCCGAACAGCTCTGGTTCGGTCTGGAGATGCCGGTGCCCTACATCCAGGACCGGTTCTTCGGCGACCACTGATGCCGCACCGCCGGGATGAGCGGGGGCCTACTCGCCGCTGAAACCGAAGCCGACCGGACGAGCGTGCTCCTGGCCGAGCTCGATGTAGCCGATGCTGCCCGCGGGCAGCAGGATCCGGCGTCCTTGCGTGGCCTCGATGACCAACAGGCCATCGTCACCGGCCTCGCGCAGGTTCTTCTCGATCTGCTCGGCGGTCTGGTCCGTCTCGATATTGAGCTCACGTCCAATATTGCGGACGCCAATCTTGATCTCCACGTCCCCAAACCTACCCGGTCGGTCGGCCACACCGGCGCCGACCGGTTCGGCTGGACGCGTAAGCGGGCTGTGATCGCCGACCCCGGACGTGCAGCAGGGGCCGCACCTGGTGGCACGGCCCCTGCGGGGTATCAGGAGGTCACGGCTTACACACGCGACCTCGAAGTCTGTGGTCTTACGTCAGCCGATGATGTGAACGCTATCGGCCTGCTGGCCCTTGGGGCCCTGGGTGATTTCGAATTCGACCTTCTGACCTTCTTCGAGCGAACGGAAGCCCGCCGCATCGATGGCCGAGTAGTGAACGAAGACGTCGTCATTCGATCCGTCCACGGCAATGAAGCCGTAGCCCTTCTCGGCATTGAACCATTTAACGGTTCCCTGCGCCATGTGTACTCCTCATACTTACTTTGGCGGTCCGTACCTCACGGCCACCTGCCGTTCCAGCCCCGGCGGGGTGGAGCAAAAACGGGATACAGCTTAGGTACTGCAGCCTGAACTTGCCTGGCAACCTCCACTCTTCCACATAGACAGCTCATAAGTCACGGGAAAATGTCAGACGGTCATGGTTCCATGGATCTCATGATCGGTTCCGAGACCCCCACCCTGCGTCCCGCGCGACCGGTCCGCGAGCCCGGCCCGCTTACTGCCGGGCAGCGCTTGGTGGTGGCACAGGCCGCGCTGAAGGGTCCCGCGCTTTGCGTGGTGGGTGGGCCGGCGAGTGGCAAGACATCCGCCCTGGTTGCCGCCGTCGCAGCTCGGGTGAAGGAGGGTATCTCCTTGTCGCAGCTGGTTGTGTTGTCCGCCTCGCGCGGCCAGGCGCAGCAACTGCGGGCCCGCATCGTCGCCGCACTCGGCACCACTCAACGGGGCCTGCAGATCACCACGGTGCACGGCTGGTGCCTGCAGCTGCTGCACCGTTTCGCCGAGACCGAACTCGGCATGCCGCGGCTGCTGAGCGCTCCCGAACAGGAATACCGGGTCCGGGAATTGTTAGCCGGTCGTGACCAATCAACGTGGCCGCAGGCGCTGTGGCCCGCGCTCGGCACCCGAGGCTTCGCCCGCCAGATCCGCGCGATCCTGGCCAGGGCGCGGCAATTGGGCTTCGATCCTGGCGATCTGGCCGCGGCCGGACAGGCAGCCGGGCGTCCCGAATGGGTCGCCGCCGCGGGCTTCTTCGGTGAATATCTCGACGTGCTGGACGCCGAGGGGGTGATCGACTACACCGAGCTGGTATTCCGGGCGCGGCTGCTGCTGGCCGACCCGGCGAACTCGGCGCTGCTGCCGCACAGCGCAGCCATGGTGTTCTGCGACGAGTTCGCCGAACTCGACCCGGGCATGATCAACCTGCTCGCCGACGCCCAACGCGCGGGTAGCCGGGTGATCGCCTTCGCCGATCCGGACACCGCCGTCTCCCGGTTTCGGGGCGCCGATCCCCGTGCGGTCAGCGATTTCGTCGGACGCTTCAGCTTGCCCGGTGCTCCCGCTCAGCTGCTCGGCTTCGATGAGACACCGGCCACCGATCCACAGATCGTCCGGGCGTTGCGTGGTGTGGCGGCCCGGCTGCCCGCCCAGGGCATAGCCCGTCCACCCTTCACGGTGCGCGAAGATGAGTCGGCTGCGGTGCGGGCGGAGATCGTCCCGGATGCGGCTGGCCAGGCGGAACGGATCGCCGAGGTGCTGCGCAGCGCCCATGTGCACGACGATCTCGGGTGGCAGCAGATGGCTGTCATCTGCCCGGCCGGCGAACAGACCATCTCCTCGCTGGCCCGCCGGCTGTCCGCGGCGGGTATTCCCGTCCAGATCGCCGGAGATGAGGTGGCGCTGGCCGATGAACCGCCGGTGCGTCAGCTGCTGGTCCTGCTGCAGGGTGCCGCGGTGCTGGCCGACGCCGGTCAGCTCGATGCGGGGCAGGCTGCCCGGCTACTGCGCACTCCGCAGGGCGGGTTGGACGCGCTCGGGCTGCGCAGGCTCGCGCGCGAACTGCGGGCGCGAGCCGCGGCCGCCCACCCCGACGAGCTATTGCCGAGTTCGGGAGCACTGATCGCCGCCGAGCTGACCGGCCCGGTATTGGTCGACGGCGATCAGCCGGGGCTGTCTGCCGAACTGGACGCCCTGATCAGACTGCGCGGACTGTTGGGGGATCTGGTCGCTCTGGTCAACGAGGGCGCCGACACCTCGGCGCTGCTCTGGCATGCCTGGTCGGCCACCCCTTGGCCGCGGATACTGCAGGCGGAGGCGCTGCGCGGCGCCGAGAACTCGGCGCGGGCGCACCGTGACCTGGACGCTGTGGTGGCGCTGTTCGACCTGGCCGCCCGCCAGCTCAGCTGGCGGGGGGCAGCGGGAATCCGGGCACTGGTCGCCGAGATCCAGGCACGCCAGATCGCCGCAGACACCGCGCGGGAGTCCGATCCGCGGCGAGACAGCGTCGCGATCATCACGCCCTACCGCGCCAAGGGCCGGCAATGGGAGCTGGTCGTGCTCGCTGGCCTGCAGGAAGGACAGTGGCCGCGAATCAGTGAAGCGGGAGGATTGCTGCGTGCCGATCTGCTGGGCCCCGACGGCCTTCAGACGGCCGAAGGGGCCACCGCACAGATCGCCGCCGAGCGGCGTTCCTTCCTGCTGGCGGCCAGCCGGGCTCGGCGGCGGCTGATCGTCATCGCGATCGCCGACCCCACGGGCCAGACCGATGCGCCGTCGCGGTTCATCGGCGAACTCGGCGTCCGACCGGTGGCCTGCCGGCCGGAGATCATGCCGTCCACCCTGGAAGGCCTGGTCGCGCAGCTGCGCCGAACAGCAGCCGACAGCTCCGCCGGCCCTGGCCTGCGGCAGCGAGCCGCGTCCGAACTGGCCTGGCTGGCCACTCAACGCGACGAGCAGGGCCGACATCTGGTGC
>Ga0334890_1000699_pt1 | contig 56165 bp, 52 predicted proteins | sample GraSluR1_MG_3_FD_207220 | JGI IMG/M metagenome (GOLD analysis project Ga0334890, IMG submission 207220) | Sludge microbial communities from methane-producing bioreactor in Wageningen University, Netherlands - Granular Sludge_31_08-R1 | ecosystem: Engineered > Bioreactor > Anaerobic >... | reverse complement strand
GGTGCTCGGAGTATTCTTTAAACATAATCGCCTATCTGTAGTTTATTTTATTTATAATATATTGTATATATAATAATCACTATATGTCAAGCATTAATCCTACTTTTTGCAGTAGCACCATTAATTTTATGATAGATGACCAGATTAGTGAGTCATGAAAAGTATAATACCCGGTATAATAAAAAGAAATTAAATCAATCCGGAAGAGTTTTCCGGTTACGAAAAGTCTCTCTTTGCGGAGGTTACTCATCTTTAAGCCGAAAATAAACAGCTTCGAACTGTTTTTGTATTAGTTTAAATACCTCTACCAGGGAAGGGTCAAGATGAGTTCCGGCGACTCTTATAATTTCACGCATTGCTTCTTCGTGTGTCCATGGTTTTTTATACGGCCTAATGCTGCGAAGAGCATCATATATATCAGATATTGCTGTTATCCTTGCTGACAGAGGAATCTCTTTTCCTTTTATGCCATGAGGATATCCTGAACCGTCAAAATTTTCATGATGATTAAGAATAATTTCAGCGGCCATTTTTACGTCCTGATTATTTTTTACAATTCGATACCCTATAAGAGTATGAGTTTTCATTATTTCAAATTCGTCATTTGAAAGTTTTCGAGGAGCTAATAGTATCGAATCTGAAATTCCTACTTTCCCAATATCATGAAGAGGAGAAAAAACCTCGATATCATCGCAATATTTATTAGGCTGACCAAGTTCTTTGGCCAGCATTTTTGAAAATATTCCAACTCGACGCATGTGATTACCTGTTTCATTATCTCTGAGTTCTGCAAGATCCGCAATTGCTTTATAAAGTTCGATCTTGGAGTGTTCGGTATCTATTACAGACTTTGTTATATCAATAGGTAATCCGATATAATTAATTATTTCCCGCCTTTCATTGAATACAGTTGTGATAAATAATTTTGACCATAGTAAAGAAGTATCTTTTCGCTGATTTATTACAATTCCTTCCCATTTCCCGATTAATGGGTTAGTAATATTCTGCCAGAGCCCGGAGAATAATGTATTATAATCATCCTGTGAATACCCTAAATCAATATATGACTGAATGCCCGGGTTTAGAACATGAGGATTCCTGCCTAATAATTCGTCTTTATCGAATCCATACATATCTGAAAATGCTTTGTTAAAGGTTATTATCTGTGCTTCATTATTGGTAATTACAATTGGCTGTTGAATATTCTGCAATGTTGTTGCATATAGTTTAACTTCCTGCTGAAGCCTGATGGATTCAGTAAGATCAGTTATTATGATCATACATTGGTCTTCATTTTCAAATGGACGAATTTTTAACAAATATTCTTTGTCATCTTTTGAATATCTTTGTGATTTAACTGTTTTTTTATCACATGAAGCACAGATATTATGCTGATAATTCCCGGGTAATAAATCAAATAAATCCCTATTCTGAATTAAAACTTTTCCGCTATTATTTAGATATAACACTTCCGCTTCACATTTTAAAATTCCTACAATATCAGGATTGGCTTCAGGTAGTCGCGCTAAAAACTGGTTTTCATTAAGAAGTTTATTGTGCTGTGTAATATCCGTTGTCGATAATAATACAATAAGTGAATTATCATCATTCTTTTTCAGGGGTTTGGATCTGATTAGTACATCAATTCCCCGACCTTTTAGTGATATGTTTTTTGATTCAAACTCGTTGATTTCATAAATATTTTTTATATTTTTTTTTGCTTTTAAAATATCATAAAATGCTTTTTCGGGGATTATGGATAGGAGGTTTTTTTTAAGAGTATCGATATTATCAGCCTCATACAATTCAAGAACTGCCTTGTTTGCAGCGAGTAATTCAATATCAGATAGATGCTTTTCAATTTCAATATCACTATTAACACTTGATGAAGGTATGGGATTAAAACATTTTGAATTAAATTTAAATAGCCATAATGGAACCGGCGATTCGTCAAAAATAATATTCTCCAGATTATTAAAAGTATTCATTTTTTCACCTGTTCAATATAAACCATTAGATACTTTAATCTGATATTTCACACAACGTTGTGTTATATGTATAAGTTTCATTATATCACACCGGAATTTTATAATATCGGTGTGATATAATATTAACATTTGCAAAAGTAATCTATACTTTTTTAAAATACTGTCAACATTAATTAAGCGCACTTCCCCTGCTGTTATTTTAAAGAATTAAAGGGGGAAAGTTTCAATCCATACACCCGTTGATATTGTTCTCAGGTTTTCCTCCCATAAGGATATATTTATTACTGTCATGTTTTCATCAAATATAATACGGTAATTGCCGGCTCGTAAAGATTCACTGGAAAATCAATCTGCAATAGTAGAAATTTAATATCGAGTTTAAACAAAACTTGGAGTGAGAACACAAAAAATCTACAATAGTAGAAATTTAATATCGAGTTTAAACAAGTAATTATCCCCGGAGAGGTGGATATCTACAATAGTAGAAATTTAATATCGAGTTTAAACCTTTAATGTTAATCCATAAGCTTTAATCTACAATAGTAGAAATTTAATATCGAGTTTAAACCACTAAAAGAGGGAATAGTCACCCTTGATCTACAATAGTAGAAATTTAATATCGAGTTTAAACACGAGCTTAAAGCCCTATTCCCTGAATCTACAATAGTAGAAATTTAATATCGAGTTTAAACTTATATAATTCAATACACCACTGCTATCTACAATAGTAGAAATTTAATATCGAGTTTAAACCTGAGCCGGGTATTTTTGCAAGCATGTATCTACAATAGTAGAAATTTAATATCGAGTTTAAACTTTTTTGGTAAAGAGATTAGATAACTTATCTACAATAGTAGAAATTTAATATCGAGTTTAAACGAAAATGCCATTGCACCACCATATTCTATCTACAATAGTAGAAATTTAATATCGAGTTTAAACACGAGCTTAAAGCCCTATTCCCTGAATCTACAATAGTAGAAATTTAATATCGAGTTTAAACTTTAGAGGTAAGAAATGGCTGATATATCTTATCTACAATAGTAGAAATTTAATATCGAGTTTAAACTTGATTATGAGAGGAAATTATTTAGTATCTACAATAGTAGAAATTTAATATCGAGTTTAAACCCTTAATCCGTCATTTGTCAAGTGTTTGTCTATAATATTGATTAAACCTGGGATTGTTTTCAAAGAACAAGTGCTCATATCAGTGCATTTTGTTTATATTTTAATCAGAAAATAATATTAAGACATGGGATTTGCAATTCAGGATATAATAATTAAATCTTTATCATCATTAACTGCATATCCATAACATGTCTTTTTACATTGCTCACTCAAGTCAAAAATTATAATACTGTCAGTTTCATCAAAACTTTTTTCAAAATCATTTTCGATTTCTTTCTTAATGATTGAAAGAATTCTTCTGCTGTTCCTTATTTCAAAAACTGAATACTGCAGCCTGTGCCCAAATTTTTTAAGAAATTTAGAAAACCTGCTCCTTAATTTATCATTACTTATGTCATAACTGACTAATAGCATTTATTTTTCCGATATTTTAAAAAATGGGTATTCATCAATCGGCTTGTTTTTCATAAAAGCTCTGTAATAATTTCGGATGTATAAAAACATTTCGTCCTTTTGGGTTATAAGCGGCTCCATTAGCCAGGTTATGTAGGGGACCGCATTTTTGCCGAATAACCTGAATTGTCCCTGCACTATGTCAAAATCCTGAGTATGGATCTGCTTAAGGTTCATGGCTTTTTTTATTCTTAAATCAATAAGCGGCCTGAAAGGTTCAACCAGATCACAGACAAGCGATTTTCTCTGGTAAAACTGCTGGTGATAAACTCCGTGATACTTATCAAATCCATATATACTGATCATAGCTTCAATCATATTAAAAAGTAAGGTGTAACCTATATCCATAAGTGAATTTATGATATCATGTTTTACTCTGGGTCTGCGAGCGCTCCAGTTGAATTCGGAAAACATTTCCCTGAAATATATCCTTGCAGCAGAACCTTCAATGCCGAGAATGCTTTTAAGTCCCCGCTCTGATGATTTAAGTTCTTCGATATGGTTTTCAAGCAGATTAATTGAATTTTTGAGATCAGTGCTTTTACCCCGGAATTTTGACATTATAGATTTTGTTGTCGTCCATACTGTAGAATCTTATTTCCTGGACTGCATATCCCATTTCAGCAAGACCATAGTATTGAGCATAGACCTGAAAGATATAGCCCTGATATATTTTATTAATGCATTTTTTTCTTTCAGTTAATATTCCACTGACAGTATCAAAAATGTCAATTTTCCCGCAAAGATTGTATTTAGAGGAATAAATGTCGATGCCCTGAAGGATTGTTCTTCTGGATGAATATTTTTTCTCATCTATTTTTTTATGAGAAGCCTTACCTTCTACCTGAGGGATGTCCTGATACAAGCGGGTTGACAGATTCCCGTATAACTGATGATAGTATATTGATAGAGGACAAAATATAAAATCGTTCAAAAATGATACAGGTATATAGCTTTCCATGGTTCCCCTTTTTTATTGCTGTTCTTTTTGAGCAAACTGCAGCCATTCCCTGTTGCTAATTGCAATGTTGATTTTCCCGGGATCATCTGCCTTTTTTATCTGCTCAATAACCCATAGACCTTTGCGAGCTATATTATATGCTCCATTAGCATCGGCATTTTGGGGGAGATGTTCCAGGGCTGTTCTGCTGTCGTAAAAAGTGCCTTTGCTGTCTGCAACCGGTGAAAGCATATAATCGATATCGGTTCCTGTTTTACTGTTTCTCATCTGGACAGTAAGTTTAAAAAGGTGTAAAATTTTTGAGAAAAAAGCCTTGTCTGTCTGGGCTGCTATGGATTTTTTTAAACTATTGTTAATGTCAATTTTATCTTTGAACAGTTCTTCGAATTCTTCTGTGAGATTGATTTCTCTGCTATCCCATTGATTATTTTTTGTCGGATTGCGGAAAGATTCTATTCGTGTGCCATGTGTGCATATTTTCCAGTTGAGCCTTGTACCTTCTGCCTTACCGTTGAATTTTGAATAATCGGAAACCAGAAACTCAAAATAATTTTTCTCATTATTAAATCTTATGGATTCAAACTTGCTGAAAAATTCTCGGGATTTATCAATGCTTTCATAACGGGTATCAAAAAGATTAACAAAGCCGGTAACCGGATCTATTTTGCTGGTATTCCATGCGGGGATATAAAATAAAAACCCGTTTTGCTTACGCATTGCCTGAAAGCTTTCAAATCTGTTTGATAATTGATATGCATTTAAAAGTCCACCTTCAGAACCGGGATTTTTCTTTTTATCAGCGAGATAATTGAGTTTGTCTATAAGCATTTTTTCGAATTTCTGGTATACCTGTTTTTCAACTTTCTGTCTACCTCGTTTAAAGCCCATATTCAGGTCTTCAAGAATCACTAGGGCATTGTATTTTATCATTAGCTCAGTAATTTTATGAACCACCTGGCTCAGATAACCTTCTTTAAGCTCTTTAATGTTTTCTATTGTTTTCCAGCTTTTACGGGCTTCATCTCTTCCTGATTCCTTTTTATCCAGTAAATTACGAAAATCAGTTTTATATACATTACCCTGGTATTCATTTATTATCTCGTTAAGTGAAAACTGTTGAACAATATTGCCGTTAAAATCAATCAGGGTAAGATACAGCAGGTGTCTTTCGCCTCTATCTATTCCAATTACAAAAGGTGCTGTAGATTCTTTAATGAATATGTTTACTTTTTCATTAATATTTTTTATGTTAGGCGCTTTAAAATTTAATGTTATAGGGACATGAAACTGAAATTTATCCACTGTATATCGTCTGTTCTTGATAATATCGTATTCGAATATACTTTCAGGTTTAGGGTTGTTTTTATTTTTATTTTTAACTGGAGTGTTTGCAGGATGTATTATTATATCATTCTTTTTGATACCTGCTTTCCGATAGAATATTTCAGCCTGCCCGTTGAGTTTATAGACAACATCTTTCAGGTTGTCCGGATCAAAAAGCATTTTCCAGTAGAGTGTGTGCATGTTAGGTGTACCTTTGCTGTGTGGAGAAAAATCTTTATTATATATCTGAAAAAAATAAAGTTTGCCTGAATCAACAAGATTGTTTATGTAACTTTCAGGTATTTTACGGAATGAAATATTATATAGAATTTTGTTTATTTCCTCATAAAATCTATCTATACGGTCATAGGTAAGAAATGTTTCTATTTTATCATAGCCGTAGCTATCAGTGCTTTTGTAGGACTGCAAAAAGGATAGGCAGAATTCAATCCATTGTTTTACGGCGGTTTTATAGCCCTGTTCATCACCAGATTGTCTGAGGTAATCTATCTGAAATTTTTTTTTGCCTTCATATAGCACGTTGTTCAATTCATAGATTTCTTTTGTGATTTTAAAAGGTACAGAGTATTTGTCATTTTCTATAAGGTAATCATCATTGCTGTTTTCAAAATGGTGCTTTACATCTTTCATCTGTGTGCTGCATTTGGGTATCATGGTGGTTATATCTTTAAAGAATTTATATTCCATTTTTTCAAAACAGGGTTCATTAAAAGTTTCAAAATCCTCCATAAAAACATGGGTATGTTTCTTATCCATAATACCTAAGTAGTATAGCCCCTCTTTCCGGAGTAATACACAGCTGTTAGCCGGTTCTTTGTTCACATCCCATCCGTCGAGCAATGTGGAATTTTCAAAGTTTAACTTAATTTTTTCCTGAGAGTATGGTTTGCGAGTAAGGTAATTCCTCACCTTGTTGTAAAGAGGTGTAAGTTTATTCAGTATATCCCATAATTTTACGAAATCACTGTAAAATCTTTCATCTTTTTCCGGTTCATTCCCATGTCCCAGCAAGGGTTTAATGAAGTGTTGGAGTTCTTTTAGTGAATCCAGGAATCTTTTTATCTTTTCAATATTTTCTTCATCCTGTGATAGGTTTTTATCTTCAGGATATTTTGTGTTTAAAATATTTTTTATATTATCATAACTTTGACTGATTTCTTTAAAAAGGTCCGGATGTTTTTGTTTATAATAATCTGAAATTTTTATTTCATTACCTTCAGGATAGACTTTTTTTATATAAGTATCCAATTCATTGAGACTAAAACTGGTGAAGGATTTTATATATTTTTCTTTTCGAGTATTATATTTTTCTTCGCTTTCTTTTGCTTTGCGGGGATTTTTTTCTTCGTAATCAGCTTCTATTGCTGAAGTTATGAATGACCAGCTGCCGCAGAGTTTTTGGGAAATGTCTGTAAGGGACGCATCATTTTTAAGGTAAATTTTATCTAAATAATACTCTTCGATACTGCTTAGTAATTCTTTGAGAGATTTTTCCGGCGCATTATTTTTATCTATTACTGTGTCTTTTATATCCTGGTAAAATAATTCAATACTTCCAAGTACAGCATTATCATTCCCTGATTCAAATTCTTCAGGAAGCCATGAAATGGATTTCCGATCACTCAAAATCTGCTTGTATAAAGGTTTAAATTTGGGGAGTCTGTTTTTTCTGTCTGCCTGCCTCTGGTTATAGAGGTTGATATATTCGTTGAGTCCCTGAATTTTAGTGCCATCAGATAAAGTTTTACCGCCAATTATCGCATTATAATTGTCGATTTGTGTCTGGTTAAGTGCTTTATTGAAAGATTGTATTGTAAATAATTCTTCAACTGAATCTGCTGCCAGGTGTTCATTTAATTCAGTTTGAATCTGCTTAAATTTTCCGGATAAATCTGTTTTCTTTATTTTCTCAAATACTTTTATATTATCAATGAATTTTGGGAGGTTGTCGTTTACAAGACGATATGCTACTGATGTTGCCTTTGGTTCATCACTGTACATATTTTTTCTGTTTTCGTGAAAACCGGTAAAATAGGTCGTAAAGTTACTGAATTCATTTATGAGTGATTTCTCCTTTTCGCTTTTAACAAATTCTATGAGATCTTCCTTTATCAGTTCTTTACTGAAGAGTCTTTTGGCTCCTTCACCGGTAAAAGAAGCGGCAACTTCCTTTCGAAGCTTTGTACTTAATTTGTCAAGATTGTCTTTGCGCTTTAAATCATCAGCATCTATATAACTTTGATAGTAATCATTGAGATTTTTCAGCTCCAATCCCTGTAAAGCTTCCTCAATGAAATTTTTATGGTATTCATCTATAATTTTTTTTACTTTTTTATATTTTTCAGCTCTTTCTTCGTCTTCTTTAATTAGACCTTTAGTTTCTATATTTTCTTTTGTTTTACCTTGAGGTATCAATTCAAATCTTACTGTTTTTGATAAACTGTAAAGTCCGGTAAAATCTTTAAATTCAGGTTTCTTCGACATAATAGGCTCCTTTTAGTTAAATCAGTTATTTCAGGAAAAGGCTTATTAAATTCTTCATTTTATAGTAATGAAGGTGGCTTTTTATTTTGTTACAATTATACAATAGAACCTGTGACAAATAGTGTCCTACACGTTTGTTGGCATGTTATTTTATGGTTTGAATGCACTATTTTACAATTATTATTATAAAAAGTCTACCCCAAAAAGCCTTTATAAGTTAATTAAGTGCGAAAATTTTTTTTTCAAATCAGGTTTACGCCTTTATTGCCAGGTCATTGTCAATGAGTTGCTGATTAAGAAAAAATCCTTTACTGATTATTTTTTGGGAACTGGTTTCCCCCGGAAGGTAGAAGATGTCTGCAAGATATGGGGAGTATTTGTCGGCCCTGTATGTTTTAAAAGCCGGGAGGGCTCTGACCCCGCAATAGACATAGTTCATTTTAAGGCATTAATCACCAAATAATACTTGATTTTACACCGCATGATGTGTTAATTTATACACATTATGCGGGAGGTTGAACCATGCCGACAAATTTAGCTATAGACGATGCTTTATTGAAAAGTGCACAGGAAATTGGCGGTCTTAAAACCAAAAAAGAAACTGTAAACCTGGCACTGAAGGAATTTATTCAAAGAAGACAACAGGAAAAAATAATAAGTCTCTTTGGAACAATTGACTATGATGAGAAATATGATTATAAAAAATTCAGGAATAGAAAGTGAAGGTATTAGTTGATACATCAATCTGGTCATTAGCATTAAGAAGAAATTCAGATTTATATAGAAAAGAAGTAAGGGAGCTGCTTGAACTTATTGCTGAATATCGTGTAGTAATTATTGGCCCCATAAGGCAGGAACTTTTGTCCGGAATTTCTGATAAAATTATTTATGATAATTTAAAAGAAAAATTAAGCTCCTTTGAAGATGTAGAGTTAAAAACAGATCATTATGAGTATGCAGCGGAATTATTTAACAGATGCAGAAGCAATGGGGTTCAGGGTTCACATATTGATTTTTTAATCTGTTCTGTGAGTATAAAAAATAATTATTCAATATACACAATGGATAAGGATTTTTTTAACTATGTAAAATATACTGATATTAGATTACATGCTGTTCGTGATAATATTATCTGATCTTTAAAGTGCCTGCCATTTTTAAATTACCCTAACATTAATACGATGTGATTCCCCTGCCGGCCGGGCTGTTTAATTGATAAGCGTGATTTTTGATAATATCCGGGATCGGTAAAAGGTGTAATTAAACTTTTATTGCCAGGCCATTATCCAGAAGCTGCTGATTAAGAAAAATCCTTCACTGATTATTTTATGAGGATCCTTTTCCCCTGGAAGGTAGAAGATGTCTGCAGGATATCGGGAGTATTTGTCGGGCTTGTAGGTTTTAAAAGCAGGCAGGGGCTCTGACCCCACAATTTTCTTTATATGAATCTTTATGAACTTTCGCGCCAATTTGAACAGCTTCACTTGTGTGTTCCATCTGCACATTATGGGCAAAAAGCCATAGCTTTTTTTTGCAGACAAAATAGCAGCTTATTTTAACCCCTGTGATGCCGTCTGTAATTATATTATTCACAATTTTACCGGAGCCTTATTTTGTTTTCTTCAATTATCATAAGTTTCCCTTTAATGTTTTCTTTCTTCAGGATTGGTATTACCCTCTCAAGAATTGATATTATATGATTTCTGCTTTGCTTTTCTGTTCTTAATACAATTATACCCATGTATGATGAGGGAGGATACTTTCTTATGTCTGAGAAATCAAGGTCAAGTGTAACCAGGATTCTTTGTTCGACAGTACAGACAGAGATAAGGTGATCATCATTGCATCCGGTTAACTCTTCATCCCTGACACTATGGACATCAAAACCATGATTAGTGAAAACTTTAGCTGCCTGAGGAGATATATTTTCATCAAGCTTAAATTTCATTTATGATACCAGTTTATCAATTGGTATAATCCGCTCTTTTGTCAGCTCTGCCGCGTAATTAATTGCAGCTAATATATCATTTTTTGTGAGTGGAGGGTAAGCCTCAATGATTTCCTCAATCGTAAGCCCTTCTGAAAGGTTATCAAGTATAACGGATATCATTATACGTGTTCCTTTTATGCAGGCACGGCCGTGACATATTTCAGGGTTGGATGTTATTTTGTCCTGCCAGTTCATTTGTTTCTCCTTGAAAAATGAAGTTGTTCAATTCCTTGAAATCTTTAATAAATTCAACACCACTTTCTACCGTATAATTTACTCCTTTAAGTATCCGGATGTCAAGCTTTTGAATTTTTTTTACGATTGGGAATATTTTTTCACTTTTCCCGGTGGAGCTGATGTTACAGTTACCTGTTTAAGATACTGTGTTTTTTTGCACACAAAGGGTTTTTCTGTGATTTAAATAAGTAAAAGCTTACGCCTTAATTGCCAGGCCATTATCGAGAAGCTGCTGATTGTGGAAAATTCCTTCACTGATTATTTTATGGGGACTGGTTTCTCCCGGAAGATAAAAGACGTCTGCAGGATATGGGGAGTATTTGTCGGCCCTGTAGGTTTTGACTCCTACCAGAGGGGAATCTTTAAGCGCCTTTTCAAGCCGGTATGAATCCTTATCTTTAAATGACTGAATTTTGCTGCTGCCTGTAGACAGATATTTTGAGGCCGGTTGTTTTGTATTCATTTGTTAAGGGATTCTTATTTCCAGGTTGTTTGAGCGCGTCACACCTTAGCCTGACGCGTCAGGCTAAGGTGTTTTGACTGGGAAGTCAATTCCTTTTTGGGATTTGAAAACGACAGACTGTCTGTCGTTTTCAGGAGAAATGCGGCTGATTCGGCTGATTTGGCTGATTCGGCTGATTCGGCTGCGCTCATCACGAGTGCGCTCATCACGAGTGCGCTCATCACGAGTGCGCTCATCACAAGTGCGCTCAACGAGCGTGCGTGAATGATATCAATATCGAGTGTATTAATTTTACAATAAATTGAGTGCAGGGCAGACACGCAGGACAGACACGGGGGGCTGTCTGTCCGTACTGGGGTTTCATCGCGCCAGGGATGGAGGCGTTACCCCGCAGCGGGCAGGGTGACGTGTAGGGACGCATGGCAATGCGTCCATGAAATGGCAGTGAGTTTAAATAAGGGGAACAGGTATTTCCAATGACAATAGAGCCTGCGAGGAGTTTAAGCCGAGAGCCCGGCCCGAAGCGACATGTGTGATATGAAGGGGCGCATGGCTATGCGCCTTTGCTGAATTATGGTTATTTGCAGGCGCACAGGGCAGACACGGAGGTCTGCCCGTACTGGCTTTGGGATAAGGGAGCAAAGAAAGGGGGCGCCCATGTTTTTATGAGATTTATAATTGTGATAATTTCTTTATTTTGCACAGTTTTTTACTCTTTTTTGGGTATTTTTTTTATTAATTATTGACATCCTGCCGACAATGAGACATAATACGGTAAATTATCTTTCAGGGGAAATGTATGAGTTCCAAACTTGTTGTGCCCACAGAGGTTTTTTCAAGAATTTCCGGTTATTTCCGCCCTGTTCAGCAGTGGAATAAAGGTAAGCGTGAAGAATTTAAAAACAGGAGAGTGGTGAGCCCCGGCCGGGTAATGATTGACAGGGTTAGCGGTGCCTGTTTAAGCATTAACAGTAAACATCGCCTTATCTCATAGGGTAGGCTTCATTGATTATGTAGTCCACCTCTGCTGCTGCATAGAGCCCGGTTTCTGAATCTGCGCTGACCTGATAATATGATTCGGTATTGTAGCTTCCGTTTATCCCTGTGGCCAGATCGAATACAAAAACAAAGATTGCTATTGCTGCAACCGCTGTTGAAATGTAAGATCCCATTGTGAGCATCTTTTCGGATTTTAATTTGCGTTGTGCCATTACAGTGCGGGCAATTTTGTAATCCCATATGTCGCTTCTGAGTCTGTTATCTATCTCCTTTGTTAACTTTTCCCTGTTGTTATTCATGATATTTTCTCCCTGATGATTTTATAAAGCATCTCCCGTCCCCTGGAGCTCCTTGATTTTACTGTACCCGGCATTATTCTTAATTTCAGGGCTATTTCATTTATTCCATATCCGTTGAAAATCAGTTCAAGTACATCCCTGTATTTTTCCGGGAGATGGTAGATAGCATTTTTTAATACTGCTATTTCTTCAGCCATGCTTTCTGATGCCGGTTCCATGTCAAAGGCCTGCATGCTTTTTTTCTGTTTCTCCTCCTCTCTTTTAAGTCTCTGATTTATTCTGAGCGTTTCATTTACTGCTATTCTGTAGAGCCAGGTATCTACTGATGAGTCGCCGCGGAACTTCCCTTTGGAAAGGCTGTTAAATGCCCTTAGATAGGTCTCCTGGGCCACATCATCTATGGCATGATAAAACCGCTCAGCCAGATTTTTTTCTATTGCAGAAAGGACTGTCCCCTTTGTGCGTTGTACTATTGCGGCAAATTCCTTTTCGTTCATTCACGGTCCCGCATTCTTTGTTCTCTTCTTTCCCGATAATTCTCCCGGTACATCATTCTCCTTTCATGATGGAGCACTTCCATTTTATCCGTCGGTATTATCTTCGAGATTTCCGCTCCCTGGCTTATGCGGAGAATTCTTATTTCAAGCTCAAGATCGGATATCTGCTTCATGGTCTCCCTTACCAGATTCATGTCAGGATTGGGGTCTTTAAGTATTTCCCGCAGCTTATCCTGTAAAGGCCTGAGCTCTTTATTAAATAGGCTATATTCATTGTCAAACCTGATGTTAAGTTTTTCAACTGCTTCTATCTGCTGCTCGGTCAGTTCAAGCCTGTTTCTCATGAATTCAGGATTGCAGAAGTCCCTGCCGAAGGGGTTCCCCCTGGGGTGCATTACCGGCCTGTGGCTGAAGCCTTCAGGTTGATGGCCGTCCGGCTGAGGCATGTGAAAATTCCGTGAAAAAAATGCCCCCAGCGCAAAAGCAGCTATGATGCCGGTAATTATTATCAGTACTAATTTATTGTTCATACCTTTTACCTTTATCCGCCGATTTTTGATCTTAGTCTTTCATACTCCTCTTCTGTTATTTCTCCTTTTGCAAGTCTTTTATTGAGTATATCAATCGGATTTTCTGTTCCTGAGTTGAGAATCGTCCCGGAGAGACTTTTGTTTTTACTGAGCTGGATTACAAGGAATATTATAATCCCGATTATTATTACTGTTGTTATTATCATAAAGATACCTCCTCCTCTGAATGGCATACCGTAAAAATAAGGGCAATCATATGGACGTGCCATGAGCATTGCCGGTGTAAGTACTATTGCTGATGCTGCTAATAATTTTGATTTCATTTTTTCCTCCTGTTGTTTATTATAAGCTGATCTGCCGGATAATTCCGGCAGATATGTTATTTAAGTTTATTTAACTTCGTGGCCCCATGCCTCGTCTTTCACCTCTTTCCGGACGATCCTTTCTGAAATCTTCCCATTTCTGCTTCTGTTCTTTTGTAAGAACATTGAGTATGGCCTTGCTGTGTTCTTCTCTCAGCTTCTGAACTGCGTCATAGTTTTTACGGTTCTGGTAATACTTATCCTGGTATTCTCTGTCAATTTTATAGATTTTGTCAGCCTGTTCATCGCTTAGTCCAAGAAAATACTGCATTCTGTCAATATGATGAAATTGCTGTCCCATCCCCATGCCAGGTCCGCCGCATATGCCGCCTCCTTGTCCTCCGCCCCATCCGCGGGCCATTAATGATGAAGTTCCTGCTAGTGCTACTACTGCTGCTATTGTAAGAATTGTTAATGTTTTTTTCATTTCGGTTTCTCCTCCGTTTTGTTTTATGAGTTAGACCTGGACTTATTGAGAATGGTTCCAATTTTTTTTTAAAATGGAGATGGGAAAAGCAGGCTCATCACGAGTACGCTTAACGAGCGGGCGGGTTTGCTCGTTGAGCGAAGTCGAAACGGGTAAGTGCTATCCCCTTGATATGGAATGTGGTTTTCTATAAAAGAAGCTGTTTTTTGCACTTAAAAAGGCTTTTTTTACTGCTTCAGGTATTTCATTTATGGATGCATATTCCCTGTATTCATCATAGAGCATTGAAATGAGTGTGCCATTCCGATCGTAAATTCGTGTAGGGATCGGCTGTACTACGGGGCCCATATTCTGCAGTACAGCTGAGCTCCATGTATATGTGTATACAATGAACGCAAATGGCGCAAGGAGGAGAGCGGAAAATATTATTATGGCTATGTTTTTTTTGTTTATCATAACATAAAAATATCTTGCAGGATGAATATTATTCTTTACCTATTATAAATTGGTATATTCCCTCCGGTTTATCTTATATTTTTGATCTGTTTAAGGAGAAAAATATGCAGAGGATTTCACTTTTTACTTCTCTTATAATTTTAATTGTTTCGCTTACTTTACAGGCCCGCATAAAAGAGAGTGAGGTTGAAAGGTACAGAAATATTTTTACCTCAAAAATCATTAAAGATAACCCCGGGCGGGAAAAGGAGATTAGAAATTTTCTCGATGGAATTGTTAAGAGCGGGAGCGGCGGTTCCGGGGTAGCTGACAAGTTCGCCCTTTTTATGTATGACAGTTCTGTTAACAGACTTTCATCTGAAAAAATAAAATTTTCACGCTTTGGAAACAGTACTGAGGTTTTTATTGTTTTAAAGGATGAGTCTGACAGCGCTCTTTATAATCTTTATCTTGAATATATTTACTCAAAAGCGGGGGATTCCTATTCCCTGGGTGATATTTATTTTTCTATGATATTTACTGAAAGGATCGATTCTGTACGCGCATTTTTTGAAGGGGAGTGACATCTCCTCCCTGCAGCTATGCGGCAAAGGGGGATGAAAATTCCTCAATAATAATAAATGGATGAGCTATGACCCCCTTGATTCAGCTTGCCCCTATAAAGGGTGTAACAGACAGAGTTTTCAGAAATACTTTTGCCCGTCATTTCTCAGGGGTCGATTCAGCCCTTGCACCTTTTATAATAAAAGGTGAGAGTGAGAGCCGGATTAAGTCACTCGCACCTGAGATGAATCCTTTTATTAAAACCGTACCGCAGATACTGAGCAAATCCTCTGATGACTTTACCTCACTTGCAGGGAAGCTGGCAGATTACGGCTGCGGTGAGGTTAACTGGAATCTGGGGTGCCCCTTTGCCATGGTTGTCAAAAGAGGGGAGGGGGCTGCCATGCTCCAGTATCCGGAAGCTGTTGCATCCTTTCTTGAGAGGGTAATTCCATGTCTGCAGGTTCCATTATCTGTGAAGGTTCGACTCGGCATGTATTCCTCAGATGAGATTATGGAAGTTATTCCTGTGTTAAATTCCTTCCCTATAAAAGAGATTACGGTTCACCCCAGGACCGGGGTGCAGATGTATGATGGTGTAACTGATATTTCCGCGTTCAAAGCTTTTTTTGAAGTATCATCTCATCCTGTAATCTATAATGGTGATATTAAAACAGCGGACGATTATAAAAGGCTTTCCGCTTCTTTGTCCGGTCTTAAGGGGTGGATGATAGGGAGGGGTCTTCTGGAAAATCCTTTTTTGGCCATGGAGATAAAAGAGGGTGAATCTTTAACCGGCAGCGTCAGGATGGAAAAGCTGAAGAATTTTGCTGATGATCTTTTTGATGCTTATGTTAATGAGCTTCACTCCCCTGCTCATGTGCTTGATAAAATGAAGGGGGTCTGGTTTTATCTTTCCGGGTCATTTAGTGACAGCAGGAAAACTGCAAAAAGAATAAGGAAAACTTACTCTCTCGATCACTACAGGGATGAGGTTGAAAGAATTTTCAGTGGATAGTCTTTGTTTATATTAATTCGGGAAGATGTTTGGAATTATTACTGTAATTAAATTTTAAATCAGGGGCTCTGCGCATGAATAAAGAATTAAAAAAAGCAGTATTTGAAGTTATGCTCCGTGATGGATTTGTAAAATCCTCTGTCTCTGTTACCTATGACAGGGAAACCGGATTTGTGACTGAGGTAGTGCTGAATCACTATAAATACGGAATAATTGTAATAAGAGAGGGATATAAAGATGTTCATCGCTGGGAGAGCGAGGATGAGGCTCAAAAGGGGTCCTATTTAACCAGAAGATATACCACTATACTTCTCAACGGTGTTGTTGATGATTCTGCTTTTGAAGAATCTCTTTTTACAGCTGTTTTTGATGAGCTTGTTTCCAGTGGTTCGGATGATCGTCATTTGTTTATTGATATTCTTGAGCAGATTGGAAAGGGTGAGAGGAATATTTCTGTTAATATTCAGAAAATATAATTTATAGATTATTTGTTGAAATGATTAAGTCTTCTTTGCTGATTTCTATGAATTACAGGGTGATGGATTCTTTTCCCGTGTTGGATTTTTTATTTATAATCTCTATCCCCCGCATGCAATTAGCCTTCATTACATATTCCGGAATTATTACTGTAAAACAAGTTATCTTTAAGTCTGAATTAAAAATTAATCTGATAAAAAGTAATTGAAACTGAAAAGACATCCCATCTAAAATTGGTTAAGAGTGTAATAGTACTTTTTAAAATTAATTCACCGGAGCATAAAGGGTAACTTGATTATATGTTTAGATTATCAGAAAATATTGCTTTCAGAATAATTTTATTGTTTCTGATTATCCCGTCTCTTGTTTTCGGGGAAACTTCCGGCAATGCTCATGGGAAATCAGAATCGAATAATAACCGCTTAATCGTGGGCGGGTCTGATGATTATCCTCCATACAGCTATATTGATGAAAATGGTGAGCCGGCCGGTTTCAGTGTTGATATATCCAGGGCAGTCGGCAAGATTCTTCAAAGGGATATAGTTTTTCATCTTGAGCCGTGGCATAAGGCTCTGGCCAGTTTAAAGAATAAGGATACAGACCTGATTCATGATATTGTATATTCTGAAGAGCGGAGAAAGACATTTTCATTTTCAGCATTTTACTATATTTCCCCATATGCCGTGTTTGCTAAAGAAGGTTCACCGGCAATCAGTTCTTTTGAAGACCTTGCAGGGAAAAGGATTGTACTTGTCCGCGGGGATATTGGTCATGAATATATAGTAGAAAGAAATATTGTTTCTTATATTCATCTGGTCGAAAGTTATGCGGATGCGATTATGCTGCTTGAGAATGGCGATTTCCAGTATACTATGATCGATCAGCTGGCAGGGCAATACTGGATAAAAACAATCGGTGCAAAGAATATTAATCATACAGGCGTTTCTCCTCTAAGAATAAGGTATTCTTTTGCGGAACCGGCAGAGAATGAAACATTAATCCTGGAGGTCAGCGGCGCTTTGTCTGTTTTAAAGGCGAGTGGTGAGTACCAGGCTATATACAATAAATGGATGGATAGAACTGACGCGGCTTCCCTCGCCATGAGAAGTTTTATAAAAAAGTACCTCTGGTTATTTTATACTGCGGCTGCATCGCTCCTTTTTCTTTTTTTGTGGAACTTTACTTTGCAGAGAAAAGTAGCCCGGCGTACAAAAGATCTGGAGATGTCCAGTAGAATAATTGCGGAACGTGAAGAGATGATTCGTTCGATCAGTAATAATATTCAGTCCGGTGTTATTTTCCAGCTGATTTCCCCGGATCCGGGACTGCAGAAATTTACATACCTGAGTGATCCTGTTAAATCACTCTACGGGGTTACCCCGGAAGAAGCTATGGAGGATCCCGGGCTGATTTTTGATAAGATTCATGAGGATGATGTGAGCAGAGTTATCAAAAGTTTCAGGGAGTCAGCCGGATCTTTTACCCCTTTTAAGGCGGAGTATCGGGTCTGGTCCCCTTCAGGTACACTCCGCCGTGCTGTGGCATCGGCAATACCGAGAAGCTGTAAAAATAATGAAATCTGTTTCGATGGGATTGAGTTTGATATTAGTGAACTTAAAGAATCTGAAGAGAGAATTAAAGTTCTCCTTGAAGAGAAGGAACTTCTGCTCCGTGAGGTTCATCACAGGATAAAGAATAACATGAATACAATAAGGGGGCTATTAACTCTGCAGGTTGCAGCAGAAAAAAATCCTGAGGCAGCCGCATCGCTCAAAGATGCTGAAAGCCGGATACAGAGCATGATTATGCTTTATGACAGGCTTGACCGGACAGATAACTTCAGGGAGATGTCAATTAAGGAGTATCTTGAACCTTTGATCAGGGAAATCGTGGGGAGCTTTAATAACAGCAGGATGGTTACTATTCAGACTGATATTGACGATTTTATACTGGATGTACAAAATCTTTCCCCTCTCGGTATTATAGTGAATGAACTTATCACAAATATAATGAAGTATGCGTTTCCCGGTAATAATTCCGGGACAATATGGGTGTCGGCTTCTCAAATCCGGGGGATTGTAAGTCTCCATATCAGGGATAACGGGGTGGGGATTCCGGATTCGGTAGATTTTAAAAAGTCTACCGGTTTTGGCCTTGATCTTGTGGCAATGCTTACTGAACAGATCGGCGGTAGTATAAGAATTGAACGGGGGAATGGTGCAGGTTTTGTTATTGAATTTGTACCCTGATCTTATGGAATGTTGTTTAGGGAATACGCTGCAAGTGGTGATAGTTTTATAAGAGTTGAAGAGAGCACGATAAACTGGGGGGATGAATGTCAAAAATAAGGAATGAAGCCCGGATTAAATTTTTTCTCATAAGGAAGATCAGGGAGCTTCTGGAGCACAGGGGGATGTGGCTGGCGCTTCTGGCTGATGAGGCTGAGAAGAAGGGGCTTGATATTAAGGATTTCGGAAAGGATGCTGTCTTTGCATGCGGTACAATTCAGGGTAAGGAGCTATCCGGAGGGAGCAGAAGTTTTAAGACACTAAAGAAAAATCTTTTTACAAAGCCGGCGCAGTGGGTATTTGAGATGAAGATCCGGGAGTGCAGTGATGATAAATTTTCTATCGATTTCCATTACTGTCCCCTTGTAAAGGCCTGGCAGAAGATGGGGCTTTCAGATGAAAGGATTGCAATTTTATGTGATACTGCAATGTGCGGTGACAGGGGTATTGCTGCTCAGTTCGGCGGCAGGTTGGAGCTCGGGAAGGTTATTGCAAAGGGTGATGATTTTTGTGAGATAAGATTTGTGAAGTAGAATTTCCGGCAATAATATAATCAGAAATGATAATTAAATAATTCAGCAGAGCGTGATAATAGTGAGAGAGATAAGTACTGATTCGATTTGCCTTAAAGTTAAAGAGCTGCTCCTGCAGGCTGCTTTTCATGCAGGTGATGATGTCAAAAATTGCATTAAAGAATATTATGCCGCAGAAAAGTCGCCGGCAGGACGGGCTGCTCTTGAAATGATTATGGAGAACCAGGAGATCGCCTCCAGCGAAGAGATAGCAATTTGCCAGGATACAGGTATGGCTGTAATTTTTTTTGATGTTGGACAGGAAGTGCTTATTACCGGAGGTGATTTCAGGGAGGCGGTGAACAGGGGTGTCAGGGAAGCCTATTCAGATGGATACCTGAGAAAGTCAGTTGTCAATGACCCGGTTTTTGACAGAAAAAATACCGGGGATAATACACCTGCGGTTATTTACACAGATATTGTCTCTGGTGATAAAATTAAAATTCTTGCATTAGCTAAAGGTTTCGGCAGTGAAAATATGAGCGCCCTTGCCATGCTTACACCCTTTGATGGTGCTGATGGTATTATAAATTTTGTTATAAGTACAATAGAAAAAGCGGGACCTAACCCATGCCCTCCAACAATTGTTGGTGTAGGGATCGGAGGAACAGCTGATATGGCAATGGTTATGGCAAAAAAAGGGACAGCCCGAAGTATTGGTTCGCTTAACCCTGACCCGCGCTACGCGGAAATGGAACTGGAGATCCTTAAAAGGGCCAACAGGCTCGGTATAGGACCTGCAGGGCTGGGGGGGGACACCACTTCTCTTGCTGTGCATATTGATTATATGCCGACTCATATTGCGGGGATGCCTGTTGCTGTTAATATCTGCTGCCACGCATCCAGGCATGCAGAAGCGATTCTTTGAGGTGGAGATTATGACAGTAACGGTTAAGATTACTACTCCTCTGTCGGATGATGCTATCCTTAATCTTAATGCCGGTGACAGGGTGGAGATTACAGGGTGGATATATACAGCAAGGGACGCTGCCCATAAAAGGTTTGCAGAACTTATAAAAAAAGGTGATGATCTCCCAGTCAAAATAAACGGCGAAATTATTTATTATGTGGGGCCTGCCCCTGCAAAGCCCGGTTACCCATGCGGTTCTGCCGGGCCCACCACCAGCAGCAGAATGGATCCCTATACGCCCGCACTCCTTGATCTGGGACTTAAGGGGATGATAGGTAAGGGGCTTCGAAGCAGCGAGGTTATTGAAAGCATTAAGAGAAACAGGGCTGTTTACTTCGCTGCAGTGGGGGGTGCTGCTGCACTGATTTCCAGGTCTGTGAAAAAATCGGAGATTGCCGCATATGATGACCTGGGCCCTGAAGCGGTATACAGATTCTATGTTGAGGATTTCCCCGCAATTGTTGTAATCGATTCAAGGGGTAATGATTTGTATAGAACAGCTCCGGAACAGTACAGGGGGTGATTACTGTTTATTTCAGCTGTAATGGGAAGTATATTTATCCAATACTGTTTTTATCATTGTCTGGTATGGTACTCCAAGTTCGTGGGCTTTTTCCTTGAAAAAATTTATACTCTTTTTGCTGAGCTGAATTGTTATTTTAACTGTGTCTTCTTTTTTGATAAGATTTTCCGGCGCAGGGAGAAAGTCCTCTATTATATCTGAAGTCATGATGGCCCTGGATATTTTCCCAGGAGCATCACTATAAACTGTTTTTTTCTTCATATTTTTTCCTCCCTTCTCTCCAGTAACCGGCTCCGAAAATTCTGATACAGCCGGAGCGTATGGTAAAGCGAACTGTTAATATTTTATCATCAATTTTTCCGAAACAGAAATATCTTTTTTCTGTTTCTGTAGAATGATTTAAATCGATTGCTATTACCCGTTTTGAATCAAAAAAAGCTGGCTGTGCCTCAAAGAATGAAACCCCGTGCTTCTCTATGTTTAATTTATTTTTGCTTTCGTCCCATTCAAAGGTCATATAAATAATATTTAAGGCATTATTCCAATAAGATAAATTTATATAACTCATTCCCCTATGAGTTATATAAATGAATAATTATAATATACATACAATTAGCCATATGTCAATACATATATATCAAAAATCCGGATATTATTTATAATTTTAGCAGAGGCTTAATCCATCCTCTCAAAGAGTTTATCAGGAAAATTTCATTCGCTTTTTCAAGATCATTCAGATAAAGCACTCTCTCTTTTATTCTGCCGGATTTTATAAGTGAGCTTCTCATGGTTCCCGGAAGAAGCCCGCATGAAACCGGAGGTGTGTATAAATCTTCATTAAACCGGAGTACAATATTTGCTATTGTACTTTCAGTCAATTCCATCTCTTTGTTGAATATAATAACATCATTATAGTTTCCTGATTTTGTGAGAGCTTCATTGTACATGCGGCGGACCGATGTTTTATGATAGAGAAAGGGATTTTCCCTGTCAAGAGGAGCTGATGCGACAGTAATAATATAAGGTTCTGGAAGTGGAGTCAGCGGTGAGGCAGCAATTTCAATATTTCCATCCGGTCGCAGCATAAATTTTATCCTTAGTATATCCCGGGGCTCTGACCCCTTTACAGCTTCTGCCAGTTTATTTACAGCATCATCTCTGCTGAATGGGATTCTGTAATAATTTGCTGATGACTTTATGCGTTCAAGATGCTCATGGAGTAAAAAGAATTCACCATCACTATATTTTATAGTTTCAAAAAGGAAAAAACTATCCCCGCTTCTCCTGATAATAGCGCATTTAGTTAAACATTCTTTGTATTCCTCTTCAGGGTCTGAATCCCATACAATCCCGCCCCCCACACCGTAAGTTCCTTTCTGCTTTTTTTTATCAATTGTGACAGTGCGGATGGCAACATTAAATAATGCGTCCCCCCCGGGCTTGATCAATCCTATTGATCCTGTGTATATTCCCCTGGCTTCAGGTTCCAGGTCTTCAATAATCATCATTGTGCTCACTTTCGGAGCTCCGGTTATTGACGCGCATGGGAAGAGTGCTTTAAATATTTCCGGTAATGAGGCATCAGTTTCTGCAGTTACAGTTGATGTCATCTGAAATAGAGTGGGGTAGGTTTCTATTGTAAAAGCATCGATTACTTTTACGCTCCCCCTCTCTGCTATGCGGCTTACATCATTCCGAATCATATCAGTTATCATAAGATTTTCCGCGCGGTTTTTTTCTGAATCCGCAAGCCATTCTCTCTTTTGTCTATCATCTTCAGGTGTGATTCCTCTTGGCGCAGTCCCTTTCATCGGTTTCATGGTAATATTTTTACCCTGCTTTATGAAAAAAAGTTCCGGGGAGAATGAACATATAGCATAGTCATCGCTTTCAATATATGCTGCGTACTTTACCTTTGCGTCAGGGAGCAGATGAGAGAAGAATGAAAAAGGGCAACCGTAGAAGTCAGCTTTCAGGGGGAGGGTAAAATTTACCTGATAGGTATTACCTGCCTCCAGGTATTTTTTTATCTCCACTATTTTATCTTTATAAACATCTTCAGTAATTGAGAAATTCCATGGCCCGGTGCTGAATGGTTCCTGATTGCAATTATTTAAAGCGGGCGAATCAATTTCTTCAGCTTTTGAGTAAAGAGCAAATGATATAAGGGGTATGAGGGAATAATCGGGTTTAACATTTAAGCTTCTGTCAAAAGCAGGGGATGCCTGGTATGAAATAAATCCTGCAGCGTATAATTTTGATTCCAGAACTTTTCTGTTTATTGATTTTAAAACTCTCTGTACATGGTCAATTGAAAAAGAGGAAAATACTGCAGCCGGTTCTGTGAAGCTTAACCATTTTTTTTCAGCAGAGTCGTAAATTATTGCGCGCATTTATTTTATTCCCGGATTTTAATTATAACAAAGGGTTGTAATTCACTGTTAATAAAAATTGTTAACCTCCCTCCTGGGGGCCGCGCCGGAGTGTTTATGTAAATTCTTTCATCTTCTGCGCGGGGGGCTGAAGCAGAGCCTGAATTATCCCCTCAAATAAGTTAAGATTTATCAATTAAATTAATAACAAGTGAGGACGCGGTTAATCGCGTCCTCATGCAGCATTAAATATTTAAACCTGTTACTTTGCTGATTTAATCTGGTCCCAGATTTTTGAGTATTTCTGATTATTTTCACCCAGGTCTGCAAGTACATCACTTCTTTCAATTACTCTTTTGGGAGGATTGATTGCAGGATCGGACATGAAGTCGCTATCCATGAGCTTCTGCGCTTCAGTGTTAGGGGATAGGTAATAGACAAATTCCATGTTGGCCTTTGCCACTTCCGCCTCCAGCATAAAGTTTATGAACTTGTATGCCAGTTCCGGATTTTTTGCTGATAAAGGTATTACCATGTCATCACCGCTGATTGAAGTACCTTCAGCCGGTATGGCAAAGGCAAGGTCGCTGTTCTCCTCAATAAGCTGCAGAGCATCCCCATTGTAGGTATGAATAAGAATAAATTCACCGGAGGAGAGGCCTCTTTTAGCTTCATCCACATCAAATTTGGCAATGTTTCTTTTCCATTTTATAACTGTATCTCTTGCTTTCTCAAGCTCTTTTTCATCTGTTGTATTATAGCTGTAGCCGTGATATTTCAAAGCAGCCCCTATTGTTTCTCTAAGGTCATTAAGGAGCGTCATCCGCCCTGCAAGATCCTTCCTTTCAAACATTGACCATGAGGGTTTAAAATCGGGTACCCGCTTTGTGTTGTAGGCAATCCCCGCATAAGTGAGCATATATGGGACGCTGTATTTCATTTCAGGGTCCAGTCCTTTTTTTACATATCCCATGTCAATATTTTTCAGGTTTTTCAGCTTGTTCAGGTCAAGTTCCCTTATCAGCTTCTGCTCGTACATAATCTTTGCCATATATCCGGAGGGGAACATTACGTCATATCCGGAAGCACCTGCCTTTACCTTGGCATAAAGGGCTTCGTTTGAATCGAAATAATTCATTACAACCTTGCAGTTGTATTCCTTTTCAAACTTTTCTATAACCTCAGGGTTCATGTAGTCGGCCCAGTTAAAAATGTGGAGCTCGTTCTTCCTGTTCCCGCAGGAGAGAATCAGCAGCGCGCAGACTGTAAGGATTAAAGCTTTAATATCCTTTCTTTTCATTTCTTTACCTCCAGTAGTTTTTTTGTAGTAAATATTATAATAAATGTAAAAGCAATCATAATTACTGACAGGGCGTTTATAACAGAAGGTGATCCGTGGCGCATCATACTGTAGATGTAAACAGGGAGTGTTGTTGAGCTTGGCCCTGACACGAAAAATGTAATAACAAAATCATCCAGGGAAAGGGTGAATGCCAGAAGTCCCCCTGCTGCAATTCCTGGAGCGAGAAAAGGGAGGAGTATTTTACGCACAGCAGTACTCCATGTTGCGCCCAGGTCAAGGGCTGCTTCGATTATTGTGTAATCAAAATCCTGGAACCGTCCAAGAACAACCATCGCTACATAGCTGATGCAGAATGTGGAGTGGGCAAGAAAAATTGTCAATAGTCCCAGGTGTATCTTCAGAGATACAAAAAAGAGGAGCAGGCTTATCCCCATAAGAATATCGGGTATTACAAGGGGGAAATATATAAAGATATTGTGTCCCACCTGGAGTCTGCTTTTGTATCTGTAGAGTGCGTATGCTGCCATAGTTCCGATTATTATTGACACCACTGTTGAAGCGGTTGCTATAATAAGGGTGTTGGATATGGCATGCCATATATTTCTGTCTGTAAAGAGCTTCACATACCAGTCCAGAGTAAATCCCTGCCAGGTGCCTCCGAAGCGTGAAGAGTTAAATGACTGAATAAATACTATCACCAGGGGGAGATAAAAGAAAATAAGTATTGCCACAGTTATGTAAAAGGGTAACCGGCTCTGTCTCATCCCTATATCCCTATTGATCCCGAATTTTTTTCTTTAAAGAACCGGCGGGTCAGTGCTATTGCAACAGGGAGTATTACCACCAGGGTAAGTATGGCTGAAAGGGCGCTGGCATGGGGGAGGTTCCTGTCTACAAAAGTACGCTGCGCGATTTTGTTCCCTATCATTTCACCTGTAGGGCCCCCCACTATGTCGGGGATAATGTAGGACCCCAGTGCAGGGATAAAAACTATTATTATTGCGGTAAATAGCCCCTGTTTTATTCCGGGGATAAAGATACGCATAAAGGCCTGTATTCTGCTTGCTCCAAGATCAAAGGCTGCTTCCATGAGGCTGAAGTCGAACTTTTCTGCTGCCGCATATATGGGCAGCAGGGCAAAGGGGAGGTGTGTGTATACAAGTACAATGAGCACTGCCTCCGGTCTGTAAAGAAGCAATGAGTTGGGATCGGTGATATGGAGCATGTCGAGAATCTGTTTTACAGCACCTTCAGGGTGAAGAAAGACTTTCCAGGCAAATATGCGTATTAGAAAATTTGTCCAGAAAGGGACTATAACAAGTAGAAGAACAATATCCTGTGTTTTTTTCTGAAGACGGGAAATGTAATACCCGGCAGGTATGGCCATAATTATACAGAGCATGGTTGAAACAACACTGAGCCAGATTGTCCGCCAAATGATTGCAGGGTAGTTGGGATTTCCAAGATCCTTTATGGTCTGCAGGGTCCACTCATCACCAATCCCTCCGTAGGGGTCTGCACTCCTGAATGCCATTGCAATTACAAAAAAAGTGGGGAGAAGAAAAAATATTACAAGCCAGCCCATTGAAGGGAGTGTAAGCAGTATTTCATTTCTTCTCTTAAGATTCATGGGCATCAGTTGTCAGCCCCTTCAGATTCACCTGCCTCAACCGCTGCCATTATATCCTCATCAGGGAGGGTAAGGAGCGCCTCATCCTCAAGTTTGTACTGCTCCAGCATGTAGCAGTAGTCAGCGTGCCAGGAAAGCCACACTTCATCACCCCAGGTAATCATCTTCTCGTCAAGCATGTATGTGTCGTGGAGTCTTTTTGCCTCTACAAGTGATTCATTCACCCTTACCCAGTATTTTGTATGGTACCCCAGATAGATGATTTCCTCTACGGTACCTTTTACTATATTGTATTTTTCCGATAATCTGGGTTTGTTAACTGAAATGGTAAATTTTTCCGGGCGTATACTTAAATATACTCTGTCCCCTTTTTTTATCTTTTTGTCATTATACACAAGCACATCTGTAAAGTAATCAATTGAAAGTTTACTGTAGGGCTCATTCACTTCTGTGACATTCCCCTCGAAAAAATTGGTGTCTCCAATAAACGCTGCCACAAAACTTGATCGTGGAGCCTCATAAATTTCAGTAGGGGTGCCTATCTGCTCTACAACCCCTTCGTTGATTACAGCAATACTGTCGCTTAAGCTCATTGCCTCGCTCTGGTCATGGGTAACATAAAGGAATGTAATCCCCACTTCATCATGGATATTGTCAAGGTCAACAAGCATGCGCTGTCGCAGTTTAAGGTCAAGTGCTGCAAGGGGTTCGTCGAGGAGTAGAACCTGCGGCTTATTTATAAGGGCTCTGGCAATTGCAACCCGCTGCTTCTGGCCGCCGCTGAGCTTGTCCGGTTTTTTATTAGCGTGTTCTTTAAGCTGTATAAGTTCAAGGTATTTGTATACTTCATCTTTTACATGCCTGTTATCGGTTCCGGAAACACGGAGTCCGAATGCGATATTTTCAAAAACAGTGAGGTTGGGGAATAGAGCATAGCTCTGGAATACCGTGTTAACCAGTCTTTTGTTGGGGCTGAGTTTTGTAATGTCTTCACCGTTAAGGATAATTCTGCCTGAATCGGGTTCTTCAAAACCTGCGCATATACGGAGCAGTGTGGTTTTACCGCAGCCGCTGGGGCCAAGAAGAGAGAAAATTTCCCCTTTCTTTACAGCCAGTGATACATTATCAAGGACTTTGTGGTTCCCGAAGCTTTTGGACACGGAGTCGAATATAAGAAAATCATCCATGGGACATCCCCCCCTGAGAAAAATCTGCTTTAACTGAATATTTCAGAAGTTTTTAGCCCCCTTTTTTGCGGGGATAAACTCCAGCGGATTAGATAAAAATTAAATTCTGAAAATATTCAGGCTGCTCCGGATTAACTCATTTTTAATGGGGATTTCCCGGGAAAACTATTACTCTATCTCTCTTTAACGGAGCAGAAATTAATCCTATGTTATTCCTGAAATATGTCCACATAATTTTTTTCAGCAGAATAATACTGACTAAATTTTTTTAAAAATCAAAGTGTTTAACGATTGTTTGATAAAACGGGTAAAGTTCAAGAGTAATTTTCAATAGGCTCTGACCCCGGCTTCAGACCGAATCTGAGGGTCAGAGCCTCCTTCGCAACCTGAAATAATACAATTCTCTGAAGGTTTATTTTTTTACCAGTGCCTCAATAAGCAGATTTTTTGTGTATTCCAGCATTGGTATCATATGCCTGCTTATAGGCTCCCCCTTTGCCTTGTACTGCTCAACCTGCACAATCCCCCAGAATGAACCCCAGATAAAGTCTGTTGTCTTGAACACATCAATATTCTTGAAGAGTCCAAGCTCCACGCAGAGCGATGATATGGTGTGCCCCTCTTCGAAGCATTTTCTACCCCATGATTTAAGACTCTCCGCAGATTCGTAATCCATGTGGTAGAACATATCTGTCTGAAGGAATACAGAGAGGAGTTTAAATCTGTCCGGGTCTGTTTCAAATATGGCAAAAAATATTTTGAAAATGTCATCAATTACATCAGTCCCTGAAGTATACTCTTTCTCCCTGAGTCTGTTTTTAATTACTGTAATCTGCAGGGCAATTGACTGGATAAGAGGCTCAAGGAGCATTAGAAAAAGTTCATCCTTGGTTTTAAAATACTGGTACACTGTTGGCTTGGTTATACCCGCTTCCAGGGCAATGTCATCCATTGTAGAGCCATTAAAGCCTTTGGAAAGGATTGTAGTTTTTGCAGCCTGAAGTATCTGGTCAGTACGCTTGGATTTATCCCGCTTCCCCTTTTTTTCAGGGGCACTTTTATCTTTCATTTGAGTTGATTTCCTTTAGCTGCTGCAGTTTTTTTATTTTAATACCGGCAAAGTTATAATAAATCATGGGGTTAAAAGAGTCAAGAAAAAACTTAACCTTGAGTTAAGTTTAAAAGGGAAGAGTAAGCTGTTCATCCTTGACGCAGGACTCATCATTATCCAGGTTCGACACTGCTATACCAAGAAGCCTTACCTTCTTCTCGCCGGCTCTGGTTTCAGTAAGGAGATTTTTAGCATATCTGCAGATTGTGTCAGAATCATTTACAAAACAGTTTAGAGTAATACTTCTGGTTGCAGATTCAAAATCCGAATATTTTACCTTAAGGGTAATGGTCTTGCCCTTAATCTCTTTTTTCTGTAAATAATTTTCAACCATCATACCCAGATTATCGAGTATGGAGTGCATACCCCTGATGTCGTCAATATCCTCATCAAGAGTTGTCTCCTTACCCACAGATTTCTGTACCCTTTCGCTCTCAACACCCCTGGTGTCAAGACCCCGGACTATATGGAAATAGAACTGCCCTGATTTTCCGAAGTGTTTAACCAGTATTTCAAGACTTTTCTCCTTCAGTTCAGCGCCATTAGTTATTCCCAGGGAAAACATCCGTTTCTCTGTGGCTTTTCCAATGCCGTAGAATTTTCCTATGGGGAGCTTCTCCAGAAAACCTTCAGCATCCTCCGGCCGGATTACAGCAAGACCGTCAGGTTTGTTTATCTCTGAAGCTGATTTAGCAAGGAATTTATTGTATGATACACCAGCTGAAGCTGTGAGTCCGGTTTCTGTAAAGATCCGTTGTCGTATCTCTTTAGCTATTGCTGTGGCGTAGAGGATATTTTTTTTATTTTCAGTAACGTCAAGAAATGCCTCATCAAGTGAAAGCGGCTCAACAAGGTCTGTGTAGTCGTGAAATATATGAGAAATATGTATGGATACCTCTTTGTAGGCATTAAAGTCAGGGTAGAGAAAAATCCCATGGGGGCATAACTTAAGAGCGGTTTTTGAAGGCATGGCAGATTTTACACCATATTTTCTTGCTTCATATGAACATGTGGAAACAACCCCTCTCCTGTCAGGATCACCCCCCACAATTACAGGTTTCCCTTTGAGGGATGGATTATTCCTCTGTTCTACAGCCGCGTAAAAGGCATCCATATCAACATGTATAATTTTTCTGCATTCCATAATTGGTAACTGCGGAATTTCAGCTATTTCCGCTTAACATAATTTATATAGTTCTTTCCTGATTGATGGAATAAAAAGTGAACCATTACAAATCCTTCTCCCCCCTGTCTCCCGAAGGGGGCACGAGTTAATATATTATTACTGAGATAATATTATTATTTAATACATCTCTTCTTTAATTCGCAATGTTTGAATTCCGGTACTCTGCAAAAATTTATCTCTTTAAATTTCATGCTGTTCCAAAAATCTTTAACAAGCTTAATAATTTAAACTAATGTTTTAATACTTTGATTCATTAACTTACTCAAATGTTTCTTATACGTGCCCCCTTTGGGGGACAGGGGGCTGACTCAAAAGATATATTAACACAGGGCTGTTTTTATGTCAACAAATGTTTAGCTTTTAGATATCTATTCCTATAAACTGTCTAACAAGTACACCTATTAAAAATGTAATAGCAGATACGCCAAGGCTTATTAGTGCCATTTCAGTGAATCTTTCTTTGAAATTAAGGTCCTTTGCAACAGAAATATAGTAGTTGAAGAAGAAGATAATTGCTATTCCAATTGATAGTGTAGCGCCAAGTGCTATCATAAAATGATCTATCAGAAGATATGGGAGAATTAAAAGTATAACAGTAATAATATAGGCAGTGCCTGTGTAGATCGAGGATTTAATAGCCTTGTCACCTTCACCCTCGGATCGTTGAGAGAGGTATTCACTGGCAGCCATTGAAAATGAAGCAGCAATCCCTGTGATCAGTCCTGTAACTGCAATAAGTTTTGTGTTCTGCAGGGCAAAGGTGAATCCTGCCAGGGCTCCTGTAAGTTCCACCAGGGCATCATTAAGTCCAAGTACAATCGATCCCACATAGTCGAGCTTCTCCTCTTCTATCAGGGCTATTAACTGCTGCTCATGATGATCTTCATCCTTTGCGATTTTTGCGGCATCTTTAATATATTCAGATATTGCTTCATAATTAATCTTTGCAGACTCTTCCCCTTTCTCCATGAGCTTTATCCCGAATGTGAGTCCAAGAATTCTGGCAATCCAGAAAAATTTTGCAATCTGCCATTTTGAAGGCGCCACATCTATGCCTGTATATTTTTTCCAGATTTCGTAATGACGTTTTTCATCCTCACCGATCTTTCGCAGAACAGAGCTGTTTTTCTTATCTTTTATTGTGTCAGCAAGTCTGGTGTATATATGGTATTCTGTTATCTCATTTTTCTGTGCTTTAATAAGCTGTTGTATTATTTGAATGGGGATTGTTTTTGATGTCATAGCTTTGCCTGTTCTATTAGTAATTTTTTTTACAGCATAGTGCAATGATGGAAGAGGTCAATAAGATTTTTCAAACTGCAGCCAGGTAAATATGCAGCCTGTTTAATCAGTGGAAGTAATCACGTAAAGTTCCTTGACATTAAGCAGATTTTGAAGTTAATTATCAGAAATAAGCTATATGGCGGATACTTTATATTATGAACAATTATCTTAAATATATACTTACAGATATAACCAGAGAAAAAGATTTAAGCGAAATTCGCGAATTAACCAGAATCAGGAATGAGCGGAATGAGAGATAATGCCAGCAACAGGAATATTGAATATGAAAATTTCAGAAGCGAAATATCACTTCTGCCTGATAATGCTTTTGACGGCCATTCCTGTTTTAAAGATCTTACTCCACAGCAACGTCTTGACTGGCTGGCAGAAGCGGTGTTATTTGTTCATGAAGCGCGCAAAGCGCAGAAAGAATAATTATTCAATTATTCCTGAGTTAAATCATCTGGAAAATGAAATAATATGCGGATCGATAATCCTGCTAATATTTTACCATAAACGCTTGTAATCAATTGCTCCTCAAGTCAAAAATTAAAAGTGCCTTCACATAACCAGGGGATTTTTAATTTTTGACTTGAGGGTGACTATATCGCTTTAAATAACAGTACAGTATTCCTCATAGATCAGAAACTTGCAGTTTATACATCTGCTATGAGCTTAAAATCGACTTCATTGTGATAATTTCAATATCTGAAATTCCATAAAAATCATCTTCATTGTTTGTAAAAATTTTTTTATGATTAACCAGTGCCGAAGCGGCAATAATGCTGTCCCCTAAAGAAACATTTCTTTTCTGTCTGATTTTAATTGCCCTCTCTATAACCGCATTAGTAACTTGAATAATGTTGATTGAATTAAAAAAACTTTCAAACAGCAGCTTTTCTTCAGGAGTAAGTTTATGGTAGCCTAATACTTCTATTTTTGAAATTGCTGAAACATGTAATTCTGATTCTCCATTCTTCAGAAAATCCCTTATTTTAAAATTATCAGGCATTACGGAATAGATAATAATATTGCTGTCTAAAATCATTTTATTATCTGTTTAGCAGTTTTTTATCGATTCTCTGCTCTTTCTGCCATTTCGAAGGATCGGGAAAATCTTTAATCCCACCTTTTTTTGCAAGTTCATTAAGCCAGTATACAGGTCCGCACCCAGGCTCCCTGTTTATATGTTCTATATTTAAAATTTCACCATCAAGTCTTTTGGTTAGAGTAACTAAAAGGTCAAGATCAGCATCATTTTTGAATTCAAGAGTAACTATTTTCACGTTGCTATCCCGATTAATCATCTTTTTTAATAATTTAATAAACTCAACTTTCGACACTATGTCAAGAATATTTATTTAAGAAATTGTATGAATCACGGATTGTTACAGATTAAAGGATTACACGGATTTTGTGATGTTTGATTTTTTAGTGTGATTTTAAACTGATTTTGTCTATAATTTATCTTAAAATTTAATTTAAAACAGGTCGTATCGAATAATTTTTTGTCAAGGCCGCCCTTTTTATGACATCGTGTCATGCGGCGGCAGGCGAACATCGTGTTCACTCGCCTTCATTTTATGACATCACTTCGACGGTGCTCAGTACAAGCCTGTTTATTGCCGGCATGCGAACGTCGTGTTCGCTCAAAGATACATTTTGGCATTTTGCTAATATTTAATCTGTCCCTTTAGCCCCAGAGAGCAGGGTCCAAACCCTTTGCGTGTTATCGTAGATTCCTATATAGAAAAATTATCCGTAGAGCAAACTTTCTAAAATATCATCCCTCCCCTTTGAAAAAAGGATTTGATTTTTAACAATATCATTAATATTTTGCATACTTATCTGGAGATTTTATTATTACTACCTGTAAAAAGCATCATGACAGCTATATCCCCTTTCCATCTGCATGTTTAACTTCAGGCTTATGCCGTGCATCAGCGGAATATTTTAAGCCGCTGATTTCTTTTCCCTGTACCACTGTCCGCTGTAAATGAGAAGCATAATCCCCATGCCGACAAAATAAAAGTAGTATTTCATGGAAGGGTCGACCCCTAAAAGAGAGGCCGGAATTGCAGGATTAAGCAGTATGGCAGTTGCAGCCAGGAGGAATGGAACCTCCCACCACTTATTGGCTGTCCTGAACCATCCCTGCAGAAAAGAGGCAAAGCACATGGAACCGAGAACCGCCATTATAAATATCATAATAGCCTGAGGCCATGAATAAATATTATGAAGTATCAGGTCAGTGTTAAAAATAAAAAAGAATGGGAGTATGGCTGTCCTCATGTCATAGGTGAAACCCTGAATACCTGTGCGTATGGGGTCCGATTTTGCAATTGCAGCAGCGGCATATGCTGCAAGTCCTACAGGGGGTGTATCATCTGCCAGTATTCCGAAGTAGAAGCAGAAAAGGTGTGCAGCTATCAATGGTACAATAAAATCCATGTTCCCGCCCACTTCAGTTATGAGCGGAGCTGTAAGTGACGCCATTACAATGTAGTTTGCTGTTGTGGGGAGTCCCATGCCCAGGATAAGGCTTACGCATGCAGTAATAAAAAGAAGAAGAAAAATATTCCCCCCTGCCAGTACTTCAACAATCTGGGACATCATACCGCCAAGTCCGATCCCTACTACACCGACAATTATTCCGGCCGAGGCTGTTGCAAGGGCAACAATAACCATGTTTTTAGATCCGCCAATGAAACCTCTGGTAATCATTTCAATTGAACCGGAAATTGCCTCAGAAATTTTTCTTTTCTCCTTAAGAGCTTTCCGTATCTCCTGGTAGAAAATTGTAGGTATGAGAACTAAAATTGCTCTGAATGCTGCAAGCTCAGGTGAGTGGCGAAGAACAACAAGCTCAATAACCAGCCAGCCGATAGGGATAGTATAGTGCCATCCGTCACGGAGTGTTTTAAAAAAGCGGGGGGTTTCCTCTCTGCTCAGGCCTGTCATGCCAAGTTTTGATGATTCCAGATGAGTTACATAAAACAGGGCAATGTAAGCTGCAAATGCGGGAATTGCAGCAGCCTTGACTACCTGAATATAGGGTAGATTGCAGTATTCAGCAATAATAAAAGCAGCGGCTCCCATTATGGGGGGCATTAACTGCCCGTTAGTACTTGCAGCAACTTCAATCGCTGCAGCCTTGCGCGGAGGATAGCCGACTTTTTTCATAAGCGGAATCGTGAAAGTGCCGGTAGTAACAACATTGGCAATACTTGAACCGGAAACCATACCTGTCATGGCTGAAGAGACAACCGCTGCTTTTGCCGGTCCCCCTTTATACCTTCCAAGGAGGGAGAGAGCCAGGGTTGTAAAAAAATTACCGGCTCCAGCCCTGTCGAGCATTGAACCGAGAAGTACAAAGAGGTATACGATGGTAGCGGATACTCCAAGGGGGATGCCGTAGATCCCTTCAGTTGACATGGCAATCTGGTTTATATATTTCTGCATGGAAACAGCTTTTGTTGCCATAAATTCAGGCATGTGGGGAGCAAAAAAAGCATACAAAGTGAAAACCGATGCAATTACAGGGAGTGCCGGGCCTACTGCCCTTCTGGTTCCTTCAAGGAGCATCACAACAAGGAGCCCCCCTAAAACAAGGTCTCTGGTGTTAAGGTTACCCATGCGGAGAGAAATCCCTTCATAGTCAAACATAATGTATAAAGCAAGGAGGCCTGAACCTATTGCAAGGATGTAGTCAATTAAAGGGATTTTTTTTGTTTCGGAAAAGCATCCGAACTTTTCCGATTTTTTTATTAATGGAACATTGAGGAATATAAGTACCAGGGCAAAGCAGAGGTGGATGGCCCGCACCATTGTGCTGTCAAGAATCAGCCAGCTGGCAAGTGAAAGCTGAAAAAGTGCCCATGCAATGGCTATGGAGGATACAAGAAAATTTTCTTTTTTGCTGAGAACCCTTATGGCAGCCGATTCTTCTTTTATAAGCTGCTCAAGTGATTTCAAATCCGCTTTTCTTCCCATAAAGTATCCTGCTTATATATTGTTATAAAGAGTTATTTCTGATATAATAATATCAACGGTAAACAATCAGAAACGGTGGTTGTTACGGGTGCTGATTGTTTGCCGCAGACATCTTTGAATAGGGCTGCATCAGCCTGCATTGAAGCAGGATAATGCAGCCGGCATCAGTTTATTTTAAAAGATCGGGATTGATAAGTTTATCAAGACCCGCCTCTTTGAAGTACTTTGCAGCACCGGGATGAAGCGGGGCTGAAAGGCCTTCAAGCATATTTTCTTTTGTCAGAACTTCATATGCAGGATGGAGTTTTTTAAATTCATCAAGGTTTTCAAAAACCTCTTTTGTAATGGCGTAAACAATGTCCGCACTCACATCTGAAGAAGTTACCAGAGTAGCCTTAACTCCTATTGTTTCAGCGTCTTTAGTGTTTGCAGCGCTTTCATAATTTTTATTTTTTATAGTTGCTCTTGCGTAATAGGGGAACTTTTTGATTAGAGCGTCAAGTTCTTTACCCGCTATATCAACAAGGCGTACCTTGATCCTGCCGGAGGTAGCTTCCTTAACACTTCCGTTAGGATGCCCGACAGTATAAAAGAAGGCATCAATTCTTTCATCCTGTAAAAGGCCCGCAGCCTCAACAGCTTTAATATACTCAGCCTTCACATCGCTTTCACTCAGGCCGAAAGCTTCAAGAGCATCTTTGGAGTTCTGAAGCTGTCCTGAACCGGGATTACCTAAATTAACCCTTTTACCCTTCAGGTCTTTAATCCCTCTGATATTGCTTTTAACAGCAGCAACAAGGGTAAGGGCTTCAGGATGGATAGCGAAGACAGATCTCAGTTTTTTCTGCGGCCCCTTCTCCTCCCATTCTGCAAGTCCCATCATTGCCTGGTACTGCCTGTCCGACTGGGCAATCCCGAACTCCAGGTCACCGCTCAGTATTGCATTGATATTATAAACAGAGCCCCCGGTAGCTTCAACCGAAGTTTTAATACCGTAAACTTCGCTTTTGTCATTAATCATTTTAGAAATGGCGCCGCCGGTGGGATAGTATACCCCGGTAACACCCCCTGTGCCAATAGTGACATATTTTCCGCTGCCCTTACCGCATCCTGAAATCGATAGAGCAAATGCTGTGAGAATGATCATTAGAATAGAAATTTTTTTCATTTACACCCCTCGTAAAAATTAATTTATTTTTTTGCTTTATTGTGCTGCAAATATTTAAAGGCATAACATTAATCAGAGGCTTAAAAAAAGGACAAACTATAGTCAATAATTAATATTGAACTATAGTGTGAAAATAAGCATATTAGCAATTATTAATCAAACAATAAAATCTGGAAAAAACAAATTTTTTTATGCTCTTGCAAGGGTCAGAGCAGTCTGGAGTGCACCCTCTATTTTAAAAACTCTTCAGGGTTCATTGCTTTCCCCCCTTTACGCACCTCAAAATGCAGATGGGGGCCTGTGGAACGCCCTGTGCTCCCCACTCTCCCTATTAGTGTACCTTTATTGACTGACTGGCCGCTTCTAACAAGAATTTCCGAAAGATGGGCATAATATGTAGCAAGATCCTGCTCATGTTTTACGATTATTAAATTACCGTAGCCGTTCCGGTAGAAACCGGTTTTTTCAATAATACCTTTTTCTGCAGCATAAACCGGAGTGCCGGTTTTAGCTGCAATATCAATACCTTTATGAAATGATCCCCGTTTTTTTGTTATAGGGTCAACCCTGTATCCGAACCTGCTGCTTATGCGCTCTGATGCGGGTATAACAATGCTCCAGTCAGTAATATTTTCACTTCTGTCAGGCTCAACCGGCTCTCTGCTGGAAACAAAGCCTCCGAATACCCACCCTTCAGATCCGTCATCTTTCCGGATCAATAGCCAGGGGGAGGTTACTGAGCTGAAAGTTTCAATTTTGTCACTTTGATACAGGATTTCGATTCTATCCCTGAAGTTGAGTTTCCCTATAAGAGAACTTCTCTGGTCATCCACTGATCTCATATTGAGAGAAGATGTATTCACATATCCGTAGATTTTCGGGGGTATGGCGCCGGTATAATGTCCATGCCCTTCGGTAACACCGGTAATTTCATTTTCATCAAGGGGGAGGGCCAGATTCAAACCGCTGCTGCCCTCAATCCTTTTGTTCATATCCCCTATAAACCCCTTTACTTCCCTTAATACAGCCTCCCTGTTTTTCCGGTCTACTTCTCTCTGCTGATCCACTCTGTCTCTGTGAGTATCGTAAAAGCGGTTCTGTGCCTGGCTGCTTAAAATGGCCAGTACTGTTATTAAAAGCGCTGCATATATTTTTTTTGTCATAATTATCTCCGGTGAAAATTCTTTTCCTTAGTTATTCTTCGGCATATAAGAAGTATAAATTTAAAGAAAGCAGATTCCGATGGTCGGACCTTTGAAAAAGAGTTGAAATCGGTTGGGCGATGATATATATATAAATTGATTATAAATATATTGCGGAAAATATGAATCTGAAAAATATAATAAATAAACTATTTCAGAGAAAAAGCATCTATCCTGAAAAAAAAGCCCTTATCATTGAGGAGGGCGGGATGCTGGGTGTTTTCCTTGCAGGGAGTTGAGGCGGCAAAAAAATTTTTATACAGGCGGGAGTCATGATAAGCAGAATAAAGGGCTATATTTTCTGGGACAGGGAGAGGTTTCCCGATACCTACGCGGGGGAGCTTAATTATCAGAGTAATCTGGTTGTGTTCCCTGCAGCATTGATCTGTATATTCGCCTGGATAAATTATATACCCCTTGACAGGGCAATTTTCCCCGACAGGGAGGGGATAATACTTCTTCGTCTCGGTCTCTCCACATTTTCTTTTATTCTCTTTATGTGTCAGTTTATACCGGCATTTAAAAGAAACAGTATGCTTGTTTTAGCTGCTCTTGGTTATTATCTGGAAATCGGAACAGGGGTTCTAACAGGGCTTACAGGGGGGGACCCGGTATATATGGCAGGGTATTTTTTTACTCTTATACTGATTATTGTTGCCCCCATAAACCGGTACATACTCTGGTCAATGACAACATTTTCAGTTGCCGCATTTTTCTTTACAGCCGGATTCCACGGTATCGGTTTTGCAACTGACAGGGAGAAGTATACAATTACTGATCTGGCATCAATAATTGTTTTTACATTTGTTTTTGTTTACATACTGGACAGACTCCGCTTTTCAAACTGGGAAAAATCGAATGCCCTGAAGCAGAGCGGAGATGTAATAGCAAAAGAAAGAGACAGGATGAGCCTTTTAATGTCTGAGGCGGGTAATCTTATAAAGGAAGTATCCGGCACTACAGAGTTTTTACGGAAGTTTACTTCAGAAATAGATTCAGCCATAGAGGAGCAATCCCCGGTTTTTAAAAGCACAAAAGACACATCTGCAAAGGTAATAGAATCATTTGAAATGATTCAGATTAATACTGAGGGGCAGCTTGATTTCAATGAACAGGGGCTTCTTCTTGTGGACGGACTTAAAAGTGAATTTCAAAGTACAATGGAATCGGGAAACACTGCACGGGAGAACGCTGCACTCATCAGCGAGCTTGCGGCAAAGTGCAGAATCAGGCTCGATAATGCGGGGAAAAGTATAGGTGAACTTAAAAACGCCTCTTCCAGGATTGCGGAAATATCGGACACAATAAATGAAATTGCTGATAAAACAGCACTCCTCTCCCTGAATGCCGCAATCGAATCAGCAAGGGCAGGGGAGCACGGCAGGGGCTTTGCAGTTGTGGCAGATGAAATTTCCAAACTTGCTGATAACAGTATAAGCTCTGCAAAGGAGATAGGGGGAATAATAAAAATTTCAGTAAGCCGCATAGGTGAAACCTCGGAAAGCATAAAGGATACATCAGTAATTCTTGATGAAATAATAGGTATAATGGTGCAGAGCCGCAGTTTTCTGGAAAATTTAAAAAATATGATAGAGTCCCATGGTAAAAACCTGGAGAGCCTGCTGCAGTATTTTAACCTTTCTGTAAAATATGCAGGTATGATAGATGAAGTGACAGCTCAAAACAGGGAAGGGGTTGCCATATATGGGGATATGATAACAAGAATAGAATTATTCTATTCAGACTTAAGCGCCATGTCGGATAATCTTAATGGAATAATCGGGCGATTCAGTGTTGAGGTTGCAAGCCTGGACAGGATGCTTCGCGGGGTTTAATGGCGGTGTGATATTCCGGGTTTAACGCTTCTTGTCAACATGAACTGCAATAATGGTAATGTCATCCTCAAATGAGCCGGCACCTTTGAAACTTAGAAGCTCATGGTATATATTTATTACAAATTCATCAATAGGGCAGGTGCAATGCCTTTGAATTGCCGCGTTAATAACATTATCAAAAAATTCGCTCCCCATATTCATTGTTTCAGTAAGTCCGTCAGTGAAAAAAAGTATAAGGTCATTATTAACCAGCTTAATAGTTTTTTCTTTGAACCGCGGTTTTTCATCAGCTCCAAGGATAAAGCCGTCAGATTTAAGAGGGGTAATTTTCCCTTTTCTTAAAAGAAGAGGGAAGCTATGGGCAGCTCTCGAATAGCGTAGAGTCATAGATTCAGTGTCAAAAATAGCATAAAAAGCTGTAACCAGGTAGCCGCCGGTTTTGTTGTATAAATGGCTGTTTATATATCTCATCATGGCAGGTGGTGAATTTTTATAATCACCTGAAGTGGAAATAAGAATTTTAAGCATGCTTGTAATCAGTGCGGATGGTACTCCATGACCGGTTACATCAGCTATAAAAATTCCGGTTTTTCCCGGACTCCCCAGGTCAATATAGTCAAAAAAATCACCGCTCACCTCTTCCAGAGGTTTGTAAAGAGAGGCTATTGCAAGTCCCCTGACATGAGGAGCAGAAGAAGGGATAATATTTTTCTGAATATTTTTAGATAGCTGAAAATCTGTTTTCATCCGCATCATGGCGGTTCTTGTGGCTTTCTGTTTTTTTGCCAGCTCTTTTATTGATGCAGATCTTGTGTATTCATAACCCATAGTGAGTATGGTAATTGAAGAATATGTAAGGGTAAAGCGGATTATATAGAATCCTGAGTAATAGTGAATAACCGGATAGTGTTGAGACAGAATCATCATTGCTATTGCCCCTGATAAGAAAAAAACATTCCATATTGTCCCCTCTTTTACCCCGTACATAAAATAGGTGCCTGCAGGGAATATAAAAGGCCATAAAGATAGAGCCTCCTGTTGCCCCCCTTTGAAAATATCATATAGAAAAAGGGCGCCGATAAAAAAACCGCAGATTCTGAATACATAGATGCCTTTGCGGATATATTTAAGGCTGATAAAAACTGCAGTGAGTATAAGGGCGGAAATAAGGTTGTAGGTACCGGTAAATATATTCCCTGAAATAAGATTCAATATGGCCACAGGGTAGAGAACAGCAACAACAATCATAAATGCGATCATTGCAATTTTTCGTCTTTCAATCTCCTGTTTGTCAATTCCGGGGAGAGAGAAAAAATTCAGCACCATGTCTTTTATCCTAATAATATCCATGGAATAAGTGTATCTATAGATATGGACAATTTAAAGTTTTTATTTTATATTCAGTATCTGTTTAAAGATAATTTCCTGCTGTAAACTTAATTTTTGTCCCTCCTCGGGTAAACATTTTTGCTTTGCCCCCTGTCTACCCCGGGAGTACTTTGTCGCTTCGCTCGGGCTCCCCAAAGGGGGCACGAGTTATCTATTATCATTCTGATAATTTAATTTTTATCATTTCTATAAATATTTCAGTATTATTTAATACATGTATGCTTTGATTCATCTATTTAACCAGGTGTACCTTTTGCGTGCCCCCTTTGGGGGCTCACTACTACCCACTTCTCAAAAGCCCCCTAAATCCCCCGGAGGGGGACTTAAAAAAGAAGTTTGGAAATATATCTTAACTTCAAAAACGCTTTTATTTTAGAATTTTTTGTTATTCAACTTAAACGAAGTCCCCCTCCGGGGCGCCCTGAGCAAAGCGAAGAAGTACTCCCGGGGTAGATTTAGGGGGCCAATACACCGGGTACAGGCACTCACTAAAAGATTTTTTGCGAAATATCTTTTAGCATTTTGATGGATCTCGACTTGTGGGTAGTAGTGAGCTTTGGGGGACAGGGGGCGGCTCCGATAAATGCGGGAATAGATAATTTCCGCCTGTAAACTTAATTTTGTTGTTGAAAAGGATAATGCAGTAAATAATACGGCTAAATGCATGGTGTAAACAGATGCTGAAGCGGATTCCCGGCTTTTTGCGGGAGTATATAGAATCAGGGGGATGAGACAATGATAAAGGTCTTTAAATTCGGGGGAGCATCTGTAAAAGATGGAGATTCTGTACGCAATGCGGTCAGGGTGCTTAATCTGTATAAGGGGGAGAAGCTTGCAGTGGTTGTTTCCGCAATGGGTAAAACCACCAATTCCCTGGAAAGACTTCTTCATTCCTGCTATTACTCAAGAGATACAATTGAAGCGGAGTTTAATAATTTAAAGGATTTTCATTTGAATATAGTAGATGATCTTTTCCCTGATAAATCTGATGAAATATTCAGCGAAATGGAGAATATTTTTTCTATAATCAAAGGGAGAGTTTCCCTCCCTCATTCAGATAATTACGATTACGATTATGACCAGCTTGTTTCAGCAGGGGAGATTATTTCAACAAGAATAGTCAGCGCTTTTCTGAACAGAGCCGGTATAGAGAATCAATGGATCGATGCCAGGGCAATAATAAGGACCGATAATACATACAGGGAATCGAAAGTCGACTGGGCAAAAACTGAAGAGCTGGTAAAAAATGCCATGGATTTTAAAGACTTTAATGTTTATATAACTCCCGGATTTATCGGGGGTACTTCAGAAAACATGTCCACAACTCTGGGGAGAGAGGGATCAGACTTTTCAGCTGCCATATTGGCTTATTGTCTTGAAGCAGAGGAGGTTATTATCTGGAAAGATGTGCCTGGTGTACTTAATGCTGATCCCAAGTATTTTGACAATACGGTGAAGCTGGAGCGCCTCTCCTATTATGATGCCATCGAACTCGCCTATTACGGTGCCAGTGTTATTCATCCGAAAACTATCAAGCCTCTTCAGAATAAGGGGATACCTTTATGGGTAAAATCCTTTCTTAATCCTCAGGAGATTGGAACAGTGGTGCAGACCGACAAGGCTGAGCTGGAGGTTCCATCATTTATTTTTAAAATGAATCAGGTTTTGATAACCATTGCGGCAAGGGATTTTTCCTTTATAGTTGAGCAGAATCTGCGCGATATTTTTCAGGCTCTTTCAGAAAACAGGGTGAGGATAAATGTAATGCAGAATACAGCATTGAGTTTTTCTATAAGCACGGACTGGGATGAAAGGAAGGTCCTACCACTGATCAGCACTCTTGAAAAAGATTATAAGATTAAGTATAACATGGGACTTGAACTTGTAACAATACGTAATTATGATCAGGCAACAATTGACAGGGTAACTGTTAATAAGGAGATAATCCTTGAGGAGAAGAGCCGGAATACAGTTCAAATGGTAATGCGAGAGGTCAGCAGCTGATCAGAAGGGCCCCTCTTTGTCCACTTTGTCCAGTACCCGTGCAATCTCCTTCATCAGGTCAGATGGCTGGAAAGGTTTGGATAGATATCCGTCCATTCCTGCTTCACGGCACCTTTCCATGTCTTCCGGGTAAGCGTGGGCTGTAAGTGCAATAACCGGAACAGGCTGAATCTGCCGGCTCTTTTCATAAATACGGATTTCCCGGGTTGCTGTAATCCCGTCCATAACAGGCATTGTAAGGTCCATTAGAATAAGATTGTATTCCTTGGTTTTAATCATATTAAGGGCTTCCAGTCCGTTTAAGGCTGTATCAGTTATGCATCCTTTTTTGCTGAGAATTTTTTTAAGGTAAAGCCTGTTAATATTTTCATCTTCAACAATCAGGACATTGATGCCTGAGCATGTACCCTCTGGCAAGTCAGTCTTTTCTGCTGCATCTTCTGTATCAGGTGTTTCACTTTTTTCAGATAAAGCCGGTATAAATACTATAAAACGGCTCCCTTCTCCAGGCCTGCTTTCAACATTTATTTCACCATTAAGGAGATCAACAAGACTTTTTACAATTGAAAGCCCCAGTCCTACTCCCCTGTTTAAAGTTCCGGTATTGTTTTCAATGCGGCTGAAAGGCTCAAAAATTGTATCCAGGTATTCAGGTTCAATTCCCACACCTGTGTCGGCAACAGAAATTTCCAGTTTTTCATCATAATGAAAAATAGAAACCTTTACATGACCGCTGTCAGTATATTTCACAGCATTGGAGAAGAGATTAAGAAGAATCTGCCCCACTCTTTCTTTGTCAGTATTTATAACCGGGTCACTCTCTCCGGTTTCCATGATTATTTTAAGATTTTTTTCAAGGGCCATAACTTTCATTACAGGCGCAGTTGTGTCAATAAGGCTTCTCAAATTAAAAAATGATTTCCGGAGAGTAAGCTTCCCTGAGTGGATTGAGGAGAAGTCAAGAAGGTCGGAAAGAATCCCTGTCAGGTTTTCAGCAGAAGTGCTGATCATTTTCATCATATCCATCTGTTCCCGGTTAAGGGGTGTGGTCTCCAGAAGTTTTGAAATACCGATTATGCCGTGGAGCGGTGTGCGGAGCTCGTGGCTTATGTTTGCAAGAAATCTTGTCTTGGCCTCATTAGCTTCTTCAGCTTCGTATCTTGCTTTTAATGCCTCTTTTCTCGAAATATCAAATGACTCAATTGCTTTTTCAAGCTGGTTCTGCATTCTCGATTTTATTTCCAGCTCTTTTGTGAGTTCTCCGGTTTTGATGCGGACCTGTTTTTTTAAGTTCCAGTTCCAGATGTATGCTGCAAAAATAATAAGGAGAAGCAGAACTGAAACAATGATCATAATTCTCAGGCTTCTTGCCGGTGAAAACCTCTCTTCATATATACCAAACCATTTTTCGTAGATTTCATCATACTCGCCGGTGGTTTTCAAAATATTAAGCCCTTCATTAAGGGTGGCAAGGAGTGCGGCTTCCCCTTTGGGAACTGCAATACAGTAACTTCTTTGAATCAAAGGTTCGGTTAATGGGACTACATTATTCAGGTTGTGTTTAATAATATGCATTGTGCCCTGGAGCATGGCAGCAATCGCAGCATCCCCTTCACCCGCGTTAAGAGCTTTAAGCATTTCCGCCCAGTCCTGTTTTTCAATTATTCTCCCGTCAAGATTCTGTTCAATAACATAATCGTAGCCCAGATCTCCGCTCTGGACCAGTATTTTCTTTCCGGAAAGATCTTTAAATGATTTAATCTGCGACTGTTTCTGTGTAAAAATTGTATAGGTGGATATAAAATGAGGGATTGTGAAATCAGCTTTCTTCATTCTTTCCTCGGTTTTAAACATACCTATTAAAAGATCGATTTCACTTTTTTCAAGCTGATCTCTTACATTTTCCCATGTGCCAAGTATTATACGGATTTCAAGCCCTGTAACATTTGCCACTGCTTTTATAATATCCACATTGAAACCCTGGGGTTCACCATTATCATCCAGATATTCAAAAGGGGGGTAGTTAAAATCGCCACGTGCTATAAGGGTTCTCTTCGCTTCAACGATGTCTGCGGGCTGGAGGGTTTTGCTTATAGGCTTAACAGGCTTATTGCTGTTGAAGCTTAAAAGGGGGCCCGGCCATGTAAAAAAGATTACCGGCAGCATGAGTATCACTATTTTTGTCAGCTGTTTCATTATGTTGAATATAATCAGTGGGTAGAATTTTTCAATTCAAAAATTGTATATTATATTTTAAAGTGGCAATAAGTGGAGGGAATAAAAAAAGGATCTGTGTTTAATCACAGATCCTTTTTTTATCGGGGTTTACGGGACTCGAACCCGCGACCCTCTGCGTGACAGGCAGATACTCTAACCAAACTGAGCTAAAACCCCTTACTGAAAATCATTCAGTCGAAAACTATTAACAATTACACGGACTTTATGTCAATTAAAAACTTCAATTGCTGATAAAAAAATTGTAATTATTCAGAAAGTTGGGGCGAATTTGTCTCATCGCGCCGGTGGCGCGCTGAGAGAGGTTTTACCACTTATTTATGAGCAGATAAAAAAAATTGTAATTATTCAAAACAGGAAGGTAATTTTTTCCGCCGCGCCACGGCGCGGCGGAAAGCAATCTAATCGCCAATTTGCAGAAAAAAAATTAATAATTTGCAATCTAAACATTAAATCTGAAATTAATTATATCTCCATCAGCAACAATATACTCTTTCCCCATCACATGAAATTTACCCGCTTTTTTAAGTTCATCTTCGCTGCCAAGCTCAATAAGATCATCATACTTCATCACTTCAGCTCTAATGAATCCTCTTTGTATATCGGAGTGGATCGCCCCTGCAGCTTCAGGTGCGGAGGAATTTTTTCTTATCTGCCACTGCCTAACTTCATCTTTCCCCACAGTGAAAAATGAAATCAGCCCCAGTGTTTTCATTGACAGGAGTGACAATGTACTCAGGGCATCATCCTCTATACCGGCGTCATCCATAAATTCACGCTTCTCCTCTTCGCTGTCAAGGGATGCTATTTCCGCTTCCAGTTTTGCTGAGACCTGCATAACTTCTATTTTAAGCTTCTCCAGCGTTTTTTTTACAGATTCCATAAGGGATTTATCTCCAATAAGGGAGTCCCCTACATTAAGAACAATAAGCATCTCCTTGCCTGTTATAAAGGGGTAGCCTGCAATAAGCTTCTGCTCCTCCTCATCAAGTTTAAAAGTTCTAAGATGCAGGTCCTCTTCAAGATGGCTTTTCATTCTCTGGAGGAGGGCTTCTTCAATATCGAGTTGTTTTTCAGCCTTTTTTTTCCGGCTGTTTTCAATACGTTCAAAACGCTTTTCAATAAAAATAAGATCATGCATTATAAGTTCTGCATTGATCATGTCAATATCCCTGGCTGCATTAACTGAACCGCTTGCATGATAAACCGAGTCATCTTCAAATGCGCGTACCACATGGCAGAGAGCATCCATCCTGGAAATGTCGGTAAAGATTTTCCCCTCACGGATAGAATCGCTTTCGATTTTAGGGAGCAGCTGCAGATTGATCCTTGCAGGGGCCTCTTTCTTCGGTGCATACATGCTTACAAGTCTGTCGAATCGTGCGTCTCTTATCTCTGCAACACCTGCTGATGTTTTTTCATTATCGGGCATTGTGCCTGTAAGAAGTTTAAAAAGGCTCTTTTTCCCTGTCTGGGGGAGCCCCATTATTCCAAGTTCCATTATATTCTCCAGAAAGTCATAGGTTTTATAAGGTTCATTATACTGCTGAAAAGGATATAATTTTTACACGTTATTATAAGTCAATATTTTTAATTGGTATAGCCGCAGGATTCAGAAGGTAACAGTAGAATTTTATGGGAGTAACTTGTCATTCCGGCTGAAGTGATAACGTAGGCAAGCATTATTGAAACATCATGTTTCGTGCTTGCAGGCAGTCATCGTGCCTGCACTGCCGGAATCTCCAGAAAAAACAGTATTTATGAGATTCCCGCACCTGTACTGAGCTCGTTGAAGTATGCGCGGGAATGACACAACCCCTAAAATTATACTGCTACCAATTCAGAAATATAATTGCTCAGTTTTACTCTTTGCCGGGGGGTATTTCAGGGATATCGTCAGTAAGGTGCTCCAGATTTGATGCTGTATGTTCAAGGTTTGCAGAGGAACGGGCAAGCCTTGTGGAAATTTCCACCAGTTCGCTTGCAGTGCGGGCAATATCGGATGTTGTATTGCTCGATTCATGGCTGGCGACTTTCTGCTCACCTGTATTGGTTTCTATTTTTTCACTGGACTGGAGAAGGCTGTCATTCAGGGAGTGGAGAGTGTCTATTTCATCGTTAATATCCTTGATGAGTTCCTGGACACCGGAAATTTCATAATCTATAACTTTAATCGATATGTTCAGGTCGGACATCCTGTCTGAAGATTCGATAATATTGCTGTTGTTAATTTCAATAATATCCTTTGTCTCATTAATAATTTTTTCTATAGCCTTTGAGTTGGATGATGTCTGGTCAGCGAGTTTTGAGATCTCATCAGCCACAACAGCAAAACCCCTTCCATGATCCCCGGCTCTGGCTGCTTCAATGGAGGCGTTTAATGAGAGGAGATTGACCCTGTCTGCGATTTCATTAATCAGTTTAACAAATTCCCACATCTCGTTGCTTTTGTTCAGGAGCAGTTCAAAATTTTTCATTGAAGTTTCTATATTACGGGCGGAATCTTCAGAAGCGGAATTAATTCTTGAAAGGGTGGAGTTTATATGGGAAGCGCTTGTAATAACACTTGCGCTTTTAGATTTTAATCCGATTATGGAATTTGTAACACTGTCGGTTTCAGCAAAAAGGAGAACTGCTGTCATATTGATTGATTCAGCGTTTGCTGCGAGTTCTTCAAGTGAGGCGGAAATTTCTTCAAGTGAGGCTGCCTGGTGCTGCGATATTCCGTTCAGGTCGCGGGCCACATTATTCTGTTCTACTGTTTCCGATTTCATCTCCTTTACAGAACCGGCAATTCTTTTCATCACCTTTTTCAGATTCTCGAGTGAAGCAACTGCTTTATCCTCGTTCTGCATAGCCATAACAAAAAGCTGTCTTGTGGCAATGGCTCCAAAATATGTTCCTATTGCAACCCATAAATAAATAAGATAACGTATAGGCATATTACTGGCAGGACCTCCGGGAAGGAGTTCCGGACGCATTATCAGAAGTGTTGTCTGGGAAATCAGAATCAGGAAAAAAGTGTAAATGGAAAGCAATCTGTTAAAATAAAAAACACCCAGGGCAAGAACAATATAATGAGCAGCAAAGAGTTCCGATGCGCCGTAAATGACATATTGAAATATCCAGAGTGAGGCTGTCACCCCTGTGATAGTTACATATCCGCTGTATCTTTCACTAATCCTGTGCATGAAAAAAACAGTTATAGAAAGTATTGCTAAAGTTGCGGCAATTTCTATCCCCATGTCTTTCCATGTAAGGTATTGGGAGCCTTTGCCTGTAATTTTTATTGCAGCAGTGGCAACATTGGCCAGAATAAATATGCTTAAAAATGCAAAGATAACCCTGCGGTTATTCTGCTGCAGCACCTCTTTGAAAAGTCTGCTCTTTTCAATTCCCTCATCGTTGCTGTTTTTAACTGCTGCATTCATTATGCTGCTCCCAAAAGATTATAATGCTGGTGAAAGGACCGGGTTGTACAAATATTTATGCTTTATTATCGGCAGAAAAAGCACAATAATGTAGTTTATATACTCTTATTTTAAGGTATTGTAAAATTATCGGAAAAGATAAAATGGATGAGGGAAGCGGTAATTTTATTGGTTGACACTAAGAGCCGGTAATTTTTCATTTAAAATAGAGAAAGCTGCAAATAAAAATAGAGGTGATAAAAATGAAGGATCTCCCTTTTAATAAAGAAACAATAGAGGAGGCAATTAAACGCTTCCCCACACCATTCCATATATATGATGAAAAAGCAATAAGGGAAAATGCGAGAAATCTTATAAAGGCATTTTCCTGGGCACCGGGATTTAAAGAATTTTTTGCTGTAAAGGCTAATCCCAACCCGTTTTTAATGAAGATACTTTATGAAGAGGGCTTCGGTGCAGACTGCAGTTCCTTGGCTGAGCTTATGCTTGCTGAAAAGGTCGGGATAAAGGGTGAGGATATAATGCTCACATCGAATAATACCCCTGCGGAGGAATTTATATACGCACGTAATCTTGGGGCTACTCTTAATCTGGATGATATAACACATATCAATTATGTGGAAAAACATGCCGGGCTTCCGGAGGTAATCTCTTTCAGGTATAATCCGGGTCCGCTAAAGGGGGGGAATGCAATAATAGGTATACCTGAGGAGGCAAAGTACGGCCTTACGAGGGATCAGCTTTTTGAGGCATACAAAACAGTAAAGGAGCGGGGCGTTAAGCATTTCGGCCTCCACACAATGATTGCATCCAATGAGCTTCATGCAGAATATTTTGTGGATACAGCTGAAATTCTCTTTGATCTCATCTTTGAGCTTTCAGAAGAGGTGGGTATAAGCTTTGATTTTGTAAATTTAGGAGGGGGTTTCGGCATACCATACAGGCCTGGAGATAAGCCTCTTGATATAAAATATATTTCTGAAAGAATTTCAGAGGTCTATGATGAAAAGATAATCTCCCGGGGATTAAAGCCGCTGAAAATATGTATGGAGAGCGGCAGGCTGATAACCGGGCCCTACGGCTACCTTGTAACAAGGGCTATCCATAAAAAAGAAATATATAAGGACTATATAGGTGTTGATGCATGTATGGCAGATCTCATGAGGCCTGCACTTTACGGGGCTTATCATCATATAACAGTTCTCGGGAAAGAGAATGCAAAGGATGTAAAGAAATATGATATAACAGGCTCACTCTGTGAAAATAATGATAAGTTTGCCATTGACAGGGTTCTGCCGGAAATTGAAACAGGTGATATACTGGTAATACACGATACAGGGGCTCACGGTTATGCGATGGGGTTTAATTATAATGGGAAGCTTCGTTCAGCAGAGCTGCTCCTTAAAGAGGACGGTACTGTGGATATGATAAGAAGACCGGAAACTCTGGATGATTATTTTGCTACACTCGATTTTTCTAAGCTCTGATTTCTGATTTTTAAAAAGTCTTTATTACAATGTTGATTCCTTAACTTTTATTTGAAATAAAATGCTCTAATATCCCCGCCGCCGAAGGCGGCGGGGATATAGAAAACAGCATAATTGAACTAAAAGATATTTTCAGTTTCCGGTAAACCGGTTTATTATTTCAGGTAAATAAAAACCCCTGTAATAAAGGTGGTTACAAATGTAAATCCCAGGCCTGTAAACCACATCATCATTTTAAAACCCCTGTTCATGTCGCCGCGCAGTTCTTCAAATCTTCTGTCAACAATTGCGAACCTGGAGTTCATATCTTCTCTTAATTCCTCAAAGCGTTTATCGACCTGCTCAAAGCGTTTATCGACCTGCTCAAAGCGTTTATCCATCTGTTCGAAGCGTTTATCCATCTGTTCGAAGCGCTTATCGACCTGTTCAAAGCGCTTGTCCACCTGCTCAAAACGCTTTTCCGACATCTCAAAGCGTTTATCCATCTGTGCCAGCATAAGGTTGAGGATTTCTCTCTGATTTTTAAGTTCTTCTTCAACCCGAACAATCCTTTCCCGTATGTCTATTTCAAAATCACGTGAATATGTTTTTCCCCGGCCGCTCCCTTTAATGAGCGGATACTTCTCCTCAAGGTATTCCCCTATCTGCTTCAGATCATCTTTAGTAAGTTTTAACGCCATAGATTTCATCCCTTATCCCCTTATTTTAAAATCCGCAGAACCTGAAGTCAAGTACTGTTATATATAAAAACGAAAAAGAGGATAATTTTTTTGAAAAAAAAAGTATAAAATGAAAAATTATTTTGTCCCTTCAATCAGAATCTTCACAGGTTCGATACCTGTAACATCACCCTTTTCAATGGCCTTTAGTACAGCGCCGCCCCCTGTGAAAATATAGTATCTGGGGCTGTCAAGTGCTGCTATATAAAGTCCGGGCAAAAGCCGCTTCAGTTCCTGCATTGTATCCCCGCCGCCGTATAACTTAACCGCGTCTTTATTGTCATCAATAAGCTGATCCAGGGCAATTGTGCCTTCATTGAAATGGGGCGTGTATCCCATAACAGCATTAACAAAAATTGTATGGGCATCATGAAAAATACTGTTTATAACCGGATCGAGAAAGCTTTCAGGTGCAACATCAAGCACAAAGTTCAGCTCCTCCCCCTTTTTGAACTTCCGGATATCTTTTTTGCGGAATTTCCCTTCGATTTTACCATCCATTGTATCTGACTCGATAATAATAGGGAGCTCAGCAAGCTTCCCGGGAAACTTTGCTGAGTGAGCAACAAACTCTGAGGCAAGCTTCATGTCTTCATCATCAATCCCATTGATTTTTATCCCGAATTTTGCTGCAAGGTAGGCATTATAAATCACACCCCCCAGTACAAGGTGGTCGCACTTTTCTATAAGTGCGTAGAGGGGATCTATCTTTGTGTCAAATTTTGCACCTGCAACAACAGCAACAAAGGGGCGCTGAGGCTCGTAAATCCTGTTCAGGTTTTCGATCTCCTTCTGGAGGAGAAAACCTGCGTAGGATGGTAAAAATCTGTTAACACCAACAGTTGAAGCATGGGGCTGCCATGAACCGAAAGCGTCATTAATGAAAATATCCGCAAGTCCGGCAAGCTGGTTGGCAAAGCGCAGAGCATCTTCCTCTCCGGCTTCCTCACCGGAAAACCATCTGGTATTAGGCAGGTAAATCCCGTCAATTTTATCCTCCTTAAGTTCTTTGATCATATGATTGATGGAAGTTTCAATCCCTGTATAGCCTCTCTTTTCATCTTTATGAAATTCAGGTATTTTTAATATAATGTGCAGCTTCTGCTGAAGGTAGTCAACAATGGGCTGTACAGATGTTTTATCATTTATTGAAATGTGACCGCTCTCTTTCTCCCTGGGCCTCCCCACATGAGTCATTAAAATGAGCTTTCCGCCGCGGGCTACAATATGGTAAAGGGTTCCTATTGTGGCGTCAATTCTGTAGGGGTCGTGAATAAGTCCCTTTTTAACAACATTGTGGTCAACCCGGACCAGTACAATCTTATCTTTAAGTTCAGCATTCTGTATTCGCGGAAGGTCGAAATTTTTCATAATCAGGTGCCCCCTGGGATTGCTCAGATTTATAATAAATTAGTTCCAGATTTCAGATCAATCAAGTAAAATTCCGGAAAGTGGAGTGCATCCGGGGGAGCGAATTTAATTTTGGGAAAAATCACTCGTACCCTCACCCGGTCATCGCTGCCGCTTGACCACCCTCTCCCGCTGAAGCGGGAGAGGGTGAGCGGCCTTCAGGCTCGCTCGGGTGAGGGCGTTTGGCGCATGGTGAACTTTACCCGGAATTTAATTCGCTACCGATCATGGCAGGGCTTTAATTTTAAAAAACAATTGACTTTTTAGTGTGCAGCAGTTTGTAATTTTTTAATTCCTGAAGTTTTGAAAAGATATATAATTTAACTGCAATAGCTTCCAGGCGGATTAAGTGAAGAGGGGGTGTTAACTATGTCCCTGATAAATGCTGCTGCTTCTGCTGAGTTTATTGAGTCTATAATTTTATTGAGTCTATAATGATAATGAAAAACCGGAAATATACACCTGTCATTTTAGTGATCATTGCATTGCTCCTCCTCTCATGTTCTGAAAATCCGGATAATGGGATTCTTTATCATAAGGGGAGTGTTTATGTTAATGAGTTTGATTTCTCCAGGTCAGTCTTCCCTCTCGATACTGAGTGGGAGTTTTACTGGGGGAGGCTTTATACACCGGAGGATTTTAAATCGGGTATTCCCGGGGCCCCGGATTATATAAAGGTGCCGGGGGTATGGAATGGATATCAAAGTATAGATGGCATAGCCGGAGGTGACGGTTTTGCTACTTACAGACTTTTTGTGAACAATGTCCCCCCCGGTTCATATGCTTTAAAAATACCTACCATGGCTACCGCATACAGGATGTGGGTAGATGATAAAGAGGTTTCTTCAAACGGTATTGTTGCTGAGGATAGAAGCATGACCCCAATGCAGAGACCGGGTATTGCTTTTTTTGATGTTCATGGGGGTGAGATCTCCATTCTTGTTCAGGTTTCCAATTTTATGTCTGACAAGGGGGGGATGTGGGCATCAATATATTTCGGTGAAAGAGAGGCGTTGTTAAGGAAAAGATATATATCTCTCACCCTGGAAATGATGCTTTTAGGGTCATTTATAATTATGGCTTTATATCATTTTGCCCTTTATGCATTTAGAAAAAAGAACAGGTTTACCCTCTATTTTGGGCTTTTATGTTTTGTCATCGGGTTAAGGGTTATACTTACCGGTGAGTTCTTCCTTATTTATCTGTTTCCCGGAATAAACTGGAATATCCATGTTAAAACTGAAATTATAACTGTATATGCAGGGTTTGCATTTTTTATATTATTTTTGAAAAATTTATATTATGAGGAATTTTCCCCTTCTGTCTGCAGATTCTATATTATAGTCAGCCTGATTTTTTCTTTAATCACAATTTCTGTACCTGTTAAGATCTCTGCAATAATATTGCCTCTTTATCATCTTCTTATTATTACAGGATTTATTATTTCTATTGTGTATTTGAAAAAGGCGGTTAAAAACGGGAAAGAAGGGGCTGTTTCTATTCTCTGGGGGAGCCTGATTATTATATTAGTTGTAATGAATGATATTCTTGATTCAAATAAATTGATCAATACAGTTTATCTTTTCCCCTATGGTCTCCTTTTTTTTATATTTTTTCAGTCTATTATCCTTGCCCGCATTTTTTCAGATTCATTCAGCAGGGTGGAAGATCTTTCATTAAAACTTGGAGTTTTATATAACCGTATTGATGAAGATAATAAAAATCTTGAGATTAAAATTAATGAACGTACTGCTGAACTTGCAGATGCAAATAAGAAGCTCCGTGAGATTGACTGTGCTAAAACTGATTTTTTTGCTAATATTTCTCATGAACTCCGTACCCCTCTAACCATATTGCTGGCTCCGGTAGAAGATGCGCTAAAGGGGGAAAACATAAGCAGGGTAACCCTTGAAATGATGCAGCGTAACGGACATAATCTTCAGTCCCTTATAAATGATTTTCTGGAAATATCCCGCATAACCTCAGGCAATTTAATTCTTAATGTATCTAAAATTGATATTAATGAACTTGTGAAAACCTACTGCATGGAGATGGAGCCTGTATCAGCAATTAAAGGGATCACTTTGATCTGCAATATGAACCCATATCCCCTTTATGTTTATGTAGACCGTAACAGGCTTGCAGGGATAATATCAAATTTATTTTCCAACTCATTCAAGTTTACAGAACCGGGGGGAATAATCGAAATTTCAGGGGAGGCGGCGGATGGTTTTGCTGTAATAAATTTCAGCGATACAGGCTGCGGCATATCTCATGAAAACATGGGTCGTATTTTTGATAGATTCTATCAGGGGGATTCCGGATCAACAGGTCGGTATGAAGGTATCGGGATAGGCCTTTCCATAGTTAAGCAGCTTGTTGAGCTTCATGGCGGATCGGTTGAAGTTGAGAGCAGGTATATTGACCAGTACCCGGAGAATCATGGGACAATATTCGAGGTCAGGATTCCCCTGGGGAAGGGGCATTTTGCAGAAAGAGATGATGTGCGGTTTAAGGAATACTATGGGCATGAAAGAACCATTGTGCGTGGAATTGATCTCCCATATCAGGCTGATGATCAGGGGAATGTAAGTCTTCTTGAGGATACTCCTTCAATCCTTGTTGTGGAGGATAATGCAGACCTGCGGTTTCTCCTTGTGTCTATGCTTCGTGATTATTACAGGATATATGAAGCATCAAATGGGGCAGAGGCGCTTAAGCAGCTGGACGTAAATGAGGAGATCGATCTTATTCTTTCTGATATTATGATGCCTCAAATGGATGGGTATGAACTGCTCCGCCGCGTAAGGGGTGATGAGAGATTTGAAATGATCCCGGTTGTCTTTCTAACAGCCAGGGTTGATGATTTTATGAAAACAGAGGGACTGAAACCGGGAGGAGCAGATTATATAACCAAGCCTTTTAATTCAGATGACCTGAGGTTGAGGATAGAAAACCAGCTGGAGCATAAGAGTCTTAAAAATTCCATTGCCCGGAATAATAATGAATTGATGGGGAGGTTAAGGTCAAAATTTCTAGAACTGAATGATGCAGATGGCAACTCTGCCAGGATTGAAATTGTAATCAATTTTGTAAATGAGCATTATAGGCAGAGTCTTGACCTGTGGGATGTGGCAAAAACAGCAGGGCTTGAGGTGGATATATTCAATCATGAATTTGAAAAATATTCCGGGAAGGAATATTCTGAATATTTAGATTGCTTAAGAATAGAGGAATCATGCAGACTTATAACTTCAGGTAATCTCCCGGTTGCCCGTATAAGCGTTGATACCGGGTTTGAGAAAGTTAGTACTTTTTACAGAGTCTTTAAAAAGGTTACCGGACTTACACCGGATGAGTACAGATCGAAAGCACCCCCGGACAATCTTTCCAACTGATAATACCTGCATATATACTTTCCCGGGTATTTTAAAGCTTCAGGTACAATATCTTCATTAATTTAATATCAGATCATCGGGATTGCCCGGCGGGTTATTTTTTAAAATTTTTTTAAGTAGCTCTTCATTGTGAATATGTTGACAAATAGGGTCAGAGCCCGGTTAAGGTAACTGCCGGGACTTTTTTTTTACCACAGCAGTTCGGCTATCGGTTGCTGAATTTATCGAAGTACACTGACTAAGTCGCAGAGGCAGATGGCACAGAAAATAATTTATGTTAATGTGTGTGAAAAACCGGTGAATGGTTCAAAGAAAGTATAAATATGATGAGAGAGGCCAGAGATCTTCCGTAACATCATCTGATAAAACTTAAAACCTCAGAACACTCCTGCGCAGACATTAAAGCCTCAATAGCATTTTTAAGTTTATCCGGGTCTTCACAGCTTTCAATTGCTTTTATATCGTCAGTGGTAACAGCATCACCAAAACGCTTCTTTAAAAGGCGGACAAGAGTTTCACGGCGGTCAATCAGTTTCCCCTGCTCAATTCCCCGTTCAATACCACGCTCAATGCCCTTTTCAATGCCCTTTTCAATGCCCTTTTCAATGCCTTCGAGAATACCTTCTTCTCTTAATTTCATTGCGGTTGTCATTATAACATCACCTCCTCTGTGGGAAATACGGCTGAATATATCGTTTAATTTTTCAGGTGTAATTTCAGTCAATTTCATTATATATGCTATAAATGAAATTATTCTCTCCTCTTCCTCTTCATTGTCAATATATTCTTTTAACTCCTTAAATATATCAAATAATTTTTCCAGGAGCAACTCTTCATTGTGAATATATTTAAAAATCAAAGCCAGAGCC